>Ga0247757_10002202_pt1 | contig 10457 bp, 10 predicted proteins | sample UWRJL126311R4_FD_180929 | JGI IMG/M metagenome (GOLD analysis project Ga0247757, IMG submission 180929) | Plant litter microbial communities from Arlington Agricultural Research Station in Wisconsin, United States - UWRJ-L126-311R-4 | ecosystem: Environmental > Terrestrial > Plant litter >...
CAGCGTCGTGGCATGGTGTCCATCCAGTCGCGGTCCGCCGCGCCGAGGACCACCCCTGCGGCCGTGACCACGACGAAGAACACGATCGTCACGATCTCGAGCAACCGCGGACCGCCACGCCCCAGCGAGATGCCGAGGATGATCGCCGACAGCACCGCGCACAACGCGCCGAACATCCAGGTGCTCGGGCCCTCGGCAACTACCCAGTAGATGATCCACGGTACGAACCCGACGAACGGGCTGTGTTCAAACCACTCGTCCACACCTCAGGGTGTCACGAAACGCGCGCCGAGTTCGATCGCTACGAGCCGGCTTAGGCGACGCCCTTCTGCTTCAGCCGTGGGAGGACACCTTCTGCGAACCAGTACGCCTCCTCGAGATGCGGATATCCCGAGAGGATGAACTCGTCGAAGCCCACCGAGTGGTACTCGTAGATCAGGTTGGCGACCTCTTCGTGGCTGCCGACGAGCGCGGTGCCCGCCCCGCCTCTCACCAGACCGACACCGGCCCACAGATTTGGATAGATCTCCAGTTCGTCCACCCGGCCGCCGTGCAGAGCCGTCATCCGTCGCTGCCCCTCCGACTCCGAATTGGCATGCAGCGCAGTCGCCTTCGCGATCTGATCCTCGCTGAGCTCCGAGACCAGTTCGTCGGCCACTGCCCACGCGGCCGCCGACGTGTCCCGACTGATGGTGTGCAGCCGAATACCGAAGCGCACCTTGCGTCCCCGCGCCGCTGCGAGTTCGCGAACCTTGGCGATCTTGGCGGCTGCGGCCTGGGGCGGCTCCCCCCAGGTCAGGTACACGTCCACGTACTCCGCGGCGACCGGAAGCGCGGCTGGCGAGGATCCGCCGAAGTAGATCTGCGGCAACGGATCCGGTGGCGCCGACACCATCGCGTCCTCGACGTGAAAGTACTTGCCGCTGAAGTTCAGCGAACCGTTCCGCCAGATCGAGTCCACGATGTGGAGGAATTCGCCGGTGCGCGCGTAGCGCTCGTCGTGGTCGAGCCAGTCCCCGAAGCGGCGCTGTTCGACGTCGTCGCCGCCACTGACGATGTTGAGCAGGACCCGACCCTCGGAGAATCGCTGCAACGTGGCGGCCTGCTGCGCGGCCAGCGTGGGCGGTGTCAGCCCAGGTCGGAAGGCGACCAGGAACTTGAGCCGCTCCGTCTCCGACAGGAGCGCGGCTGCCGTCAACCAGGCGTCCTCACACCAGGTTCCGGTCGGGGTGAGCACCCCCTCATAGCCGAGACGGTCGGCGGCCCGTGCGACCTCGGCGAGGTAGCGGCGGCTGGGCGGCCGGTAGTTGGGCGGCACGATGTGGTGCGATGAGGCGTGCGAGGCGCCGACGATCGATCGACTGTCGCCGTTGGTGGGAAGGAACCAGAAGAACTTCGCCCGCGGCGCGGGCAATTCGACGTGAGTGGACATGGCCTCAATTGCCGTTCGTCAGAAAGGGTTGGAGTACCTCGTCGTAGCGGTGGTCGACCCAGTCGGCGAACTTGGGCGCCGACGCGATCTGCTTGGTATTGGCGAATAGGTCGGCCAGTTCCTGTTCCGAGCCGATCAGCGCGTCGGACAACGCCGTCGACGCCCTAAGACTACGGCCCTGCGCGACGGTGGCCACCGGGAGGTCGAGGCCGACCGCCGCACCGTACTTCTGGGCCCACTCCTCGGGATGGTCCTGCGCCCATCGAGTCGCCTTCGCGTAACGCACCAGCAGATCGCCGAGGGCGGTGTTGCGTTTGGGGTCGGCCAGGGCGGCATCGGACGCAATGCCGAACCCGGCGCCGTTGGTCACGCCGGTTGCCTGCGCGATGCTACGGACGGGTATCTGCTGTTCGGCCTGCGCGGTGTACGGATCCCAGATGGCCCAGGCGTCGGCCTGCCCACTCTGGAAGGCGGACAGCGCATCTGCGGGCTGCAGGAACACCAGCTTGACGTCCTCGGGTGTCAGACCAGCCTTTTGGAGTTGAGCCAGGATGTGACCGTGCGCCGAACTGCCCTTGCCGACGGCCACACTCTTGCCGCGCAGGTCGGCCACGGTCTTGATCGGCGAGTCGGCGCGCACCAGCACGCGGTCGCCATCGCCGCCGTTCTCGTATGCGGTGACCACCTTGACCTTCGCGTTCGCAGCCGCTCCGAAGATGGGCGGAGTGTTGCCGGTGATGGCGAAGTCGATCTTGCCCGCTGTCGCCGCCTCGATCTGCGGCGGCCCAGAGGTGAACGTCGAGAACTCGACCTTGTACGGCAGTCCGTCGAGCGCACCAGCTGCACGCAGCAGCGACTCGGTGCCGCCCTTCTGGTCGCCGATCTGCAGCGTCACGCCGCCCAGATCTGACAGGGGCACGGTCTCGGGAGCCTGCTCTGCGCCTGCGGCGTCCTGCCGCGACACGCAGCCCCCGAGCAGCACGCCAGCCGCCAGCAGGGCCGCGGCGCGAACGCCGAACTTCTTGATGCTCATGGTGCTAACTCCGCACTCCTAGCTTGTCGAGCAGTTCACGGCGGTAGCCGTCGGTCCGTTCGCTTGCCGTGGCGTGGGGCTGTCTCGGGTCGTCGATCTGCAATGCGTGCAGGACGGCACCCCCGTCCAGCACCAGCACCCGGTCGGCCAGAGCGACCGCTTCGTCGACGTCGTGGGTCACCAGCAGCACGCCGAAACCACGCTCACGCCACAGCTCCAGCAACAGGTCGTGCATCGTCAGCCGGGTCAGCGCGTCCAACGCCCCGAAGGGCTCGTCCAGGAGCAGCAGATCGGGCTCGGCCACCAGCGCCCTCGCCAATGAAACACGTTGCGCCTGACCACCGGACAATGTCAGCGGCCACGCCTGCCCCCGATCCGCGAGGCCGACCGCGGTCAGTGCCCGATCGACGCGTTGGCCGACCTCGGCCCTCCCGAGCCGAGCACGGTAGAGCCCGTAGCCGACGTTCGTGCGCACGTCGCGCCACGGGAAGAGGCGAGGTTCCTGGAATGCAATCGACGGGGGGCCGGAGACGACGCGGTCGCCGGTGTGGTCGTCAGACAGCCCCGCCAGCACCCGCAGCACGGTCGACTTGCCCGAACCGCTCCGTCCGATCAAGGCGACGATCTCGCCACGTGCCACGCGCAGCGAGACGTCGTCCAGAACCTTGTTGTCGCCGTAGAACTTACTGACGCCGGAGAGCTCGCCGGCGGTGACGGCGTCGACGCGGGAAGTCGTGCTGGAGGTTGGGGTCATCGGCGGTACCTCGATGCGCGTCGTTCCAGCACCCGGACGATCGCGTCGGTACCGATGCCGAGCAACGCGTAGACGACGAGGCCGAAGATGATGATGTCGATGCGCAGGAAGTCCCGCGCATCGTTGATGAGGTAGCCGATGCCACTGTTGGCGTTGATCTGCTCGGCGACGATGAGCGTCAACCAGGCGATCGCGAGGGATTGCCGCAGCCCGACCAACACCTGCGGCGCTGCACTCGGGATGACGATCGTTCGCAACCGCTGCCAGAACGAGAATCCGAGAACCTGTGCGGTCTCGAACAGCTTCGGGTCGACCTGTCGGATCGCCGAAAAGGTGTTGAGGTACAGCGGAAAGGTCACCCCGAGCGCGACCAGCAGGACCTTGGGCAGCTCACCGATCCCGAACCACAGGATGAACAGCGGGATCAGCCCGAGATGCGGCAGCGCGCGAATCATCTGCAAGGGCGGATCGACCGTGGCCTCGAACCACTTCGAGAACCCGACCACGGTGCCGAGGGTGATTCCTACCACGCTGCCCAGCAACAGCCCTTCGACCACCCGGACGCCGGAGACGTGCAGGGCGTCCAACAATTGCCCGTTGCGAATCAGTTCGACGCCGGCCTCCGCGATCAACGACGGGGCGGGCAGAACGTCCTGCGGGATGATGCCGAGCGCGCTGCCGACCTGCCACGCCACCAAGAGAACCAAGGGTGACGCCAGCCGAATCAGACCCCACTTGCGTTGCCGCGACGCCGGTTTGACTCCTGGTGCCGGGCCGCGGGCCAGCGTGGCGGCAAGATCGACGGGTGGGGTCACGGTGATGTGACGCTACCCGGGCACGAATCGCAGGTGAAGGTTTCAACTCTGCCTGACGCAAAGGGAAGGCCCCGCCGGGCGACCGCTGATGCGGACGCGCCCGACGGGGCCGTGGGTTCGAGCGTCAGGAGAAGCGGGTGGTGCCGGTGACCAGCTTCCCGGTCACGGTGCGGCCGTTGATCTTCGAGGTCAGCGTTCCGCTCTGGATGCTGATCTGCTGATCGGCCTGTTGCAGGATGCGCTTGTTGCGCACCTGGCTCTGGAACTGTGCGGCGTTGAGCTGCTGCTGTTCGGCCTGCTCGAAGTCACGACCGCTGATGCCGCCGTTGAACTGCACGCCGGTGACCGAGCCGTCGGGCCGCACGATCCACGACGCCCGCGCACCGTCGAGGTCGGCGGTGTACATGCCCGCAGGTGCCGACACCGCGGCGGCCGTGAACGCGTACTTGGTGCCGTTCATGGTCAGGTCGCCGGTGAGGTCGGTGCCGTTGAACGACGCCGCCAGGGTGTCGCGGAACTTGTTGGGGATGTCGATGGTGCCGTCGGTCTGGTTGCCGAAGAACCACGCCTCGTCGTCGACGCCGTTGCAGGCGTAGGCGGTGACCTGGTCCCCGTCGACGGAGATGCCGATGGCCATCTTCTTGCCGTCGGCGGACACCATGTCGGCCATGTACCTGGCGGACGCGGGGAACGGGGTCGGTGCAGCAGCGGCAGCGGAGGTCGACGTGGCAGACGGAGCCGTGGCAGCGGAGGTCGACGTGGCAGACGAGCTCGACGCCTCGGAGGACGTCGACGTGGTGGACGAGCCACCGGAGCAGGCGGAGAGAGTGGCCAGGGCGAAGAGCGCGAGGACACCCACGATCATGGTGCGAAGGAGGTTTCTCATGTGACCAGAATGTCGGTCGGCTGCGGCCACTACATGGAGATTGGGTGGAGATTGCATGGAGATCCGCAGCAGCAACGGAAGTCACTCGTCGAGGAACGCACTCACTTCGTCGCGGAAGACCTGCCACGCAGGCTCGGCCTCGGACAGAAGGTGGTTGTTGCTCGCCAGGGCCACCAGCCGCGAGTCGGGGATGAGCGCCGCAAGCTCCTCGCCGTACCGCATCGGAACGCGGTGGTCGTCGCGGGCGTGCAGGATCAGTGTGGGGCACGTCACGTTGGCCGCCAATTCACGAACGTCGATGCGCGCGAACTCCTCCAGGAATCGCACGGCGTTCTCCGGTGAGGTGGTCCGCCGCTGCAGGTGGTCGAACGCCTCCCAATCGGCGCGCGTGCCGTCGGGCAGGAACTGAGCGGCGAAGACCTGTCGGAACGCGGGGTCGTCACGTCCCCAACCCACCCTGGCGAGGTCCAGATCGAGTGCGGCGGCGCGCCTTTCCTCGTCGTTCATCGCCCGGACCGCGCGGCCGCGGGCGTAGGCCGAACACAGCACCAACTTGGTGACCTGTTCGGGGTGCCGGGCCGCATAGGCGACCGCGACGGCGCCGCCCTGAGATACGCCTAGTAGCGGGAACTGTTCCAGCCCAAGGGCTTCGACGACCGACTCGAGGTCGGTGACCCAGTCGTCGAACGTGAACTCGCCTGCCTCCCAGTCGGAAAGCCCACAGCCGCGTTCGTCGTAGCGGATGAACTGGCGGCCGTGGGACAAGTCACGCACCCAGTGCCGCCACACCGGGCTCTCGATGTCATAGCCGAGGTGGGTCATCCAGTTCGCGGCGCGAACCAGCGGGCGCCCCTCCCCCGCGACCGCATACGCCAACCGGACGCCGTCCGCGGCGCGGCAGAAGGCGATGTGTTGGCGTGGCGCGGGTTCGGGCTCGGGGGCGGGTTCAGGATCGGGAGCGTCGACGGTGATGGTGCCGACGAACTGGTACCCGCGGCCACGGACGGTGCGGATGTAGCGCTGCGATTCGCCGTCGTCGCCGAGCGCGCGGCGCGCCGCCTTGATGCGACTGGTCAGCGCCGCCTCCCCCACGAAGCGCCCGCCCCACACCGTGTCGAACAGCTCCTCCTTCGTGACGAACCGCTCGTGGTTGCTGACCAACTGCGTCAGCACGTCGAAGACCTGCGGCTCGACCCGGATGACGGTGTCGGCCTGGCGCAGTTCGTAGCGAGCGGTATCGAGGACGAAGTCGTCGAAGCGCCACGCCCGGCCGGCTGGGGTTGATTCCGCGGCTGGTTCGGTGGACGACGTGGACACTCGGATTCCGATCTCGATACGAGCGAGGCAGGTTATCGCGGGTTATCGTCGCTCGCGATCATCGTAGCTGTGAGAGGGCTGCAAGGGGGTGATCACCGCCAGCCGTCGGCCGCCTTCGCTGCCCGCACCAGCGCGTCGCACAGCTCCCGGAGCTCGCCCGCCTTGGCGCCCTCGTCGACGGCGGTGGCAACGTCCTCGGCGGCGCATCGGACCTGGTAGATGCGATCCGACAACTCCGAGGCCTCGTCGGGACTGAGCACCACCGAGTCGGGAGCAAGCGACGTGCCCCTGACCATTGCACGCTGCTCATACGCCCGCTGCCTGCAGGACTGCCTGCAGTATTGCCGCCGCCGACCCAGACCGGCATCTGCGACTTCGCGACCGCACCAGCGACAGGGCTTCAATCGAGACCGTCGACGCGTTTCGAGTGTCACGGGTCTCGACTGTAAACGGCCAAGCGCGTGATCCCGGTATCATGGACAGTCGCGTCGGGAACTTCGCGCCAGTCGGCTGCGTTGAGTACCCCGGACCAAGAGAAGAAGCGCTCGGATGAGGAGTAGTGACGATGGCTGATCGTGTCCTGCGAGGCAGTCGGCTCGGAGCCGTGAGCTACGAGACCGACCGCAACCACGACTTGGCGCCGCGTCAGGTGGCGCGCTACCGGACCGACAACGGCGAGGAGTTCGAGGTTCCCTTCGCCGACGAGGCGGAGATCCCTGGCACCTGGCCCTGCCGCAACGGCATGGAGGGCACGCTGATCGACGGCGACGTGCCGGAGCCCAAGAAGGTAAAGCCCCCGCGTACCCACTGGGACATGCTGCTGGAGCGTCGCTCGGTCGACGAGCTCGACGAGCTGCTCAAGGAGCGTCTGGACATCATCAAGACGCGCCGCCGCGGCAGCTGATCGGTTACTGCACCACGCCGCGCGCGCGGTCCAGGCGACCGCGGATGCCCCACTCTGCGATCTTGAAGAGGGCTTCGCCCATCATCGAGCCGTTCATCTTCGACTTGCCAAGTTCGCGCTCGGTGAACGTGATGGGCACTTCCTTGACGGTGAATCCGGCGTTGATGGTCCGCCACGTCAGGTCCACCTGGAAGCAATAGCCCTTCGAGTCGACGGCGGCGAGGTCGATCTTCTCGAGCACCTCGCGACGGTAGGCACGATAGCCTGCCGTGATGTCGTGGACACCAACGCCGAGCAGCACCCGGGAGTAGCCGTTCGCGGTGCGCGACAGCAGCATTCGCCGTCGCGGCCAGTTGCGGACCATGCCGCCGTCCACGTAGCGCGAACCGATTGCCAGGTCGGCGCCCGCATCGACGGCGTCGAGCAGTCGGGACAGCTCCTCCGGCGCATGCGAGCCGTCGGCGTCCATCTCGACCAACACGGTGTACTCGCGGCCAAGGCCCCACGCGAAGCCCGCGAGGTAGGCCGCACCGAGGCCTGCCTTGCTGGTGCGGTGCAAGACGTGGACGCGGTCGGGATCGGCGAGTGACAGCTCGTTGGCCAGTTCACCGGTGCCATCTGGGCTGCCGTCGTCGACGACCAGCACGTGTACCTCCGGGCGGGCCGCGTGGACCCGTCCGACGATCAACGGCAGATTGTCGCGCTCGTTGTACGTCGGGATGATGACGAGCGTGCGCTGACTCGGACGATCGCCCCACATCATGAGCGATCCCGCCTCGCGGTCATGCGATTCCTCCATCGTCGGTGCCGTCGGTCGTCCTTCGACGGCGACGCGCGAAGTTCCCATTGTGCAGTATCGCTGCGACGACGGTCGCAGAGCCAACGAAGACCAGCAGTCCCTGAATGACGGGTCCCCACCTCGTGGCCGGGGTCAGGCTGGACTTCAGGCGGATCTGCTCGTCGAGGTACGCGGGCTCGAAGAACTGGGTGCTGGCGATCTCTCGGCCGTCGGGCCGGATCACCGAGCTGATGCCGGTGGTGCCGGCGACCACGACGTAGCGGTCGTGCTCGACGGCGCGCAGCCGGGCGAATCCGAGCTGCTGGCGGCTCATCGCCTCGTTGAACGTCGCATTGTTCGCGGGCACGGCCAGGAACTGGGCCCCGTTCAGTACCGACTCGCGGGCGGCGCGGTCGAAGATCACCTCCCAGCAGGTGGTGACGCCGATCGACGTGTTCGCTGCGCGCACCACGCCGGTACCGGTGCCCGGCACGAAGAAGCCGGCACGGTCGGCGTACGACGACAGCAACCGGAAGAACCCGCGCCACGGCAGGTACTCACCGAACGGCTGAATGATCTGCTTGTCATGACGCTCACCGGGCCCGTCGTCCCCGTCCCACACGATGACGGTGTTCGTGGCCGCGGGGTTCTCCGCGGTGTACCCCGGTGCGGCGAGCACGGTGCCGACGAGGATCGGTGCCCGAATCGCGTCGGCGGCCAGGGTGATCTGCTCGGCGGCGTCGCGGTTCGCGATCGGGTCGATGTCCGAGGAATTCTCCGGCCAGATCACGACGGCGGGCTGGGGCGCCCGCCCTGCCCGCACGTCGTCGGCCAGTCGCAGGGTCTCGCGCACGTGGTTGTCCAGGACGGCGCGGCGCTGCGCGTTGAATTCCAGTCCCAGCCGCGGGACGTTGCCCTGGACGGCGGCGACGGTGGTCGACGGGTCTTCTCCGGCGCCCACCGCGGACTTCCTGACGTACGGCGTGGCCAATGCCACGGTGAGGAGCACCAGGGCAACGCAGACACCCGGCAGCAGCACGCTGGGCGCCTTCGTGAGGGCGGTCCCGTGGTCGGCATGCCACCAGCGGACGGTCTCGACGACGATGGCGGCAAGGCTGAACCCCACCAACACCACCGCGAAGGACACCAGGGGCGCACCCCCGTAGTGCGCGATCGGCAGCAGGGGGCTGTCGTCCTGGCTGAAGCCGATGACGCCCCACGGGAACCCGCCGAACGGAATGGTGGATTTGAGCCACTCGGCGAGCACCCAGAGGCAGGCGAACCACACCGGCCACCCGGGCAGTCGCCGCACCACGACCGCCAGCAATCCGAAAACGGCCGGGAACAGGGCCTCCATCGCGGCAAGCAGCAGCCACGGGATCGGCCCGACGAGTCCACTGATCCAGGGCAGTAGAGGGATGTAGAAGGCCAGGCCGAAGAGGAAGCCGTAGCCGAACCCGCCCATCTTCGTCGTCGGCTCCTGAAGCACCGCCCACGCCAGCAGCGCGAAGGCGACGAAGCCGAGGAACCACCAACCGAACGGGGGGAAGCTCAGGCACACCATCAATCCGCCGGCGATCGAGGCGGCAATCCGCAGCGCCCGAGGACCGAGGGTGCGGCCAAGGCGCTTGGCCAGCCTCGAACCGCGCTCGCTGGGGGTCGTGTCGGCCTCGGCGGTGTCGGCCTCGGCGGTGTCGGTGTCCTGCCGGGCCCACAGCCGCCCGGGCTTGCGGTCAGCCATGAAGTGCGACACCACGGTGCACCGTCTGACGACAGACCGGAAGGGGCGCGTCAGCAGCCAGCCGCGGCAGGGCAGGTGTCCGGGATCGCGGATCGGTGGACCAGCGCTGGACGGCGTCGGCGGGGGCCGCCACCTCGAGGGCGCCCAGCCCACCCGGCACGTCCCAGACCGCGTAGGACGCGGGGGCGCCGGGAACCAGGGTTCCGGTGATGCCGTCCCTGACGCCCGCCGCCCGCCACGCACCGCGGGTGGCCGCGCTGAAGGCGGCCCGCGCCGAGATCGCGCTTCCCGTCGTGTGGTGCAGTGTCGCGGCGCGGACGGATTCCCACGGACTCAACCCGGTGACCGGGGAGTCGGAGCCGAAGGCGAGTGGCACGCCTTGGGATGCTAACAGCGCGAACGGATTCATCCGACGCGCTCGGTCGACGCCCAAACGACGGGCGTACATGCCGTCGGCACCACCCCACAGTGCATCGAAGTTCGGCTGCACGCTGGCGATCACACCCCAGGATCCGAGCCTCCTGGCCTGTCCCTCGGTGACCATTTCGAGGTGCTCCAGACGATGGCCGCAGCGTGCGACTGCCGGACCCCCGACGCGGTCCACGATCCGGGCCAAGGCGTCCACGACGGCACCGACTGCGGCGTCGCCGATCGCGTGGAACCCCGCGGTGATGCCTGCCTCGGTGCAGGCGCTCAGGTGGCTCTCGATGGCGTCGGGATCCAGATAGGCGTTGCCACGGAGATTCGGCTGGCAGTTCGGGGCGTCCGCATAGGGCTCGTCCAGCCACGCGGTCCGC
>Ga0247757_10002203_pt1 | contig 10440 bp, 2 predicted proteins | sample UWRJL126311R4_FD_180929 | JGI IMG/M metagenome (GOLD analysis project Ga0247757, IMG submission 180929) | Plant litter microbial communities from Arlington Agricultural Research Station in Wisconsin, United States - UWRJ-L126-311R-4 | ecosystem: Environmental > Terrestrial > Plant litter >...
TGGATTGGGTATAAAACTCCGGACTAATGCAACCTTCGTCCTTTGCGCCGGTCTGTATGAAGTTCCACGTTTCTCAGCCTTTCATTAGACAAAGTATCGCTACAGTATATTCCAACTACACGAAGAGTCAGCCTGCTCATCTGCACCACGATCCCGTGATATCGATTGTTTCCGTGACCAATGGTCACTTGTAGTTCGCACGCGCCGTGGTATTATGACCATCGAGCTCTATCGGGTTCGCACGCGCCGTGGTATTATGGCTATCAACCTCTATCGGGTCCGGCTGGACAGGTGGTGAGAATATGTACATTTCTGACTTTGTGTTATCATATGTGTTGGGCGTATGCTCCGACGTCGATTTAGACCTTCTGTGTCGTTTTTTCAGAATGGCGATCGAAGCGAGTATGAGGGCGATGGCAGCGATTGAACCAATAACAGTGCCAGCAATGGTGCCTGCTGTGAGATGTGATTTCGTTGGAATAGTTGGCGGAGAACTTGTAGGAGTCGTTGGACTCATCAGTGTAGTGGGACTTGTCGGTGTAGTAGTTGAGGCCGAGGGCTCATTTGCGGTTGAAGTGGCTGATGGTAAAGTCGTTGTCCCAACATAAGCGATGACCGAAGCCCATACACCAGGTTTAATTGGGTACTGCAGTAAAGCCTCGGTCTGAGCACTACCTGGGTCGCAGATAAAGGCCGAAAGTTGTTCGCCCCCGGCAGTGCTATAACAGCGCACGGGGTGGTTTGTAGTGTGCAGATCATATTCACTACGTAGGAGGTTAGTTTCTATCATAGCTGGAAGGTTGTGGACGGAGGCTATATTACTTTGGGCAGCAGGTCGTTCTTGAATTCTGTGTTGTTACAACTCTCCAATTGAAAGGACATGCTGTAGGCATGGGTGATGGATAGCAGTTGTTGTCATCAGTCAAAGTACCGCTCAAACATTGGACGCCCACGCTAACGGCGCCATCTGTACCCCTAAATGTAGTTGAGCAAGATTGAGGACGTGTGAATAGTGCTGCAATAGTAGTCATGCTGTCCGCCTCGATCGAGCAGGCGGTTCTGGTTGCGCCCAACGGATTAAAAAGTGAGAAAGCAGGTAAGTAGAGGGGAAAAGGGGGCTGTAGGCTGAGGCGCGGGCAGGGCGTTAAGTATTGTTCAATAAAAGACAGAGCCTTTGCTTTTTCCTGTGAGAGAGCCTATCAGATCTGAGGATAGCCGTGGGCGCGGCCCAATACCATGAACTACTGTAGTAAGAAGCGAGGTGGCTTATTGCCATGCTAGGGCCGGAACTCGCCTCTTAGCCTCTAAAAGGCAACTCGTGGGACGTACCATTGAGCTGTGTGATTTAGAACGCAGCATGATGAATGCACAGGAGTAACGATATAGCGATGCAGATGGAGTAAATGGCTGCAGTATGGAGAACAGGAATACATCTCAAGGTGAGACTGCATAGAAATCAAGCAGAGTAAAAATGGGTCAGGTTGGGAGAGCGGCGCGCAGAACATCAATGATTGGCTCGTTCTACCAAGTATCTATATAGAAGCTAATACCCTACCATTATGTTAAGGGCGTTATCTAGTGTATTAGTATCCTAACGTACTCAGCACGTAACCTACCTAGAAAGTAAAATTAATATAATTGAAAGCATAAGTTAATAGGGTTTACTTTATTAGAAAGAGGAGTACTTCTGTGCCTTCCTATATATTAGCGTCTCCATTGCCTGCAGTTACCTGTCGCATGTAATTCCCTGGTGATCTTAACTTTGTTTCCGCTGCTTCACTCGTGCTTCTCAGAAAATGAACGAACTTGCTCGTCAGGTAACACCAAGTGTCGCTACCATCGGCGCATACCGAGGAGGGGTTCCAGCAGAAGCAGCTAGTACCGCAGCAGCACTCTTTGGTTGTTCTTGAATCAGCCACGCAAGCGATCGGAAGCAGGCACGTCCAAGTGTAGTGCCCCAACAGCCACCCCGGACACACGACATGCGTTGTGTTCGAGGTGAACATGTAAGGAAACGAAACATTCCGTCATGCCGGCTGTCTGTATCTCTACCCTTTGCAATCTTCATCCCATAAGGCATCGATATATGTCCCCACTAGAGCTTCCAGCCTCCACTGAAGAAGGCTCATGTCTCATACACAGCCAGCCGCGCTGAACTCATGAGGACTACCCGCGAGCAAATGGCGGAGACTACCCAAAATAACCATGACGAATTCAACCACTGGATATCTAAGCTTCCCCTTGACGACAGTAACCCACCCATTAGCTAAGGGCCCATTGAAGTACAGGCTTATTAAGAGCAATTGTAAGCAGCCAAGGCCATGTCACATGATGGGTTCTCTCTATATAAGGGCGTCAAACATGTCTGCTACACATGGAAAACTACACTGAACTATATACTTAATCAATTCATTCAATTCTTCACTCGTGCTATATTCTTACAGTTATAAGCCCAGCCTAGCACCTCTTATACTGCTATTATTACTATCAACTCTATATATAATATTATTTAATACTACCTCCCCGACTATTATCCTTCGCAGCTATCGCGACTAGGACCTTTAGTACAGCCGACTATAAGAACTAGCTAAAACTCTCGATATATAGGAGTATATTAATCCTAAATTAGCTATAGTTCCTAGCTAGAAACCTAAGCTACCTACTATTCTCGCTCCTAAATAGGATAATAGCTCGCTAGCTACTCTACCTAACCTAGTAGCTCTTACTCGAGATATAACGCTGTATAAAGTAGAATTTAAGGAGTATAGATAGACTTAGGATAAGATTAGCTAAGTAAGAAATTATATAACTAATACTATCTAGTAGAGCCTACTATATTATATTATTTATTAAAAATCTATTCGCGATAAGCTTAAAATACTATAGGCCCTATTCTTACTATTAAAGTTAATATAAGACTATTAAGTCTATAGTATATATAACTCTATTAAGGTATTTTATAGCTATAGAGAGAATATAGAAGACTAGGTAATTATATACCTAATAGTATTCGATAAAGCGAAGCAGCTTAATCTACTAAAGATAGTAGACTTTTACCTATATTAGGATCTACTTAGAATAGTAGACTAGATCTATCTATTTTATACGTCTCTTCTAAGTTAGACTATTTATAATATAGAAGAAGTATATATTAGTAGCGAACCTATTAACCTATTAGTATCTTAACTCCTAGTAAAATACCTAGCTTACTATTAAATAGTAGAGATAAAACTAGCTTACTTAGCTTATTAGCTATTAGTATATATAGTATACGTAGTACTAACGCTAAATAGCGAACTATTACTATATTATAAAAGGAAGAGAACTTAGAATAATATACTATTAAAACTATATCTATATAGTAATATATACTACTAGGATTAGTATCTATATATTTATAAAATATAGTAGTAGAAGGGATTCCTTTTAGACTCTAAAAAAGCTAAGAAGATCTTAGAATTCGAAGCTAAGGATTATATAGGCTTACCTAATAAAATATAAGAAAAGAATAAGTAATATAAATATTATAGAACTTAGTAACTAACTTAGTAACTAGGTTCTAATTTAATAGAAATTAACGCTAGCGATAATCCTACCTTATATTAGTAATATAAGACCTATACTATATATTTATTAGTATTTAATAATTTAATTATAAGTAGTTCCTCTTATTCCTTACTATACTTATAGGTTCTAGACCCTAATACTAATATCTATATATATAATAACCCTATAGAATTTATATAGAAATACCTAGTATTACCTAATAATATCGTCCTTACTAGTATTTAATTAGTTTAGATATAAATATAGGGCGAAGTAAGTATCTCGCTCTCAACGCTATAGGGATAGAAAAAGACTATAATACTTAAATATATTATTTTAATTCCTAGCTTCTTTATAAGCCTAGTATCACTCTTATATCTATTATTATTATATATATATTTCGATTTAGGAAGGAATATACTATATTATATATACCCTAGTACTTACCCTAAGGATCTAGCTAAGCTAATAAAGGTTAGAGGCTATTAACTAGTTATATATTATACTAAACTATATATAATATTACTATTAATAGTCTTATTAATACTAGTACTAGGTTCTTCCTTATTATTTATAATTAAATATAAATATTAGTAGTACTTAATAATATTACTTAAGCTAAGATATCTTACTAAGGAATAACTATATATACTTATAGGTTATCTAAGTAAGGAGGTTATCGATTAACTAGCTAAGAATATTATAGGCCTAATAATAGTAGGTAGTATAGTACTATAAATAATAGACTATAAATAGTATATATAGAATAAGGCCTATTAAAAGATCTCTAAAATATTAGGGTATAAGGTTAGAGTTACTTACCTATTTAAGATAATAGCTATAGATATTATAAAACTAGATACTATATCCTTTAATAGATATAGATATATCTTTTATATATATAATATCTACTTAAAGTTTAACTTTATTATTCCTCTATATAGGAAGGATAAATATATACTACTTAAGATAATTAGAGAAATTAATTAAATAATTAAATAGTAATTTAACTATTATATAGTATAATAGACGACTTAACACGAGTATATTATAAGGAGGAAGGAATTTAGCTATAAGTTAAATCTTTATATACTCTTAAATAGAATAGTATAGCCGAATAATCTAGAAGGAATCTTATAAAGAAAAGTCGATCTCTAAGTAATAATATAAATCTACTACTATTACTTAGCTTAGAGGTATATATAATAGTAGCCTACCTCTTAAATTATATACCAACTAGATCCTTAGGTGGGAAGACTCTATTTAAAATTATATATAAGAAAAAGCTAATACTTATATATCTTTATAGATATAGCTATTATATATATCTATTAAAAAAATAGATAGCTAAAACTAATAAATTTACCCCTAGAGTACTAATTAGATATCTTATTAGGTTTAATTTAATAAATATCTATAAAATCTAGCTACTAAAGGTAGGAAGAAAAGGAAAGGTAATTTATATAAGAGATATAATATTTAGAGAAGATCTATTCTATACGTTAGAAGGTAATAATAATATAGTTCTACTTTTATAAGGAATAAAATTAGAATAACTCGCTTATAACTATTACCTATTATTATTAGAAAATTCTTCTAATAATAAACTTATTATAATATTATATACTTAGCTATCTAAGAATATAACCTATTAGAATTATAAGATTACTTACCTATCTACGCTAGTAGTAATATTAGAACGCGTATTAATATTAGAATAAATAGTAATATTAGAACGCGCGTTAAAATTAGAATATATAATAATATTAGAATAAGCTTAGTTACTTTAGCCTATAAGAAGGTAAAGATATTAGGAGGACCTAGATCTTTAAGATATTAACTAAGTATAGAATAGAGAACTTATTAATAGTAACCTATATTAGTTATATATACTACCTATAGGCTCTATAAGAATTAGAAAGCTATTATAGAAGAAAAACTCTAGCTACTTTATTAGAGCTTACTAGTTAACCTACCTAGTAGTATTACTAACTAATAAAACGCGATTCTATTTTATAGAGCTTCTATTAGAACCTAAGCTATATAAAGATATTATAAAGATACTATTACCTTATAAAGAAGGATTTCTATAAGCTATATCTCTAGAAATCTTAATAATTAAATAAAAGTATATATATAAGATAATAACCTAGTAAGACTTCGATCCTTAGGAGGAAGAAGTACTACTACTTATATAGGTATTTAAATATAAGTTAGATAATTAAGAATATCTAGCTAAGTATAAAGCTTAAATCTATATATAAGGGGATCTATAGATAATGTAGGAAGATACCTATACTACTATACTAGTTATATATATATTTAGAGCCCTAATAGTTATAATAGCTTATTTTAATCTAGAAATTTAATAGTATAACGCTATTAATACGTTTATAAATATAGAACTTACTATTCCTATATACTACTACCTATTAGAAGGATTCTCTAATTCTAACTATCTCTAGAAGCTAAGTTATATATTATATAGTTTTAAAATATCGCTACTACTATAGTATAAAAACTAATAAAGATACTTAAAGAATTAGGCCTTTATAAAGTTAAAAATACTCCTTACCTATAGTAGAATAATAAACTTATAGTATTCTTCTATATAGATAATATAGTAGTTATTAGTTTACTAGCCTATATAGATTCTTTAAACGAATTTAAATAGAAGTTACTATAATACTATAAGATCTATTTATTAGAGCCCTTAAAAACCTTCTATAGTATATAGGTATATAGAGATTATAATAATAGCTCGATCTAGATCTTATAAAAAGTATATATAGAAAAGCTATACTAGAGATTTTTATTACTAAAATTATTTATTAAGGCTTATCGACTCTACTACTACTAGAAGAACTACTACTATTAGAATAATAATCTAATAATATTATAAAATATAGATATATATAGGTTATTAGCTTTATAGATTATATAGCTAGTACTACTAGACCTAATATTATAAAAGTATATTTAAAACTAGTAGAATTCCTCCTAAATCTATTATAATATTATCTTAATACTATATATTAAATAGTAGAATACTTATATACTATAAAGGATTAATTATTATTTTATAATATATTAATTCTAGAGGAAGTAATATATATAGTAAAAGAATATAAGAATAATAAGCTACCCTTCTATACTATATCTAACACGTTCTTTATAGATAATAAAATTATATAAAAAAGCTTATAGGGATATATTTTTTACCTATTTAGTGGCCCTATTAACTAGAAGACTATACTATAGAGATATATTATAAAATTAATAATTAAGGTAGAACTAGTTACTACTTTCTTAGCTAGTATAGAACTTATATAGTAGTCTAGAATCTTCCTAGAAATTAACTTTAACCTAGGATATAAACGAGCTTTATACTATGATAACTAGTAGATAATTTATCTACTTATATTAACTATTTTATATCTTAAAATAAACGTTAGATATATTAATATATACTATTACTAACTAAGGTAGATAGTACTATTAAAGGATATTAATATCTTATATATATTATTAAACTATTAACCAGCTAATAGCCTTATAAAGCTATTACCAAAATAACGCTATAAAAACTAGGTTAAACTATTAAATCTATAATAATTCCTAAGTTAATAGAATTCTAATAATAAACTAGCGAGAATTCTATATAGAATTCTAGCTTAGAACGCCGATAGTAAGCTGGTAGTATACTAGCAGCTTTTCTATAGCTTTCTAGCAGCTTTCTAGCGATATTCTAGTAGTAAACCAACTTAATTCTATCACGAAATCGATTAGAATTCTATATAGAAAACTCGCTATACTCTATAATAATTCTAGTAGTAAACTAGTTATATACCCTAGGAACGCTAGTAGCTTTCTAGTAGCTTTCTAGTAGCTTTCCTATAGCTTTCTAATAGTATTCTATTAGTAAACTAATAGAAAGTATATAAGTATAAAAAGAATAGAGACCTTCTCTCTATAGATAGAATAATTATATTTAATTATTATAGAGAATTAATTAGTTTAAATTAATTAATTATTTTAATTAAAATTATCCCTCCTAAATAATAAGTAAGCTAATAGTTTTCTCTAGTCCTTACTATACTTAATAGAGCTATATATTTATAAAAACGCTTAAATAAAGTACCTTCCTATATATAAAGTAATAAAAAGGGGAGATACCTCTAGAGATATCTAAAAATATAAGAACCCTATATATACTATAATAGTAGAGACTACCTATCTAAGAACTATACCTAACTAAAAGAAATTAATTACCTCTTACTTTAATTTAAATATAGCTATTTTAAAATAGATAGAAGGGGAATTATAGTTAAATATTAAATTAAGCTTTAAAATATTAAATATTAAATTAGCTTCCAACTATATTCGAAGCTAAAGGGGGTATATAAGTAGCTAAGGCTATATTATATAATAGGTTCTCTCTATATAAGGGTATTAAATATATCTACTATATATAGAAAACTATACTAAACTATATACTTAATTAATTTATTTAATTCTTTACTTATACTATATTTTTATAATAATATATCCTACCTTATTAAGTTTTATCTTAATATATTCTAGCTATAAGAAGACCTTTATAGCCTAGAGACTATATATAAAGCTTTTAGCTTTATAAAGCCTTAAAACCTAGAAGTAATTAGGTCTCTAGCCTTAAAATTTAGTACCTTATAACTAAGTATTATACTAGTATCTTAGCCTATATATATACTTAGCCTTATTAGCTAAGCTACTAGCTTAGGTTTCTACTATAAGTTAGTAGTTAGTATATATCCTTAGTTAATACGTACCTTATAAAAAAATACTTTAGTATAATTTAAGGCTCTAGAACTCTATATAATAGTTATTATTTCAAGATTTTCTAGTAGAGAGGTCTATAAGACTTAAGAATTAATTATAACTATAGAAATCTACTTAGAGTTCTAATATTCTAGCTATAGCGCGACTAAATCTATAAAGGCTATAATATAGTATCTATAACTTATATAGTATCTATAATTTTAGTACTATACTTCTCCTTTTAAGTAGCCTTACTAGGAAGCTTTAAAGGCTTTTTACTATACTTTTTAATAAATTTTATATAATTCTAAAGTCATTACTAAGCTCTATAAACCTACTACTTCTAAACTTATTTAAAGGCTTAATTAGCCTTCTCCTTTATATAAGCTTCTTAAGCTTTAGCTTTTATAATATATCTCTCTTTAAGTAATCTAGTTTTAAACTACTTACTAGCCCTTTAAGCCTTAGCTCTTTTAACTTTTTAAAGTTATAGTTACTCCACCTTAGCCTTCTATTACTATAGTTAATTATATACTACCTATATCTTACTTAGTAACTAGAATATTACCCCCCCCCTTAAGTACTTAGTAGATTAATTATCTACTAAAGGCTTACTACGCTTTTAACGCTTTTTTTTAATACTAAAAGCTATATAAAGGCCTTTATTCTTATATTTAAGTAGCTAATTCTATATAGAGATTAAGTATATTATTTAACTTAGCTTTTTTACCTCTCTACTAGCTATATTATCTACTACTACTTATATTAGATATTTAATTTTCCTTTAATCTAATATACTAAATACTAAATTAGAGCTTCTTCTTAATTCTAGCTTAAATTAATTAGCCTTCAAGAACTTTTTAAGTATAGATTCTAGATTAAATAGTAATATACTAGTAGCTTTAAAAGCCTTAAGAATTAATAGCTATTTAAAAAAGCTCTATTAGGACTTCTAGAATAGGCTAAAGAAGTCTTTCTTAGCTATTAAAGAGAGTCCCTAGCCCCTATATAGGAAGGCTAATAGCTCTTCTAAATAGATAGTAGAGAGAGGCTTAAATATATAAATGTCGAGGGGCTATAATATATATATTAAATAAGGTAGGAATACTACTACTAGAATCCTATACTAGTTATAGTAGTTAAAAAAATCTATAGTAATATAAGATCTATAGCTATCGACTATAAGTAGTTAGTATAAATATCTAGCTTTTTCTCTAATATAGTAATTAAATACCTATTCGAGCTATATAAGGCTTATCTTATTATTTATCTAGCTAGAGAAGGATAAGGTAATAAATACTAAGTATTCCTCTAGGTTAATATCTTCTACCTAGCCTAATAGTAAGCCTTCTAGGCTAGCTTTATAGATAAGGGATAGATCTAAAGCTAATCTATTAGTGTATATATAGGCTAGAAGCGAAATCTACTTATAGTTACTATCCTAAATAGCTTACCTTACTACCTTCCTTTTATATTCCTACCTATTAAAGATCTACTTTAAATAAGTAGTAATATTAAGTAGGAAATCTTTCTTATCTATATTATATATATAGCGAGATTTAATAGAATACTAATTAATTTTTTATTATAGTAGGCTAAAGTAGAGGCTATACTTTACCTCTAAATTAGTGTTATAATAATTACTATCTATTCTAGTTATTTAGTATAGAATAAATTTACTACTATTCTACTTAACGAAGCGATTAACCTATATTAAACTAATAGTAGTTCTAGCTATAGTAGACGCGAAATTCTAGATTATAATTCGTATAGGTAGAGGGCCTCTCTTAGTAAGCCTTTTAATATAGCTTATAAGCTCCTTCTCTTACTGAGGGCTGAGCTTGCGTTGATTGATTCCCTTATCCTCGCGGGGTCGCGTTTGAGCCTAATGCCTCCGCGCCAGCGTAGAGCGTACAACACCATATTCCCTCGCGATTTTTGAATAATTGATAGATTCTCTAGGTTCTAGCGATTCGATAGCAGTAAGCGCAGCCTCAAGGGATCCCATATTGGCTGAGATAGGCAGTGTTGAAGTTGAGGTGTTTTTTTCGCGAGGTGCGCATTGACTGAGGATGCGCACTGACTGCTGACTCA
>Ga0247757_10002204_pt1 | contig 10440 bp, 9 predicted proteins | sample UWRJL126311R4_FD_180929 | JGI IMG/M metagenome (GOLD analysis project Ga0247757, IMG submission 180929) | Plant litter microbial communities from Arlington Agricultural Research Station in Wisconsin, United States - UWRJ-L126-311R-4 | ecosystem: Environmental > Terrestrial > Plant litter >...
AGCGGGATTGGCGGCCTGCCACCGACAGACCGCACCGACGAACGTGCTCTGGATGTCGAGCGGATCGGCCCCGACCGTCTTGGCCAGGATGTCCTCGGTGAGGACGTCGCACTCCTTGAGCAGATTCGGGTACTGACGCTGGGAGTCGTTGTTGCGGGGGACGTCGCCGCTGCCCGACTTGGCCGCGGTGCCATCGACCGTCTGCGTGCAGCCCGACAGCACCAGCAGCGCCGTCACCGCGGTCGCCGCCGCGGCCCATCCACGTCGAGCGGTCATTTGGAGTTCACAATCGATTGACGGGTCAGTTCCTTGGCCACGTCACACGGGTTCGGGAACGGCTTCTGGGCGTAGCTGATCGACCACTCGATGAAGTCGTCGTTGAACTGGATCCCGATCTCGCACAGGTTCGTGCCGAGTGTCGGATCGTCGTTGGAGGCGATGAATCCGTCGTGGCCCTCGATGTTGATGTTCTCGACGCTGGTGCGGGAGAGCTCCTCGGTCTTGCGTTCCCGCCCGATCGGGCTGCCGCGGAACCAGGTGAACGAGAAGTGCGGACCGAGAATGCTGCCACCGGACAGCCACTGGCAGCCGACAGAGTTCTGCGCGGTGTTGGTCAGGCCGGGCACCTGCGTCTGCTTGGCGATCTCGGCATCGCTGATACCCGCGCACTGCGGGAAGAACGGACCGTGCTTGGACGCCGCAGGCGCCGCATCGGTCGACGGCACGCCGGGCGATGCCGGCTGGTCGTTCGAGCACGCCGCCAGCGCCGGGATGATCGCCGCGGCCGCCACGACGGCCCGGAACGGCCGTCGATGCACGCGGTGGCTTCCAGTCACGCCATGCACTGTAGCGGCAGGGTTTCAGGTCAACCACCGACAGGCCGATTGACCTGCAAGTTCAGCAGATTCTCAGCTTGGGCGCCGACGCCGCCGGTTCCGCGGCGGGTGTGCGACAGTAGCCAGATGCTCTTCGGACTGCTCCGACGGCATACCCGGCCGTACCGCCCGCTGCTGGCGCTCGTGGCGACACTGCAGCTGATCAGCACTCTGGCCTCGCTGTATCTGCCGACGGTCAACGCCGCGATCATCGACGACGGCGTCGCCACGGGCGACCTGCGCCGCATCGTCGACCTGGGGGCGGTCATGCTGGCCGTCACCGCGATGCAGGTGGTGTGCGCCGTCGGCGCGGTCTATTTCGGTTCGCGCGCCAGCATGGGCGTCGGCCGTGACCTGCGTGCCGTCGTGTTCGGCCACGTCACCGGCTTCTCGGCCGAGCAGACGGCGCGCTTCGGGGCGCCCTCGCTGCTGACCCGAACCACCAACGACGTCCAGCAGATCCAGCTGCTGGTGCAGCTGACGGCCACCATGTTGATCACCGCGCCGATCATGTGCGTCGGCGGCATCGCGATGGCGGTCCACCAGGACGCCGGCCTGTCCTGGCTGCTGCTGGTCAGCGTGCCGGTGCTGGCGCTGGCGAACTACTGGATCGTGTCGCATCTGCTGCCGGTGTTCCGCCGGTTGCAGGGCCAGATCGACGCGATCAACCGGGTGATGCGCGAACAGCTCACCGGCCTGCGCGTGGTCCGCGCGTTCGCGCGAGAAGACCACGAGCGCAACCGATTCGACCACGCCAACCGGGCACTCGCCGGCACCGCCCTGGAGGCGGGCCGGTGGCAGGCGCTGATGCTGCCGGTCACCACGCTGGTCATCAACATCTCCAGCGTCGCGCTGATCTGGTTCGGCGGCATGCGCATCGACGCGGGCCAGATGCAGGTCGGCTCGCTGATCGCCTTCCTCTCCTACTTCATGCAGATCCTCGTCTCGGTGCTGATGGCCACGTTCATCCTCGTGGTCATCCCGCGCGCCGCCGTGTGCGCCGAACGCATCACCGAGGTGCTGGCCACCTCCCCCACCATCACCAGCCCGGCCGCCCCGGTGGCACCGGACGCCGTGACCGGTCAGGTCCGTTTCCAGGACGCGACGTTCAGCTATGCGGGCGCCGAACGCCCCGTGCTGCAGGAGATCTCCTTCACGGCGCGGCCGGGGACGACGACCGCGATCGTCGGGTCGACGGGCTCGGGGAAGTCGACCCTGGTGGCGCTGATCTGCCGGCTCTACGACGTCAGCGCGGGCGCGGTGCTGGTCGACGAGGTCGACGTGCGGGATGCTGATGTCGAGACGCTGTGGGGCGCCATCGGATTGGTGCCACAACGCGGCTACCTGTTCGCGGGCACGGTCGCGGAGAACCTGCGCTTCGGCAAGAGCGACGCCACCGACGACGAGATGTGGGCCGCACTGCGGGTGGCCGCGGCCGACGATTTCGTCGCCGCCCACCCCGACGGCCTGGCCCAGCCGGTGGCACAGGGCGGCATGAATTTCTCCGGCGGGCAACGACAACGGCTCGCGATCGCCCGCGCGGTGATCCGCCGACCCGCGCTCTACCTCTTCGACGACGCGTTCTCCGCACTCGACGTGCACACCGACCGCACCGTGCGCACCCGATTGCGCGAGGTGTCCGCGGCGGCGACGGTCATCGTGGTGGCCCAGCGCATCTCGACCGTGGCCGAGGCCGACCACATCGTCGTCATCGACGACGGCCGGGTGGTCGGCACCGGCACCCACGCCGAACTGATCGAGGGATGCGCGGCGTACCGGGAGTTCGCCGACTCCCAGTCGGTGGGCACGGCATGAGCGGACCGCTGGCCCGGTCGATGCGGATGGCCGAACCGCCGCAAGCCCGTTCGCGGGATTTCACGGCATCGGCTCTGCGGCTGCTCGCCCGCCTGACGCCGCATCGCGGGCGGACCGCGGCGGTGATGCTGCTCGGCATCGGCGGCATCGCGATCGGGGTCATCGGCCCGCGAATCCTCGGCCACGCCACCGACCTGCTGTTCAACGGGGTCGTCGGTCACCGGCTGCCCGCCGGGCTGAGCAAGGAGCAGGCCATCGAGGCGGCCAGGGCGCGCGGCGACGACACCTTCGCCGACCTGTTGTCGGGCATGAACGTCGTGCCGGGTCAGGGCGTGGACTTCGGTGCGGTGGCGCGGACCCTGGCCCTGGCCCTGGCCCTGTATCTGGTGGCCGCGCTGATGGTGTGGCTACAGGCGCGGCTGCTCAACGTGGTCGTGCAGAAGACGATGGTGGCCCTGCGCGCCGACGTCGAGGACAAGATCCACCGGTTGCCGTTGCGCTACTTCGATTCCCGGCAACGCGGCGAGGTGCTCAGCCGGGTGACCAACGACATCGACAATCTCGCGCAATCCCTGTCGATGTCGATCACCCAGCTGCTGACCTCGGTCCTGACGGTGGTCGCGGTGCTGGTGATGATGCTGACGATCTCGGTGTGGCTGACGCTGCTCACCGTCGTCACCGTGCCGCTGTCGCTGTGGATCACCCGCTCGATCGCGCGCCGCTCCCGCCGGCTGTTCGTCGCCCAGTGGACCAACACCGGAAAGCTCAACGCGCACATCGAGGAGACCTACAGCGGTTTCACGGTGGTCACCACCTACGGGCACCGCGCCCAGGCGCAGCGTCAGTTCGCCGCACTCAACGACGACGTCTACCACGCCAGTTTCGGTGCGCAGTTCCTCTCGGGCCTGGTCTCCCCGGCGACGATCTTCGTCGGCAACCTCAGCTACGTCGCGGTGGCGGTGATCGGCGGCCTGCAGGTCGCCACCGGTCAGATCACCCTCGGCGGCATCCAGGCGTTCATCCAGTACGTGCGCCAGTTCAACCAGCCGCTGACCCAGATCTCCGGCATGTACAACACGCTGCAGTCCGGAATTGCCAGCGCCGAGCGGGTTTTCGAGCTCCTCGACGCCGAGGAGGAGCCGCCGTCACCGGCCGGGGAGCTGCCGCCCGCCTCAGCGGGCAGCGGCCGGGTGGAATTCCGCGATGTGCGCTTCGGCTATCAACCCGACCGGCCCGTCATCGCCGACCTCTCGGTGACCGTGCAGCCAGGCACCGCCGTGGCGATCGTCGGGCCGACGGGTGCGGGCAAGACCACGCTGGTGAACCTGCTCATGCGGTTCTACGACGTGGACGCGGGCCACATCCTGGTCGACGGCGTCGGCATCACCTCGGTGAGCCGTACCGCGCTGCGCTCCCGTATCGGCATGGTGCTGCAGGACACCTGGTTGTTCGCCGGCACCGTCTACGACAACATCGCCTACGGCCGCCCGGACGCCGATCACGACGCGGTGATGGCGGCCGCGGAAGCGGCGTACGTCGATCGGTTCGTGCACGCCCTGCCCGACGGTTACGACACCCGCGTCGCCGACGGTGGGACGAACATCAGCGCCGGTGAGCGACAACTCATCACGATCGCCCGAGCGGTGCTGGCGGCACCGCAGTTGCTGATCCTCGACGAGGCGACCAGCTCGGTGGACACCCGTACCGAGGTGCTGATCCAGCACGCGCTGGCGTCCCTGCGCCGGGGCCGCACCAGTTTCACTGTTGCGCATCGCCTTTCGACGATCAGGGACGCCGACGTGATCCTGGTGATGGACGCCGGCCGCATCGTCGAGCAGGGCAGTCACGCCGAGCTGATGGCGCGCCGCGGTGCGTACTGGTCGATGATCCAGGCCTGAGCTCAGCTCAGAGCTGCGGCCCGGACGCGCGCAGGTCGTCCACCTCGCGCATCGCTTCGCGCAGTTTGCCCAGCCATTCGTCGGCGTGCTCGCCGACCAGGCGGACCGACCAGGCCAGCGCATCAGAGCGCGATCTCGCGACGCCCGCGTCGACCAGTGTGTCGAGCACCTGCCGCTCGGGTTGGCGCAGCCGGGTCATGACCGGGACCGCGAGGTGGGTGAACAGCGTCCGCTCGTCGCCGGCGGTGATGACGCCCCAGGCCACCTTGCGGCCGTAGCGCGCCTCAGCCTCGTCGGCGATCCGCATCCGTTCACCGCGGGTCTGCTCGCGGAACCGTGCCGCCCGACCCGAGGCGCGGGCCTCGCTTTCGGGTGCGTCACCCTCGGGTTCGGGCAGGCGGCCCACAACGGTGATCTCCTCGCGGTCGACGACGACCTCGGGGTCTCCGGCGAACCAGTCGTCGGGTAGGCGGCCGGCGATCCATTCGCCGGCATCGGTGGCATCGGGTTGGTCGGCTTGCTGCCAGCCGCCGGAGCGGCCCGACCTTCGGCTGTGGGGGTGATGTCTCATGATTACATGATTACACCGTTGCAGAGTTGAAAGGGCGGGGGTTCACCGACGGCGAACTCCTAGGCTGATCTCCAGCACAGGAGCACCCGATCGACGAGAGGCGGCAGCGGTGAACGCACCCGGACCCGGCAGTTGGCAGCCCGACCCGGAGGGTCGATACGAGTACCGGTGGTTCGACGGGCAACGCTGGACCGACCAGGTGTCTGCGGGTGGCCAGGTGATGAGCGCTCCCCTGGGCCAGCACCCGGCGCCGCAGGCCGGCGACGGCTTCGCCGGCATCACCGGCGATCTGGTGGACGGGCGGTTCAGCGAGAAGGAAGCCCAGCCGATCGGCAACCAGAACGCCAAGCTGCTGCGTGTCCGGCTCGGCGAACCGATCATGGCCAGGCAGGGCTCGATGGTGGCCTACCAGGGCAACGTCGACTTCTCGTTCGAGGGCGGCGGCGCGTCCAAGTTCCTCAAGAAGGCGTTCACCGGCGAGGGTCTGCCGCTGATGCGGTGCGCCGGACAGGGCGACGTCTTCCTCGCCGACCGCGCCTTCGACGTACACCTGCTGAAGCTGAACAACTCCGGGCTGTCGATCAGCGGCAAGAACGTGCTGGCGTTCTCGTCCGGGCTGGACTGGAACATCGAGCGCGTCCGGGGCGGGAGCATCGCCACCGGCGGGCTGTTCAACACGACGCTGCGCGGCACCGGGTGGGTGGCGCTCACGACAGATGGTCCGCCGGTGGTGCTCGACGCCGCCGAGGCCCCGACGTTCGCCGACACCAACGCGGTGGTGGCCTGGTCGGCCAGTCTGCAGACGCAGCTGAAGACGAGCTTCAAGGCCGGTGCCCTGATCGGCCGCGGGTCCGGGGAGGCGGTGCAGGTGTCCTTCCACGGCAGCGGTTTCGTGATCGTGCAGCCTTCGGAGGGCGTGCCGGTCACCACCGCGCAGTAGGGCTACAGCTCGAGCAGCACCGTCACCGGGCGGTCGTTTACGAGTTCGACCGCCATGTCGGCGCCGAAAGCACCCGTGCGCACCGTCGCCCCGAGCTCCACCAGCTGCGCGGCGAACGCGTCGACCAGCGGTTCGGCGACCGGACCCGGTGCCGCGGCGTTCCACGTCGGCCGCCGGCCCTTGGTGGTGTTCCCGTACAGCGTGAACTGGCTGACCACCAGGACGGGCGCATCGATGTCGGCGGCCGACTTCTCGTCGTCGAGAATGCGTAGCTGCCACAGCTTTTCGGCCAGCCGCGCAGCCTTGGCGGCGTCGTCGTCATGGGTGACCCCGACCAGGGCCAGCAGGCCCTGGGTCGCCGGCCGGATCTCGCCGACGACCTCGCCGGCCACCGTGACGCGCGCCGAGGTGACGCGCTGGACGAGGACGCGCACTACAGCGATCCGAGAATCTGCTTCATCGTGGCGATTTCGCGCTGCTGGGTGTCGATGATGTCTCGGGCCAGCTTCTTGGCATCCTCGGACGTGCCGGTGTCCACCTCGGTCTGGGCCATCCGCACCGCGCCCTCGTGGTGGGCGATCATGCCGGTGAGGAACTGCCGCGCGGCGTCGACGCCCTGGGCCTGCCGCAGCTGTTCGAGCTGCTGATCGGTCATCATGCCCATGTCGGTCATGTCGTGGCCCTCGTGGTTCATCGGTGGGGCGCCCCACTGCGTCAGCCACTGCTGCATCGTCGCGATCTCCGGGCCCTGGGCGGCCTTGATCTGGCGAGCCAGGTCGAGCACCCGCGGGTCGATGCCCTGTTTGCCCAGGATGATGTCGCTCATCGTGATGGCCTGCTCGTGGTGGGGCACCATGCCACTGGCGAAGGCGACGTCCGCGGCATTGTGACCGGCATTCGGGTCGGCGCTCGGGTCGGCGTGCTGGGACATCGAGCCATGGTCATGGCCGGTCGAGGAGCCGGCGGTGTCCGTACCGGAGCTGGTACACCCCGTCAGCAACAGGAGCAGTGCGGCACCCGCGGCGGCTGCGGCGCGGTTCATCGACATCGTCTTCCCTTCGTCTTTCGGCGGCATCATCGTGTTGATATACCCTAGGGGGGTACGGTACACAGGAGACGAGGGAACGTCACCCTCCCCGGAAAGGACCTCATGAGCACCACCACCGTCACTGTGGAGGGTATGAGCTGCGCCGGTTGCGCCTCGTCGGTGCGTGCCGAGCTGAGTCAGGTCTCCGGGGTGACCGACGTCGGTATCGACCTCGCCGCCGGAACAGTGACCATCACCAGTGCCGCCCCCGTCGATGACGCCGACCTGCGGGCCGCGATCGAAGAGGCCGGCTACCAGCTGGCGAGCTGACCATGACGTCGGTGGAGTTGGACATCGACGGCATGACCTGTGCGTCCTGCGCCGCCCGGGTCGAGAAGAAGCTCAACAAACTCGACGGGGTCACGGCGACGGTCAATTTCGCCACCGAGAAGGCGCGCGTGCAGTACGACCCGAGTGTCACGCCCGAGGATCTCGTCGCCGCGGTGGAGGCGGCCGGTTACCACGCCGCCCTGCCGCAGCGGGAGCCCACGCCGGAGCCCTCCGAGGACGACGCCGATCCCCTCCGTCGCCGTCTGCTGATCTGCACGGCCCTGTCGGTCCCCGTGATCGCGATGGCCATGATCCCCGCCCTGCAGTTCACCAACTGGCAGTGGCTCTCGCTGACACTGGCTGCGCCCGTGGTGATCTGGGGTGCGTGGCCGTTCCACATCGCGACGTGGACGAACCTGCGACACCGCGCGGCCACGATGGACACGCTGATCTCCCTGGGCACGCTGTCCGCGTTCGGCTGGTCGGTCTATGCGCTGTTCTGGGGCACGGCCGGGATGCCGGGGATGCGCCACGCCTTCGAGTTCACGATCGCCCGCAGCCACGGGAGCGGCAACATCTACCTGGAGGCGGCCGCCGGCGTCACGACGTTCCTGGTGGCCGGCCGCTACGCCGAGGCGCGTGCCAAGCGACGGTCCGGCGCGGCGCTGCGGGCACTGCTCGACATGGGCGCCAAGGAGGTGGCGGTCCGCCGCGACGGGATCGAGCGCCGGGTGCCGATCGAATCACTGTGCGCTGGAGACGAATTCGTGGTGCGGCCCGGTGAGAAGATCGCCGCCGACGGCGTGGTGGTCGACGGACGGTCGGCGGTGGACGCCTCGATGCTGACCGGTGAGGCGGTGCCCGTCGACGTGGCGCCCGGTGACGAGGTGGTCGGCGCCACGGTGAACGTCGACGGAATCATCGTCGTGCGCGCGCAGCGGGTCGGTGCCGACACGCAACTCGCGCAGATGGCCCGGTTGGTCGAGGACGCCCAGAACGGCAAGGCGCAGGCGCAGCGGCTGGCCGACCGGATCTCGGGAGTGTTCGTCCCGATCGTGCTCGGCTTGTCCGTTGCGACGCTGGGCTTCTGGCTCGTCACCGGTGCGTCCGCGGCCGCGGCGTTCACCGCGGCCGTGGCGGTGTTGATCATCGCGTGCCCCTGCGCGCTGGGACTGGCGACACCGACGGCGCTGATGGTCGGTACCGGGCGGGGAGCGCAGCTGGGCATCCTCATCAAGGGACCGCAGGTGCTGGAATCGACGCGGCGGGTGGACACCGTGATAGTGGACAAGACCGGCACGGTGACGACGGGTGTGATGACACTCGACGACGTCATCGCCGCGGACGGCGAGCGGACCGACGAGGTGCTGCGCATCGCCGGAGCGGTGGAGAGCCCGTCGGAGCATCCGATCGCCCGCGCGATCGCAGCTGCTGCCCGATCCAAGCTCGGCGAGCTGCCGGTGACCACGTCGTTCGAGAACCTGCGCGGGCTCGGCGTCCGCGGCACCGTCGACGGCCGCGCCGCCCTGGTGGGCCGGCTCCGGTTGTTCACCGAACACGGTCACGAGGTGCCTGCGGATGTGGCAGACGCGGCGCAGCGCGCGGAATCGGACGGTCGCACCGTGGTCGCGGTGGGCTGGGACGGCCGGGTGCGCGGCCTGCTGACCGTCGTCGACGCCGTCAAACCGACGTCGGCAGAAGCAGTTTCACTGCTCAAGCAGCTCGGCCTCACCCCGATCATGGTGACCGGTGACAACGAGGTGGTCGCGCGGACCGTGGCCGCCGAGGTCGGCATCGACACGGTGATCGCCGGTGTGCTGCCGCAGGACAAGGTCGACACGGTCACGCGCTTGCAGCGCGAGGGCCGGGTCGTCGCGATGGTGGGCGACGGTGTCAACGACGCGGCGGCGCTGGCGCAAGCCGACCTCGGGATGGCGATGGGCAGCGGCACCGACGTCGCGATCGAGGCGAGCGACCTGACGCTGGTCCGCGACGATCTGCGCGCCGTGCCCGACGCCATCCGGCTCTCCCGCCGGACACTGGCCATCATCAAGGGCAACCTGTTCTGGGCTTTCGCGTACAACGTGGCCGCGATCCCGCTGGCCGCCGCGGGCCTGCTCAACCCCATGATCGCGGGCGCCGCCATGGCGTTCAGCTCGGTGTTCGTGGTGACCAACAGCCTCCGACTGCGCGGCTTCACACCGGCCCGCTGATCACGGTCCCTGGTCGTCTTCGGGGAGGAGGTGGCGGTTGGGGTGGTGGTAGCCGTTGACGCGGTGTTGGCCGTCCCCCGCAAGCGGGTGGTGCCCCCAGTCGAGGTCGGGTGGGGGCACCCATTCGGTCTGGCCGCGGGTGTTCTTCCGGGTGGTCCAGCCGGTCTGTTCGATGAGGCGGTTGTCGGGGCCACACGCGAGGGTGAGGTTGGTGATGTCGGTGGCGCCGCCGTGTTTCCAGTCCACGATGTGGTGGACCTGGGTCCAGTAGCCGGGCGCGGTGCAGCCGGGTCTTGTGCAGCCGATGTCGCGGGCGTGCAGCATGATCCGCTGCCCCGGCGAGGCGAGGCGTTTGGTACGGCCCAGGTAGAGCGCTTCGCGGGTGTGTTGGTCGAACACCGCCAGGTAGTGGTGCGCGTGGGAGGCCATCCGGATCAGGTCCCGCATCGAGAGTAGGGAACCGCCGCCGGTGGCCGCCACCCCGGCACCTGTCTGCAACTCCTGCAGGGTGGTCGAGACGATCACGGTCACCGGGAGGCCGTGGTGGGTTCCGAGCTGTCCGGACATCAGCGCCATCCGGCCGGCCGCGAGCCAGGCGTCGTGGCTGCGCTGCGCGGGGCTGCGGGTATCGGTACGCCGCCGGGAGTCATCCGGGTCGCCCTCGACACAGGGGGAGTCGTCGTCGGGGTTACACATGCCCGGTGCGGCGAGCTTGGCGTGGATCGCTTCCCAGGTGGCGCGCCATTCGGGGGTGACCCAGCCGGTGAGGTG
>Ga0247757_10002205_pt1 | contig 10436 bp, 11 predicted proteins | sample UWRJL126311R4_FD_180929 | JGI IMG/M metagenome (GOLD analysis project Ga0247757, IMG submission 180929) | Plant litter microbial communities from Arlington Agricultural Research Station in Wisconsin, United States - UWRJ-L126-311R-4 | ecosystem: Environmental > Terrestrial > Plant litter >...
GGGCGAGGTTGGCATCCTGCTTCAGCTTCAGGCCCGGGTAGCGGGCGAGCCAGGCGGGGCTGACCTGTTCCAGCAGCGCGGCGTCGCGCGGGCAGAGCGAGAGCTCGAGGCCCTCGCGTTCGGGGAAAAGTTGTTCGAGCGCCTCGTGGCAGAGCTTCGCGACCATCTCCGGCGGCGGCTCGTAGCCCGCGAGCAGGCGCTTGGCGATGTCGATGGCGAGCGCGGGCAGCGCCTCCCGCAGCTGTTGCAGCGTGGCGGCCTCGACGGTGGTGAGCTTGGAGAGGACGCCCGTGCTCAACTGCTCCATGTCGACGCGCATCTCGACGATCTTCTGGTCGACGGCATCGCGCGTGGCATCGACGCCCTTGCGGTAGGCCTCCTCGGTCCGGGCGACGAGCTCGGCCTCGCTGTACGCGCGGCTGGTGCTGCCCGGGAGGATGGCGCCGGCCAGGGGACGGTCGAAGGCGATGAGTTTGGCGAAGGCCATTTTTAGCTGAGAGCTGAGAGCTGAGGGCTGAGAGCCTTACCGCGGCGCTTCGCGCGCGGGGTGGATGAACGGGGGCTCGGGCGGTAGGCGGGGGTCTCGTTGAAGCTGCGCATGACGGCTTGCAGCGACTCGGCGGTGGCGCGGGTCAGCCGGAATGGGGCCTGGCTGTTGAAGCTCTGGTGCTGGATGAAATCGTGCATGGCGAACTACACACCCCGCCCTGCGGGCACCCCTCTTGATAGAGGGGACTTCGGCTGCGCGGCTTTGGACTCCCCTCTATGAAGAGGGGTGGCGCGCAGCGCCGGGGTGTGTGGGATGATTGTGAGTTGGGAAATCATGGAGGTTAGGCGACAACTGCGGCTGCGTCCGCATCGATGGAGATCTGGCCTTCTTCCTCGAGGCGGCGGACGGCCTGGATGATGACGTCCTGCGCGGCCTCGACGTCCTTGAGGCGGACCGGCCCGAGCAGCTCGATTTCCTCCTTGAGGCCCTCGGCGGCGCGCTTGGAGAGGCCGGCGAACACCTTGTTGCGGAGGGACTCGCTGGCGGACTTCATCGAGATGGCCAGGTTGCTCGAATCCACCTCGCGGAGGATGCGCTGCAGGTCGGCCGGCTGGAGGCGGTTGAGGTCCTCGAAGCTGAAGAGCTTCTTGCGGATCGCGGCGCTGAGCGACGCGTTGCGCTCCTCAAGGCGGCCGAGGAGGGTCTTGCTGAGATCCTTCTCGAGGCTGTTGAGGAGGCCGGCGACGGCGCGGACGCCGCCGCTGTGATGGAAGGCCGGGCGGGTCTTGTTGTCGGAGTGCTTGCCGAGGTTGCGGGCGATCTTGGTCACGAGCTCGACCGAGGTGGACTCGATCGTGCCGAGGCGCTCGAGCACCTCCTCGCGCAGCTCCGGGCTGAGCAGCGGGAAAACCTCGGCGGACTTGGCCGGCTCGAGGTAGGAAAGGACGAACGAGATCGTCTGCGGCTGCTCGTGCTTGATCAGGTTGTAGATCTGGCGGCCCTCCATCTCGGAGATGTCCTTGATGACCTCCATCGACGTGCCGACGGCGGGGCCGACGCGGCTGATGATGGCGGAGGCCTTGTGGCCGCCCTTGGCGATCTCGAGGGTGCGCTGGGCGAAGTTGATGCCGCCCGAGGCGGACTGGACGCTGCCGGCCACGACGCTGGAGAACTCCTCGAAGGCCTGCTGTTGCACGCTCTCGGCGATCATGGGAAAGCCGGCCATCTCGCGGCAGAGGTTCTCGACCTCGACGTCATCGAAGTGCTTGAGCACCTCGGCGGCGGACTCCGGCCCGATGCAAATCAGGAAGACGGCGAGCTTCTGCGTCCGGTTGAGCTTGGTGTAGTCGATGTCGGCCATGGGGGGGAAGGCAGCTGAGAGCTTAGGGCTTAGAGTCTAGGGTCTCGTGCTGGAAATTAGTCCGTTAGGTTCGTGGATTTGCTCTGGGCTCTAGGCTCTCAGCTCTGGGCTCGCCTTAGTTCTTGGCCGCGGTGGCGGGGGCGCCGGCCCAGTCGCGGAGGGCGGTGCCGATGTTGGCGGGCTTCTGCTTGATGAGCTCGTTGAGCATCTCGGGCGTGATGGTGTTGCCGTTCTGCAGCGAGCGGGCGGCGAGCTCCGGCGGCATGGCGAGGACCTCGACCGGGACCGGCTCGGGCTTCTGGCGCGAGAGGAGGCGGAGGAAGATGAGGAGCACGATGCCGGCGCCGGCGACGGCGGACCAGCGGCTGGCGGCCTCGATCCAGCCCTGCCACTTGTTTTCCTGCTGGATGGCTTGGATCTGCTCCGTGACCTGCTCGGTCGCGAACGGGACTTCCTGCAGGGTGACAATGGTGTCGAGGGACTGGCCGGCCTCGGGCTTGAGGCCGAGGGCGTTGACGACGATGGCGCGGAGGGCGGCGAGCTCCTCGGCGGTGCGCGGGCGGGCCTGCGGCTGCGGCGCCGGGGCGCCCGCGGCGGGCGGCGTGGCGGCCGCGGGCATGACCGGCGGGCGCTGGGCGACCATCACGGCGGCGGTCACGTTCTTGATCGTGCCGGGATTGCGCGTGGTGTTGGTGAGGGTGCGGTTGATCTCGTAGGTCGTCGTGCGGTTCTTGCGGGACTGCTCGCTGTTGGAAACGGGGCGGCTCACGGGCGCCTGGTCGGTGGCGGCGGCCTTCTCGGGCACGTTGGCGCTGACGCCGACGGCACCGCCGCCGCCGCGGGTCTCGGTGGAGTTGTTGGTGTCCTCGGTGGAGGTCTGCGAGCGCACGACCTGGCCGTCCGGGTCGAACTTCTCGGCGGTGATGGTGGTGGCCTCGGTGTCGATCTCGGCGGAAACGCGGACGATGGCCTGGCCGGGCCCGAGCACGAGGCCGAGCATCGTCTCGACCTTCTTGCCGAGGTAATCCTCGACCTGCTGCTTGTAGCGCATCTGCGAGGAGGCGGTGCCGAGGCTCGGGTCCTGCTTGAGATCCTCGGAGAGGACGTGGCCGCGGTTGTCGACGACGGCGACCTGGTCGGGGTTGAGGCCCTGCACGGCGTTGGCCACGAGGTGGCGGATGGCGTTGACCTGGTCGGTCTCGAGGCGGGAACCGCCCATGTCGACGAAGACGGAGGCGGTGGGCTTGACGCCCTGGTCGGTGAGGAGGAGGCGGTTTTCCGGCTGCACGATCATGACGCGCGCGGCGCGGACGCCGGAGAGCTGGCTGATGGTGCGGGCGAGTTCGCCCTGGAGGGCGCGGAGGTAATTGGTGCGCTGGACGAAGTCGCTGAGGCCGAACTGGCCCTTGTCGAAGATTTCAAAGCCGACGCCCTCGCCACTCGGGATGCCCTTGCCGGCGAGATCCATGCGGAGCTTGTAGACCTTGTCGGCCGGGACGGAGACGGTGGAACCGCCGGAGGAGATCTGGTGCGGGATGTTCTGCGACTGCAGGTAGCTGATGACGGCGGCCGAGTCCTTGTCGCCGAGGCGCGCGTAGAGCAGCTGGTAGTCCGGGCGGCGGGACCACATGACAACGGCGATGAGTCCGCCGGCGACGGCGAGCGCGGCGACGGCCAGCGAGACGCGCTGGTTGAGGCCGAGTTGCTGCCAGAGGGCGAGGAGGGACGAGGCGAACTTCTTCATGGGGACGGCGAAAACGGGAAGATCAGAGCTGATTTGAAGTGGGATAAACAACCGACCCGTCATCCTGAGCAGCGCGAAGGATCCACTCCCGCGAGTGTGACGCGTGATGACCTCGTGGATCCTTCGCTGCGCTCAGGATGACGGAGGTGGTGGGTTGGTTGTTTTTGAAAAATGTCATGGCTGCGATTTTCAGGCCGATCCTACTCACACCTGCATGCGCATGAGTTCCTGGTAGGACTCGACGAGCTTGTTGCGGACCTCGACCATCATGGTGAAGGCGACGGAGGCCTCCTGCATGGCGATGACGCTCTGGTGGAGCTGGTCGCTGTCGCCGAGGAGCACCTTCTTCGTGAGCTCGGCGGCTTCGGACTGCTTGGTGGAAACGCTCTGGGCCAGGCCGTCCAGCATCGTGCCGAAGCTCTCGGTCGGCGCCGCGGTGCGCATCCCGTCCGTGATCCCGCCCAGGCGCGGCTGCGACTGCACGCCCTCGAGCGGGTTCGCCCGCAGGCCGGGGAGGACGGAGTTGACGGAGGTGAGGGGGGACATGGTGCGGAGCTGAGAGCTGAGGGTCTAGGGCTGAGAGTCAGAGGTGAGGGTTGAGGGCTGAAAGACGCGGAGCGTATTGGTGGTTTTATATTTGTTGGCTCGGTCTCTCAGCTCTCAACTCTCAGCTCTGGGCTGGGTCGCGGGGGTTACTTTCCAATCTCGAAGGTTTTCATCGCCAGCGTGCGGCTGTTCTTCACGACGGAGAGGTTGGCCTCGTACGCGCGGGAGGCGGTGATGAGGTCGACCATTTCGAAGGCGAGGTTGACGTTGGGCATCACGACGGTGCCGTCGGGACCGGCGTCGGGATGCTGCGGGTTGTAAACGGCCTGGCCGGGGGTCTTGTCCTCGGTGATGCCGCTGACGTGGACGGTCTGGAGCGGGGCGCCGCCGGCGCGCTTCACGAGCTCGTTTTCGAAGGAGACGATGCGGCGCCTGTACGGCCCGCCCTCGGGCGTGCGGGTCGTCTGGGCGTTCGCGATGTTCTGGGCGACGATGTCGAGGCGGAGCTTCTGGGCGGCGAGGGCGCCCGAGGTGGTTTCGATGCCGGCGATGAGATTCATGCGGGGGATCAGGCGGAGCGGCCGGTGATGGCCATCTTCAGCTGCTTGATGTTTTTGGAGACGACCTCGGTGAGAAACTCGTACTCGACGGCGTTCTTGTTCATCGCGAGGAGCTCATGCTCGATGTCCACCGAGTTGCCGTCCGGACGCACGGCGCGCGCATGGACGTCCTGGACCAGGGTGGGCTGCAGATCGTCGCCGTCGCTGTTCAACTCGCCGGTGCGGGTGCGGGCCTTGAGCTGCTCGGCGAAGTCCGTCGACACGTCGAGGCGCCGGTAGCCCGGCGTTTCGGCGTTGGCGATGTTGGAGGCGATCGCCTCCTGGCGCAGGGCGGAGGCGTCGAGTAGCTTCCGCGCCAACTGGTAGTTGTCGGAATGGAAGATGGGATCGATCATGCCCGCGCTATTACCATGCCGCGTGCCAGCGCCGGGCGGGCCGATGTAACTTGATGCATGGGCGGGCGATAAAAATTTATCGTCCGGGGCCCCGGCCTGACTCCCGCGGTCGTACCGGCTTCCGGGTCGGTGCCCGGAAATTTTTGCCGAGGTTCATTCGCGACCGGTTTGCCGCCCCCGGGAAACCGCGCCCCATGGCCGGATTGTTCGTGGTTCAGCGTTCATTGCTCATTGCCCGGATCGGTCCTGACCCATTTCGGGCCGAAATGACTAATGAACAGTGAGCAATGAACGAGGAACGGTGCCGGGGGAGTGAATGTTTCTTTCGCACCAAACAGCCCTAAACCCCGGGAAACTCCGGCCGATGAACTGGTGTGAAAACCTTATGAGGGAAAGTGAGTTCGAATTCATCCGGAAGCTCGTCTACGAGCGGAGTCGCATCTGCCTCGACCGCGGCAAGCGCGAGATGGTGACTGCGCGGCTGGGCAAGCGCCTGCGCGCCACCCAGCTGGCGAACGTCTCCGAGTACTGCGAACTGCTGCGCTCCGGCGACGCCAACGAGGAGCTGGCGCACCTGATCGACGCGATCTCGACGAACCACACGTTTTTCTTCCGCGAGAACGCGCACTTCGATTTCATGCGCGACACGGTCGTCCCCGAGATGCTGCAGCGCTGCAAGGCCGAGCGCTGGCCGCGCTTCCTCGCGTGGAGCGCCGCCTGCTCGTCGGGTGAGGAGCCCTACTCCCTCGCCTTCACGCTGAACGAGTCCCTCGGCCCGGTCTGGGACTGGCACATCCAGTGCACGGACATTTCCCACCGCATCCTGGCCAAGGCGCAGCAGGGCATCTACCGCGAGGACGTCGTGGGCAAGATGCCGGGGACGCTGGTGCGCCAGTATTTCCAGGAAGGCATCGGCCCGCAGGCCGGCAATTTCCGCGTGCGCGCCGACATCCGCCGCCACCTCTCCTTCAACCAGCTCAACCTCCTCGAGGGCGAATCGCCGCTCAACGAGCGCTTCCACGTCATTTTCTGCCGCAACGTGATGATCTACTTCGATCGCGCGACGCAGGAGCAGCTCATCGAACGCCTCACGCGCCGCCTCCTGCCCGGCGGGTACCTGCTCGTCGGCCACTCGGAAAGCCTCACGGCGATCAAGCACACGCTGCAGGTCGTGCGCCCCGCCACCTACCGCCGCCCGCCGGCCTCGTGATCAAGCAACAAGCTTACGGCTTAACGCTTACCGCTCTCTCCACATGTTTGTCCCCCGCAAGACCCGCGTCCTCATCGTCGATGATTCCGCCTTCGTGCGGAAGCTCGCCGCCGATGCGCTGGCGGCCGACGACACCATCGAGGTCGTCGGCATGGCCGGCGATCCCTACGAGGCGCGCGATCGCATCCGCGAGCTCCAGCCCGACGTCATCACGCTCGACCTGGAAATGCCGAAGATGGACGGGCTCACTTTCCTGCGTCTGCTCATGGAGCATCGGCCGATGCCCGTCATCGTGCTCAGCTCCCTGACGCAGCGCGGGTCAGATTTCGCCCTGGAGGCGCTGCGCCTCGGGGCGCTGGACGTGCTGGGCAAGCCCAACGGTTCGAATTCCTTCGGCCACCTCGGCCCGCGCCTGATCGGGCTGGTGAAGTCCGCCGCGCAGGCCCGGGTGCGGCGCGCCCTCTCGCCGCAGGGTACGGTGCAGATGCGTCCGGTGCTCCCCTCCCCGCTCCGCCGCGACCCGCGCGCCTGCATCCTGCTCGGCGCCTCCACCGGCGGCACCGAGGCGCTGCGCGAGGTGCTGACGGCGCTGCCCGCCGGCCTGCCCGGCATCGCCATCGTGCAGCACATCCCGGCCGGCTTCTCCAAGGCCTACGCCGACCGCATGAACGGCATCTGCGCCTTCCCGGTGCGCGAGGCCGTCGACGGCGAACGTCTCGAGCCCGGCACCGCGCTGATCGCGCCGGGCAATTTCCACCTGATGCTGACGTGGTGCCAGGACCACTACCGCGTGCGCGTGGCCGACGGCCCGCAGATCTGGCACCAGCGCCCGGCCGTGGACCTGCTCTTCAAATCCGCCGCCGACTGCGGCGCGGCCCCGCACGCCATCGCCGGGCTCCTGACCGGCATGGGCCGCGACGGCGCCGAGGGCCTGCTGCGCCTGAAGGAGAAGGGCGCCACCACCTTTGCCCAGGACGAGGCCACCTGCGTCGTCTACGGCATGCCCAAGGCCGCCTGGGAAAACGGCGCCGCGCAGCGCCAGCTGCCGCTCGATCGCGTCGCCCAGCACCTCGTCAACCGCTTCCTCACCCCGCCCCTCTCGACTTCCCGTACCGCGACGCCCTTTGCCGCCGCTTCCTGACCCCGCCGCCGCCCATGAATGAGAACACCCCTCCCACCATCCTGATTGTCGATGACGAACCCGTCGTCCTTGGCGCGCTGAAGGAAACCCTCGAGCGCGAGCGTTACCACGTCGTCGCCTGCTCCAGCCCGGTCAAGGCGCTCGCCATCCTGCAGGAGCGCCAGTTCTCGGTGATCATTTCCGACCAGCGCATGCCCGAGATGATGGGCCTGGATTTCCTCGTCGAGAGCCGCAAGACGCACCCCAACGCCTCGCGCATCCTCGTCACCGCGGTGCTGGCGCTGCCGACGATCGTCGAGGCCATCAACCGCGGCGAAATCTTCCGCTTTGTCGCCAAGCCGTGGCTCCGCGAGGAGCTGCTGGCCACGGTCCGCAACGCCATCCAGCGCCACGACCTGATCGTGCGCAACGACCAGCTGTCGGCCCGCTCGCAGGAACTGAACGCGCAGCTCATCGTCGCCAACGGCCAGCTCGAGGGGCAGGTCAAGGAACTGGAGGCCGAGCGCCACAAGCTCGACGCCGCCAACCGGGAGCTCGCCGGCCGCTACGACAACTCGCTCGAGCTCTGCCGCCGCATCCTCACGGCCTACGACCCGATCCTCGGCGGCCAGGCCAAGACGCTGGTGGAGTTCGCCAACAAGATGGGCGAGACGGACCACTTCACGCCGGCGGAGCGCACCTCGCTGCAGGCCGCCGCGTGGCTGTGCGACCTCGGCCTCATCGGCGTGCCGCGCGAACTGCTGCGTTCCTTCCGCACCAACCCGGGCGGCCTGTCCGAGCGCGAGCGCGCCGTCATGCAGAACCACCCCGTGTACAGCCAGACCCTCGCGGCGCTGGTGGATTCGCGGCCTGAGACGGGCGCCATCATCCGCGCGCACCACGAGCGTTTCGATGGCACGGGTTATCCCGACGGCCTCGCCGGCCAGAGCATCCCGTGGGGCGCCCGCTGTCTCGCCGTGGCCGTGGGCTACGTCGAGTCGGGCCTGCCGAAGCAGGCGGCGATCGACCAGCTGCTGGCGAAGTCCGGCACGCACTACGACCCGGAGGCGATCCGCCTCTTCCTCAAGGTTTCCAACCTCGTCAACCTGCCGCGCACCGTGCGCGAGATCCTGCTCGATGAGCTCGAGCCGGGCATGATCCTCGCCAGCGGCATCTACAGCCCGCACGGCCTGCTGCTCATCGGCGAGGGCCAGCTCCTCGGGCCCGGCACGATCGCGAAGATCCGCGACCACAACCAGATCGCGCCGATCAGCCAGCGGCTCTTGGTGTACTCGTGAGCGACCAGCCGGCAGTCTGTAGGGGCCGAGCTCGCTCGGTCCTTTTCGATCGTGGGTCCGGCCGCGGACCAGGATCGAGCAAGCTCGACCCCTACAAGAAAATCGGCGTTGCCGCTCCCGGCTAAAAACGAAGGCCCGCCGATAATCGACGGGCCTTCGCACACACACACACGCAAAATGAAAAACCGGGTGGAACTCCCCAGATTATCGGCACGGGCCGGCGGCGGTTTAGCGGCGAACCGCGGAATCGGGCACGCGGTGCGATTCCGCGCGGTTTCCGGCGAATCCGTTCAAGTTCCACCCCCCGGGGACGACTCAAGGCGAACCGGCTTTGTCGCCGCTCCCGATGCCTTTTTCCTTTGTCGCCTCCACGCACCGGCGGAGCACCGCACCTGTTGAACCATGAGCGGCTCGCCCACCATTGCCTCCCTGTTTGCCCAACGCGTCATCGTGGGCGTGGGTGACCTCGCGGTGTCGAACAATGCAGCGACGGTCCTGAGCACGTATGCGCTCGGGTCGTGCATCGGCGTGGTGGTTTTTGACCCGGTGGCGCGCTGCGGCGGGATCCTGCACCTGATGCTGCCCGAGGCGGCCGTGTCGCCGCAAAAGGCCGCCACGCAGCCCGCGATGTTCGCCGACACCGGCCTGCCCCTGCTCTTCCGGGAACTCGTCGGCCTGAAGGCCGAGCGCGCGCGCCTGAAGGTGTTCGTCGCCGGCGGCGCCAGCGTCATCGGCGGGCAGGACCCGTTCAAGATCGGCGAGCGCAACACCCGCGCCACCCTGGATTTCCTGAACCTGCACCGGGTGCCGATCACCCAGGTCGACACCGGCGGCTCCCACAGCCGCACCGTGCACCTCGAGCTGAGCACCGGCAAGGTGCAGCTGATCACGCCGTCGGGAAAGAGCGCGATCGCGCTGGCGGCGTAGCGCGCCGCGGCGGCGCCGCGCTGCGATTCATCCGTTCCTCAGCGCAAAAACCAGCGGCGGGTGGCGACCAAGCCCAGCAGGGAGAAACCCATCAGGGTGAGGACCGAGGTACTTTCCGGCACCGCGTTCAAAGTCAGCGTGAAGTTGCCGGTCATCGTGCCGCCGCCATCCCCGTTACGACCGGTCGGGTAGGTTCCGGCTTCGAACGCCACCCAGTAATCGTGGCCGGGTATCAGCGTTCCGCTCAACGGGCCGAAGGCATACTCATCCAGTTGCCCGATGGTGATCGTTTCCCCATTCCCATATTGTATATTTTGCGCGACGACTCGGGGAATCGAGGAGTCGTCGAGCTCCACCGTCATGTAGCCAAAGCCGGACAGCACGCCATAACCGCTTAGGGTATAGGAAACCGCACTTGAGACAGAAAAACTCACGCCTGCGCTCATTCCTGCAAAATCAAGCCCTGGTGTACCGGCGCGTTGCTGGGAAAAATCGAAGGAAAGCGTCACGTGGTCTCCGCTGCCGGTGTGGCTTATCTGCGTCCGGGAAAAGTTGCCCGTGTCATCCGTCGCATCGATCGTGGCGCTCGGCGGAAACGCCGGGTAGATCAATTCATCATGCGCCGACACGTCGTCTGTCGCCACGTCGGTGTAAACATGCCCCCCTTGAAAGGTGAAGGTGAAGGCCGTCAACGTTGAGACCGCGCCAGCCACGGCAAACAGGAGTAGGATGATTTTTTTCATACGAGGAATTTGTCCAGGCTTCGATATTCAGGACGGCAGCGGC
>Ga0247757_10002206_pt1 | contig 10435 bp, 10 predicted proteins | sample UWRJL126311R4_FD_180929 | JGI IMG/M metagenome (GOLD analysis project Ga0247757, IMG submission 180929) | Plant litter microbial communities from Arlington Agricultural Research Station in Wisconsin, United States - UWRJ-L126-311R-4 | ecosystem: Environmental > Terrestrial > Plant litter >...
CTGCGTCGGACGCAGCGCCATCTGCACCGAGGTGGCGGGCAGGATGAATTTGTCAGTGCCGACGCGCACGACGAGGCCGTCGATGATGGCCATGGTGAGCGGGAGCTTCACCTTGAAGACGGAGCCCTTGCCCACCTCGGACTCGATCTCGATCTTGCCGCGGAGCTTCTCGATGTTGCGCTTCACGACGTCCATGCCGACGCCGCGGCCGGAGACGGCCGTGACCTTCTCGGCGGTGGAGAAACCGGGGGCGAAGATGAGCGCGAAGATTTCCTCGCGGGTGAGCTGGGCGTTGGGGGCGATGACGCCCTTCTCGACGGCCTTCTTGAAAATCTTCTCGGGGTTGATGCCGCGACCGTCGTCGCGCAGCTCGATGACGATGTTGCTGCCCTGGTGGTAGGCGCTGAGGTGAACGGTGCCCGTCTCGGGCTTGCCGGCCTTGAGGCGCTCCTCGGCGCCTTCGAGCCCGTGGTCCATGGCGTTGCGCACCATGTGCACGAGCGGGTCGGCGATTTCCTCGACGACGGTGCGGTCGAGTTCGGTGTCCTCGCCGTCGGTGGAGAACTGGACCTTCTTCACGCAGCTGCGGGCGAGGTCGCGGGCGAGGCGCTCCATCTTCTGGAACGTCGGCTTGATCGGGATCATGCGCAGCGACATCGCGGTGTGCTGCAGTTCCTTGGTGATGCGGAGCAGCTGCGAGACGTTGCGTTGCAGGGGCGAGCCCGGGTCGCCGATCGCGCGGGAAGACTCCATGATCTGGCTCTGCACGATCACGAGTTCGCCCACGACATCCATGAGGGAATCGAGCTTCTCGGTGTTGACGCGGACCGTCTGGCCGGAGGACCCGGCCTTCTCGGGCGCGGCGGCCGCGGGACCCGCGGCCTTGGCGGCGATGGGCGCCGTGGAACCGAGTTCGACCGGGGCGGGGGTGGCCGGCGTCGTCGGGACGACGGGCACGATTTCCGGTACCCGGGCCTCGGCCACCTCGACGACCGGCGCAGCCGGAGTCGCCACGGGAGCGGGCGCGGCGGCGGGAGCCGGGGCGCCATCGGGCACGGCCAGGCGCTTGACGGAATGAATCAGGTGGCTGACCGGAATCAGTTCGGAGGGCAGCTTGCCGCTCTCGAGCGCGACGCCGACCTGCTGGGTGAGAGCCTGCAGCGCATCGCGGCTGCGGAGGATTTCGGTGATGATGACCGAATTGAGCTGGAGCTTGTGGTTGCGGGCGAGGTCGAGCAGCGACTCCACCTCGTGGGCGAGCGTGTGCATCGGCACGAGGCCGAGGAAGCCGGCGTTGCCCTTGATCGTATGGAACGAGCGGAAGATGGAATTCAGCGCCTCCGGATCATCCGGTTGCTGGTCGAGCTGGAGCAGCGCGGCCTCGATCTGCGTCAGGTGGTCGACCACCTCGGCATGGAACTCGACGAGCAGCTCCTGGTTCTCCGCGAGGTTGAGATCCATGAGGACGTCGCATTTTTCGCCCTTCGCAGACGAAGCCGCAGCGGCGGGAGCAGTCGGGGTCGGCGTGGAGGTATCGCCCGGGGCAGGCGGGAGCGCGGCGCCGCGGCGGGCGCAGTCGATGGCGGTGTTGAGCCATTCGACGGTGCTGCGCAGCTGGCCGAGCGTGGCCTCGGTGAAGGGCTGGGCGTTGTCGAGGCTGCGGTCGAGCGCCGTGAAGAGCGCGGTGACCGGGGCCAGCAGGCCAGGTTCACTGGCGCAGAGTTCGCGGAGTTCGCCGACGAGGCTGTAGGACGGCACCAAGCCGTCATCGCGGCCGACGGTGGCGAACATGGACTCAGCTGCGAGGCGGTTTACGACCCCCTCGAGGGCCGTGTATTGTTGAGGCGTGAGTGACATGTACCGGTAAAAAGGAGTTACGGCCCTATATCGGCCCCGGCGCATGGGAATTTAACCCTAACCCGATGATTTCACACGGTAAGTGTGAAATCGTCGCCCTCCCGGGCCGACTGCGTCGGGGTTAGCCGCGACAAAGTCGCTCCGACCGAAGGGAGAACGGAAATTTCCCTGAGGTAAAGGTCCATGAGCGTGAAATATCCGGGCTAAAATGCGTCTCTTTTCCCCTTAAGCGGAGGCGTATCCCAGCCGATGGATCCGGTACCAAACCCATGAGTACGACTACGGCGCAGTCTTCCACTTTCACCGGCAAATACCTCACTGTTGGCCTGGCCAACGAAGCCTACGGGATCGCGGTCCTGAAGGTCCGCGAGATCATCCGCATGCTGAAGATCACCCCGGTCCCGCAGATGCCCGCCTTCGTCAAGGGCGTGGTCAATCTCCGCGGCCGCGTCATCCCGGTCGTCGACCTTCGCGTGAAATTCGGCCTCGAGGCTGCCTTCACCGAGCGCACGTGCATCGTGGTGGTCCAGGTCCGCCCGGCCTCCGGCCAGGTGATCCAGATGGGCCTGATCGTCGACTGCGTCGAGGAGGTCATCCACCTCACCGACCAGGAGATCGAGCCGACGCCGGAATTCGGCACCAAGGTCGACACCACCTACATCCTCGGCCTCGCCAAGGTGAAGGGCCAGGTGAAGACGCTGCTCGACATCGACAAGGTGGTCGCGCCGGACGCGGTGCAGCAGATCGCGGCGGCGATTTGAGGGGGCCTCAAAGTACCGATCATCGCAACGGGCGCCAACGGCGCCCGTTTTTGTTTGTCCCGTAGGGGCGGAGCTCGCTCCGCCCTCGCGCTATTCACCATGGCGCACCCTCGCCGGCACCGGGTCGGAAATCCATTCCGGCGGCGGATCACCCCTGGGCCCAAGGAGCGTCACGAAACGCAAGGCCCGCGGTTCCGCGGTCCACCACCAAGGCCAGATGGCATCCGCGGCCAGCAATCCCGCCCGATAGGGATTAAGGAAAATGTACAGGGCATAGTCCTCGAGCGATTCCTCCGGTCGCAGGCAGTGGTCGTAGTAGTCGCGCTGCCATGCCAATTCGTTTGCCGTCAATTCCCGCCGGCTGATGAATTTCAACTTTGCGATCACCTCGCCCAGTTCGAGCCGACCCGTGAGTCGGAAGAGCCAATGAAGGTGGTCGGGCATAATCGTGAACGCCCAGGTATGCGTGTCCCCGCCGGCATCCATCAGCCGCACGTTACCTCCCAGTCCCACAGCCAATCCCCTCTCCGTGAGGCCGGGGCGACGCGTCTTGGTACAACAGGTGACGAAATAGATTCCCCCGGGCACCGAAACACGCCCGCGGTGCATCGCCTCAGTAAGTCGTGTACGCATGGGCCATCCCCCACCTGGTCGGACGATTGGCGTGCGCGGAAGCGTAATTTTTTCGTTCGTGACGCGGCGATCGCGTCTAGGGGCGGAGCGAGCTCCGCCCCTACGGGAAGGGGCGATCCGTGAAAACAAAAAGGCCCGGCTGGAAAGCCGGGCCTGGAAAACGAACGTGCGGGCCGCCGATCAGGCCGAGGCCATCGCCGGCGCCGCGTTCTTCGTGAAGCTCGCCTTGGCCTCCTCCACGGTCTCGTGGAAGTTCCAGTTGCGGGTTTCCTCGAAGCCCTTGCACTCGGTCATCAGCTGGTTGTTGCCGACGAGCACGAAGTTCACGCTGGTGTCCCGGCACATCTGCATGGCCTGGACGAGCTGCTTGATGACGCCCATGTGGAGCGACTTCAGGGCCTGCACGTTGATGATCGCCTTGTTGTGGCCGGCGTCGACGGCTTCCGTCAGCTTCGGCTTCAGGTAGGTAGCGATCTCGGCCAGCACGGCGGGCGTGCAGTTCTCCGGCATCTTCAGCATGAAACAGCCATCCTCGACCCCGAAGTAGCGGGTCGACGTGTCGAGGTTCAGCGCCTTGGCGATGCGGGACTCGAGGTCGGACATGTCGATCGGCTTGGTGATGACGGTGGTGAAGCCGACGGTCTGCGCCTGCTGCAGCGTGCCGGTCTCGGTCTTGACGACGAGGCCGAAGACCGGCGTGTACTTGGTCTTCACGTTGGTGCGCAGGAGGCGGAAGAGCGCGAACGCGGACTCCTCCGGCAGCGAAAGGGAAACGATCGCCACGTCGGGCGGCGTCTTGGAGCAGAAATCGATGGCCTCGCCCTGGGTCGAGGCGCCCACGACCTTCCACGGCGTGTGCTTCAGGCCTTCCTGGATCTGCTGGATGATGGCGGGCTTGTCCTCGACGACGAGGAGCGTGGCCGGGTCGGTGAGCGAGCGGGCCTTAGCCGGGCCGTCGGCCAGCGGCTTGAGGTCGATGATGCGGCCGGCCTTCTCGATGAGGACGTCCTCCTCGAACGGCTTCACGATGTAGTCGCGCACGCCGATCTTGGCGATCTTGAGCACGTGGTCGCGGCCGCCTTCGGCGGTGAGCATCATGACCGGGATGCCCTTGAGCTGCGGGTCGGCCTTCAGCTTGGTGAGCATCTCCACGCCGTCCATGACGGGCATGGTGACGTCCAGGAGGATCAGGTCGGGCATGGACTTGGCGGCCATCGCGAGGCCTTCGACGCCGTTGCCGGCCTCAAGGATTTCGCAATCGTAGCTCTTGAAGGTTTTCCGCACGATGATGCGGACGGTCTTGGAATCGTCGACGGTGAGGATCTTGTTGCGCATGGGAGGACTGAGACAGAGTGGGGAGTGAAATTATTCGCCGACCTTGAGGAGAATGTCGGCCACGAGGCGCTGGCCTTCGGTTTCGAAGACGTAGACGAAGCGCTGGGAATCGCTGATCGGCTCGACCGAGAAGTTGCGGCCGCGGAGGATCGACGGGATGGTGAGTTTGCAGGGATAACCGTGGTCGCTGAGGCCGTTCTTGAAGCTGCCGACGGTCATGTTGGTGATCTCGCCGATGGCGTCATTGACCACTTCCTCGCCGGCTTCGTCGACCTCCGCCCCGGACATGCCGAGCATGTGGCCGGTGCAGTGCTTGGCGAAGGGCGCGTCGAAATAGAGGTAGATGAGGCCGTTGACTTCGCCGAGGAAGCCGACCGTGCCGACGATTTGCGGGTTAACCGACAGGTCCTCGCCGTGGATGCTGGAGGGATGCGGGTCCGCGCCGCCCGCACGGTAGGTGGCGCCCAAGGACGCGGAGCGATGGAGCATCGTCTTGAAGACGTCGCAGACCGCACGGTTGATGTTGTCCCGGATGAGGGGCTCGGAAATTTCTTGGGTAGCAGCGGGCATGGCTGGTGCGGGAAAAGGTGCGAATATTCGCAACACCCTAATCGGCGCACCCCGGCAGGACTTTACGCAGTTTTTTGGGGAAAACGACCTATTGGCTGGCGACGGCGGGCGTTGAGCGCGGGTGGCTGGCGTGGGTTTAATATAGGTCCTATAGGGCCTATAGGACTTATAGGGCTATGATAGGACCAGCGCGTGCCGCCAGACTCGCGCGTTAGGTCGCCGCAAGCGTCGACCCTAAAAAGCCCTCACCCCTGCTCTTCTTCGGTCTCCGCGCCGACGAGATCACCCTCGGCGCGATACTCCTGCAGCTTGTTGCGCAGGGTGCGGATGCTGATGCCGAGAAGATCGGCCGCCTTGGTGCGGTTGCCGCCGGTTTGCTGCAGGGCGGCCTTGATGGCCTGTTTTTCCATCTCGGCAATGGGGCGGACGCCAGGCACCGCCTCGGCCACCGCCGGAACCTCGGCCATGGCCTCCACCGGCGCCTGCTCGAAGTCGAAAGGTGCGGCCGTCAGCAACGACTCGCCGGAACCACCCGTGGGCGACGGCAGGCCGAGGGCGGCGGCCGACACCGGCCGGCCGGACTCCGTCAGGATCACCGCGCGCTCGATGGTGTTCTGGAGTTCGCGCACATTGCCCGGCCACCGGTAGGCCAGCATGGCCGCCTCAGCGGTGGTCGAAAAACCCGCGACCTTCGTGCCGAAACGCCGGCTGCAGCGCCCGAGGAAGTGCTGGGCGAGAACCATGATGTCCTCGGGGCGCTCGCGCAGGGGCGGCACATGCACCGGAAACACGTTGAGGCGGTAGTAGAGATCCTGCCGGAAAGAGCCCTTCTCGATGTAGGAATGCATGTCGCGGTTCGACGTCGCGATGATGCGCACGTTGACCTTGATCGTGCGCGTGCCGCCCACGCGCTCGAATTCGCGCTCCTGCAGCACGCGCAGCAATTTCGCCTGGAGCGACATCGGGATCTCGCTCACCTCGTCGAGCAGGAGCGTGCCCTGGTTGGCCAGCTCGAAGCGGCCGGCGCGGCGGTCGGTGGCGCCGGTGAAGGCACCCTTCTCATGGCCGAAGAACTCGCTCTCGATCAGGTTTTCCGAAATGGCGGCGCAGTTGACCTTGATGAACGGCTGGGTGCGGCGCGGGCTGCGGCGGTAGAGCTCGCGCGCCACCATCTCCTTGCCTGTGCCGTTTTCGCCGGTGATCAGCACCGTGGCGTCGGTCGGTGCCACGCGCTCGATCAGCTGGCGGAGGCGGGTCATGACCGGGCTTTTGCCGACGAACATCATGTCGTCGTGGTCGTCGCTGAGCAGCTGGTTGACCTGCTCGAGCTGGCGGAAGGACTGCCCGCGCTTGATCAGGATATCGATTTGCGACGGGCGGAAAGGCTTCACCAGGTAGTCGAACGCGCCCGCCCGCATGCAGGCCACCGCCGACTCGATGGTGCCGTAGCCCGTAACCATCACCACCAGCGGGTGTTCCGGAAGAGTGGCGAGGCGTTCGAGGAACACGTGGCCGTCGCCGTCCGGCAAGCGGATGTCCAGCATCACGAGGTCAAACGATTCCTTCAGCGTGGTCGCCTCGGCTTGCGCGAGCGTCTCCGCGATCGTGACAGAGAACTTCCGCCGGGTGAAAATCTCCTGGAGCAGATTTCTCACCACCGGCTCGTCTTCCACGATGAGTACTTTCTCGAAAGGCATGCGGAAACTAAGGGGCTTAGAGGTAGGGATTGGCTCCCGGCGGTTCAATGCCTTTTAGCAACCCATCTGAAATAAAATCCTAAAGATTTGCTGGACGCCGCCGATACCCATGGACGCGAAGACTCCCTGCCCCTCCGGCACCACATGCATTCCCGCCTGCTTTCCTTCATTTCCGATTTCGAACGCGCCTTGCTGGCCGATGACCCGAGTCCGGACGAAGGCACCTGGCAGAATGAGCGGGCGGTGAACTACCGCACCGGCCTGGCGCGCGTGCAGCTCGGTGTCCGCCTGCCGGATGGCCAGCGCAAGACCCGGGGCACGGTGCTCGTGCAGGGTTTCCGCCTCGCGGACGGCGTCGGCTGCCTCAAGGCCCAGCTTAGCTGGGCCGGCACCGAGGCGACCGCCAGCCACGCCATTTTCTCCAAGCCGGGCTGTAACTGGAAGTCCGAGGCCCGCAAGCTCGCCGCCAACTGGATGGCCGGGGTGCCGGCACCGGCGGAAGCCACGATCGACCAGGACGAGCCGGCCGCCAAGGCGGTTTGAGGGAGCGAATGAGGACTCCTGTAGGGGCCGGGCTTGCCCGGTCCTCGGGATATCATCGCCCCTACCCCAGGCAGGATCGAGCAAGCTCGACCCCTACCCGATCCGCGCTCAAGCCGCGGCGTTGAAGCGCGCAGCGCCCGCGGCCAGCCCGTTACGGGCCGTCGTGTAGGCCGGAGCCACCCGGCGCAGGCGGCCGATGGCCTCGCCCACGCGGAGCAGTTCGTCATGCTGGCGGGCCAGTTCGCTGTTGAGCAGGCGGAGATTCTTTTCGCAGCGGCCGAGGAGATCCTCGAGGCGCAGGCGGAAGACGTGGTCGACCGTGAACTTCTCCGCCAGCTCGCAAAGCTTCTCCACCACCGGGGCGGCATGCTCGCGCAGCGCGACGATCTCAACGAAGGCCTGCTCGCGCAGGAGAATATCCTCCTGCACCACGAATTCCTCGAGGGCGGAGAGCAGCCGGCAGGCGGTATCGAGTGCGGCAACCATGCTCAGGCGACCTGGTGCAGCGCCGGCGCGGGCGCGTTGGAATCCTTCTCGCGCAGCATTTCCGCCCAGGCGTTGCGGACCTCGCCAAACAGGCGCTCGACCTCGGCGATCGGGGCGCTCTGCTTCTTCATATTGGCCTCCATGAGGCGGCGGTCGTAATAATCGTACAGCCGGTACATGGTCTGGGCGAACTCGCCGCCCGCCTCCATGTTCAGGGTGCCCTGGAGCTCGGCGATGATCTTCTGCGCCTTGGTCAGCTGCGTGTGGATGATCTCGAAGCGGCGCGGATCCCCCGAGGGGTCGTCGCAGGCCTTGCGGGCGATCGCCAGCGAGTTGAGTGCGCCGTCAAACAGCATGAGCACCAACTGGCCGGGGCTGGCCGTGAGGATGGAATTGGAGCGGTAGGCCCGCGCGTAGTCCTTGGCGTACATGGCCGGGCGCGGCTCAGTCAGCCTGGTCGAGCGGATCCGGCGAGCGGAGGATCACTTCGCTCACTTTGCGCAGGATCGTCGCGGACGGATAGGAAGGATCGGCCGCGAGCTCGCGACCGCGCGCCACCACGTCGGGGCGGATCGCGGGGTGCTTTTCGAGCGCCGCCTGGAGGGCTTTGCTGTTTTCCGGGGAAAAGCTATCGGCACCGATACCGCTTTTGGCGGTCGTAGGCGTATGATGCACCGGGCCTTCAGGCCGCAGCACTCGATCGGATGAGGACGTTGAATTAATCATGGGGCTCTCGTTGTGGTTAACACGGTCTGCCTCTGACTGTTGTTACAGGGAACGCCGTTGGTGACAGGATGAATATCGTCTGCAATTGGACGGACTTTAGGTGAAAGCATGTAAAACGCCGGTTTAGCCCGATTGCTTCACCCTGCGAGGGGTGCAGCAATCGCCCTGTCGGGCCGACTTCGTCGGGGCTAACCGCGACAAGGTCGCTCCGACCGAAGGGAGGATGGGGATTTCTCTGAGCGAGGGATTCATGAGAGTAAAATCCCCGGTTTAGCGGGGCGGCAGGGTGCGGAACATCAGGTCGGCCGCCACCGCGCCAAACCGGGTCGGGCTCTGGAGCACGGCCGAAGAGACGTCCATGGCGGCGGATTTGTCCACTCCCTCATAGTAGTCGTTCACGGCGGTCCGCATGGCGGCCTGGCCACCCGAGAACACCTCGTCAAAAGACCAGACCAGGCGCACGTCATGGACGGTCGCCAGTTTCGAGCGCAAGCCGAGCGTCTGCGGGCGGTAGGGCTGGTAGGCGGTGATATCGGTAAAGATCACGGCATCGACGGCGTAGGTCGTGGCGATTTTCTCGAGAATCCCCGGGGGCAGCGCGTCGGTGGACCCGAAGCTGCCCGCGCCGAAAAGGCGGCGGCAATCGTCGCGCGAAAGGGTGACCACCTCGAAGCGCACCTGCCGTTGCAGGGCGGTGACGAGCACCGGGTCGAGCGCCGCGGCCGATTCCGGGTCGGCGACGTCCCCGCCGTGCGCCGGGAGCACGGCGACGCGGCGGATCTCGGCCGGGAGACGGGGCTCCGCCTTGTAGTTGGCCGGCACATACGCCGCGACCGGCTGCGGGGGCAGCTCGATCTCGAGGAACGCGCACCCGCCGAGGAACAGCGGGGCTAGCAGGACAAGGGAAAGCTTCTTCATGGTTTACTTGGAGTTGCTGCTGCTGCCGCCGCCAAAGGCGTTGGAGATCGCGGAACTCTGCTGCTGGATCTTCGACTGGGCCGACTCCATGGCGATGAAGCTGTTCGTCAGCAGCGTGCGCTGCTGGTCGAGCCGGCGCTGCATGTCCGCAATCTGCTGGTCGAGGTTGGCATTCGTCTTCGTCAGCCGGTCCTGGCTGTCGTCGCCGAACTTGATGAGCTTGGTCAGCCGGTCGTCGAACTTGGCGGCGAAGCCGGTGGTGGCCGTGGTGAAGAAGGCTTCGACGTCGGCGCCGTGGTCGGTGAGCGCGGCGGTGAGCTTGTCGGCATCCTTGATCGACATCTGCCCGCTTTCGCTGAGGTCAATGCCAAGGTCGTCGAGCCGGTCGATCGTGCCGGCGCCGCCGACGGAGGCGAAGGCCAGGCGGCGCAGCTGCGTCGCCCAGTCCTGCACGTCGCGGTTGCTGGTCAGCACCGCGGTCGTCACCTTGCCGGAGACCGTGGTCGTCTTGGTCACCGTGTCGATGTAGGTCTGCACCGCGTTGTACGCGTCGATGAAATCGTCGATGTTGTCGCGCATCTTGCCGGTGTCGGCCGCGACGTTGAGCGTCTGCGTCGTCGCGCTGTCCACCGTGACCGCGAGGCCGGTGACGCCGAGCATGGCGGAGTCGAGCGTGTTGCTGCTGCTGATCAGCGTCGGGCCGCCGTCGATGGAGAACTCGGCGTTCTTGCCGCGGGTGGACGTATAGCCGCTGGTGACCCCGAGGGCGCCAAGCAGCCCGCCGGCGGACTCGGTGAGCGTCATGCCGAGGTCGCCGGTCGTGGAATTCTCGAGCTGGACGCGGTCGTTGACGGCATCGTAGCTCGCCGTGACGCCCGCGCCCGAGCTGTTGATGCGCTTCAGGACCGT
>Ga0247757_10002207_pt1 | contig 10431 bp, 5 predicted proteins | sample UWRJL126311R4_FD_180929 | JGI IMG/M metagenome (GOLD analysis project Ga0247757, IMG submission 180929) | Plant litter microbial communities from Arlington Agricultural Research Station in Wisconsin, United States - UWRJ-L126-311R-4 | ecosystem: Environmental > Terrestrial > Plant litter >...
CCTTTTATCGTCGAAAGGCACCCGCCGCTGTGTACGTCCCAGATCTTGACCGTCCTATCGTCTGATGCCGACGCGACCCGGGCCGAGTCGTATGAAAAGGCAACGGACCTGACCGAGTCGCTATGCCCTTTGAGCGTCGAAAGGCACTCGCCGCTGTGTACGTCCCAGATCTTAACCGTGCTGTCGCTCGACGCCGACGCGACCCGGGCCGAGTCATATGAGAAGGCGACGGAGTAGGCCGAGTTGCTATGCCCTTTGAGCGTCGAAAGGCACTCGCCGCTGTGTGCGTCCCAGATCTTGACCGTCCTATCCCTCGACGCCGACGCGACTCGGGCCGAGTCATATGAAAAGGCGACGGAGTAGACCCAGTTGCTATGCCCTTTAAGCGTCGAAAGGCACTCGCCGCTGTGCGCGTCCCAGATCTTAACCGTGCTGTCGTCCGACGCCGACGCGACCCGGGCCGAGTCGTATGAGAAGGCGACGGAGTTGACCGACCTGCTATGCCCCTCAAGCGTCTGCATGCAGGGACTCCATATATTATCCATAGCTGGCTTGATTGTAATCCAGTCTGGCTCCTCTCTCTTAAAAAGACCTCTTATTAGGCTTTGAGTTGGACTAAATAGGAGTGCGGAAGCATATGCCTGGAGAGGGCTCTTCTCTATTGCTAACTTGTGGGACATAATAAACCGGCGCGCGTCTCTAACTAGTTCATTTAATGCAGGCGCATCTATTCTTCCCTAGGTTACATTAGCATATAGTTTATATAGTATTACAGGGTTGTATTTTACCTGCATAACGACCTCAAGTTTCGCCATTGATACTACTCCTTTCGACATGCTCTTGCAAAGGCTAAGAGCCTCCAGCCAGTAGAGGTATCGCTGTCTTAGAAAGCTATAGACAGCACCCCCGTCCTGCAGATCGACTTTATCTTCTGCGGAGGAGTTAGGATTCCAGTCATAGAGGTGATCAATCCAGTAGATGTATAGGTAGCGTGACGCTGCTAGTGGATCTGGGTCTAGCGGCTCAATCTGCTCGGCTGGATATCCTAGCGCACCTAGTCTGTACATGTCTCGTTGGAGCGTCGTAGACATGACCTGTAGCGATCTTGAAAAGAGTACGTAGTGGACGGTTTCCCTGCCAGATGGAAAGATGTTCTCTGAAACCTTTTCGAGTAAGAAGTCCTTTGCTGATTGATGTACAAAATAGACCGTTCCGTCCCGAACCGTAAGGAATGAGCCGCAGAGGCTAATGATCTCTCGCAAAGACTCGAGATCACCAACCTCTTCAAGCTGCTCGATAAGCGATCCTAGCTCTTGTAATGTGATAGGTCGGTAAACAGTCGCGACCGAGGCTAGTATCCGCTTGCAGAGATCTGCGTCGTCAGAGTCGCTTATTTGGTCCAGCATTCGCCCATACAGAGAGTCTAGCCCAGGGGGAAATGCTCCTAGCTTCGCGAGCACCTTCCATTGCGGTATTTTCTTGAGATCTTGACACACCAAAGCTACCCAGAGGAAGGTGCCATCTGCATTTGAGGACAGGTAGTGCTGCACTGACTCTCGTGTTTTGCTATTATACTTCTTTTCTTGCGCTAGTTGAAGCACCTTCTGCTGGATAAAGACGCCGACAGCAGTAGAAATAGACTCCGCGTTTAGTTCAAGGCTTAGCCTTACCCCGTGTCCCGCTCTCGCGAGCTGTTCTTCAATTTCCGGCCAGTTGCGGCTGGAGATAATCCACCTAACGCGAGAGGATATACACGACTTCTGAACGATAAAATCTAACAGCTTTGGTAAGTCTACTACGCACTCGTCAAGTGCATCAATAATTAAGGATATAACGTTTAAGCTCGGATCTTGTAGGATGTCTGTAAAGATCTCGGATAACGCAACCCAGGCGTTTGTATCCTCAAAGAGTGCTTTACCTGCGTGGTCGTACTTCTTCTGAATATATGAGACGAGCAATGGCTGCTGACGGACGAGCAAGTATAGTAGACCTCGCAGTACGGCCGTAGCACTGTTGATTCGTGCGTCCGTCGCTTGGCAGAAGAAGTAGGCCAGCTTGTCTATCTTAGGCAGTGACTTGTTCAACTCATTGATGATACCGCAGAGTAGCATCGTCTTACCCTTGCCGGGATCGCCCTTAATCCATAGCAGTTGGCTCTGCTGGCTGTTATACCATTGTTGAAAGTTGGTATTCTTAAGAACCCAGCGGTATGAATCCTCTAGCAAGCCACCCTTTGTGTCTTCAATGCGCTTCTTATCATCGCAAGGGTCACTAAGGCGCAGGTCCTGGATGCATTTCTCCAGCTTATTGATCTCGTCCATAAGCCGTCCAAACGCCCTCGCTGTCCCTTCTCCGTATATAGGAGCTATGTAAACATCAAAGATACCTAGTAACGAATATGCCGCATCTTCTTCAAGCTTGGTCTGTCGGTACTCTCTCCATAGTAACCGCTCGTTAACGCTAAACTGCCATAAAGGGGCCCCTTGAAGTGCAGAATGAGGAATGCCTGTTGTTTCGTAGATTAATTGCTCGAGTGATACTTTACTACCAAGTCGCTCCCATTTGCAGGAAAAAAATTCGACTGAACGCGGGGCAATAAGCTCTTGCATCGTCCAACCACGCGTAAACCACCTGCTCTCCTGGAAATCCACTTCCCAGCGCCTCGCATTCGTTTGCTTGTTAGCGTCAGAAGGGGGCCTAGGAACATCTGCCAAGAAGACGTAGCATCGAGTCGCATTTTGGTACCAGCGAAACATAGATCTGATGGCCTGGGACAGTTCAACCTTGTTCGTCTTGTTGATACAACAGGTATCTATCCAAAACCATTGCAGACCATCTTGTACAGCTTGTTCTCCACAAAACCGTATCTTCTCATAGCCAGGCTTATCTTTGCCTGTGCCGTTTTTCAGGTCGTCGAAGTTGACCTCTTCGGAGTCTGCTCCCCATGTATGCGAAAGTATCGCATAGGGAGGAATATCCGTGTCGCTGAACTGACTAAGGCTGAAATCGCCAGTATCACAGCGTCGTAAAAGACGCATCGATTGCTGTAGAGCTGGGCGGAGCGGGCGGTCGAGGGGGATATTGATGGTTTCAACGCGGTAGTCTAACGGAGCTGATCAGACGAGCTTCACGAATCGCTCGCCTGGGGAGGGTATCAGCCTTGCCTATTACGATTAGCTAGCGCACAGGGACACATAAGACTGAGATATACCGAAGAATTGCATCTGCAAATGCAACGCTGCAAGGCTCCCGGGCCCTACTCTATTGAAGGTTTAGTGAGGCGGGAGTTGGATGAAGTGGAGGTCGGGGTGGGGTGCGGCTGTTGCACGGCCCCGCGTTGTGGCGCAGTAAGGTCATAGCCGAAGGCGAATTTGGATGCAACTTGGCTGAATCTGTCTCTCTCGAGAAGCGGACGAACACCTTAGTAACGCTAGCAGGGAGGACGGCCGACCCGCTCTTGCCAGGAGCTTGTAATGTGGCGATTCTGTAGGTGTTCTCAGGAAGTTGAGTTGGCTGACTAGAGGCATGACCAAGGCTACGGGGTCACTTACCAAGACCCTGCACATCCACAAGCGTGATAGGGAGGAAGGTAAGAAAGGCAAAAATATTAGAGGTAAGCGGAGTAGAGTTATAGAGCGTTCGAGTAGCGTAAATATATTAAGATAGTATTATTAGTGTCAGATTTTCGTTGTTCTGAGAAGGATAATTTCGATTGAAGTAATTGATTGATTCTATGTCCCTCGAAAGGTTCTGTTCTCTGTCCTTCTTATATTTCTTTCACTCGTACGCTTTCCGCCGGTTTGCTGTCAGCTTTCTGGCGCTTTCCGGTGGCTTTCCGCCGGTTTGCTGGCGGCTTTCCGGCAGCGTTCCTAGTGAACGCCACTAGCTTTCTAGCTAGTGCTCATAGAGAACACTACTAACTTTCTAGCGTTCCTAGGAAACGCACCGAAACTAACGCAGATAGCATCTCAGCACAACATAACAATCGCAAACACGGTCCCCAAGGTGACTAGTAGAGATCCTGCCACCAAGAGCATGCGATGCACGTTGCTAGCGGTAGTCAGCGAAGTGTACCGTTGAAAACGCGGCTGCGCCTTGTCTGATCGGCATCCCAGCATCTCCCATACGCCCTGTAAGCCCCGTGGGCCCATATTCAATGTCTTCAAGGGTAGCCGTGCTGCTTCTCACGCTGTACCGAGAAAACACGCGCGATGTAGTCTGGGGTCATTCTCGTGCTTTGCCATTCGAGAAGAACGCGTCCCGAGTCCTGTCGGGTAGCCTAGGATGGTCGGTAATGACATCCCAGAGCTGTCTGGTCTTGCCCTGGATATATGGTAGGACATCTGCTAGATGCGAACGCATGCCATGGGACGGCATGATGTAGGTTGTAATGATAGAGATAGCAGGCAGGTTAAGCGCGATTAACAAAGGAACATGAGTTGTAGGTAAAAAATACTATATATGCGCCTTGTAAAGCGTTAAGGGCACGCTACCTAGGCGTTAGCTAACCCAGGAATTCTGGCAAGGCCAGGGCAATAGGTGTCATCGACTGATGTGTACGATTAATAATACTTGTAACTCTATATTGTATTAACATACGTTGTATTTTTGTCCGATTTACTATTTTATATTGTATCAAATTTTTTAAAATCAGTATATCTAGCCTATCTAGTTTCTACAAGTGGGGTTGGAATATCTAATGTAGCAGTTTGCACGAGTCCCCTGTAAAAGTTTTCAATAATCCTGGAAGGTGTGGGGATCACATCCATTCAACGAGCCTAAAATACGAGAGCGGTTCCACAGAGGAACTCCGTTCAGCTCGCCACAAAGCATCGACAACGCCAAGACCTAGCCTTGTCAGATAAGCCATCTTGCTAGACTTTCAGCTCTTCAGGATGACTCGTCCATAATATTTGACCATAAACCCTTCTATACCACGGGAACGCTCGCTGGGATACATCATGAGCCGTTGGCACAAACCTGTTTGCAAAAATCCGTCTGTTCTTCTCGATGAATTATCTCCATACTGTGGTACATGCAACAACCACTGTTCTTTGGAAGAGCTGAGGGCTGCTCGACGTTCCACTAATGCATTTGGTACTGTACCGCCAAATGAACCGCCGGGACAGCTTGACCTATGGTGGCCGCCAGCCGTTCCTTATATCAATTCAAAGAAGAAAAACCTTTCCACATCTGCTGATACAACCCCTCCAGATCTTCATGCTAAGTCTAATAGTCCTCTAAATACACATTCATCGCCAATTTATGAAAAGACTCTTACCCAGGACGAGTTCAGGTTAGCCTGCCTATCGGCGCCTGAACACGATGATTACCCCGTTCACTTGACCTTGGAGACGTACAAACATAACGATAGTCCCGACTATCCTGATTATGAGACAGTATCATATACCTGGGGGGGAGAAGATAACGACAACACTCCTTCTCGGCCCGTGTTTGTAGGCCCGTATTGGGATGTCCTTTTTCAGACGAAGAATTGCTGGGATATGCTCCGATCTATACGTCCGTGGAGAGGTGTTCGAATGGTCTGGATAGACGCTCTCTGCATTAACCAGGACAACTTTAAAGAGCGAGGAGAGCAAGTTGCAAAGATGAAGCAAATCTATGAAGAGTGCTTCCGAGTTATTGTTTACCTTGGACCGGATATCGCGTCTCCACTGCGGGGGCGCTTTCCGAGTCGGCGCGGATTTGAGGAGCTAGACCAATATTCATCTTCCCTGCGTGGCAAAGAGTCTAGCAAGCTAGAACTGGAACGAATCTGGCCTACCATGCGAGACTTGTTGCAGAAAAGATACTTCAGTCGTGTTTGGGTCATTCAGGAGGTAGTCGCGTCTCAACGAGCTGTTATACGTATTGGCAATGTGGATTTCTTTATAGATTCGACAACTCCATCAAAATTAAAGGCTATCACAAATGGAAAATGGGACTGGGACGTATGCGCCGCGCCGTGGGTCCAATACATGGCACAAAAGTCGATTCATGTGGAGGATCTGTATCAAGTATTAGCAGCAACATCCAAATCGCGTGCAACGGATCTACGGGACCGATTGTTTGGTATCCTCGGGCTTATCAGTGGAAACGCAGAAGAAGTAGCGTTGTGGAAGCCTGATTATTCTTTGTCAGTCCAACATGTTTTAGTTGGTCTCTGCGCTTATCTTATTATCAACCTCAAAAAGCCGCATCTTCTTCAACACGCCTCGACACTGTCTGCAGGCATCTCCTCACCTTCGTGGACTCCATCCTGGATATCAGACAAATCCTGGGAATCTATCTTCGCCCCTGAAAGCTCAGGTCGTAAAGAACACAATGACTTAGTTAAGAAAATCTATAAGGATCGTAGCAACGCGATCCGAAATTTTCTAAATCACGACCAGTGTATCAAATGGATGAGAGATATATCTCGCTCCAAACCATGGGACCGGAATGTAGTCATTGATTCGAACAGTGGAGCATTGTCGATCTATCTCACCCATTTGTGTGTGATTCCTTCACAGCCGGTTGTGCTTGGCAAAGCCGGGGCCTGGGGAGCCTTTGAAGTAAGTGGGCCAAACGCAAGGTTGATTTTGCTCTCGGAAAACCATCTCGATTCGACAGTCATATTAGGACATGATCATATATTTATGCTGGTCTCTGGGGATTCAGCGCTGCTATACTTTATCCTAAGGAGTATCGAGAATACGCTAGGGGTTGGTAATTACAGACTGGTGGGCACTTGTCCATCCATTTATATAGAAACAACCGACGACTGGGCCTCGAATGGGTGGATTGAAAGCTTGTGTTCATTCATAACAAAGACTCGAGTTCAAATCGATGATGCCTTTGAAGCTTGGGATACCCACTCAATAAAAGCTCTCTTCCCAAGCGCAAATACAGGATGGGACATGCTACCGGCTTACCACGGCTTCGTTGAAAAAGATGGTGGCTCAAATTTGGGTTTCGAGAACGCCTTTCTCTCTTGTATTGATTCGCAGTTGAAGCCAAGAGTGACAGAGGGCTTTTTTGAATGGGAAGTCGTACCAGGGGAAAGGGGCATAACGAAATATACGAGTGGAGGCTTCTACATGAAAGACGGGGATAGGAGCATATTCTTTGATATGGGAGGCTTTGAAGTGATGTGGAATGGGAAATGGGAACACGTACTCAAGGTCGCCTACGACATACATAAAGCGTCACTTAAAATGACGTCATTCGATTTGAACAGAACAACCTACCAGCTTCGGATACCTGTGCGGCTTGCAGAGAAAGCAGTTCGCTTCTTCTTCGCTTCAGTGGAGATGATCCGAAAATTTATGAAGAAAGATTCTCGTGAAGTTGAGGTAATTCTTCGAGGGGGTTCCAGCGACGACTATTGCTTAACTGGGTGGCCACACTTCCCCGCGATGGAGGAAGGGTTTAGTATTGATGGAAGCACGCACCAAGTGCATATCCACTAGTGGCCAATGTTGATTCCTCATGGTGGTTACTGTGGTAGCTGATCTCAAAATTCAACTAGAATGATATCTCAAAATTAAGTTGAAAATGTGGTTTTCTTGCTGCCGGATTGGCAGGCCGATCAGCTAAGAGTATTTCATCACTTCCAGCTGTCTTTATGCACTGAAATAAAATTTAAACTCCACAATTGTTAGATATTACTCTCGGTTGGGGTAAAAGCATCAAGTGCTTAAGGGGAGATTTTACAGCGTGGAAAGCTGTAATAAAGGGAGGGCAGCAAATACTAGGTATTCATTTACCCATTCTAGATTATAAGAGCTAGACTATGTAAGGTTAGATCAAAAATTACCCTGCGCTAAATCAAAGGCTGCTGATTTCTGCTGCCATTGATGCCAGATCGATAACGGTCTCTGTCGTGCAATCGCAAGTATTGTAACGCAGAGTACAGGTTGTCTGTTATCCAATGTCGCTTTCGATCAAGTACTATGCATTCCACAAGCTCAGTGCTGCCCCATACGTAGGAGAGGGCTTCATATGAGATGTGTTCATTGTTCAATAGCGACTGCGGGAAAAGCTCACATTCAAGCTCAGGACCTCGGTATTTCAATAGCTTCAGGAGTCGGAAAGTCGAGTCCCCAGGTCGAAGCGATGTGTACTGGTATGTCTCGAGAGCTGGTATTGGGGTGCCCATGATGAAGGGAGGTAAGCGTGTTAGATAAGAGGGCACGCGGGTCGCAAAAAAGCCCGCACTGCAAAACACGCTTATCTCATACAAAGTCTGTTGAACAATATAACTCGTTTTCCTTTATTTTACTCCTCCCTCTCTACAATATTCTTTAAAGTTAGTAGATTTCTTATAATAAAATAGATGTACTTGTCCTCTATAAGTCTATATAATTTTAATTTTATGTCCTTGTAATTACATAGTTATTTGCAATGTGCAAAGAGGTAACTTTTCGCAGTGCAGGGATTTTTGCGACCCGCGTGGAGGGGTCGTGAATCGTTCAATTTTTCTGCCATCGATATTCGGCCGGCAAAAGACTGGCTTTACCACTGCTTAGCGTGTTATTCCCCGAATACGACCGTTGCTAAGTCCGACACAGGGCAATTTGCCACATCGAACCTTACAGTATACCCTATTTCAACAAACCAAGGTGTCCACGTCGAGAATTTTGGATTAACTATTTGCCACTTCATGGGGACGAACGCCTTGCTCACACTAGCAGGGAGTATGGCCGACCCGTACCCGCCATGATCTTGTAATGTGTCGATTCTGTAGGTGTTCTCAGGAAGTTGAGTTGGCTGACTAGAGGCATGGCCAAGGCTACGAGGTCACTTACCAAGACCCTGCACACCCACGAGCGTGATAGAGAGGGACGCTACTCCATGAATTACGAAACCTTTGATTTAATTCTAAAGCAGTTATAACTACGACACTTAAAAGCAAGTCTAACGACACTGTCTTAATATATCTACGCTACCGGAACGCTCCATGACTCTACTCCGCTTACCTCTAATATTTTTGCCTTTCTTACCTTTCTCGCCCTCTTCGCTTTTAGTTCCGATGAATCTATCTTAAGGGCGTCTGCTTCTAGCGCGCTCTTGCGCTTCCGGTTACGTTTCCCCTTCTTAGCCTCTTTAGTGGCGTCTTTCTCAGCACGCTTCGCTCGAGCTTCTTTAAGGTCCTTATAGCTCATAACTCTCGCTATTCCAAGCACTACTAGCTTAGTCGACCGACGTACCTTCGCTTTATCGTTAATCTTCATTAAGAGTCGGATATGATTCTGCTGGAGGATTCCCTTTATGAGGGACATTTGAGAGGCCTTAACAAGCTTCTGTATGAGCCTCTGTAGGTGCCATCTACTCACCTCGTCACAAGCGTGAGTGTTATGCTGCTACCGCATGATCATGTTCTGCAGCGATGCGAGACCCTCTGCTGATACTGGCGTCTTAGGGGACTGCGGTGCCGCGTCTTGTGGTAGACATGGCTCTACTGGTTGACAAGACCCTACCATCACCTTGTCGGCCTCTGCAGTGGTCAGCTCAGGGGACTTCGTCATAGTATTAAGCACTCGATCTGGATTGAATGGGAACAATCCGCATGCAGCAAATCCAGCCTTAATGCTCCTAGGCTTAAAGGCTTTAATCCTAGCAGGGCTATACAGAGACGTGAAATACTCCTTGCCTGCTTTATTTACGTTTCCTCGCTCCAGTAGTTTGACTTCTTCGCGATAGTCTGCCTTCAGAGGGGCGAATGAAGCAACATCGCATGGCTGTAGCTTGTGCGAGGTGTAAGAGGGGTGACGACATAGTATGATGTTATTGAAGAGACAAACTCCAGAATTTCGACGGTTTCATGCGTTCCAAAGCCGTCCTAAATCAGCACTCGAGGTTTACCGTTAGCTCGGTCCTTAGTTTCAGGGTCAAAGATGCGTTCGAGCCACTACAGACTAATATATGAGTCGGTGTATCCAGATTCATGTAACGTATATTGCTATCCAGGAGTTTTGAATGTAATCCAGTTACTCCGATAGGTTGTAGCTGGCTAGATAATTGTAAGAATGTGGCACGAGTGAAGAATTGAATGAATTGAATGAATTGAATGAATTGAATGAATTGAATGAATTGAATGAATTGAATGAATTGAATGAATTGATTGAATTGATTGAGCGTGTAGTATCGTGTAGGAGTCTATGTGTAGCAGACATGTTTGACGCCCTTATATAGAGAGAACCCATCATGTGACATGGCCTTGGCTGCTTACAATAATTATAGGGTTTAAATACTTACTATCAGCGCTGATGCACTCGATCGCAGTCACAACCTCACGCTTAACACGCGCACCTCTGTACTTACGTATATCACTCTTTCGTATAAGGACCTTTGCTGAACTTAGCATGGATAACATTACTCTAGTCTCGTCTATATTATAGATATTCCCTTCCAGAATAGCTGGATCGCGTAATACCCTTTCGATGACTT
>Ga0247757_10002208_pt1 | contig 10427 bp, 11 predicted proteins | sample UWRJL126311R4_FD_180929 | JGI IMG/M metagenome (GOLD analysis project Ga0247757, IMG submission 180929) | Plant litter microbial communities from Arlington Agricultural Research Station in Wisconsin, United States - UWRJ-L126-311R-4 | ecosystem: Environmental > Terrestrial > Plant litter >...
ATACCATACCGGAAACTTTACAATAAACATGATCAAATACCGCAAGGTCACGCATTCCTTTTGCCCAGTCATCGATCATTCTGTCTCTTATCCGTGGCTTTGCGATATGATTGATGATGAAACGCTGATCGGGAAATTGCCTCACCATTTCCAATGCGGCATCGAGGTGCTGCGGATAAATCAATATTTCATATACATACCCATGCTGTCCCACTGCCGCGACACCGCGAAGAAAATCCGCCTGCAACATATTGGCTGGGGGCTCGGCCTGTGAGATATGACGAAAGCCTTTGAGCAGGGGATATTGCTGGTAGTTGTTTAGCTGCTCTTCGATATTTGTTGCGCGCAGATCTATCCAACCGATCACTCCTTTGATAAAATCATTTTTCGCCGCAATGTCCAGCATCCATTTTGTTTCGGCGGCGGTCTGATCAACCTGTACAGTAATACAACCATGCATTTGAGCGGCTTGCAATACGGGTATAAGATCGTCCGGAGAAAAATCTTTCCGGATCACAGCCATCTCCGGTGTGATCCATTCCATATCGGCGGTATACTGCCAGAAATGCTGGTGTGCATCAATACGCATGATAGGCAATTACTTTTTGTTTTGCGATTCCCAATCCATCGATACCCAACTCCATCACATCACCGGGTTTCAGGTAAACAGGTGGATTGAATCCCAATCCCACGCCGCTGGGTGTGCCGGTTGAGATCACATCACCCGGCAACAAAGTCATAAAACGGGAAATATAGGAAACAAGTTGTGGTATATTGAATACAAGGTCATCTGTATTCCCATCCTGCAACAATTTGTCGTTTAACTTCAACCACAAACGCAGTTTATGCGGATCGGTGATCTCGTCCTTGGTTGCCATCCATGGCCCCATAGGCGCAAACGTATCACAGCCTTTGCCTTTATCCCAGGTGCCGCCTCTTTCAAGTTGAAATTCTCTTTCACTGATATCGTTGTGGAGACAATAACCTGCTACATATTCCATCGCATTTTCTTCTGACACGTAGCTGGCTTTTTTACCGATCACTACGCAGAGCTCTACTTCCCAGTCTGTTTTAACAGCATCTTTCGGGATCATCACATCATCATTCGGCCCTGCCAGTGCCGTAGTTGATTTCATGAACAGGATGGGTTCTTTGGGAACAGGTGCATTGGTTTCCTGCGCGTGCTTAACATAGTTCAATCCCACACAAACGATCTTGGAAGGACGCGCAAATGGCGCGCCTAATCTTGTATCCGCGGGCACAACAGGCAGTGTGGCCTGGTTAGCGGCAACAAAAGCCGTGAGTCTTTTAAGTCCATCGCTGGCAAAAAAACGTTCATCATACCCTTCACCAAAAGAAGAAGTATCGAGTATTTTTTCATCAACTACTACACCTGTTTTTTCTTCGCCAGGCGCGCCAAATCTTACCAGTTTCATACTATTATTTAGTTATTAAGTTTTACAAATCCGCCATCAATCGGGTAATCGTTTCCGGTGATGAACGCCGCCTCTTCACTACAAAGGTATAAAGCCAATGCCGCCACTTCTGCTGTACTGGCCATCCGGCCGATGGGTTGTGATTGCGATAATTTCTCGAACATCTCTGTTTCACGGCCGGGGTAATTCTTTGCAAGAAATCCATCTACAAAAGGCGTATGCACACGTGCGGGAGAGATGGAATTACAACGGATATGATCCGCCATATAATCTTTCGCAACGCTTAACGTCATCGACAATACAGCGCCCTTGCTCATACTATAGGCAAACCGGTCTGGTATACCCACTAATCCTGCAATCGATGCCACATTCAATATCACTCCTCCTCCCCGATGGCGCAAAACAGGAATACCTTCATGCAAAGTATTGTAGACACCTTTTACATTCACATTAAACAGTTTTTCAAAATCCTGTTCATTCGTATTATCCGCCTTCCCGATATGTGCGATACCGGCGCTGTTTACGAGAATATCAAATGCACCAATGCCGGCAAACACTTCGCGAACCTGCTGCTGATCGCTCACATCGCAGGCATAAGCCCGCGCATTTCCTCCTGCCGAATTGATGCCGGCCAATGTTTGCGCAGCATTGGCTTCCTGTAATTCCAGTATATGCACAACAGCTCCCTGTTGCGCAAAAGTTTCTGCGATCGCTTTTCCAATACCGCTACCGCCACCGGTAATTACTGCTTGTTTGTTATGTAGAAAGAACATAGTTTTTTGTTGAGAATGTTGTCCTTTTCGTTAGACGGGAGACGGGAGGCGTGAGTTGTGAATGGTGAATGGTGAATAGAGAAAGTCAAAAACTGACTATTCACCATTGATCATTCACCATTCACAAATGCACTCACGCCTCACGACTCACGATTCTTCCAGGTCAAATATTTTTTCCATCAACACCCATTTTTCGCCTGGTTTAGCAAATGGCAGGGGTTGTTGAAATTTCCACATGAGTTGTTCCCATTCCTGCACTTCTGCGTTTCCGGCATCGGCTTTGGCTTTGGCTTCGAAACTGAATTGTTCATTTACTTCCATGATCATGAACAAACGATTTGACACACGGTATATCTCCATACTCACAATACCAGAAGAACGTATGCTTTCGAGGATGCCAGGCCATACAGCACGGTGCCATTGTTCATATTCTGCCACCAGTTCCGCATCTTCTATCAGGTCTAATGTTAAACAGTACCTACGCTGCATATATCTCCGTTTTTTGTATCCTGTACGTACGTAGTCCAAATACCATTGTTACCACAAAACAGATCAATGGCACGATATAGCCGTTCTGTATATTGTCCGTTGCATCACTGATCTGCGCCATTACCGGTGGTAATGCGGCGCCACCTACGATCGACATAATGATCAGGCTGCTTCCATACTTTGCATCATTACCCAGGCCATCAATCCCAAGTGAAAAGATCGTGGGAAACATGATGGACATAAAGAATGCAATTCCTATCACCGCATAGATCGCGATCATCCCATGGGTAAAGATAGCCAACCCGCACAGAAAGACATTGATCATGGAATAAATAGCCAGCAGGTTTTGCGGTTTGATATAGCGCATGAGGAAAGTGCCGAAGAAACGGCCGATCATAAATGCCATACCGCAACCCCAGCCCAGGTAGTCTGCGGCTTTTACCCTGTCGATATCAGCCGCTTTTACTGCATAAAGAATAAAAAAGCTAAACACACATACCTGCGCACCTACATAAAAGAACTGCGCGATCACCGCCCAGCGGAGATGGCGGTGCCGGAGAGCCTGGCCCAGCGTACGATGACTTCCATCACCTTCTCCTTCCTTGATATCAGGCAGCTTTACCAATGCAAACAGAATAGTGATCACTAATATGACGCTACCCAAAATGAAATAGGGCATTTTTACAGTGGAGGCTTCAGAAGCCAGCGCTACCTGTTTTGCGGCAGCACTCATACTGCTCAACTCTTCTTCCGAAAAACCTTTGGTGAGGATGATCCGCGCACCGATGATAGGCGCAAGCGTTGCTGCCAGCCCGTTAAAAGATTGCGCAAAATTCAAACGTCGCGTAGCCGTTGAAGGATCACCCAGCATGGTTGCATAGGGATTGGCCGCCGTTTCCAATATAGCCAGCCCACAAGCAATAATAAATAATGCAGCCAGAAAGAAACTATACTGCTGTGTATTAGCCGCAGGAATGAACAGGAACGACCCGGTTGCAAACAACAGCAAACCCGTAATAATCCCCGCTTTATAGCCATAGCGTTTCATGATCATTCCCGCGGGCAATGCCATCAAAAAATAACCAATGAATACCGCCGAATCCACCAACGACGATTCGAGGGTAGAAAGACTGAATGATTTTTTAAGATGCGGGATCAGGATCGGATCCAGGTTATGTACAAAGCCCCAGAAAAAGAAAAGACTGGTAACAAGTGCAAAGGGCAATAACTGCTTCTGTGCAGAGGATGATTTCATAAGCAGCGGTTGTTAAGTGGTGCAACGTAAATATATTAAAGAAAAGTACGAAATACGAATTACCAATTACGAGGACCACTGAATTTCGTACTCCGTATTTCGTACTTTGTACTTTCCAAACCACAAACTGCTTATGAAAAGAAGCCTGCTCTTTTATGTACATTCCTTTACCGGCCTGGTTTCGGGGCTGTTCATACTATTGATGTCACTTTCAGGTTCGGTATTGGTATTTCATGAGGAACTTGACAGGATGGCGTATCCGGGTATTGTTACAGAAAAAGACAAACCGGTCCTGCCTGTTGACAGCTTTTATCATAGCCTGCAAAAGAACTATCCGCGCGCGCAGGTAAGCAACTGCGATATCGCAGCAACGATCAATGACCCTTTTACTTTTACGGTGTATGACTCTTCGTACAGGGAAGGAACCAAATCGATGCAGGTCTTTCTTCACCCCCAAACAGCAGCCGTGCTTGGCACGCGAGGTAATAGTAGTGATTGGAAGCATAATCCCCTGAGTTGGCTGTCGGCATTTCATAACTCATTTCACCTGAAACGTACCGGGGAATGGCTGCTGGGATTTTTTGCCATTTTGTTCGTGATCAGTCTTGTGACCGGGCTGATCCAGTACCGGCATAATATCTTGGCGGTGATCAGTTTCAGGAGACGTGTTTTCCAGAAAAGAAATTTGCACCAATTGATCGGTGTGTATGCATTGCTGTTTAACCTGATGATCGCCATCACCGGTTTCTGGATGCAGCGATATGTATTCAAAAAATCATTTTATGCCGTGCAGGTTCCGTATACGCGGGTATTGAAAGCATCTCCCCCATTGTTCTTTAGCGTGGACAGCGCACTGAAAGAGCTGAAAAAAAATTATCCTTTGTTTGACCCGTATGTGATCTACTTCGCTCAGTCAAGAAAAGGAACAACAGCGGTTTATGGCAGCCAGGAAAGTAATTCCTTTATACACTCTAAGAAATTCGCTGATGCTGTATTTCTCGATAGTACGGGGCATACTGCTCAAACCGCTTTTGTAAATGAAATTTCTGCAGATAACCGGTATGATATCATCAACTCGCAGATACATTTAGGCCGGTACGGAGGATGGCCAGTGAAACTTTTGTACTGCATATTTGGTCTTAGCGGAGCGGTGTTAACCATCACCGGCTCACTACTCTGGCTGAAGAGAAGAAAAGGGAAATGATATCATAACACATACCATTTCCCTTCTTCATCTATTGTATAGGAGAGGCCATTGCTCATTACGTGTACTTCCTTTTTGATGGCCTTGTCAAAATAGGTTTTCTTTTCAAATACACGTAACCCACCATTTTCCCGTGTGAGATAAGTCTTTAATGCGCTTAGCGTGCCGGTAACTTCATGCAGCCATTGCTGCTCGTTTTCTTCTTTTACAAAGGCACTGCTCATACGGTTCAACGCGTGGTTTTTTTGTTTTTAGTAGCTGACTTTGATGTTGCGGCAGTACGTGTTCCTGTACTGCTTTTCTTGTTAGTTGTTTTCTTTGCCGGTGTTTTTTTCACTACCGGTGCGGCAGATGCCTGCAAAGATTTGTGAACGGGGATCTTTTTCGTTGCACCCGCATCCAGGTTTACTTTACCAACTGCCAATACGGTAAGAGAATCATCGGCTGCATATTCTTCGTCGAGTGTGGCATTCAGTAACTGGGCCACTTCCACCAATCCCAACTGCATGGCGTACGCTTTGGCGGTTCCATAGCTGCTGATCTCATAGTGTTCTACTTTCTGTGCAGCGGCTATAATGGCTGCATCCATCACTTCAGGTGTCATGTCTTCATCTGTGAGCGAATGCGCTTCTTTGATCAAACCTTCCATGGCTTTGCAATGCTCTTCTCCTTCTTTGCTGGAAAAAAGATTCGCAAAAAAGCCCTTTTTTTCTTCCACTTTTTCATCGTTCAGCAACTTGCGTACTTTATCAAGACGGGTTTTCTGGCTCTGTGTCACTTTCAGATGATCGCTGAGTGCAGCCTTCAATTGTTTGCTGGTAGCAGATTTGATCAGGTCGGGCAAGGCATCGATCATCTGCGTTTCAGCAGAATAAAGATCGTTGAGCTCGTGTTTGAGCAGTTCGCGTAAATCGTTGATCTTTTCCATATTAAAATTGTTTGTAGGTGGTGGTAAAAAAAATATACCTGTTTGTTTACCAGGGACAAGGTTGTGAAACCGGGAAAAAATTGCCACAGTTCCGATATGTTAATTTTAGTGGCCCGCTTATGAATAATTGTAATTTCGGGTACAATCCTTCTTCTATGCGTTTTTTGTTAGCTACCCTGGCCCTTGCTTTTTCACTGGCTGCTACTGCCCAGTGTAAAACATTCCGGCTGGGCGCCAACCGGGATACGCTCGACTGCACAGACATAAAAGGATCCAAACAAGGCAGATGGGTGGTTAAAGTAGCGCCGCTTCGCGGGGAGCCAGGGTATGAAGAGGAAGGCGTGTTTGTGAATAATCGCAAAGAAGGTACCTGGCGACGTTACAACCTGATGGGCGACCCGATAGCCGTTGAAAACTACAAATGGGGACTCAAGAATGGCGTCTGCCGCTATTATACGATCGCAGGGCTGGAGCACGAAGAAAGCTGGCGCGCCATCAATCCCGACAAAATATATGATACTGTTCAGGTACAGGATCTTAAAGACCCCAATCGTTATGAATTGGTGGTGATAAAAAACGAGGGGTATTCCAAACGTCACGGCACCTGGAAGTTCTATTACCCCCAAACCGGCGCGCTGGTGGCTACTGAAAAATGGGTGCTGGACAGGCTCCAGGATCCTGAATCAGAAAATGTGGCTAAGGAAATGACCAAGGTTACGGTTACCGATTCTACAAAGGGCAAAACCGCTGCTCCTGAAAAACCCAAGCCCAAAGAGGTAATGGACTATGAGAAGAAAAATGCCGGTAAGAAAACAAAAGTGCGGGATGGGCGGACCGGCGGATAAGATTTCACGCAAAGGCGCCAAGGAAGCAAAGGCGCCAAGTGATTGCTAAATTTTCATCGACCCCTTTTTCAACTATTTGATTTTTAATAAATTATACGAATTTCAATCCGGGCAATTCTTTGCGCCTTTGCTTCCTTGGCGCCTTTGCGTGAAACCTCCCTTCAGCAGGCAACCTTTTTTACCCGGTTCCCGTATTAGCGCATGAAGTAGCTTTATAGACGCATATTCAACGTATCCTTTAATATTTTGCCCCGGGAGATACCTCAAATATCGAGTCTGATCAAAGGCTGTTGCCGTAACGACCGGAACAGCCAGCGCGATCTATACCATTGGCTGTACGACTATGCGATGAAGGTTTGCTACCGTTATGTGAGCAGGCAGGAAGAGGCGGAGGAGCTGGTCAGCGAATCATTCATCAAACTGTACAAAAACATTGGTCAGTTCGATGGCACCCGCGCAGGCGAAACGGAAGCTTTGCTCAAAGGCTGGTTCAAACGGATTGTGGTGAATACCTGTATTGACCACCTGCGCAGGCATCATCTCAAACTGGTGGGCCAGGAGATCAGCGAAGAAGGTGAAACCTATGCCGATGTACAGGAAAGCGGCATCGATAAGCTTAGCTACAACGAGATCATGGAAGCTGTGCGCAGGCTGACCCCTGTATACCGGACGGTATTCAACCTGTTTGTGATCGAAGGATTCAGTCATGAAGAAATTGCCAAACAATTACAGATCAGCGTAGGCGCCTCCAAATCGAACCTGTCGAAAGCGAGGCATAACCTGCGTAAAATGATCACCCAACAAACCGCATACAAAGCATATGTATAACCTTGGAGACGATAGTGAACTGGACCGTTTGAGCAGGGAAGCTGCGGGGAGGTACCAACATCCCGGCAAGCCCGACTGGCAGCAGATGGAAGCGGAACTGGATAAAGCAATGCCTGAAACGAAAAAGCGCCGTTTCAGGGGCTACTGGTTATTGCCGGTACTCATGGCAGCGGGTGGTGCGGCCTACTGGCTGGGGTCGGGAAACAGCGGTGAGACTTCCAAACAGATCAGTCAGCCTGTTGCCATACAAGAGAACAAAACCAAAGAGGCTTTACACAATCCGGTTACGACTGTTGTAGCGGAACAACCGGCAGCGGGAGCCTTGTCTCAAAAGAGCAGCGAACAGATAACTACTGCACCTTCACAATCTGTAACCGCATCAGGAGGCAGTACTATTCCCGAAAAAAACAAGACAGCAGTTTTACGGGGCGATAAAAGGAACAACCTGACCGGTAATCGTCCAATACAAACAGGCATCCCATCAATTCCCGAATCTTCAGTTAAACAACAGGCAGATAACCCACCAGCTATTGCTGCGGCCGCCCCCACTACTGCTGCTACAAAACAAACAGCACCTGCCATTACGAATAAGGCCGGTAGCCCGACTTCGGAAACAAAAACAAATAGCACTGCAACCGCCACAGAAAACAATATCCAGACCAACCAACTACCTTCAGAGCTACCACCCGGCAGAACAGGATTAATGATCGACCCAAAACCATTTGGCAAAGGATGGAGCCTCGGCCTGCTTTTAGGCATTGATGAAAGCACCGTAAAATTCAACTACAACAGCGCTGCGGGTTTCAATGGAGGTATCACTGTTGGTTATCATTTTAACAAGAACTGGTCATTACATACCGGTGCGATCTATACCCATAAGAATTATAAAATGAAGGGCACTGATTTCACGCCCCCTAAAGGTTCCTGGGCCAGCTATTATAAACTTGAAAATGTGGATGGAGACTGCAGCATGTGGGAAGTGCCGCTATTGGCGCGCTACAGCTTTGCACAACATGGCAGGGACAGGTTTTTTGTCAGCACAGGACTTTCCTCCTACTTCATGACGCATGAAAACTATAGTTATTTCTTCTATAACAACAACCAACCGGTTACAAGGAGTATGAACTATAAGAGTGATGATACCCATATTCTTTCGATCCTGCATTTCTCTGCCGGTTATGAGAACCGGCTTACAGAAAAACTGTCGTTGATTGTAGAACCTTATGCAAAGATTCCATTGGCAGGTGTGGGACTGGGTAATATCCAGTTAAGCAGTTTCGGGCTGAATTTCTCGTTGCAGATGAGGCAACCGGCGCATAAATAGCAACGTATTATAATAGTATATCCCCTATCCTACTGACCAACCGGGACTCGAAGATTGTGCAGGGATCGCAATGATTTTTAACGGGGCTTCATTGTATCCCCGCATCTGGGCAACCTCTACAGGTTGCTCTTTTATTTTGAATTTTATATTTTAAATGTTGAATTAGTCGAGCCGTCATTCAACATTTAAAATATAAAATTTAAAATAACACATCACCCACGCTTTAAAACCCTGTCAAAGTGTTTTTTGAAAAACAGCATGTGGTAGCTGATAGAATTGCTCCAGTAAGCCCAGTCATGTTTACCTGGTCTTTCTGTATAATCGTGCGGGATCTTTAGCTTCAACATTTTTTCGTGCACTGCGCGGTTCATGGTGATCACCTGGTCTTCGGTACCGCAATCGATAATAATAGATAAAGAATCTTTGGGGTATTGGTCGATCACATTCAACGCACTCCAGTCGTGCCAGTATTTGCGGTTGGCGGCAGTGTCACCCAAACGTTGTTCTACATCATACCTGTTGGTGATCACGGTAACATGTAATGCGCCAGACATACTTCCGCATGCACTGTACAGTTCCGAATGCCGGAAACTAAGGAATATACCACCATGGCCGCCCATGCTCAAGCCGGTAATCGCCCTGCCATTTCTTTCGGCGATGGTTCGGTAATGTGCATCGATGTATTGAGGCACTTCCACTCCAACAAAAGTCTCATACCGGAAAGAACTGTCTACAGGGCTGTCGAAATACCAGCTGGTGTAACCGCCGTCAGGACAAACAATGATCATTTTATATTGATCTGCGAGGTCTTTGATATGTGGCACTTTGCTGATCCAGTTGGAATAACTGCCAAATGCGCCATGCAGTAAATACACAACAGGCAGCTTTTCGTTATTGGCATCATAAGACGCCGGCTTGATCACCACCGTCTTGATGTTCTTGTGCATAGCTGCGCTATAGATCGACACCGTATCTACCGAAGCCGCTTTTGAAATGCCGGCGATCAGGATAAAAAGGAAAAATAATTTTGACTTCATAAAGATTGATTGGATCGAATGTAAACAAAAGCCCTCCCAACGGTACCATTGGGAGGGCTTTTATTTTGTGGATGTTATTGTACTTTTTTATTGACTGCGTTCTGCATCGGGTTTACATTCTCCGCAGGTGTTGGACGGCCTCCGGCAAGTCTTGCTTTGGAAACAGCGAACCTGCTTGGCTCAGGTTCTGCTGCCTGAGGCCATACATTGTTTTTTTCATCAATATCTGCTGTCTCGCGCATCGGGTCAAGTGTGATCTTCACCGCTTTTTTGCGGGTGAGAAAAACTTTGGATACATGTTGTTCATT
>Ga0247757_10002209_pt1 | contig 10422 bp, 4 predicted proteins | sample UWRJL126311R4_FD_180929 | JGI IMG/M metagenome (GOLD analysis project Ga0247757, IMG submission 180929) | Plant litter microbial communities from Arlington Agricultural Research Station in Wisconsin, United States - UWRJ-L126-311R-4 | ecosystem: Environmental > Terrestrial > Plant litter >...
TTCGACGGCCTCGAGCTGCACCTGTACACGCTGGTGGCGACCCCGCTGGTGATCCAGCTGCTGGCCACCACCGCCGCGGATCCGCAGGTGAAGGAGAAGAGCGCCTACATCCAAGCCTCGTTCCTCATCGGCTGGGCGCTCGGTGGCGCGTTCTTCGGACGCCTCGGCGACAAGCTCGGCCGCAGCCGCACGCTCGCGCTCACCGTTCTGACCTACGCCATCTGCACCGGCCTCTGCGCCTTCGCGCAAACGTGGTGGCAGCTCATGATCTTCCGCTTCATCGCCGCCGTCGGCATCGGCGGCGAATGGGCGGTGGGCGCCTCGCTGCTTTCCGAAACCTGGCCGAAAGCCTGGCGCCCGTGGATGGCCGCGGTCCTCCAGACCGGCGTGAACGTCGGCGTGCTCGGCGGCGCCGTGCTGGTCGGCCTGCTCATGACGGTCATGCCGCCGGGCTCCGAACGCTGGGTATTCCTGATCGGCGTGCTGCCGGCCTTCCTCGTCTACTGGATCCGCCGGCACGTGCCGGAGCCCGAAGCCTGGCAGCACGCCGGCGCCACCGCGGTGGAAAAGCCCGGCGCCCTCGACCTGTTTCGCGGCGAGGTGCGGTCGATCACCCTTCGCACGATGGTCGTCTGCGCCCTCGGCCTCTCGGCCTGGTGGCTGTTTCTCTTCTGGCAGACCCAACACCTGCGCAAGGTGCTGGTCGAGGCCGGCACGCCGGCCGGCGACATCACGCGGCTCGTCTCCGCCGCGTTCTTCGCGTTCAATTTTGCGTCGGTGCTCGGCAACTTCGGCGCCGGCTGGCTGGCCAAGCGGCTCGGCAACCGCCCCGCCATCACGCTGTGTTTCGCCGGCCTCGGTCTCAGCATCATCGCCGCGTTCATCGTGCCGCGCGGCTTCAGCGAGCTCGCGTGGTTCTGGCTGCCGATCGGCGGTTTCTTTGGCGGCGTGTTCGGCCTGTTCACCATGTACCTGCCGCCGCTCTTCCCGACGCTTCTGCGCACCACCGGCGCCGGTTTCTGCTACAACATCGGCCGCATCGCCGCCGCCATCGCCTCGATCGTCTTCGGCCTGCTCGCCCCCGTCGGCGACATGCGCCTCGCACTCCTTTGGTCGAGCGCCCTCGCCCTCGCCGCCGCGGTCTGCGCGGTCTGGCTGCCGGAGGATGCGGCGGATGCGTGACCGCATCCAGTCCAGAGCCAAGAGTCCAGGGCTGAGAGCAAAGCCCAATCCAGTTTGGCTCTGGACTCTTAGCACTCAGCTCTCAGCCAGTCTGGTCCAAGTCCTGCTTGGACCAGCTTGCCCATGGCCATCCACGTCGCCCTAAATCACCGGACGAGCTACACTTACGACCGCCCCGTTACCCTCGGACCCCAGGTCATCCGGCTGCGTCCGGCCCCGCATTGCCGCACGCCGATCCGCAGCTACTCGCTCAAGCTGACGCCGGCCAAGGGCTATTTCATCAACTGGCAGCAGGACGCCTTCGGCAACTATCTCGCCCGCGTGGTCTATCCGGAGAAGGTGACGGAATTCCAAGTCGAGGTGGACCTCGTCGCGGAGATGGCGGTGTACAATCCCTTCGATTTCTTTCTCGAGCCCTACGCCGAGAAGTACCCGTTTACTTACGACAAGGACCTCGCGACCGAGCTCGCGCCGTTCCTGCAACTGAAGCCGCGCGAGTCGAAGTTCGGCGACTTCGTCGCATCGATCGACCGCCACCCCCAGCGCACGATCGATTTCCTCGTCACGCTCAACCAGCAGGTCAGCAAGATGGTCCGCTACCTGATCCGCCTGGAGCCGGGCGTGCAGACGCCGGAGGAAACGCTCGCGCTCGCGAGCGGCTCGTGCCGCGACTCGGCGTGGCTGCTCGTCAACGCGCTGCGCCATGCCGGCCTCGCCGCGCGCTTCGTCTCCGGCTACCTCATCCAGCTCAAGGCCGACCAGAAATCCCTCGACGGGCCGAGCGGCACGGAGACGGATTTCACCGACCTCCATGCATGGTGCGAGGTTTACCTGCCCGGCGCCGGCTGGATCGGGCTCGACCCAACCTCGGGCCTGCTCGCCGGCGAGGGCCACATCCCGCTCGCGTGCTCACCCGAACCGTCCAGCGCCGCGGCGATCTCCGGTGGTGTCGACGAGTCCGAGGTAAAGTTCGACTTCGCGATGTCGATCCAGCGCATCTACGAGTCGCCGCGCGTCACCCTGCCCTACACCGACGACCAGTGGGCGAAGATCGAGTCGCTCGGCCACCAGATCGACGCCGACCTGAAAAAACACGACGTGCGCCTCACGATGGGCGGCGAGCCGACCTTCGTCTCGCTCGACGATCCCGACGGCCCCGAGTGGAACCACGTCGCCGCCTCGCCCCGCAAGCGCGTGCTCTCCGGCGAGCTCATCAAGCGGCTCCGCCACAAATTCGCGCCCGGCTCGCTGCTGCACTACGGCCAGGGCAAGTGGTACCCCGGCGAACAGCTCCCGCGCTGGGCCCTCGCCGCCTACTGGCGCAAGGACGGCGTGCCGATCTGGCATGACGACAATCTCATCGCCGATGAGGCGAAGGACTACGGCCACGGTGCAAAGGAGGCGAAGGAACTCGCCACCCGGCTCGCCCGCACGCTCGGCGTGAACCCCGGCCATCTCGTCACCGGCTACGAGGACGCCTTTTACTACACGTGGAAGGAGCGCCGCCTGCCGGCGAACGTCACGCCCGAGAAATCCAACCTGAAGGACAAGCTCGAGCGCGAACGCATCGCGCGCATTTTTCAGCAGGGCCTCAACCTGCCCGTCGGCTACGCGCTGCCCATCAAGTGCACCGTGGTCGGCAACCAGCCCGGATGGATTTCCGGCGCGTGGTTCCTGCGCGACGACGAGACGATGTGGCTGATCCCCGGCGACTCGCCGATGGGCCTGCGTCTCCCGCTCGACTCGATCCCGTGGGTCGCCGACAAGGAACGCGCCTTTCACTGGCCGCAGGATCCGTCGCAGGCGCTGGCGCCGTTGCCGCAGGAGATGCCTTACGAGGCCCGCCGTCTCGCCGCGATCAAGGCCGGCCAGCGCATTCTCGCCGGCGGCGGCGCCCCGCTCGCCGCCGGTTACGGCCCGGGCCAGCGCGCGCAGGAAATCGGCGCGCCGCTGCCACCGTTGCCGCCGCCCGCGTCCGACCCGACGCGCCGCCCGCAACAGGGCGAGAGCGCACCGTGGATCATCCGCACCGCGCTCTGCGTTCAGCCGCGCGACGGACGGCTCCATGTTTTCATGCCGCCGGTCTCGACCACCGAGGACTACCTCGACCTCGTCGCCGGCATCGAGACCACTGTCACCGAGATGGGCGTGCCGGTCATCATCGAGGGCGAGGCCCCGCCGAAGGACCCGCGCCTCAACAAGCTCGCCGTCACGCCCGACCCGGGCGTCATCGAGGTCAACCTGCACCCGAGCAAGACTTGGGACGAACTCGTCGAACGCACGACCGTCCTCTACGACGAGGCGCGAAAGACCCGTCTCGGCACCGAGAAGTTCATGATCGACGGCCGCCACACGGGCACCGGCGGCGGCAACCACATCCTCATCGGCGGCGAGACGCCCGGCGACTCGCCGATCCTGCGCCGGCCCGACCTGCTGCGCTCGCTGCTCACCTACTGGCAGAACCATCCGTCGTTGAGCTGGCTGTTCTCCGGCATGTTCATCGGCCCGACCTCGCAGGCGCCGCGCATCGACGAGGCGCGCAACGACCAGCTGTACGAGCTCGAGGTCGCGTTCCGCGAGATGGACCGCCAGCTCGGCACGTTCCAGAACGTGCCGCCGTGGATGGTCGACCGCCTCTTCCGCAACCTGCTGATTGACGCCACCGGCAACACGCACCGCGCCGAGTTCAGCATCGACAAGCTCTTCGCCCCCGAGAGCTCCACCGGCCGCCTCGGCCTCGTCGAGATGCGCGCGTTCGAGATGCCGCCCCACGCGCGCATGAGCCTCGCCCAGCACCTGCTGCTGCGCGGGCTCGTCGCGAAGTTCTGGAAGCAGCCCTACACGAACGGCCTCGTCCGCTGGGGCACCGACATCCACGACCGTTGGATGCTGCCGCATTTCAACCGCACGGATTTCAACGACGTCATCCGCGACCTGCGCATGGCCGGCCAGCCGTTCGAGGCCGGCTGGTTCGACCCGCACTTCGACTTCCGCTTCCCGCGCGTCGGCGACTTCACGGTGCGCGACGTCCACGTCGAGCTGCGCACCGCACTCGAGCCGTGGCACGTGCTCGGCGAGGAGCCCGGCCCCGGCGGCACGGTGCGCTATGTCGACAGCTCGCTCGAGCGCCTGCAGGTGAAAGCCAGCGGCCTGATCGGCGACCGCTTCGTGCTCACGGTCAACGGCCATCGCGTGCCACTGCAACCGACCGGGACCAACGGCGAAGCCGTCGCCGGCGTGCGCTACCGCGCCTGGCAGCCGCCCGAGTGCCTCCAGCCCACCATCGGCGTCCATGCGCCGCTCGTCTTCGATCTCGTCGACACCTGGAACAAGCGCTCCCTCGGCGGCTGCACCTACCACGTCGCGCATCCCGGCGGACGCAACTACGAGACCTTCCCGGTGAACTCCTACGAGGCCGAGAGCCGCCGCCTCGCCCGCTTCCAGGCCATGGGCCACACCCCCGGCGGCATGCGGCCGCTCCCGCCGCCGAGCAGCAAACCGGAGCTGCCGTTCACGCTGGACCTGCGGAGCCCGTGAGACTGACCGAGCCATAGGTCCCATGGGTCCTATAGGACCTATAGGGCCTATAATTTCCAACCCCCGCCGGCCCACGCCACTCTTGCCTCTCCGTCCCGGCTCTCGAAACTCCCAGCCTAATGTCCGCGCCCGTCAGCAGCCCTCGCTCCATCCTGCACGGCTACGCCCCGAAGGGCAGCCGCTACGATGAGTGCATGGATGCCCGCGGGCACTTGCGCCCGGCTTGGGCGCAGTTTTTCAACCTGCTCCACGGCGACCAGCCCGCCGCGCTCGCCGCCGCCACCGAGGCGAGCCATCGCGCCGTAATCGAGCAGGACGTCAGCATGAACGTCTACCGCGGCGAGCGTGCCGGCAGCCAGCTCTGGCCGCTCGACGTGCTGCCGCTGCTGATCGGCGCGGAGGAATGGGCGGGGCTCACCCGCGGCCTGCGCCAGCGCGCGCATCTCTTCAACGAGCTGCTGCTCGACCTCTACGGCGAACAGAAGCTTCTGCGCGGCGGCCTGATGCCGGCCGCCATCGCGATGCACAACCCGCACTTCCTGCGGCCGTGCGTCGGGCTCGGCCGCGGCTCGCCGGTCTTCCTCCACACGCTGGCCGTGGACGTGGCGCGCTCCTCCGACGGGCGCTGGTGGGTGATCGAGGACCGCCTCGATGCGCCGTCGGGGCTCGGCTATTCGCTGCAGAACCGCATCATCACCCGGCAGGCGCTGCCCGATGTCTTCCACCGCGCGCCGGTGCAGAAGCTCTACCAGTTCTTCCACGACTACCGCGCTTCCCTCGAGAATCTTGCCCCGTGTGCCGACGATCCCCGCATCGTGCTGCTCTCGCCGGGCGCGGCCAACGAGACCTACTTCGAGCAGGCCTACCTCTCCAACTATCTCGGCTACACGCTCGTCGAGGGCGAGGACCTCACCACGCGCAACCGCAAGGTCTTCCTCCGCACCGTCGGCGGCCTGCAGCAAGTGGACGTGTTGCTGCGCCGCCTCGACTCCGAGTACTGCGATCCGCTCGAGCTTGACCCGACCTCGCTGCTCGGCGTGCCCGGCCTCCTCCACGCCGCGCACAACGGCAGCGTGGCCCTGGCCAACCTGCCCGGCTGCCGCGCACTGGAAACGCCCGCCCTCCTCGGCTTCCTCCAGCCGCTCTGCCGCCACATCCTAGGCGAGGAACTCCAGCTGCCCAACGCCGCCACCTGGTGGTGCGGGCAGGATGGCCCGCGCGACTACGTCCTCGATCACCTCGCCGATCTCGTCGTGAAGCCGACGTTCCGGGGTCGCGACTCCGCCCCGCCGCGCTACGGCGCCTGGATGGGCAAAGCCGCCCGTGCTGCTCTCGCCAACGAGATCCGCACCAATCCCGAAGCGTGGTGCGCGCAGGAACGCGTCTTCCACAGCACCACGCCCGGCTGGCACGAGGGCGCGCTGCGCCCGATGCCGTTCATCACCCGGCTCTACGTTTCGTGGCACGACGGCGACTACACCGTGATGCCCGGCGGACTCACCCGCTGCAATCCGCGCGGCGAGGACATGATTGTGTCCCTGCAACAGGGCAGCGTGAGCAAGGACACGTGGGTGCTCCACGACGGTGATCCCGTCTCCGCCCCGCTGCTGGTCAACTCGCGCCCCGCGGAGACCCTGCGCCACCCCGCCACCACGCCGAGCCGCACGGCCAACAACTTCTTCTGGCTGGGCCGCTACCTCGAGCGCTCCGCCGCTCTCGCCCGCATGCTCGAGAAACTCGAGGGCCTGCTCCACGACGAGATCGCGCTGCTCGACCCGGCGGTGCCGCGCGACACGCTCACCCAGATTTTCCGCATGCAGGACACGCCGCTGCCCGCCGGAGCGTCGCTCGACGAGCTCGCGGCCCTCGCGCGCAAAGTCGCCGACGACCCGGCGCAGCCGTCCAGCCTTTCGGCCACCGTGGCCAATCTCGTCCGTTTGCTCGAGGCGTTGAAGGTCCGCCTGCCGCACGAGGCTTGGCAGATGACCCGCCACCTGCGCCAGCGCCGCAAGGCCGGCGACACGGTCGCCTGCGCCTGGCTGCGCCAGCACCTGACGGCGCTCGAAGGCCATACGCTGGAGTCGATGACCCACGACACGGGCTGGCACTTCCTGCATCTCGGCCGGCGACTGGAGCGCGCGCGGCAGCTGCTGAACCTCCTGCAGGGGTTGCTCCCGCTCGAGGCGGGCAAGCCCACTACGGAATTCCGCCTGCAGAGCCTGCTGCATCTCGCCGACGCGCTTTTCACCTACCGTCACGCCTACCATGGCGCGATCGATACGACCGCCGTGCTCGACTGGCTGGTGATCTCGGCCGACAACCCGCGCAGTCTCCGTTTCCAAGCCGACGCCATCATCCACCACCTCGGTGTGCTGCCGGTCGACCTCGCCCCGCGCAGCGTCGGCGCGCTGCGCCTGCAGTCGCTGCGCGTGCTCGGCGAACTCCGCCTCAACGACCCGGCCCGCCTCGCCGCCGAGCCGGCCGAGGCCGCCCGGCTCTTCCGCGCCCAGCAACAGCACCTCGCCCTGCTGAGCGACGAGCTGAACCACATCTACTTCTCCCACGCGGAGAATCGGTGATGAAAACTCTCGGCTCTCAGCTCTCAGCTCTCAGCTCTCAGCCGTATTTGGATTTCCACATTCCGCATTCGGCATTCCGCATTTTCCCCAATGCCTGAATACCGCATCACGCACCAGACCGTCTACCGCCACAGCGCGCCCGCGGGCGCGGCCTGGCAGATGCTCCAGTTGCAGCCGCGGCCGGAGCCGACCCAGGAATGCGTGGACTTCCAGCTGCAGATCGACCCGGCGCCGGCGGACCTGTCGACGCGCACCGACTATTTCGGCAACACCCATCACTTCTTCTCGGTCCGCGAGCCGCACCGGGAGCTGGCGATCACGAGCCACGCCGTCGTGCGGCGAGAAGGCCCCGTGCTGCCGCTGCCGGGCATTGCGCCGAGTGTGACGGAAGTTTGGGCCCGCACCCGCGGACTCATCCAGTCTGGCGAGGGCTTCGCGCTCGAGCAGTACCTCAACGCCACCGCGCAGGTCCCGCTGTTGCGCGCGGCCGCGGAGCTGGCCAACGGTATCGACTACGACCTGCCCGTGATCGAGTGGCTCGCTGCGCTGGGCGAGCGCTTTGCCGAGACGTTCACCTTTGATCCCACGGCCACGGACGTCAGCACACCGCTGGCCGAGGTGTTGGAGAAGAAGCGCGGCGTCTGCCAGGATTTCACGCACCTCTTCCTCAGCTGCGCGCGGCAGCACGGCCTGCCGGCGGCGTACGTCAGCGGCTACCTGCTGACCACGCCCCCGCCCGGCCAGCCGCGCCTGCGCGGCGCGGACGCGATGCACGCATGGGCCTCGGTGCACGTGCCCGAACTCGGCTGGATCGACTACGACCCGACGAATTCCTGCTTCCCCGCCGCCGGCCACATCGTGGTGGCCCGCGGCCGCGACTACTCCGACGTCAGCCCGACGCGCGGCGTGTTCACCGGCAGCTACTCCCCGATCATGCGCTTGGCGGTGACGGTGGAGCCGGTGGAAGGCGGCCCGGCAAGCGAGCCGGTAGCTGAGAGCTAAGAGCTGAGAGCGGGGCGCGCAGGCGCGCACTGGTCATCATTCATTGGGCATTTGGCAGTGGTCATATCGAACCCGCCATTCGGGCAATTGCCGAGCCACGGGCCCACGTGGAGGGCCGGTCTCCGCACCGGCCGTTTGAGTTTTCCTCCCGCCGCCCTCAACGGGAGTATGACGAGTTGAGCTTTACGCGGGTAAAAACCAACCGGCGAAAGCTCAACCCACACAACTCAGGGATTGATCCCCAAGCTCTTGTGCGCCCTCATCCTCGCGCGGGCCGCAAACTCGAAAAGCTCAACTCAGTTGAGGTGAATAACACTTCTCTGAAAGGCCGCCGGTCAAGCGGTCGTTGGTGAGCGCGAAGGATGTGAGTGATGGTTTTGGTTGCGGGTTGGAGTGGGTCGCCGGAAGAGGCGGGATCATACTTCTCTCAGTCTCGTGCGAAGGCACAGACACAGGATAACATCAGATCCCCGGTCCTCCATTCTGTTGGCAGACGCCTGGCAGGGGCCAGCGTCAGTATATTCAGGGAGCGACCGGGGAAAGTTGGTGGGTGGGATTAGGCGTGTAGTTGCGTTGTTCGTGCAGCAAGTGCCAGGCGATGCGGCACAGCCGCCGGGCGACGATGGTGATGGCTTTGCCGCCGGGTTTGCCGCGGGCCCGATGCCGGCGATACAGGCTGCCAAGGTATGGCGAGCAACTGACGGCGCTCCACGACGCTTCGATGAAGGCCCAACGCAGCCACTCGTTACAGAAGGGCAGCAGTCGGCCGTGATGGATTTTACCGCCGGAAGCGTGCGTCGTGGGCACCAACCCAGCGTAGGCGCAGAGCTTCTCCGGGCGGCAGAAACGTGCCGCTCCGTCCAGTTCCGTGGCAATGACCGCCGCTAGGATGGCTCCGACCCCGGGCAAAGTCTGCAGCCGGGCGAACGCTGGATCGTCCTGGTTCTCCGCGAGGATCGCCCGCTCCAGCTCCTTGATCTGAAGCGTCAGCTGATCGAAGCCGGCGAGCGATTGCTGCAGGAGCAAGCCGTCAGGTGCCGGCAGCCGCAGCACGCGCAACCACTGCAGGCCCTTCTTGCCGAACAGATCGGTGCAGACCGGTGGCTCGATCTGGCGCTGCCGCGCCAACAGTGCATGCACTCGGTTGCGCAATCGTGTCCGCATCCGCACCCAGTAGACCCGCTGGCGGAGCACGTACTTGCGGGCCCGCACCGCCGGTGACGAGGCGTGCGCCTCCGCCACCAGATTGCCGCGCAGCAGCGTCGCCAGCTTCTCAGCATCGAGTCGGTCGGTCTTGATCTGGGCTTCGGCGATCAATCGCGTCTTGCCGGGATGCGACAGCACCACGGCCTCCACGCCGGCCAGCTCGTGCAGCAGGTCGTAAAGCCAACCCCAGTTCCAACAGGCCTCCAGCACAGTCCGGCTCGGGGCCGGCAGGCGCTGGAAATAGGCAGCAAACGCTGCCGGTTCGTTCTGGTCGATGCGCGCCGACTGTACGCGCCGGCCCTCGGCGTCCACGGTGCAGACCACCGAGTAGCGCTTATGATAGTCGATTCCGGTGTAGAGCATGGTAGCGACAACTCACGCTTACTTTGAGACTCGCGCAACCCGTCGCCTTTCATGTTATCTGTTCGGCAGAAGACACTCATGGCTTTAGTCGGTCTCTTTTTCGTCATCTTTGGCAGCTTCACGTTGCTTCAGGCACGTTTGCCTCGTCACAAGAGAGGGATTTTTCCTGGTCGCGCCGGTTCGATGCAGAAAGGGCGCCAGCCTCTGGGGCGTTACTCTTGCATAGGTACAGGCGGTGGATTTCTCGTGATCGGTCTGGGCCTTACTCTCGTCGGTTTCGGCGTCATGAAGATTGAGCCAGCGATGCTTTTGCTTGGTTCGATCCCGGCAATCTTGCTCATGCTCGGTGGAGTGATCGCCGACGACCTGAAGAAAGAGCCGAACCAGGCACCAGAGCCAATGCCGCTAAAGCGGCATGGCTCATCTTGAACGTTGATCTAGCTGCGTGTGCGCAAGCGGAAAAAAGAAGTGGCGGTCCGCGGCGTGGATGGCGGCGGAGCGAGAGTTCGCGCGGGGTGGCGGCAGAAGACAGGGACCGGGCACATAACTGAGG
>Ga0247757_10002210_pt1 | contig 10418 bp, 15 predicted proteins | sample UWRJL126311R4_FD_180929 | JGI IMG/M metagenome (GOLD analysis project Ga0247757, IMG submission 180929) | Plant litter microbial communities from Arlington Agricultural Research Station in Wisconsin, United States - UWRJ-L126-311R-4 | ecosystem: Environmental > Terrestrial > Plant litter >...
GAGGAAGAGACAGGGCTTGGCCGCCAAGTGGATAGATTTTATACCCGGAGGAATCGCTGTTGCTATTGGTAAGTTGCGGATGTTTTCATGCCTTGCTGGGTTGGGGTTCGCTAATGTGATATGTAGGCATGTATAACACGCCATCGTTCACGTTGGCGCGGGCGATCGGCGGTCTTATCAGCCTGTGGTGGAGGAGGTGGAAGGGACGGAGCGAGACGCCTATCATTGTGTTGGCCAGCGGGTTGATTCTTGGCGAGGGACTGTTCAGCATTGTGAATCTTGGGCTGGCAAGTTTCAAGGTGCCGCACCTGTGAGGTTGACTCTTGATCTTCACAGATGCGCATCAAACCTTTCCATATCCTAATATTCAAAGGAGGCTGGAATGCAAGAAGATTGCGCTATGACCATGTGCTTAACCACGTGCATTCACAATTCAACGCTCGAAGAAGAAACCAAGGACTGAATAGTATCTTGAGACTATCACTATCCTACACTGCACCGATGGTATCAATTCGGCCACATGCCTTGTTGCGCCATGCCATTGTCGACCCAAACTCCATTCCATGAACTATCCAGATGTAAAAAACGCCGTAGCGGTAACGATAGAAGCCAGACAGAGAGATGTCACTCCTTTTAGTGTGGTTTCGGGATGCTCTGTCGTGCGAGCCAAAGAGCCACGCTCTCTCTCGCGATCTCGCTTCCCCACACGCTGTCTGGGCCTCCGCGCTTCCACTCCTCGCCAGATGCGTCCTCGCCGCCTCCACGCGATGCGTCGCCCATAATGACTTCCATATCCCGCTTCTGCGACGATAGCCAGCGCCTGATGAAGGCGACGGGGTCTTTGGCCATGCTGGTGAAGAAGGCGTGCTTAGCTTTGGACCGGCTGATGCCGCTCATAAGGAGGACAATCTGGTCGTCGATGTTGTGAATGTGCTGCAGCGTCTCGGCGCTTCCCTTGGAGCGCAGGATGCTGTGCAGGAGGGGCGTCAGAGGGTCGTCCAGGGTGACTTGTACATCGTAGACGGTGGGTTGAGAGGGCTGCTTGCCGGATTCCGGAGAAGGAGCAATGTAGTCCTTATCTACGCGAATCGTGTACTGGAGCTGGATGGGCGGCAGGTTCGAAAGATGCGGCTTGATAAGCTGCGGCAGGGTAGGGAAGTAGAAGTGGTCGGCTCCCCCAAACAGAGCTTTGAGCTTCGAGTCGCATGCAAATTTGCGCTCGTCTTCGTCCTGCTGAAGGTTGTGCGACCGTGCATACTCCCAGATGCCCATCAGAACGCCTGCGCGGTCCTCCTCGTCTGTGTCCAGCAGCTCCGCCATAGGCTTACTGAGGCGGAAAATCTCGGGATTCTGATACCGATGAAGATTGATGGTCACGTTAATGTTCTCGTCGCTTTTGCGCTCAAATTCGAGCTGGCTGAAGGGGTTATCCTTTGGGGTGGCGCCTTCTGGTCGCTTCCACTCGATTTGGACAAAGTTGTCTGGCTGCAAGCTCTTGGCGCGGTCGAAGTCCACTGTGATGGATGTAAAGAACTGCGAAAAGACCTTGGGTTTCTCAGATGACTCCGTCTTTTTCTCCGCATCAGCACCATCCTCCTCCATGGCGTCGGGGTCCTGCTCGTCCTCTTCAAGCCCATCGTCCTCGCCATCGTCCAGCAGGCGGCCCTGGATCTTGACTCGATACGTTGCATTGGTGTCGCTGTCGAAATCGAATGTGTCCGCATCCATACCGCTGCTCTGCCAGGGCTGGTTCTCGGCTGTGTTGGAGATCCATATGCGCAGGGTGCCAGTGCGGCCGCTGCGTGAGTGGAAGACAGAGTCGGAGGCCTCGAGCTTTTTGCGCATCATGGTCGCGTCCAGTGTGCGCTCCACATCGCGCAGCTGCTTGTAGCGGGCCACGCCGTCGCCAATACAGATCTCATCGATGCCGTCGGGAATGTTCTTGTTCGTGGGGTTCTTAGCCATGCGACGCAGACGGTCGCGCTTCTCCTGCTCGGCACGCTGCTGGGCGAGCATCTGCGCATTGTTGTACTGCTGGGGGGGTGGGTGCTGTGGATGGGCAATAGGGCCTGGTTTGCGAAACATTTGCTCTAGATCAGCTCTACTAATCATTGTCGCAAAAGGGAGCGTAGCGGAGGGGGCAGATATGTGGGTGCTTGCTTGCTTGGTGGGCAGAACTGCGGACAGCGGAACTGGTACGTACCGGGCGCGCGCCGCGCGGGCGTTGCGTGATGGCCCGCTTGGGCAGCATGCGGGTAATTCCGGTACTGCGGTTGCATGACTGCTTGATCAGGAGTCCACGATGATAGAAAGGTCAGGCTTCACGATGCAGGAAAGGACGGTGAAAGATTGCAGCTGATGATGATGCAGGTGATGGCCGGGCAGGGACGTGCTTTTTTGAGACAGACGCGTCTGCTACCCAGGGCTGTAAGCGGCGAATCACGCCCCCTTTCCACGCCCCGCCATCGGTTGCTGCCCCGCGAAACGCTGCCACCTCGTGTTTGTCCTTTTCATCAGATAGTGCCGCTGTCTGCGGCAGTGTCGCTTCTCCCGAGCTGGGTGTACCTCCGTAGTGGCATGGGATGGTAGACTGCAATCATGGCAGCTCCTCCACCACACTCACCCGATGATATGGACCCCGTGGCGGCCAAAATGCACCTCGCCCAGCAGCTTCGAGACTCCAAGACGAGGCGGAAGACTCGCGCTCCGCCACCGCGCTACTCTGATGTCTATCCCTCCGGAGTGCTCAGCAAGATTGCAGCCGTTCGTCTTCCTGGAAGATCCCCATCTGCCCTGTGGGACGTGTCCATCAACAGCGGCAAGATATCTTCCATCGATGTACACGACGAATCGGTATGCATTGAAGAAACACCAGATGTCCTCCATGGCGCCAATCGGCTCCTCGCACCGTCTTTATGCCATGCCCACATACACCTTGATAAGTGCTTCCTTCTCCAAGACCCCAAGTACGTGGATCTACAGATCGAGAATGGTGATTTCCAGGAAGCCATGGATCTGACAGGTAAAGCCAAGGCAATGTTCGAAGAAGAGGACTTGCTGAGGCGAGGTCGTCAGCTGATCGAAGAGAGCATCCACCACGGCGTGACAGTGATGAGGGCCTTCGTGGAGGTGGATGGAAGCGTGCACTTCAAGTGTCTAGACGCAGGTCTGCAATTGAAAGATGAGTTTGAAGATCGCTGCGAGATCCAAATCTGTGCCTTCGCTCAGCTACCCCTATTTTCTGGGCCTGATGGCGGTGAAGAGGTCAGGAAGCTCATCACAGCCGCTGCTCGTGAAGAAGGTGTCGATGTACTGGGAAGCACACCGTATGTTGAGCAAGACGAGAACAAGCAGAAAATGAACGTGCGCTGGATCACTTCGCTGGCTCTAGCCAACAACAAGCACCTTGATCTCCACCTTGACTACTTCTTGGAGGAGCACAAGCAGCCTCTCATCTGGACCGCCTTGGAGATCTTCAAAGAAAGAAACTGGGCCCAGAGACATAGCAAACAGATCACACTTGGCCATTGCACACGATTGACAAGGTTCAAAGATGGAGATTGGTCGCATCTAAGACAGTGCATAGGTAACCTTCCCGTGTCATTCGTAGGTCTGCCAACCTCAGACCTCTTCATGATGCGTACGCCCGAGAACGTGCGCGGTACATTACCAGTGGTGGATATGATACAGAAGCATGGGCTTAATGCAGCCATTGCAATCAACAATGTTGGCAATGCTTTTACGCCACAAGGCAACTGTGATCCACTCAGTATTGCGAGCCTAGGCGTAGGTCTCTATCAGGCTGGCACGAAACAAGGTGCAGAAATACTCTATGTAAGTTTCGTCGTGATCCGTCCAGAGGAGCAGACACTCCTGGCGGTTGAAAGATTGAATGCTATTGTAAGATCAGTAACAGATCCGTGTTTTATCTTATCCCCTGAAAGATAAGCACGCGGCCTCCTCATGACCTTTATTTGTTCGTCCCTCGTGAAAAATTAAACGATTGTGTTCTGCACTGCCATGGATGTACCTTAGCTGACTCCACATGCAGGAAGCCGTCTCGGCCAGAGCAAAAGCCGCCATTGGTTGCGAGGAGACTTCTCTCGGCCTAGAAGTAGACGAGCCCGCCGACTTTATTCTCTTTGACAGAGCGGACACAGGATGGCGCGTCAGAAAGACGATAGCTCAGGTAGTCTATGACGCAGGTTCCAGCCGGCAAACGATACGTCGCGGACGGGTGACCGCTTTTTGAGCCCAGGCCAACGATTTTGTAAAGGTTTAATTGCAAAGTAGCGGAGAGAGCAGCATATGACCCAGGCTGCAGCACTGTTTGACCAGTATCATGACCATAGCTCCGAAGAGTATCTGGCCGATGGCCTCCACATGGTTCCTGTTAGAAACAGTGTCGACCATATTCCCATCTACTGTATGCATTTAGCCGCTTTCATCGAATCAGAATTGCCGTATTTGAGTCCCTCAAGCACCCTTTGCTGATGGTACTGGCCCTTTTTGCACCTAGACCTGTGGGTTACACACGCGCTCGGCTCGCCAGGAAACCCCTATACTTTCCCGAGCACAGGCCTTGTGTAAGGTACAGAGCCTCGTATTATCTAATGCTACTTAGCAAACAGAAGTCACTTTCCACATCCGCAAGGACCTTGAAAATTTTAGGAACTCTTGTCAGCCGTGCTGTAGGAATTTGATAGCTTCTCAGGTCTAGTTTCTTTTATTGGTAAAATACGCTCGGAGACTTTCAAGAGTCAAGAGTAGGCTTGAATATTAGAAGAGTAAGGTATTGAGTCAGCGCTTGACAAGAGAGTGGAGTTCAAGTCTTTCGCTTCTACAAGGGGCAGGCATCCTTTCCGACCGGTCGCTTCTTGACGGTGCTATAGCAGCACAGCTGATTTGACACACTCTGTGCGGCACCTCGCACCGCACGTTCCCGGGCCGCTCCAGGCGTTGGGCGCGCTGGAAGCGTTGGTCTTCACTCACGTGCTTTCCTTTCACTGCGCGGCGCCTGCCTGCCAAGCCCCACTACTACTCAAATCGCCACGCCTTCCGACTCTGGTAATCCACAGCCACGACTTGCAAACGTTTCTCCACATTCTAGCCATCAAACTCTGTCTGGATCGGTCCGCGCTACTGAAGCAATGGATCCTCCTCCCAGCGCTCTGGACACACCTGGGTACGTACGCCACACAAGCTTTGTTTGAATAGGCAGACTAATACCTTACATTTCCTTCAGTGTTGCTAACTCCTCTAGCTCTGTCTCGGCTGAAGTTAATGAGCTACCTAGGCGTCCTAATCTTAAACAAGGAGATGACCCCAGAGCTAAGGCCCTTGTGCCTGGAAGCCTCGGTGCAGTGTGTCTTGAGTTTCTGCAGAAAGTGATTGTAAGTGTCACCGCTCCATTTACCATCTACTCCGACTGATGGTGTTCTTCAGCAAACCTTTGGTGAACATTCAACAGAAGTAACTGAAATGTTCCACGCGCTGTTCCAATTCAAGGCAGGACGTATGAGTAAGAGGGAAGCTCATTACAATTTGAGCCAGCACCTGCGCGACCATGAGGAGCTTCTCCAAGGCTTGGACGGTATCCTTGCTCACGAGGATGCACGTTGGGGACCTGGTGATTTTATTCAGAGGGAAGTTCCGCAACACGTGCCTGGTCCCGATATGAATCCCCCGGGATATCTGCAGCCACACCACGAGCCTCAGCTTCGATTGCCATCGATGGCGCATGTTTTTCACCATGGGCAGATGCCTTTTGTTCAGGATTCACCCTACTCAAATGCGTCTGCAAACTGTGCGTCGCACGAAGGACCCGAGAATCAATTGCACCATCAGCCAGCATTCTTCCAGCCTACCAATTCCTACATGGCTTGGGATCCGCAACCGTCCGTTGGCCTACCGTCACCAAATTCTTTTGTGCCAAGCAATGCCCCGGCTGTGCTGCAACAGGCTTCGTCCCCGTCGGAGCTGCAGTCAACTCTACTACAGTACAGTGACATTTATATGGAGGTTGAGTTTCTCAATGCTAATCTTTCTAGTAATTTGACACCGCGCCAAAGCGCTTTAGTCTTCGATATGCAGTCCAATCTACAGCCGTATAATCAAGTTGGTATGGGATACAGTATTCCAAATACTGATTCCGTTAGTGGATACGGGGTAGAGCAGAAGGACCGGCAACCGGCGTATAACGAGGGCTGGCAGGAAAACAGCAACATCTTCGAAGAAGACGATGACAAAGCAACCAGGCCAGAAGATTCTGCAAACCGAAGCAACAAGAAGTGGGTTCAGAGCCAAGACGCGGCAAGGCCGACAGAATTTGTACATGGCCTCTGTGGAAAGACGTTTACCACCCGTAGCGCGGTGAAGAAGCATCATTGGGGACCGAAGTCGGGGGATGTGGCCACGACCAGGGGATGCTGGGCTGCCTACGGAAAACCCGACCGTCCTTGGTAAGTACCTCGATGGACATTCACCATGTTTTGTACTAATGCACGCATAGGGATGAGCATCCAAGCTGTCGATATGACACCCTCAAGCCAATTCGCCCAGGGAAATCAAGGGCTAAAAAGGATACTCAAGCGAAACCACTGGCCAAAGCCCCGATGGTGCCCAGTATGGTTCACAACCCGAACAATCTTATTCCTGGATTCCCCACTCTGCAAGAGCTCCCGAGGACTGTCGCCGAGACTGTTCAGCCAGTGATGATGTTCACAAGTCCTCAGGCTCAGACTCCAATGCCAGAGAGGCTACATAGGGAGAACATCGACACGCTTCTAACAGCAGCTTCCGTGGCGGAAAGGCTTGAAGCGCCCACGCCCCAGGACGGCCGGAACGACTCGGTAGTATCACGTTTAGACGACCAGGCCTCACGTGTCTACGGCTCTCTTCACACGAACATGTCTTCTCATATCAAGTCAGACCCGTCGATGGGCCCAGAAGCGCCACTCGATGAGGCCGAAGGTGAATACAGCATGCTGCACTCTGATCCCGCTCCCCGCCAGGGCTATTACTTGCATGCGCCACCACGCATGATGCTTGAATCGCAGCCACAACGCGGACAACTGTAATGGCTCATGGTCTAGCACATGATGTAAACTGATTACGAAGCAGGTCCAGCATAAACTATCTCAGGTGCAAGGTTTGTGGACCGTAGGCGGCAAGAGCTGTCTGGTTGTTAGATAATATTCGGATTGTTCTCTTCTTCTTCCGACTTGATTGCGGAAGCGGTTTTGCCTTGTCCTGGCGGTCGGGTAGACCAGGTTGTTTGTAGCCAGGCTAACTTAGGATTGTGGGTGCTGGAGGTCGAAGGGAGGGAACATGACGGGAATAGTGGGGATGAGTGGCTGTTTTCATGGCGTTCGGAAGAGGATGTGTATACCCCGATTGGCCGTCCCAAGCAGATGTCTGGTTCACCGAAGGGAGGAAAGGCCAGGTACATGTTAGGTACATGCAAAAGCAATTCTAAAAAACGTGCGTGCAATACACAAAGCATGCAAAGCACGATGGGTGGCTTGGCCTGCCCGTCGCTTGGGCAGTGATGGTCGCCAGGGAAAAGGCGCAGGCTTCCCCGCCCCATGGCACCAACCACATGGGCCGAAAGACAAACGGCTGGGGGATGGCGGCGCACGAGCCGCGCTGGGTTCCAGACGCCACCATCTCCACAATTGCAATCATCCGCCCCTGCTGGACGCTGTCATCACGGTGCGTGCAACGGTATAAGTCCGCCAATCGGGGTGGCGGAAGCTTGTTTGTGCCTGATGGCCTGCGCCGCTGCTATGGCTGGGGGAGCTCCATCCAGGGAGCTCGAGCTTCTAGAATGGGCAGAGCTAGCTTTTTTCAACGAGCCATGTAGTCTGCATGCTGGGGCAGACAGACCGACCGACAGACAGACGGAGTGCGGTGCGATCAGCAGTGCAATTGGCCCCCGTCCGCGCAAGGCATCCGGCCTCTGCTGTGTGCCCCCGTCGCTTCGTCATGGCGCTCTTCTCTGCTACCCCATGCGGGGAAGCACAGCGCGAGCAGGGCACAGTCGCGGTGACGCCAACCCAGGGCGGGCAAGAGACAGGGCCGCCTCTCGCTGCAGCTGCACATCCCACCGGTTACATACTCCAGCCCGAGTGACGGGCGGGTGAATTTGGCCATGGTCCCGGCCGCTGGGTTGGTCGTTCGCGCGCACTTAAAGGCTCTGCCAGTCGCCGCTCCAGCTCCACTCGATCGATCCATTTGCTTCGGGTACTCCTAAAGGCAAAGGCCAATTGACATTGACCCGTCGGAGAGGCTAGAGACAAGAGATCGTCACCTCCGCTATGTGGACCTCGGCTGCGCTTTCACTCTTCGCCGCGACGGCCGCCCTCGCGCAGTACTCAACTGCCCCGTCGTCCAACTCGACGCTGGGGCCTGACGAGAACGGCAAATACGAAATCTCTGCCGAGGGGATTCGCGGGCTGTTCATTCCGTATGGCGCGTCCATTACCAATTTGTTCATCAACGATACGAATGGCATTGAGCGCGACATCGTGCTGGGCTTCGACAATGCGAGCCACTACTCGGTAGACCAGATCCACCCGCATCTCGGGGGCGTGCCTGGTAGGTAGCTTCAGGAACCGTGGCTGTGATAGCAAGCTGATGACTTGTCAGGCCGCTATGCGAACCGCATCAAGAACTCGACTTTCGTCATCGACGGCGAGGAGTTCCATATCACGCCCAACGAGAACAAGGGCGCCGACACACTCCATGGCGGACCCGACGGATGGGACTTCGTATGTGTGCGCGAGCTGCAGACGGGACGGTACTGACATGTTTTCAGCGCAACTTCACCGTTGTGTCCCACACCGCCGACTCCATCACTTTCTCCATTGTGGATCCCGACGGCAAGGAAGGCTTCCCAGGCGAGGTCGTGAGCTACATCACATACACCATGACCCCTCACACCTGGAACTTCAAGATGGTAGCTCTCGCCACCACCAAGAAGACGCCCATTATGCTCAGCTCGCACGTAAGTAGCCCACGGCCCTCCCGATGATCAAGGACCTCCAATTGACCCCCCTCCAGACCTACTGGAACCTCGACGGCTTCGCCAACCCCGAGACCCCCACGGCAAACAACCACACCCTCTACCTCCCCTACTCAGGCCAGCGCATCGGCGTCGATAACATCCTCATCCCGGACGGCTCCATCCTGCCCAACCACCGGTACTCGGTCAACGACTTCTGGTCCGCCCCCAAGCAGCTCGGCGCGAACCTCACCTCGCCCGAAATCGTGGGCAACTGCGGCTTCAACTGCTCCGGCTACGACAACGCCTGGCTGATCAACCGCGCCCAGAACGGGCCCTACGACTGGCGCACCGAGGGCCCCGTCGCCTCGCTCAGCAGCAACTTCACCGGCATCAAGGTCGACATCTTCACCGACCAGGATGCGTTCCAGGTGTACAGCTGCCCTGGCCAGAACGGTATGTTTCAGCGGCATACTTTATCCCAAAATCTTTTTCCCCTCTTCCTTTCCCCCTCTCTCTGTGTCATTCGCAAGTGCTAACAAGATACGCACGCAGGCGTCCTCCCGATCAAATCGACCCAGGGCTACGAGGGCCGCCCGCGCGTGGTGGAGAAGTACGGCTGCGTCGTCATGGAGGTCGAGGACTGGATCGACGCCATCAACCAGCCCGAGTGGCAGCGCGAGAAGAAGCAGATCTTCGGGCCCGGCGACGACCCGTACGTGCTGCAGGCCGCTTACGTTTTCTCCGTCAGCTAGAGCGTTAAAATTTTTTTTTTAATCTTTTATCTTTTTATCTTTTGCCCTTTCTTTTCTTTCTTTCTAATTTTTTCTTGCCGTGGCTCGTGCGGTCGGAGCAGTAGAAAAACCCCCTCGGGTGGTACAGGGGGACGGGGCGGGCTGGCTGGTTGGCTGGCTGGCGTCGGGGAGAGGTAGAGGCCCGACGGTGGGGGACTGGATGGGGGCCTGATTCCGGCTGGTAATAGGTAATTCAAGAATAGAAGAATTTTTCGCACGGCTTGGATGTTTATGATGTTTCTTTCAGTAACGTGGCGTGGATGCTAGATGGTTGCTTGGAGTCGGCTTTTCGACTTTAGCTATGCTCAAGGCGACAGAGGCCCTCCATAGGGTTGTCTGAAGCTTCTTGGATCTCATCGATGACTACTTGGGACGACGTCGACAAGCGCGATGCCCGCGCCGTTAGTAGCACAATGCCCAAGGCATGCTGCCTGGCCCGGCACCGTCCAGCGAGCCACAGAGGCTCTTCTCCCACCTGCCGTGCTGTGCGCTAGGTAACCCTACGCCGCACACCTGGTGCCCACGTGTGCCCTGTATATGTCTCACCGAGAGCCTCAATCCAGTATAGAGCAATAGTCACTTGAGATATGAAGACACAGTCTGTGAAGCAGCCGAGTTGG
>Ga0247757_10002211_pt1 | contig 10418 bp, 14 predicted proteins | sample UWRJL126311R4_FD_180929 | JGI IMG/M metagenome (GOLD analysis project Ga0247757, IMG submission 180929) | Plant litter microbial communities from Arlington Agricultural Research Station in Wisconsin, United States - UWRJ-L126-311R-4 | ecosystem: Environmental > Terrestrial > Plant litter >...
CCAACCATTGAGATCAAGCTCGACGAGAGCCGCCACGGCACTTCTGGCAACTATGTCACTAGCTATTCCACCATGGATACCATCGAGGGAAACGTCATCATCTCCGCTCAGCACGACACTCCCTTTCAGCAGATGGAAATCTCCTTCATGGGTGAGTACACCTGAGACCGATAGGACGTGCGTTCGCTAATTGCGGACACAGGCACGACCCAGGCGTTCGTCGACCGGTTGACAGCCTCGCCAAGCATGTCCGGCCGCATGGAAGCAAGCCACTGCTTTCTGACTCTCAAGCAACCCATCAGCAATGGTGACCTCCCTTCGTCACGGATCCTCAAAGCTGGCCAAAAGTACACCTTCCCATTCGTCTTCACCATCCCTCAACAGCTTCTCCCGCGCGCATGTTTGCATCAAGTGGCCTCGGATTTCGTGCGCGAGAACCATCTCATGCTGCCTCCGAGCATGGGAGATCCGGAACTTTCTGGCTTTGGTGGTACTCTGCTCGACGACATGGCACCCGAGATGGCTAAGATCGTTTACGGAATCAAAGTACGCATCACGCAGATGCATGAAGGAGACGCCAAACCTACCTTACTGGCACAGAAGATGAGAAAGGTGCGCGTTAAACCGGTATTCGAGGAGCAGCCACCACTCAGCACCGAGGGGAACAAGGAGTACAAACTGCGTCTAGAGAAGACGATCAAGAAAGGCTTGTTCAAAGGCAAGCTCGGGATTCTGACCGCTCAAGCCAGCCAGCCAAAGCCCATCGTGATTCCAGGAGCCCGAACCACGGACGCAAAACCCATTACCACCCGCGCCAGAATTGTCCTCCGCTTCGACCCTACCGACGAAGCGCACCTCCCTCCCCGCCTTGGCTCCCTCAAGACCAACATCAAAGTGACCACCTTTTACTCCACCGTCGCACGCTCCACCTTTCCCAGCCGCGCCACCCTCGGCTACGAACAGACGCAGGGCGCCTACACCGATACCGTCTCCCTCTCTACAATGTGCATCGCCTCCGCCCAATGGCAAAAACACCCCCCTTCTGCCAACCCACCCCCATTCTCCGACCCCATCCGCCGCGACTCCGCCCTCTCGCAGTGTTCCTCACCCTCCTCTTCACTTCTCCTTTCCAGCATCGATACCGCCGACATCCCCCACGCTTCTCCAAACTACAAAAACACCTCCTTCTACACCGCCTCCATCCTTGTCCCCATCTCCCTCCCTCCCAACAAAAACTTCCTCCCAACCTTCCACTCGTGCCTCGTCTCGCGCTGCTACGCGCTCAGCATGCATCTCAGTGTGCATGCGGCGGGGGGCTTGCCGGATCCGGGGGTTACGTTGAAGGTACCGCTGCAGGTGTGTGCGGAGGGGAGCGTGACGGGGATCGAGAACGCGAGGGTGAGAAACGAGGAGGCGGCGGGAGCATTGGAGGAGGCAAACAGAATTTTCGCGCCGCGGAGGAGCAGGGGCGGGGAGGATGCGCCGCCGGAATATGTGCCGTTTGTGCAGGGCAGGGTGAGGGTTGTAGGGTAGGGGGGAAGAGAAAGGGAGTGGGTGTGAGGAGGTAATGCGTAGTGGTGAAATATACCCTGGGATGAAATGTTTTCTTTTCTCATCTCTTTCTTTTTTATTAGCTGTGGGTATATCTGGTGGGCGTTGTATGGGTTTGGACGGGTACAAGGCTGCGAGGGATTGAAATCGGGGTCTTTTTTGATCATTTGGCTGGGTGCACGACTCCTCCTCCGATTATCTATTTTATGGAGTAGAGGCTTTTTCCTTCTTCTTTGGGGTACAAAGTTCCGTTCCTTTCTATCCGTGTAAGAATTGTGTGGTGTAGAATTTGGTAGCTGGTTGGTGTAAGGTAGGCGTGATACCCCTTTTCATACATACGCATATACCCATACATACACATATACCCATACATACACATATACCCATACATACACATACAATATTTCTTGGGAAAATTGGTATTCGAACATTCTTTTAGTCGCCACAATAATACGTCTAGAAGATTTTTTTAAGTGTGTACTCTGGACGCTTGTGCTAATTTTACCCAAATGGCCGAGTACAAATGGAGCTAGTTGTGAGGGAGCGATATTGCAATGTTGAACTTTTGTATTCGGTATCGCAAGAATCTAACTACAAGGGTTTTCTATATTAGAACCCATCAACATTGGGTGGCACGCGGTTGCAGAAAATAGTGGCACACCAAAATGTCGCATCCTACCTTGGCGCCATACAAAACACCACACAACGTCGGTTTTTTTCGCATATTATTATTGCGGAATACGCGGTAATTGTTCCTGAGGCTATAAGCTTGTATAAAAAAAATTATATATATTATTTTCTTGTTGTTGTAGCTTAGTAACCTGTTATATGGCCTTCAAGTTCTATACAAGTTTTCAAGCGAGTAGGCATAGAATTAATGCGCTCATCTATAAACTTCTGGCTGATAGATGTCCAGCCCTCTATTGCCAATTCTTTAGTAGAGTACTCGTCCTAGTGAGGGAATCGCTTGAGGAACTGTTTTAGTAGTTACTAGCAGTTCTCTATAGGCGTTAAATTGGGCGAGAGAGTATAGTTGAAGTAGCTCTATAGCTTGTTCTTTTCCTTCCATGTTCTAACGATGTTTTTAGGCCCTATTCCATGCCCTGAGTCGTTGTCTTCCTCTAGTACAAAGTCGTCGCCGTGCTCGAGCCAGGGCTTAACGATAGGCTCAAGAATCTGATTCTTATATACCTATAGTGATATCTTGCCGTTCTTGTTACTAGCAACTCTATAGAAGTATAGATCTGACTTGAAGCCATGGCTAATAGTAGCCTATAAGTATAGACGCTCGTTCTCCTTCTCGTCTTCTCTACTGAGAGTATGTTGTATACAGTCTATACAGTAGTATTTGCTAGGTTTTCTAATAATTCTTATCTTGCCTTTAGGGCCAACACTCCAGTGAACCTCGTTAGAAAACCGTACTTTCCACCAGTCCTTTGGCTTGGGATAACGTTCTAGTATAAGTTTGCAGTATTCTAATCGGTGGCGAGTATGGCGTTGAGAGATCTAGCCTTTTAAGCAGGCTGTACACTTGCTATAGTCTATTGTTTTAAGTGCGTTTTGGAGTACTTAGCCACTCACGCCAAAGTCGAGTTCTTCTGCAAGTTGTTCCTAAGTAAGGACTCGGGCATCCCAGCTATATGCTTGTAAGAATCGATCTGCTTCATAGATCTAAGCCTCGCTAAGTTAAGAAGGCCTTCCTCGTCTATTAATAGTAGTAGTGTTATGGGCGCGCGTTCTATCGAAAGCTTGATTGTCTTCTACAAGTATTCTATAACCTATACGAGGTTTAACTCCATAGTAGCGAAAAAGCTGTATGCGGAAGTATGGTATTCCATGCGCATCATTAAACTCAGCAACACCCTTCAACCGCGCCTTTATTAGTGTATCTAAAATTCGGGAATTGTAAACTATCGATACTTTGACAAATTCCGCGTATAAAACAATATAAAATACGTCGTGGCGTGGATGCAAACAGACGGTGTGGGTGTTGTGGTGGATAAATGCGCGATTTTGGTGTGCCACTATTTTCTGCAACCGCGTGGGTGGGATGCTAAGGCACGCTAGCGTTCACTTACAGATCGCTTAGCAGCCTTGGCCCGAGGTGCGCCCGGAGGCCGGAGGCCGGAGTCCTGAGTCCTGAGTCGACCCACGACACTAGTGTTCAACTTCTAGTACTCCGACATATGCCTATTCACTCGTAATCAAACTTGATTATCAGCTGCCTTAAGGAGATAGTCTTCAGCTCTTTGCTAATGGATGGAACTGGTAGGACCCAACTCTATATGGAATAACTTACTTTTGGGACCCTGTCTTATACAGTTATTAACTTATAAAAGAACCTCGTTCTAAAATCCCCTATCCGCGAGGACGCTCAAAGTACATATTGTATATATCTAGAACCATGAAATTCCATTTTAAAGCAGTCTCCCTTTGCATTCTCTCTATCTATCCACTGACCTTTCTTATATTGCAAGGATCCACGCGATTGGCTTTAGCTGGTATCGCGCTGCTTCCTTGGGTGTGCATCTACTACCTAAGCGCCCAGGGTCCTTAAGTGTTTACTTCCATTACTCTCTCTCGATTGTATGACTCCACAGACAAAGCCTTCGGCCCAAGTACGCTAAAGAGGATCTTAAAGACGGAAGCGCTTCCCTTGCTGTACGATAACTCGAGGATCGCACAAAGGAAACATCTCAAAGGTTTTGGGACGAAAACTGGCGGGGCCAAAGCTCTATGTCACTTTGTCCCTTCCTTCTATATAGGATGCAAGTCTGCGTTTCGTGTACAAATTTCATAGAAAACGCCGAATAAATTACTATTAACGATTTCTCAAGTAATATGGATAAATTTCACTGGTACCCGGAAATATGTATCCAAAGATTCTAAGTACTCAAGTAGTAAAAAAGCGAGCGGGGAAGTGGCGTGCTGCCAGGCAGCTAGCTACGCAGTGCGACATAAGCTGATATGCTGATATGCCGATGACTATGGTGTGCGAGAAACCCCAGCAATGTCATTTTTTTGGCATCGAGGCGGGAAACTGAGGTATGTCTATTATTGTATTTTCATCGCGCTCACATATACCTAGGTGTATGCTATGTGTCGCCATTCGAACGATGAGAACAGCGCAGTGAAGCGCATCCCATCTTTCAGTATTATGTCTTTTAGTCTTAACATCTGACCGCGCTCACCGGCAAGTGAGATATTTCTCACCACTTTTTTGCTTTCAGCTTCTCGTATTCGTATTCCTTCGGAAATGCGAGGTCATCATTTCAATTATTCCTATGAGTTTTCCATATATGGCTAAGAGAAACGTGAGTCATGATATCACTTAAAAGATTTGAGTTAAGATTGAACAAGTACAGGATAAAAGCCAATAGGAGCCCGCATCTCTTGTTGGGTTCAAACCCGGATATGATAGCAGAAGATTTGTTTGAGGTGGCTGTCGGTACCAGCAATAGAGATGTTCTTTGATTCCGGAGCGTCAATTCCTCCGGGTGTTAATTGGGAGTCTTTAACTATAAGGGAATCGCAAGAGGATACCAAAGGTCATATTGCGAGAGCGAAAGATGGAGAACAAAGGTACGAATCGAATTCCTTTAACCTTAGTGGGGAAATTCACCTTTCACCAGGGCCACTCTTAAGGCGGATAACGCTACTATCCCACATCAGACAGTGCCCAAAAGGCGAGCACACAAGAAGTCTAGGCTAGGCTGTGTGAACTGTAAAAAAAGGAAAGTCAAGGTGAACAGATATTCTTGCCAACCGGAAACGATGCAACGCTCACGATCCCTAGTGTCAAGAAACATGGCCATCATGTGCAAACTGCATCCGACTTGGATGTAAGTATTTACTCTTATATGTTTAAATACGAAGGCTGAACGACATTGGAGGCTCCTGCAGATATCCAACTCTATTCAAACATACCCACCATGACCGAATCACGTCCGAGATGCCGATTAGCCCTCCTCGATATACCCAAGTGTCCAAAAGGCCACTTTCTCATTATAATGCAAATGACATGCGGCTTTTTCATCACTTTATGGTAGCCGCCCATCCTAGCACTCCACATAAGTACGAAGCCATATGGATCAGCGACATACCCGCACTCAGCTATCAGGTACGCCACTTTACTTAGCTATAGTGGAAATATATACTTAACAACATAGTACGATTATCTCATGCATGCAATGCTCGCGCTGGCTGGTTCGCATCTGGACATGTATTCTGAACACCCTAGACAGAACATAGCATTGGGCCATCGCCAAAAAGCCATAGCAGGCCTCGGAGCAGCTTTGGATAGATGGCCTTCGCAGCCGAAAGAAGCCCATGTCATGCTAGCAACGTCTTGTCTATTAACTTACCAAGCTTTCTTCATTCCGGACGGCATGCAAGATTATGTTATCTCTCTCCGAGGTTGTGGTAAGCATTCCTAGAAGACGTTAAAACTTGTAAACCCTGTGCTTATATAACACTCTTTTCAAGGAACAATCTCTCGTCTAATCGCCACAAATAAGATTGAAGGTGCCTTTACAGCGAATCCAAACCCGCTGGAGATATATACCGAATGGAAAACAGACAACTTTCCAACCCTTGACCAAGGGCTTATAGTTGATGCATCACACTCCCTTCTCAGACTCGCACCATACTTGGAGTCTCCCAAATCATCCGATATTGAGCGTGCCGTCATCCTTCAGATGATCAAATGTCTGCGCCCATTACTTGTTCCTGTCTGCGAACCAGGATCGTCGAGCGTACCCACAATCGATTTGATCGACTCCTATGTACAAGTACTATCCGAGCCTACGCGTTGTTCGCGTCCAACAGAATATAAATCAACATCGTTAGTGGAAAAGTCGCCATTTCCACCCGAATCGGCACTCATATCCGAAGACACTCTGTCAAAGGACGCGATTACACAAATACCTTCAAATCCTATGCCATACCCACAGGATTCTCTAAGTGCACTCGTGGAAAATATAAAGATCCTAACTGAATGGCCTTATGACCAGGTAATGCATCTCATGTCACCTCTCAATACTATCGGCAACGTCGTTATGGCGCATTTTGCTTGTGTACGCTTCGTTTTAGCACCGCTAGCCGTGCCAGATTCAGCCAGGAAGATGCCAATTAGGGCTCTGATTGAGATGTACGAGAAAATAGTCGATACCGTTGACGACGACAAAGAGGTCCGGGGGACTAATCTTATCGAGTGGCCGCGGAAAATATCGAGGGCTCTACGGTCCTCTGTTAACGAAGACCCCACTTTAACACTTCATGGTCTTTGCGATATTATCATAAATTACCCCGCAAAATTCTGCGAGGACGGCTTATCAGATTATGAAATGGGGTCTTCTTCAGTAACGGGAAACTCAAACCCATAGGTTTAATATTTTCGACCAGTTGTTCGTCTAGACTCCAATGCTAAGGGTAAGTACATTACTATTCTTGTAATCGATCTATAAGATTGTCAGAGTATTAACATTTCGGTCAGGTCTGCAAATTTTATACAACTTCTCATCAGCCTCTGCACTCTGTTTAGAAGGGAATTTGAAAGGTACGTATGTATAGACTTCACTCCGTGTATTGTCCCGTTTCACAACGTATATTTACAATAAGTAAAAATCGAAAAAACCAAACTGTAGCCCAGAAGATAGGTGCCCAAATCAATTTGCTCGGTTTGGTGTCTCGAGAGCTATTCGATCAAAACTCGATGTCTTATATTATGTCTCGTTGAGAGATATCTATCTTTACCTGGAGATTTTCCAGGGCATAAGGCCCTACCAATTTGCTTCTGCTTGCGAGTTCAATAGCCTATGAAAAGCAAGTCGAACTAGACATTGATCTTGTCACTGATGTTGTGATGGGTGAGCTATCCAACATCTACTTGGAAATAGGTAACCTAGAAAGTGGTTGTAAAAGATCGCTAGAATCTGACCTGACCTTACCGAGAACTTCTAATCAGCTTCCAGCCTCTTTTCATTTATATGACTATATGCTAGAATATTTTTGGGACAGTCCGAATGATGTAATTCACAGGCGCGAGTGGTGGACTCTAACCCTAATTTATCACGCTACAAGCAGCAGCAGTTTCAATTTTTGGAAGTGGAAACTCCGAACCGCTACTCTAAATCGCCATTTTGCGGGCATTTGTTTTTTATTGTAGGTCACTTTAAACTCTCGAAACGCGCGGATTTCCGATGGTAGAAGGTCCGAAGACTCCAGCCCTTCCGTCCTAATTTCTATCGATCCGTGTTCACAGCGCTGGATATCTTCAGTTACCGCGTAGTTAATAGGTCGTTGTCCGAGATCAACTTTCAGTGCAGCCATTTTAGTTCAAGGAATCCCTCTTACGTGCGAAAATACCCACTCGACAATAAACTGGACACAAACAAAAGTTAGTCTTTCCTTATTATCTGCGGCTTGGTCTTTCATGCGCTGCAAATCTTCACTGGAAGCTTCGTTCTTAAGTTTCAATTTCCTGGTCGTGTTCCTGTTCTGAGGGTATTCGTGGGATGCTTCGCGCTTCTTTTCAGCTACCTCGAACTCACGATGACAGTAAGTAGGTAGCCGCAGGAAAGTCGGATCAAGCGCAAAGGAATCGCTATTTACCTCATCTACTAACTTTAGCAACTTGATCTTCTCTTTATTCGTACACCTGCCGCCTCTGGACGGCCGTACTGGGTGGCGGAGAGCTACTACGGCGAGCATCCCTGGACGTCCTAGAGAGCGCGTGATAAGCGAGACTAACGTTGCCTTCACTGCCACCGCAAAGCATACGACTCTGACACTGGTAAGAGATTCAGCATGCAAACAACATGGAATGACACATTTTGGGCTAGCGCCGCTATGGAAACGCCATCAAAAGATGGAAAAGACTGGAAGAATATGGCTACGCCAACACCCGTGTTGCCTTCTGTCGACACCAAGAAGACTTAGGGTTCGAGCCCTATTTCTATCCACTGCGACAGTCAGAGGAATAGGCCGATCTTGGTTGCCAATAAGAATGACGACGACGTGGTATCCAGCGCATATTATGAAAATGTGTACAAAACGCTTAATTCATTGACTCTCTACAAATCTGGTATTAATGGACATCCTTGATCCCGACTCCGCATCGCTGAGTGTGTAGAATATATAACCACTGGTGGATGCAGTAGGAGGTAAGATCGTGGCTAGGACTGAGGGTACTATGAAACTAGATAGGAACATGAAGCAGTAGTATGCTATGCTTGCAAGGAGTAGAGTGACATTAGACATGATTCACTCACCCCGTACAAAATTTGTAGAAAGCATTGACTTGGTCGCACATCCACTAGTGCCTGTTGGATCCAACGAAGAGAATCAAAAGTGGAGCTGGCCACACGACTCTCCCCTTCAAAAAGTCCTCGGGCACATGGATAACATGCTTCTATTCAAGATATTCGTGACGCGCAAAATACAATTGCAGTACCAAATAGAACCCTTATAATCCTCTTCTTTCGGAGTACTCAGGCGTTCCTGTCTGTAGGACGAGCCCCCGTTTAATATGCCTATGTACATTGTGCGTACACGCAAGTACGCCAACAGCAAATGAGAAGGCTAATGCTAGGACGAAGCGCATGTGCGTCCTAACAAGCATACTACCATGGAAATTAAGTCGGGACACTCATATCGACTACATCACAGGCGGCATTACAACCAAACCTAGAAGCTATAAGAGAGAGTGGCGCATGTTCTCATTTCATTCAGAGAGCGCTCATTAGGTTCTTGAGTGACTACTGCGGCGTAGTTTCTTGCATATTTCTTATACTGTCTCTCTGCGATTTGAAATGAACTTATTCCAGGCCGGCCTCACATATTTGACCACCGGCCTCTATTGTCGGAGTTGGCCCTAGTCATAATTATCATGACTCATTCGTAGTGAGTGTTGTGAATAGGGTGAGCCTGTGATGTTGGAGAGTGGCTTGCAACCAGGCATCCCCTTTGCGTTGAGGATCATCCTGGGGAGGATTTTGGAGGACATTGATTGTAGGCATATAGTGGGTACGTTCGGCATCGATCACCCTTAAAAATTAAATTATCATGCATCTCAACCACCCCCAGCCTATTGTGTTCAAGCTTGGCGGTTACTCAGCTTTGGCATGGCGTCACATAGTTGAACGGAGTTAGGGGATTAAAAGACCAAACGCCGTTTTTGGAAGCTTCCCAGCTCATAAGTAATTTCAACTTTTCTGAGCTCTGAGGACAATTCATCATCTTGTATAAAATTCTTTTACGCGAACTCACAATGCAGCTGCAAAGACAAGATTTGGCAGGCAAGACGGCATTGATAACTGGTGCAAGTCGAGGAATCGGACGGGCAATTGCAGAGAATCTGTTGATGCGCGGTTGTAATGTGCTAGGGACATGCACAAGTGAAACTTCTCTTTCACTAATCGAGGACCTCCGTGACAAAGTCAACGCAATTTTTCAGGCTAAGGGCTACACTTGCCCCACTGTAGCAGGGGTTATAGTGAGTCTATACGACAGGAATGCACACAGTCTTATAGCAGATGAAATTGCACGGCTCTATGGCTCGAAGATAAGTATCTTTATCAGCAATGCTGCAGCTGTCGAGCGAACACCAGTGGGAAGCCTGGAGCCAGAGAGGATCACCAATATGTGCCTTGGAAATATACAGACTCCTTCCATGATTATAGATGAATTAGTAAAGCGGCGTTACTTCCAGCCTAGGTCCAGAATCATATTCATCTCTTCGGCGGAGACATCGCGATGTGACCCCGAAGCGTGAGTTTTACAATATCGAACAGTTATACTGATATTGGCTGACATGCTGCATAGATTAATGTATGCAGCCACAAAGGCGGCAAACGAAGCAATGGTAC
>Ga0247757_10002212_pt1 | contig 10418 bp, 6 predicted proteins | sample UWRJL126311R4_FD_180929 | JGI IMG/M metagenome (GOLD analysis project Ga0247757, IMG submission 180929) | Plant litter microbial communities from Arlington Agricultural Research Station in Wisconsin, United States - UWRJ-L126-311R-4 | ecosystem: Environmental > Terrestrial > Plant litter >...
TCAGCAATTCGCAACTCACTCTTCCCCGGGCTTGGTGCCGGCGGCATTTGACCGCCGCCGAGCAACGGGTGGTCGCCCTCATCGGCGCGGGCATCCCCACCAAGGTGGCGGCCGCCCAGCTCGGCCGCTCGCCGCTGACCGTGCGCAACCAGCTCAACCGCGCCATGCACAAGCTCGGCGTGACGAACCGCTACGAACTCATGGCCCGGCTGCGCCCGGTCCCGACCGTGCCGGCGACGCCCGCCGACACCAACACCGACTTCTTCGCCAACGCGATCTAGCGCGCGAGCCGGTGCCCGACGGGCAGGTAGTTTTCCCCGGCGCGACGTCTTATCCTGTGGTCTTCGCATGAACTCTTCCTCCTCTCCGATTCCGCCGGGCGCGGCGGACAATCCCCGTTGCGTCCCCATCAAGCTCACCGGGCCGATCCCGACGGGCGACGAGTGCGACTATCCGCGCTATACCGCGCTCGATCACGACACCTGGCAGAAACTTTATGCCCGGCAGGAAAGCCTGCCGCCGGGCCGCGCGGCTGACGAGTATCTGGCGGGCCGGCGGCAGCTTAACTCGAGCGCGCCCGGCGCCCGATCCTGACCAGCGTTGCGCAAAATCTCCGGATGAATGCCTGCTGGCTCGGCCAGGTGCTGGCGGAATCCCAGGAAACCCTGCGCAAGCGGGAAGCCGCGCAGACGCTCCAAACCGACTGGCCCGCGATCACCCAACCGGAGCTCGACCGCCCGGCGGCGGAGATCCTCGATCCCGCCCGCGCCTCGATTTTCGTCTCCAAACCCGCGCCCAAGGCGCCCTGAACGATCCTGTCCTTTCCCCGTCCCATGAAAACTCCCCTCCTGTTGCTTGCTCGCGCGCTCCTCGTGTTTCCCGCGGTGGCGTGCTGCGCGGCCGATGCCCCGCCCGCGTCGCCCGCCCCGTCCGCTCCCGCGGCTCCCGCCAAACTGCTGGTCACGCCCTGGGCGGCCAAGATGGATCCCCAAGCGCCGCTGCCGGAGTATCCGCGCCCGCAGTTGCAGCGCGACACCTGGGTCAACCTGAACGGCGAATGGGATTACGCGATCCAACCGCGGGGAGCGAACACGCCCCCGCCGGCTTACGACGGCAAGATCGTCGTGCCGTTCGCCGTCGAGTCCCAGCTGTCGGGCGTGCAGAAGACGGTGCGTCCCTCCGACCGCCTGTGGTACCGCCGGACTTTCCCGGCGCCGACGGTGGCCAAGAACAGCCGGGTCTGGCTGCGCTTCGGGGCGGTGGACTGGCAGGCCGAGGTGTACTTCAACGGCCAGCTCCTGGCCCGGCATGAGGGCGGCTACGACCCGTTCGGCTTCGATATCACGGATCTCATCAAGGCGGACGCGCCCCAGGAGTTGGTGGTCGCCGTCTGGGATCCCACCGACACCGGCAGCCAGCCCCGCGGCAAGCAGGTGCTCGACCCGGCGAACATCTTCTACACGTCCGTGACCGGCATCTGGCAGACGGTGTGGCTGGACATCTCGCCCGGCGCGCGCGTGCGCGATCTCACGCTCACGCCCGACTTCGATCACGCGAGCGTGCACCTCAGCCTCAAGCTCGGCGGCCCGCGGGCGAACGCCAAGGCGGACGTCCGCGTGCTCGCGGCCGGCAAGGAGGTGGCCCGGACCGAGATCACGCAATTCGGCTCGCTGATCGATTTCACCACGCCGGTCGAAATCAAGCTGCCCGAGCCGCACGCCTGGTCGCCGGAGGATCCCTTCCTCTACCAGGTCGAGATCACGTACAGCGCGGGCGGTTTTGAGGACAAGGTGAAGAGCTACTTCGGCCTGCGCAAAATCGAGCGCAAGCTCGCCGGCGACGGCCATGAGCGGCTCTTCCTCAACAACCAGCCGGTGTTCATGTACGGCCCGCTCGACCAGGGCTGGTGGCCCGACGGCCTCTATACCGCGCCGACCGACGAGGCGCTGCGCTGGGATGTGGCGAAGATGAAGGAGATGGGCTTCAACATGGTCCGCAAACACGTGAAGGTGGAGCCGGCCCGCTGGTACTATCACTGCGACACGCTCGGCCTCCTGGTCTGGCAGGACATGCCCTCGGCGTTGCAGGAGGACATCGCGAGCCATGTGCCCCCGCGCCAGCAGGCACTGGACGGCATCATGGCCCCGCTGGCGGACGCCCAGTTCCGCCGCGAATTGAGCAACATGATCGACCAACTCCGCGCCTTTCCCTCGATCGTGGTCTGGGTGCCGTTCAACGAGTGCTGGGGCCAGCACAACACGAACGAGATCCTGGCGTCGGTGAAGCAGCTGGACCCGACGCGCCTCGTCGACGGCCCGTCCGGCTGGAACGACCTGGGCTTCGGCGACATGATCGACATGCACGACTATCCGGGGCCCGGGATGTTTCCCGCCCGCCTCGGCCGCGCCTCGGTGCTCGGCGAATTCGGCGGGCTCGGCCTGCCGGTCAGCGGCCATCTCTGGCAGCAGGACAAGAACTGGGGCTACCGCGACTTCGGCTCGGCGGAGGAAATGACGAAGCAGTACGAGGCGATGATCGCCAAGCTCCGCGTGCTGCGCCAAAGCGGGCTCGCTGCGGCGGTGTACACGCAGTTGACCGACATCGAAACGGAAGTGAACGGCATGATCACCTACGACCGCCAGATCACCAAGATCCCCGCCGAGAAACTGGCCGAACTCCACCGCGGGCTGATCGCGCCGGAACAAAAGCCCTGACGTTGCCGCCCGGCCGGACCGGCCGGGCGAACTTCGATCATGCGGCACCATTCCACACTCCGGCCGGCGCGAAGGGATTCGCGGCGATGGCGGCGTTGCCTGGCGCTGGCCGGCGTCCTCGTGGCGGCCGGCGTCGCGGCGGCCGTCGAGCCGGCGGCGGATCCCTTGCGGCAGGGATTTCTCGCGCCGCCGGACTCGGCCAAGCCGCGCGTCTGGTGGCACTGGATGGGCGGCGACGTCAACCCGGCGGCCATCGCGCTGGATCTCCAATGGATGAAGCGCGTGGGCATCGGCGGCTTCCAGCATTTCGACATTGCGGCCTCCTCGGCCCCGCGGCCCGGCGAGAAGCGGTTGCCCTACATGTCGCCGGGCTGGCAGGAGGCGTTTCGTTCCGCGATCGACCTCGGCGACAGCCTCGGCCTCGAGATGGGCATCGCCAGTTCGCCCGGCTGGAGCGAAACGGGCGGCCCGTGGGTGACGCCGCAACAGGCCATGAAGAAACTGGTCTGGAGCATGACCGAGGTGACGGGCGGAAAGGCGGAGGAATGGACGCTGGCGCCGCCGCCCACTGCGCCGGGACCGTTCCAGGATTCGCGGGATGAAGCTTGCACGGATAAATTCTACGCGGATTGCGCGGTGGTCGCGTTCCGGTCGCTCCCGGCCGACCCGCGGCCCGAGCGGCTCCTGACCAATGCCGGGCCGCTGGATTTCGCGCTGCTGACCGACGGTCGCCTGGCCCGGGGAATTGCCCTGCCTTCGGATTCCGCAGGCAAGGCGTGGCTGGCTTATTGGTACGCGGAGCCGCAAACCCTGCGGACACTGACCATTGCGCTGCCCGTCACGGGGTGGGGTGTGAAAGCCGTGATGGGACGGCTGGAAGCGAGTGCCGACGGCAACGATTTCCAGCTGGTCGCGGAATTCACGGCGTCGTCCTTCGCGCAACGCAGCGTTTCCTTTGCCCCGGTCACGGCGAAGGTCTTTCGCCTCACCCTGTCGCCGGCCGCGGATGACCGGCCGCTCGACGACATGGCACGGGGCGCCGCGCCGGGGGTGGAGATGCTCGAAGGCATGCGGGCGAACGCGCAAGCGCTCGCGACACGATATCCGCTGCACGAGTTTGCCCTGCACTCGGCGGCCCGCATCCACCAATTCGAGGCCAAGGCGGGGTTTGCGGTTGAGTCCGACTATTACGCCCTCGACGGCCCGCCTTCCGCGCCGGGGGCCGCCATCCCCCGGGGCCAAGTGATCGATCTCACGGCGAAAATGGATGCGCAGGGGGTCCTGCACTGGACGCCCCCGCCCGGAAATTGGACCGTGCTGCGGCTCGGCTACAGCTTGACCGGCCGCAAAAACGGCCCGGCCGGTCCCGAGGCCACCGGGCTGGAGGTGGACAAATTGAATCCCGGGCACGTGCAGGCCTATTGGGACAAGTACCTGGAAACGTATGCGACGGCCGTGGGTCCCGGGCGCATCGGCGCGCGCGGAATCCGCACCCTGGTCCTGGACAGCATCGAAGCCGGGGCGCAAAACTGGACGGAAGATCTGCCGGCGGTATTCCGTTCGCGGCGCGGGTATGAGCTCACGCCCTGGCTGCCGGCCCTGACGGGAGTCGTGGTCGAGAGCACCGAAGCCAGCGACAAGTTCCTCTGGGATTTCCGCCGCACGATCGCCGAGATGCTGGCGACAAATCATTATGAATTGATCGCGCGGCGGGCCCACGAGCGCGGGCTGACGGTGTATGGCGAGGCCTTGGAGGAAAACCGGCCGGCGTTGGGCGACGACATGGAGATGCGCCGTCACGCCGACGTGCCGATGGCGGCGATGTGGGCCTTCCATCCGGAAAACGGGCCCAAACTTTCTTATCTGGTCGATACCCGCGGCGCGGCCTCGGTGGCGCACGTGTACGGCCAGAACCTGGCGGCGGCCGAATCGATGACGTCGCTGTTTGCGCCCTGGGCGTATTCGCCGCGGGACCTCCGGCCGATCGTCGACCTGGAGTTTGCGCTCGGGATCAATCGCCCGGTCATTCACTCGGTGGTGCATCAGTCGGCGCCCGACCGGAAGCCCGGGAACTCGCTCTTCATTTTCGGCCAATACTTCAACCGGAACGAAACGTGGGCCGAGGAGTCGGCCGCCTGGCTGACCTACCTGGCACGCAGTTCCTGGCTGCTGGAGCAGGGTCGGTTTCACGCCGATGTGGCCTACTTCTATGGCGAGGAAGCCCCGCTCACCGGCCTCTACGGCAAGCGGCCGGTGGCGGATGCCCCGGACGGTTACGCCTACGACTTCGTCAACGCCGACGTCCTGCTCAACCTGTTCCAAGTGGATCGCGGGATGCTGACCACGCCCTCCGGCATGCGCTACCGCGTGTTGTATCTGGGCGGCAGCAGTGCCCGCATGACCCTGCCGGTGCTCCGGAAGCTGCGCGACTTGGTTGCGGCCGGAGCGGTCGTGGTGGGAAACCGGCCCGTGGCCTCGCCGAGCCTGGCGGACGCCCCAGCGGAGTTTGCGCGCCTGGCCGGACAGCTTTGGCCGGCGGGGGAGACGGAATCACGCATCGGACCGGGCCGGGTTTATGCGGGAATGCGCAGCGAGGAGGTGCTGGCCGCGCTCGGACTGGCGCCAGATTTCGCGTACACCAAGCCTCACTCCGATACGACCCTGCTGTTTGTCCACCGGCAACTCCCGGACGGAGAGCTGTACTATGTGAGCAACCGCCGGCAACGCCGGGAGCAGGTTGAGGCGACGTTCCGCGTCACCGGGAAAATTCCCGAGCTCTGGCATGCGGATAGTGGCCGGACCGAGTTGGTTTCCTATCGCTCCGCGAACGGCCTCACGAAAATCCCGCTGACCTTGCAGCCCGATGAATCGGTCTTCGTCGTTTTCCGCCCGACGACCACCGCGACGGGGTTCGCGGCGGCAGAGTGCACGGACGAAGTGATGGCGACGATCGCGGGCAGCTGGGACGTGACCTTTGATGAAAAGCGGGGCGGGCCGGCGTCGATCACGATGGACGCGCTCGCTTCCTGGAGCACGAGCGACCAGGAGGGCATCAAGTATTATTCTGGCAGCGCCGTTTATATCCGGTCGATCGAGGCGCCGGCCCAGTGGTTCGGGCCGGGCCGGCGCTTGCTGCTCGATCTGGGTGAAGTGCGGGACCTGGCCACCGTAAAGGTCAACGGTGAGGAACTCGGGATTCTGTGGCACGAACCGTGGCAGGTCGACGTGACCGACCTCCTGCGCCCGGGCGCCAACCGGCTCGAGATCAAGGTGACGAACCTGTGGGTCAACCGGCTCATCGGTGACCGGCAGCCCGGCGGGAAGAAATACACCGTCACGACGCGCCCCACTTACACGGCCGCCGCCCCGCTGCGTCCTTCCGGGCTCCTCGGCCCGGTGCGAATCCTGTCCCGGTCGCCGCCCAAATCACCGGCCCCGGGGCCGCGAGCGGACTGAGAAGGTCGGAGGGCGCGAGGCCGATCGACGAGGGCGACGAGCCCGGCTTACGGCCGGTCGAAAGTGAACGGGACGGTGAGCGCCACGCGGACCGGTTCCCCGCCTTTTCTGCCCGGCGAAAAGCGCCACTGGCGGATGGCAGCGAGCGCGGCCGCTTCAAACTCCAGGTCATCTTCCGTGGGATGGGCGCGATTGACGGCCTGCGCTTCCCGCACGGAGCCATCCTGCTCCACGATGAAGAAGATCGAAACTTTGCCGTGGAGGCCCAGCCGCTGCAAGCGAGGCGGATACGTGGGCGCGACGCGGGTGAGAAGGGCGGGGGGCTGGTCCACTTGAAACGCCGACAGATAGTCGCCACTGGAAATGCCGGAGCTGCCGTCGGCGTACGGGGAAGAGCAGCCCGCCAGCAGCCCGAGGGCGACCAGGGTTGCGGCACTGTACCGGAGGAAAAGTGACATGGCTTTCAGGCAGGGGAGAAGAAAGCTCCGGCGGGGAATCGGAGAATTCAGCACCGCACCTCACGACCCGGTGGGTCAATGACTCTGCAGAATGACAGGAGATAGGCGAAGGGAAAGGACACGATTTAGGGCAACGTGAGCAGAAGCCGCCGAGGTTCCGGTCGTCCAGTGAAAATCACGCCGCGAGGCCGGCGCCTCGGCCCGTTCGCGGCGCGCATTTTTCGGTATGAAGCTTGCGCCCGCCTCGCGCCGGCTTGAAATACGGGCACCGTGAAGATCGTCGTGATTGAAGACCAGGCCATGTTCCGTCGCATGGTGGTGCAACTTTGCCGGGCGCATTTCGACTGCGAAAGGCTGGAGGAGGCGACCAACGGCGCGGACGGGCTCCGGCTCTGCATGGAGGTTCAGCCGGACATTGTGCTGCTCGACCTCGACCTGCCGGACACCTTTGGCGCGGACGTGATCGACCGGATCGTGGCAGCCGTCAGCCGCGTCCGGATCATCATCCTCTCCTCGCACACCGAGGACTATGCGCTGCACCGCAGCCTGAAGGCGCAGGTCCAGGGCTTTGTCGACAAGAACAACGAGCCGCCCGAGATCGTGTTGGAAGCCATCCGCACGGTGATGAGCGGGCGGACCTTTTTCACGGCCGCGGCATTGAAGGTGAAGACGCTCCTCCGCTCCGACCCGACGGCGTTCAACAAGCTGCTGACCGATCGCGAAGAGCAGCTCCTGGTCCTGCTCGCCAACGGGGACACGAATGAGGAGATCGGCACCAAGCTCAGCCTCAGCCACAAGACGGTGAACAATCACCGCCGGAACATCATGGCGAAGCTCGGGCTGCACACGACGCCCGAGCTGATGCGGTACGCGTTGGAGAAGGGCTTCACCCGGCTGCGGCCCGTGGGCCGCTCCTAGGTTCCGGTGCTGCGCCAGACGGGCCGCAGGTCGGCGCCGACGCCCGTGGCCATTTCGACGTGGAGGCCGACGGCTTCGGCCTCGCGCCAGACGTCGTCGCGCGAAATGCGGCAGCCGGTTTCATCGGCGGCCTGGGCTTGCTGCTGCAGCCGCCGGGCCGATTCGCCCAGTGCGTGGGCGGCGACGATTCCGGCATGGGTGCGCAGGCGGTGGGCGGTGCTGGCAACACCCGGCCAGTGCCGGCTCGTGAGGTCCCGGTCGAGGGCGGTGAGCTCCTGTTGCAGCGAGAGCAGGTAGTCGGCCGCCGCCTGCGCCGTGCGGTTCGGGTCGCCTTGACCGACCATGCTGAAGGGCCGGATGTCGAGCCCGCTGGCGTTGCGCACCGCGAGCGGCGCCTGGCCTTTTTTCTCGCGGGCCTGGTCGAGGGCGCGGGCGAGGACGAGTTCATCGAACGGCTTGAGCACGAAGGCGTCCATGCCGGCGGCGAGGCAGGCCGCCTTGATCGCCTCGCTGTCATGGCCTGTGGTGGCCACGATCACCGCGTTGGGCCCCCACGGCAGCTTGCGCACCTGGCGCGCGATTTCGTCGCCCTTGATGCCTGGCATCTCCCAGTCGACGAAGAGCACCGCGAAAGGCCCGCTCTGGAGCTTGCGCTGCGCCTCGATCCCATCCTGGGCCACCTCCGCCTCAAACCCGAGCTGCTGGACGACGCGCAGGGTGATGACCTGGTTGTAGTCCTGGTCCTCGATGATGAGCGCACGGCGCCCGAGCGCCGAGGCGATCGACGGTTTGCCGCCCTCGGACTCCGGCGCCGGCGCGGGTTCCAGGTCGCGGCGCAGCCAGAGCTTGATGAAAAACAGCGTGCCGTTGCCGCCCTCGGCGGGCGGGCTCTCCATGCCGACCGATCCGCCCATCTGCTCCGCGAGCACGCGGCAGGTGGCCAGGCCGAGGCCGGTGCCCGGCACGCGGCTTTCCTTGGCCTGGGAGCCCCGGACGAATTTCCGGAAGATCAGCTCCTGTTCCACCAGCGGGACGCCGGGACCGTGATCGCGCACGGAAAGCGTGAGGTTGGCGGCCCGGGCGCCGTCGGTTTCGCATTCGACCGTCAGCAACACCGGCTGGCCGGGCGCATATTTGATGGCGTTGCCCAGGAAATTCCCGAGCACGGTTTTCAACCTTTCTCCGTCGCCGATGAAGCGCCGCGGGCGGTCGCCGGGGTGACCGGAGTCCTCCCACACAATCTGCAATTCGCAGCCGCGCTGGCGGGCCATGACCCGGTGCAGGGCCACGACCTCGTCGACCACGGCGACGAGGTTGAAGCCCCGGCGGTGCACCGGCAGCTGGCCGCTCTCGATCTTGGCAAAGCCGAGGACCTCGTCGAAGGTCCGGGTCAGGGCTCCCGCGCAGGCCGCCAGCGAGGCTGCGAGTTCCTGCTGGGGCGGGGGTAGGGAGGCTTCGCGCATCATCGCCACGAAACCGCGGATGCCCTGCAGCGGATTCCGGATCTCGTGCGAGATGCTCTCGAGGAATTCGCTTTTGGCGGTGTTGGACAGCTCGAGCTCCCGGCTCCGGAGTTCGAGTTCCCGGGTCCGGTCATCCACCAGCCGGTTGAGCCGCTCGTTCTGGCGCTGCAGCCGGCGGATGCGCCAGCGGGCGCCGCCGAGTCCGGCGAGGACGAGCACCGCGGCGTAGCCTGTTAGCGCCGGCCAGCGGCGCCAGTTGGGCGTGGCGATGACCAGCGGCCATTGGACATCGGGACCCGCGCGACCCCAGGCGTCGAGGGCGCGCACGCGAAAGACATACTCGCCCGGGGCCAGACCGGTATAGGCGCGCGTCGCTTCGCGTTGCGGGCTGTTCCAGGCGGATTCCGCGCCCGTCAGCCAGGTTTGATAAAAGGTCGGGGCGGTGCCGGCGGTGTCCGCCACAAAACCGAAGCGCCCGTCGCTCGCCTTCGCGGGTTTTTTTTCCGCACCGACGCCCGGTTGGATTTGCACGCGCGGCGGGCTGGGCGCGACCTCGCTTTCGGGGACCGCGAGTCGCAGCAATCCCTTGGTTCCTCCCAGCCAAAGAATATCGCGTGTGCCTTCCCGGGTCAGGCTCAGGCTGCTGATCCGGCCGACCATGGCCGCGGCCTGGACGGGCAGGGGCGTCGTCGTCACGCCGCCGTTCTCATCCATTCTTACGCGCAACACCACGGGCGGTGCCAGCGGGCCGAGGGCTTTGCTTTGCACCAGCCAGTAGCCGGCGGCGGCCGACAAGCCGATATAGTCCTGCAGCTGTTCCTCCGGTTCAAACACGCCGCGGAGCGGGTTGTGTTTTAGAATCTGGGTTTCCGTGAACGCGAAGAGCGCGTTGCCGAGGGTGACCAGGACGGGCCGGGTCGCTTGCTCGGGCAGCCCGCGGCCGGGGCGCAGCGCCGATATCAAACGAAAGAGCGGGCGGCCCGTCCCGCCCGCCAGCTTGTACCGGGTGACCTCCGCTTTGACCGTGGATACCCACACGTCGCCGCCGTCGTCCGTCACGATCGAGAGCGGGGTTTCATTCAGGCTTTGTCCGAGGTCGCGCGGCACCCAGCCGGCGTCCGTACCGGCATTCGGCAGGCCGCTGGCCAGGTATTCCAGGGCCCGCAGCCGGTCCTGCTCGGCGAAAACCAGCAGCGGCGAATTTCCCGCATGGAAGGGCAGCAGCCGGAAGACGTCACCCGAGATCCGGTACTCGGGCACCCACGCGGTGCTGGTATCCGTGCCTTGTCGCCAGAGGCCGCCGAATCCGCCGACAAAGAGCTGGTCGCCGATCGCCGCGGCATCCCAGAACAGCGATTCGACGCCCGAGACCCGCGCCACTTTGGCCGCGTTCGTTCCCTGGGTCCGCG
>Ga0247757_10002213_pt1 | contig 10415 bp, 9 predicted proteins | sample UWRJL126311R4_FD_180929 | JGI IMG/M metagenome (GOLD analysis project Ga0247757, IMG submission 180929) | Plant litter microbial communities from Arlington Agricultural Research Station in Wisconsin, United States - UWRJ-L126-311R-4 | ecosystem: Environmental > Terrestrial > Plant litter >...
CTCGACCCTTTCGGTCACGCTTGCGAAATGCGCCTTCGCTAACGGCATCAAGCCGCAGTTCTTGTAGCTGCGCAGATGCTTTTCATAGATGCCTCTGCCTTTAGAAGGGAAAATAGTATACTGTAATCTCCCCGTCTTACCGGTCGTTTTGCTTAAAAGACCAGCTCAACGAATGCTAGATGGTAGAGTTCTAATTTGCCATCTAGTCTTCATTCTTTTATACTCAGACCGATATCGAAACTTTTCTGGCAACAATTGAGTTATTCAAGGCCCGCCTTTCAAAGAGAATCAAGCCATCTCTACCAATTCAGACATGTCTCGCGGGTTTGAAAGACTCCCTTCTGTAGATGAGGACGACACGGGGTACTACGGACGCTCATCAATAGATGTCACGAACGAAATCTTACCTTACGATCGAGATACCCACAAACAATTTACCGATAACTCATCGCTCCTAGAAGATCGATCTATTACAGACAAATATGCTAAAGAGAGAGAGGAAAAGTCAGCGCCACTTGGGAAGTCGGTTAAGCAGTATTCAACGTTGGTGTGGTGGATGTTAGGCATGTCTATCGCGATTCTCTATAGCGGATATGATTCAGTCATTCTAGGGACGCTGAACTCGGTTGATGCCTACCAGCGTGACTGGGGGGAGTGGATGTTCAATGACGACCCAAAACCAGAAAAAGCGAAATGGGAATGGACTATTCCAGCACTATGGCTCTCACTATGGGATGGTATCGGTCCTCTTGGCCAGATCGCGGGAACAGCCCTTGGGGGCTGGCTCATGGATCGTATGGGACGAAGATTCTGCCTCATGATGGGCAGTGCTATCGGTGTTGCTGCCATTTTGGAGTTATTCTTCTCGAACAGACCTTCAGATAAAGAGTGGCGGCGCATCATGCTCCTGATTGGCAAAGTCATTCAAGGATTTGGGCTTGGAATTATCAAGATTGGGACTATGACATACATGTCTGAAGTTGCCCCAACAAGTCTGAAGGGACCTACAATGTCGTTGATCCCGACATTCACTCTATTCGGACAATTGATTGGAGCAGTCGTTATTTTTGTTGTGTCAGAGGATCCGGAACCGCGGTCATATCTTATCGCCTTAGGATCTCAATGGGCGGTTGCAATTCCCCCTTTCATCATGGCCTTCCTTATGCCTGAATCACCGGCCTTCTTACTCCTTCAGAACAAAAAGAGCAGCGCCCTTACGTCATTTCAGAGACTACTGGGTCCCAAGAACGATGCAGTAGCAGCCGTTGAAAAGATGCAACACACAATTGAAGAAGAGGCCCGGAATGCTATGAAGGTCACGTATTGGGACTGTTTCCGTGCAGCAAATCGCCGCCGGACATTTATCGTCATGTTTGCCGGTTGTATTGAGTTTTTGTTCGGTCTCTCACTCCTCTCATCGGTCAGTTACTTCCTCCAGCAGATGGACATGGACAGCAGCAAAAGTATCCTTTTTCTGATCGGAGGCATCATCGTCGGAACCATTGCAAATCTTGGATCGTCTTGGACCATCAATCACTTTGGGCGCAGACAGCTGATTGTAACCTCATATTTAATCACTGCAGGACTATGGGGTGTGATGGGGTTCGCAGGCATCAAACAGTTCCCCTGGACAGCTTGGTTTGCGGGCGGACTTTGCACAGGGATCGTCGTTGTCTGTGGCCTTGGATGCTGGCCTGCATCTTATGCTGTTCTGGGTGAGACGAGTTCACTCCGCCTTCGCTCCAAAACCATGTCTCTGGGGAGCTTGATGAACAATTTAACTGGCATTCTAGCAAATTTTGTGTTGCCCTTTCTTTACAATCCGGATGCTTTTGACCTGGGGGCGAAGACCGGTTTCGTATTCGCAGGTTTGAGTTTGATTGGCGCCGCATTCACATACTTCTTTGTGCCAGAGTTAAAAGGGAGGTCTCCGCTTGAGATTGATCATTTCTTTGAGAAGGGCGTCAACTCCATCGGCTCCTCAAAGTGGCGAGACACGAGTGAAGAGGTACCACTAGCCGGAGCATAAACATCATCCTGTGTGTGGAATCTAATGACATTTAAGTTGGAATTATGTACCTAAACCTGATTTAGCTTTTGGTATTAAATTATAGATAAGTGCTGTGGTATTAGACGATGTTGTTCCTTGAATCCCTATCTGTTTTTCTAGAAAGTCACATAGACACCTTAACGAGCCTCCAACTTAATGTTTGTGCATATACTCGGGATATTGAAATGGCTTTTACGCCCCTTTCAGCGGTGTTTGCTTGATAACCATGCAACAGTATTCCCTCACGCGGAAACGTGGAAGCCAGAAGTAGCACAACTTCTAGACGACCTCTGCCCCCAGGAGGGCATTCGATGAACTCTAGGATTGATCTTCTATCCGACCTTTTCTGATCCACTTGCGAAGTCTAATTTAAATCAAATTCGTCCCTAGCTTTTCGTCTGTTATCCACAGGATTATCTTCTCAATGGCCTGGTAGAATTTTAGTGCAACTTGGCCCAATTTCTGTACCAATCAAGACACTCAGCATTTGCGACGCTGGCAGAAGTCTTGACGTTTATCCCGCAGAGAATCTGTTTTACGGCGCCCTCCACTCTGTTCGCCATTAGTTTGAGTCGGGTGGACATTTGCGGATACTGGGGCTCACTTTTTTCCATTGGTCGTGACTGGGATATCTGGGCATTCGTCGACGATCCCTGGGACGTGCCGAGCGCTCAATGCCTTCTTAACGGTGGCCCTTATACCTTCTGAAAGAGCAACAGAGAAGCTGTTTCCTTCTGCCATTTTCAGGAACAAGCAGACTGTTTCATCTGCATCTCCCTCTCTTCTTCTACCAATACATAACGCATCCGCGACTTCATCGGCAAAATGCTGTAGCACTACGTTATATATCTCGGCTGATCCGAAGCGAACGCCTGCCGGTTTGAGAATGCCGTCACTACGCCCCAGCATCCATATGCCCCCGGTGTTAGGGTTGAACCTCACAAAATCACCGTGGTGCCATATTGGCTGGCCTCTGCTGTTTGTGAATTTGTCAAAGTAGCTATTGTAATATTTTTTCGAGCCATCTTCCCCCCAGAAGCCAACAGGCTGACAGATGAATGGCTTGGTACATACGAGATCACCGGGTTCGCCTGTATTTGTGATATCTTCGCCAGTGTAATCATAAGTAGCGATTGCCATACCAAGACCAGGGGCTTGGATCTCGCCTTGGTAGACGGGCACCAGCGGATTAGGAGCCCCAAATAGAGAGATAATGTCCGTTCCACCGGTGATTGAACCTAAATTGATGGTACTCGGGAATGTCTCGTAGACATAATCAAAGGTTGACGGCGCCAATGGCGAACCAGTAGAATAGATGGCCTCTAGACTAAGAAGAGAAAGGCCCACGGACGTCGGGTTGAGTGATTTCTGTTCGAGGATGGAAAGATATTTTGCAGATGTACCGAAGTGTGTAATGCCTACTTCGTCGACGAGGCGGTGCATAGCGAAGTCATCAGGCTTTGAGGTTTCAGGGTTCTCCGTGTCTAAGTAGCGGAAAGGTGAGCCATCATATAGCACGAGTGTTGCACCAGATGCGAGGCCTGAAACAAGCCAATGCCACATCATCCAAGTGCATGTTGTGAAGTAGAAAAGCTTCGATTGAGGAGTGATTGAGCAGTGAATGATATGCTCTTTTTTGTGCTGGAGTAGTGTTCCGATGGCACCATGAATGATACACTTCGGTGCGCCAGTGGTACCAGAGGAGTAGAGGATATAAACTGGATGGTCAGGAGCAAGGTATCGGAACGTGAGCTCGTCATGCGCTTGTAAAGCAGTAAAGGTCTTGTACTGGTAGGCTTTTCCAAAAGCTACCCTCAGAGACTCAGGAGAAATTTCTATATTTTCGATTGTCGGAAATATGACTGGCTTTGAGAGAAGGAAGCGCGGAAGTGATATCGCTTACTTTAGGGAGCACAGGATGGCTACGGCCGTTGTAGAATGCGCCGTTGTCAGCGAAGAGAATGGTGGGCTCAATCTGGCGCAACCGCTCCAGAACGGCGTGGACACCGGTATCTGGACTCACGGCGGTCCATATTGCTCCTAAAGAAGTCGCGGCCAGCATGGCTACTAGCGCGTTTGTATGGTTGGCAACGTAGCCAGCTACTCGATCTCCCTCAGCCAGATTTAAAGCCAGCATACCAGCCTGGCATTCCTTGACTCGCTCCCTCAGCTCCTTCCATGTTACAATTTCTCGCGTTATTTCAGTGGCGGCGATGACGGCCGGACTATCAGGCTCAATCTCCTGAGCAGGGAAGAGGAGGTTCTCAGCGAAGTTCAGCTTGGCGTCTTCAAAGAAGGCCGGACGAGGGAACATGGATGCATTAGGGTCCACGACCTAAGGGTTTATCAGCTTAGATATCCGCAAAGGGCTCTCAACACTGACCCGCGACGCCTCTGTCTTTGCTCTAATCTTTACAAACTGCCAGGTGTGGCCCCAAAACTCGTCAAAATTATCTATACTCCATTTGTAAAGATGGCTGTAGTTAGACAGTTGCAGTCCATACTTTTGATTCACGCTTTCTAAGAAGCGGAACATGGGCGTAGACCGAGGCTGTGAATAGTTGAGCTAGGTCAGAGGTGTATTTTGGTAGCAAGCATACATTGGTATGGCGCCATAGAAGTTTGGCCTTCTCGGAGGTGCCACGGGACAGGTCTGCTCCATTAGTGCCATTGGCTTGGTCGCCATTTGCTTCCATCTTGAACTGATACGATTGAAGCGTTGCGGAGTTCAGGAACTTTTTTTTGCGCTTCAGCTTACGGATATCGAAGGCTTTATGACGCCGAAAAGCGGGATCCCTGCAGGAACGCCAAAGCCCGCCCCCTCTCGGGTCGGATCCCCACAACGCTCGTTCATCATATCGATAAGCTGATCAACACCTTCAGTCTTACAGACATAAGACGGAGGCCACGTCATCACTCTCTTTCTTACGCGCAGAATCAGACGACAGGTGAAATCTAGTTTCTGATTGTTCACTGTCACCTGGCTTGTATCTGATACTTGTAACGACAAACCAGCCCAGTAATTTCCTCCCTCAAAAACCGAATACGAACAGCCCACACAAAGCCAGCCTACTTAGACAATCTCTGTCCGAAGCTACTCCTGGCAAGTATACCCCTGAATCTTTTGCCAAAGATGTACGCCGGTATTGTCAATGCACACACCGCCAAATTGATCGCGGCAATCGCCACAAAAACGTTCTTCGGTCCTATATTCAGCATCCATCCATTGGCATAAGTAGTCGCCAAGAATGTGAATACTGCTTTCGTGAAATTGATAGTGACGAATGCTTGATTTGCGTCCAAGGGATGACAGTCGATAACGTAGGTAAGAGAAGCCTGCGTAGCAAATGGAACCGAGAATGACATCAGCGCCACATAAGCCATAACGACATATACCGAAGCACTGTTTTGCAGTGCGTAGCCAAATCCTAGAAACCCAGCTGTGGAGAAGGGTGTTGCAATGAGCATGAGAGTGAGGCGGAATTCGGGTTCAAAGATGCCATTGTTCCAACGTGCCATGAATTTAGCAGCCCAGTCTGCCGTCCACCCAGACAGAGGCGAGGCGATAAGTCCGGTGGCGAGGAGTGGAAGGTTTGTAAGGCCGATTTGCGTAGGGTTGAGATTGTATGGCGGCATCGAGAGCCCTGTCACCGCAAGGACAGATATGGTGAGTAGAAAAGCGAAATATGTACCATATACTACTGTCGAAAAAAGTACTGCCGGATAGATGATTAAGGGCACAGGTTTCCAAACGCCTTTCCAGAAGGATTCTGTCGAAAGGCGACCGCGGAAGAGGCGAAGCTGCTCGCCGTAGCTTTCCTTCTCTGGTGTATCAATTTCGTAAAACGACCCTTTCTCCTTGATTTGTATTTTGAATAAAGATGTGCGTGGTCCGTTGTAGGCAGTCTCTACCACGAAGAAGTAAAGCCCGAAGATGAGAGGGATGTAGATGATGGCTGAAATACTAAAAATTGCCTCAAATCCCATGTTTTGGATGATAGCTCCGGATATCGTCTGACCGAGCAAAAACCCAGAAGCGAGAAATGTGCCCCATATGCTAAGTCGCATGCCTCTCTGATGAACGAAGAACAGGTCAGAAACAGTCGATGTGACCAGGGTCTCCAGAGGTGCAGATGCGATACCTTGCACTACCCTCATGACTGCCAATGAAGGAAAAGACTTCAGGAATTAGTTGTTGTAAATGTCTGGCTTCACAAGGAGAGAACTTACGCGAGTCAATCCAGTAAGACCTCCCCATACACAGGTTATGAAGAGAATGACAGCGGAGATGAACAAAAAAGGCCGCTTGCCCCATATGTTTGCTCCAGATGCCGTAACTGAGTGAATCAGTATTTTGGATTGAATACATCAAGCAAGGGCTCCAGCTGTGTCGAAGAAGACAGCAGAAATACATACAGAAGGTAGCAAAACCAATCCAAAATGTGTAAAATCCAATGATCAGACTAGATGCGAGGTCTATGCTGACTCCATAGGTCGTTGCGACGATATGTAGGCCAGGCGTAACTGTGAAATTGTAATTTGTCAGTAACTAGCAATGATCTACGAAGAAAAAGAATGAAATCGGACTGTGCTTTTGTTCCTGCTTCGTCGGTTGATTTGGACATGTTCAGCACTCGAGATAGGTAGAATAATAACATAGGCGATGACAAACTTACCCATTGGTCCAAGGCTGTTTAGATTTGTTAGCCCCTGACATCAATTTATGCTTATGCAAAGATAACCTACGCAGTAGTAAGACCGGAACCAAATGCCAGAATCAGCAGGATGGATTCTTCAAAAATGTCAGTGATACGAAAGCAGTCTTAATAACATTCTTACGTACCCTTCCAACCACGGGACCTTTTCAAAAAATTTAGAGATGCTTGCAGATCTGTATTTTTGGAGTACTGTACCAGTTTAGTGGATCATTTGGGTCGTCCGATGGCTGAGGTTGGAGGATAATATTGCCGTCGCGCTTCAACAAGACATTGGTTTTCATGCCATCTTCTGGATCTTCGCTGTAAGTCAGTGGATAATTTCAGTCATGATGACGTTGTATACCAGTATGATTAGTTGTTATACTGACCGTCCCGGGAGGCGCTGCCATAAAGGGATCGTCGAGCACACCCAAGCCCATGATTTCAAAATTCGAGATGAATAACGTAACAGTATATGAGAATGATACGAACTGCCTGCCAGCAGGCCTTAGAAAACTGTTCCAGAAATGGAATAAAAGAGGTGACAGCGAGCTGTAAGCACAATAGTGCAATATGTGTGAAAGAACACCCAGTTCGGCTGGAAATGTTATACAAATGAGACCTTTGGTCGATATCAAATAGGACTACGAAGCATGCCACTGGCACTGAACATCGGTAAGGAGGAGCCACGACTGAGAGGGGAACCATGCCTGGGAGGCTTGATCAGAGCGAAGCTATGCAGTTTCAGTTACGGGCGGCGAGCTGTGATGGGGCCAATCCAACACGGAGCGCGTTTCACGCAAGCCATCATGGCGCTCACGTACTTTGTAACGTGGTCGGCAATTAATACATGTGAACCAGTGGCTGATGAGATGCCATCACGAGAAGGTAGCATTTTTGGCTTGCTCGTCTATACGAGAGGCTCTTTGGTGGGTATTAGCAACCCGGAGGACGCTGTAGAAGCAAAATTGTGGTTATTCCGGAAAATAAAGCCGGAAAAGGCCGTTTCAGCCATTATAGGCCTTCAGCTATTTACTCGACTATGCTAAACTGTGTTTCCAAGTCTTTCCAAAGTTTCGTGCGTGGCTTTCTATCTACCATGAGAATTGCGTACGAATGAGGCCCCACGGAACTAGCTTCGGCAACGAGCGGAGCTCGGCAACAGATCACTCCACCAGGAAGCAAAGGGACTGCAGCGGACAATGCATAGTCTGATGAGGATATAACCAGCATGACGTCTCATTAGTCAGATGAAGGAGGTCAACGCCTCGAATCTGGGTAAGGGACCCTATCAAACGAAGGGAGTCATCACACAGTTGGATGTGTTAAAGTACTGATAAAAGCAAATATAACCATGCGTCGACCCGGAGTGTACTCCGTAAGAAGGATGGCCTGGGCAGTCGAACTGTACACATCCGACACACCTAACTACCGTCACTAATCCCATAATTGCCTAGCCCAAGGAAGGGAAGCTTGCAGCGTCTCTGACAGACGACTCAGAGATTAGTTTTGGATTGATAACCCATCTGAAACTAAGCAGAGATAGTGCCTTGTGAGGCTCTATATCAAGCAACGAGATGTGCGCATTATCGTTTCTAAATCAACGAAGCGTGGGCTTGATGACAAATGATAGCTAGCCAGAACTATTCCAAAGCCACTCCCAGCTTTCTCGTCAGGGACGGTAAGCCAATACGAAGCATAGTAGAAGCTTCCACAGGATTGCGCCATTGAGAATACGAACTCTTAAAGGCAGCTCTGCACCCGGAGACAGTGATCAAACACGACAACCGAGAGCACGTATTTCTGAATTCATTAAGCCACTGCGTCGCACCATAACGAAAGCCCCAAGCGAGACTTTGATACAACAAGGATGCCGACCGAGATCAGCGCACCACTGCACTTGAAAACTCTCCTCAACGGAAACAAATATGTCGTCGCCGACTTCCACGCAGTGTGGTGCGGGCCGTGCAAAGCGGTGGCGCCCTTCTATGAGCAACTATCCAAAGCCAATTCAGCACCTGGCAAAGCCGACTTTGTGAAGATCAACATCGATGAGCAGCCAGAGCTCGCGGCGCAATACAAAATTCAGGCGGTGCCAACATTTATTGTGTTCAAGGATGGCAAGCCAATCGAGGAGATTAGAAGTGCCAATGCGCCCGCATTGAAGAAGGCAGTGGAGAAGATGGCCGAGGACCTGAGAAGCACAGCTGCACAGGAAAAGACGGCAGCAAAGGCGGAGGTCATTAAGCAGGAGGACGAGAAAACAGTCAGTGGAAGCTATGGGATGACTGGGGGGAACAACTGGAAGACATCGTTGCGCTAGATTCAATTTGATTACGATAGCAGGTTGGAGGGAATGGAGAATGATTTGATACCCTGGGGCAGGACTGGCGTCCGTATATGTACATTTCGAATCAAGTTGTATTGAAGTTCATGAGTGAGTGCCGTGAATGAGAACTGCCGATTATTGATCTCGCATGGCGAGCGTCCGACGATTATCAATGCCTACGCGGAGCGGTAAGAGGCCACCTGGCTCGCTAAGGCATTCCGCCACCCTGCCCGCATCAAAAGCTCCAGCTCTGCCTCGATTCTGTGACCCTTCAGAGAAACCTCGCCTGAGGCCCCAAACTCACCTGGAGCTTCGCAATTAACCCCAAAATGCTTCTTACGCATCTTTTCCCAGCAGTCATCGCGCTGCTGCCAGCACTCGCCTTGGCCGAGAACGTTGTCGACCTCACCCCAAGCAACTTCGACGATATCGTGCTCAAGTCCGGCAAGCCTGCCCTCGTAGAATTCTTCGCACCGTGGTGCGGACACTGCAAGAATCTCGCTCCTGTGTACGAGGAGCTCGCCACCACCTACCAGCATGCAACCGACAAGGTGACCATCGCCAAGGTTGACGCCGATAATCACAAGGAGCTGGGCAAGAAATTTGGCGTGCAGGGTTTCCCCACACTGAAGTGGTTCGATGGCAAGACAGATAAGGCACAGGAGTACAACAGCGGACGAGACCTTGAGAGCCTGCAGAAGTTTGTTCAGGAGAAGAGCGGTGTGAAGCCAAAGACGAAGGCGAAGCTGCCGAGCCAGATTGTTATGCTGGACAATCAAAGCTTCAAGGAGAAGGTTGGCAAGGACCAGGATGTGCTTGTTGCCTTTACGGCTCCCTGGTGCGGACGTGCGTTACCCAATACATGGTATGCAATCGCATGAGCATGCTGACCACCTGTAGACTGCAAGAGCCTCGCTCCCACCTGGGAACAGCTCGCCATCGACTTCGCCACCGAGTCCAGTGTTATTATCGCTAAGGTCGACGCGGAAGCGGAGAACAGCAAGGCGCTTGCAACCGAACAGGGCGTCTCCTCATATCCTACGATCAAGTACTTCAAGAAGGGCTCCACCGAGGCGCTCCCCTACGAGGGCGCCCGTTCTGAGGCAGACTTTGTTTCTTTCATCAACACTAATGCTGGTACGCATCGTGCTCCCGGTGGTGGCCTTGATGCCACTGGTGGCACCATCGAAGTTCTCGACACCATTGTCACAAAATTCCAGGGAGCTTATGCCACTGGAGTTGAGGAGGCGAAGAAGGCTGCAGCGGGCCTGAAAGACAAGTATGCTCAGTACTATGTTAAGGTCTTTGAGAAGAGCGGCAAGAACGAGGGATATGCTGA
>Ga0247757_10002214_pt1 | contig 10411 bp, 9 predicted proteins | sample UWRJL126311R4_FD_180929 | JGI IMG/M metagenome (GOLD analysis project Ga0247757, IMG submission 180929) | Plant litter microbial communities from Arlington Agricultural Research Station in Wisconsin, United States - UWRJ-L126-311R-4 | ecosystem: Environmental > Terrestrial > Plant litter >...
TGCGCGCCGGTGCGGGCGGAACCTCGCCATCGGCGACCAGATAGAGATCGTTCGGCTGCGGCCGGCCGTCTTCGCACGAACCGATCGCGAAGCCCTGGGCACGCAGCGCCGAGACCAGCGCGTACTTCTGGCGCAGCACCGCTGCGGAAGGAATGATTGAGCGCATTTAGAAACCCCCGTGACCAGGCCTCAATGCGCTTTTGTTGGTTAACACCGAGTAAAAGTTACGGGGTTAGTACGACTACTTACGCTCCCCCCGATCCGGGCGCGCTCTCATGTGCGCAATTGCGCGCGCGCGGGAAGGGGGATCGATTTTTTCGCTAAAGCTGCCCGATGCCCTGCCGTTCCTTGGCTTGGCGGCTCGGAAGCTCCCGTCTGGGGGGTGCGCGGGAAGCGCCAAGCTTGAATGGAGTAAATACCATGACTGTTATCGGCACCAACACTGCAGCGCTTCGCGCCGGCAACGCGTCGAACGCTGCTACCAAGATGCTGGGCACCGCGATGGAGCGCCTGTCGACCGGCAAGCGCATCAACAGCGCCAAGGACGACGCTGCGGGCCTCGCCATCGCTTCGACCATGACCGGCTCGATCCGTGGCATGAACCAAGCCATTCGCAATGCCAATGACGGCATCTCGATGGCGCAGACCGCTGAAGGCGCTCTGGGCGAAGTCACCAACATGCTGCACCGTGTCCGCGAACTGGCTGTCCAGTCGGCTTCGGGCACGTACAGCGACGACGACCGCACGAACCTTCAGGCGGAAGTCACCGAACTGACCGGTCAGATCTCGGACATCCTTTCGAACACCAAGTTCAACGGCAACGTGCTGTTCGACGGTTCGGCGGGTGACTCGGGTGACGTGACGATCCAGACCGGTTCGACCGCTGACGACACCGTCACGCTGTCGCTGGCCGAAGTCGATCTCGACGACGCCGTCGACATCGACATCTCGGATCAGGACGACGCTTCGGACGCTCTTGAGACTCTCGACGACGCGCTGACGACGGTGAACACCGCCCGCGCAACGCTGGGCGCCTCGCAGAGCCGCCTGGAGTCGGTGGTCAACAACCTGACCCAGAACGTCACCAACCTGACCGACGCGCGCAGCCGCATCGAAGACGCTGACTTCTCGACCGAGACCGCGGCACTCGCCAAGGCGCAGATCCTGAACCAGGCTTCGACCGCGATGCTCGCTCAGGCGAACCAGAGCCAGCAGTCGGTTCTTTCGCTTCTCCGTTAAGCGTGGGCCGGTCGGGGTGTCACCCCCCTGACAGGCACCACGGCCGGTCACCTCTCCTGCTCGGGAGAGGGCGCATGGGGAGCCCCGGTGGTCATCGACCACCGGGGCTTTTCCCTTTTTCCGGCTTCGCCGGTGCGGCACCAGCCCGCTCCCCCACCCGGCCTCCCCGACGATAGTAAACTATGGGAGGCCGGGCGGGGGAGCGGGCTGGTGCCGCCTCATCGCCGTGAGGCGAACAAATAAGAATCCCCGCTCTATATATACGCGTACGCGCGCGACCCTCTGGTAGCGCTACCATCTTTGCGGTACGACCTCTCAAAATAACAGGAGAGGTAGCCCGTGAAGCGCAAGGCAATCATCGCGTTCGGACTGTTGGCATCGGTTGCGTTGTGGAGCGCCGCGGGAGGCGCACAGACCATGTCCGCTCCGGCAACCCCGTTCAACAATATCGCGCTCTCGCCCGAGGCGCGCGCCGCCGATCTCGTCTCGCGGATGACGCTGGAGGAAAAGGCCGCGCAGCTCGGCCATACCGCCCCCGCCATCCCGCGCCTCGGCATCCCGGCCTATAATTGGTGGAACGAAGGGCTTCACGGCGTCGCTCGAGCGGGCATCGCCACGGTCTTCCCCCAGGCGATCGGCATGGCCGCGTCGTGGGATGCGCCGCTGATGCACAATGTCGGCGATACCGTCTCCACCGAATTCCGCGCCAAGTTCCTCGAGCGCGTCCATCCCGATGGCGGTAGCGATTTCTATCGCGGGCTGACGGTCTGGTCGCCCAACATCAACATCTTCCGCGATCCGCGCTGGGGCCGGGGCCAGGAAACCTATGGCGAGGACCCGTATCTCACGGGCCGGATCGGCATCGCCTACATCACCGGGCTGCAGGGCAATGACCCGAAGTTCCTGAAAGTGATCGCGACCTCGAAGCACTTTGCCGTTCATTCGGGGCCGGAGACCAATCGCCACCAGGAGGATGTCCACCCCTCGCTCCACGATCTCGAGGACACCTATCTCCCCGCCTTCCGCGCGACCGTGACCGAGGGCAAGGTCGAGTCGCTGATGTGCGTGTACAACGCCATCGACGGGGTCCCCGGCTGCGCCAACGACCGGCTGATGCAGGGCTATTTGCGCGATAGCTGGGGCTTCAAGGGCTATGTCGTGTCGGATTGCGGCGCCGCGGCGAACATCTACCGCCCCGACGCGCTCCACTACACCAAGACCCCCGAGGAAGGCGTCGCGCTCGGCTTCAAGGCCGGGATGGATGTGATTTGCGGCGATTACCGCAACCATATGACCACCGATACCGACACGATCGTGCGCGCGGTGAAGGCCGGGCAATTGCCGATCGCGGTGGTCGATCGCGCGCTGGCCCGCCTCTTCTCCGCCCGCATCCGGCTGGGGCTGTTCGAGCCTGTCCGCCCGTTCGCCAGCATCACCGCCAAGGATTACGACACGCCCGAGCATCGCGCGCTGAGCGAGAAGATGGCGCGCGCGTCGATGGTGCTGCTCAAGAATGAGGGCAATCTGTTGCCCCTCAAGACCGCGCCGAAGACGATCGCGGTGATTGGTCCGAACGCGGATTCGATGGATGCGCTGGTCGGCAATTATTACGGCACGCCGTCGCAGCCGGTGACCGTGCTCGCGGGGCTCAAGGCACGCTTCCCGGATTCGAAGATCATCTATGCCGAGGGTACCGGGCTGGTCGGCCCGGCCGAACCGGCTGTGCCCGACAGCGCCTTCTGCGCCGATGCCGGGTGCAACACGCCGGGACTGAAGATGGAGGTCTTCGAGGGCGTCGATCTGAAGGGCGCACCGGTAGATACACGCGTCACCGCCAATGCCGCGACCAGCTGGACCGGCGACAGGGAAAGCTCGGTGCGCTGGACGGGGATGATCACTGCGCCCGAAAGCGGCGACTATCGCTTCCGCTTCGCCAGCGAGAATGGCTATCGCGTCCGGATCGGCGGCCAGATTGTGGTCGACGAATGGGGCGTGGGCGATTCGCCGTCGATCCTGTCGGGCGTGATCAAACTCGAAAAGGGCGTGCGCTATCCGATCGAGATCTCGGCGTTCCAGCGCGGGGCCAAGGGCTCGCAGCGGCTGGTGTGGAGCCCACCGAGCGCGAATGGCGACGACGCGGTCGAGGCCGCCAAAGCGGCCGATGTCGTGATCTATGTCGGCGGGCTTTCGGCGCGGATCGAAGGCGAGGAAATGAAGCTAAAGGTTCCCGGCTTCGCGGGCGGCGACCGCACCAGCCTAGACTTGCCCGGGCCGCAGCAGAATTTGCTCGAACGGCTCCACGCCACCGGCAAGCCGGTCGTGCTGGTGCTGATGAACGGCAGCGCGCTCAGCGTGAACTGGGCCGATGTCAATATCCCCGCGATCGTCGAGGCCTGGTATCCGGGCGGCCAGGGCGGCGCGGCGGTCGCGTCGCTGATCGCCGGCGATTTCTCGCCCGGCGGCCGGCTGCCGATCACTTTCTACAAGTCAGTCGATCAACTTCCGGGCTTCGACGATTATGCGATGGGCAACCGCACCTACCGCTACTTCAAGGGCGATGTCCTCTACCCGTTCGGTTACGGCCTCAGCTACACCAGCTTCGGCTATGCCGGCGCGAAGGCGAGCGCCGTGACGGGCACGTCCGCCACCGTCTCGGTCGACGTCACCAATACCGGCGCGATGGACGGTGACGAAGTGGTCCAGCTCTATGTCAGTCATCCGGGTGTCGAAGGCGCCCCGATCCGGGCATTGGCGGGCTTCGAGCGTGTCCATCTGAAGAAGGGCGAGACGCGCACGATCAGCTTCGCGCTCGACGACCGCCGCCTGAGCGTGGTCGGCCTGGACGGAGTGCGGCGCGTGGTGCCCGGCAAGGTGCAGCTCTGGATCGGCGGCGGTCAGCCAATGGGCAAGACCGCAGGCGCCAGGCTGGAGCTCAACGTCACCGGGAGCGCGACGCTGCCGAAATAGTCAGGCCTCGGGCCGCGTCCAGATCCAGCCGCCGATAATCACCGCGGCGGCGACGGGGAGGAGCGACCAGGGCAGCCGCACGAAGACCAGCGAGACCGCGATGCTGACCGCGAAAGCGGCGGCGGCGGCGCGCTTGCCGGTGCGGCTGATCGCGCCGCGTTCGCGCCACAACAGGATGTGCTTGCCGAAGCGGGGATGCTCGATCAGCCGCCGTTCGAGCTCGGGGCTGCTCCGCGCGAAGCAATAGGCGGCGAGGATCACGAAAACCGTTGTCGGCATCAGCGGCAGGATCGCGCCGATAATGGCGAGACCGATGCAGACGAACCCGGCGATGAAGTAAAGCGAACGGCGCACCCGGCACGCATAGCAGCAATGCGCCCAAGGGGTTAGGGCCGCGCATCCCCCCGGATACGCGGCCCTAAGCTGGTCAGTTCAGGCGCAGGTCAGTTCAGCCGGCGGGCGAGCGCCTTCTTCAAATGAGCATGGGCCGAGGCCTTGATCTGGCAGATGCGCGCCGCGCCCACGCCGAGCACCTGGCCGATTTCCTCGAGATTGAGCTCCTCGACATAATAAAGCTGGATCACCTGCGCCTCGCGCTCGGGCAATTCGGTGATCGCGGCGATCAGCGCCTCGCGCTGGTCGTTGTCGGCGAGCTGGTCGAACGCATTGGGCTCGTCGGACATGAACCAGGGGCTCTCGTCCGAATACATGTCGTCGATCGAATCGAAGCGCACCGCCTCTGCATTGGCATATTCGGCGCGCAGCTTTTCGGGCGTGACGTCCAGCTTTTCGGCGACTTCGGCGTCGGTCGGCTTGCGCCCCAGCGCCTCGGTGAGGCCCGCGACGGTCTCGTGATAGGTCTTGCGCCGCTTCATCGCGCCGCGCGTCATCGTCGCCTGGCGGCGCAATTCGTCGATCATCGCGCCGCGCAGCCGCGTGACCAGATATTGCTCGAAGGTCACGGCGCCGCGATCCTCGAAGCCGCTCACGGCCTCGATCAGCGCGACCATGCCGATCTGGATCAGATCCTCGACCTCGACGATCGAACTCATGCTGCCATGGATATGCCAGGCGATCTTGCGGACGAGCGGCAGATGCTTTCGCACCACCGTCTCCGCGTCGCGCGGCGACGGGGTGGGAGCATAGGTAAGCGGAGACTGGGCGACTGCGGCCATGGCGTGCAGCTTCCTTGGGGCCAAAGATGGGGGTTGATAACTCATGCGGCGAGCGCCTCCGGCGCACCGATAACGGCGACGACCTCGACGGCCTTGTCTTCGGGGACTTCGAAGAAGCTCATCACCGGCGTATCCGGGAGCACGGTCTTGACCAGCTTGCGGATCGCGATGCGGATCGAAGGCTGGACGACGAGCGCGAAGGGCTTGGCCTCGGCAACCAGGGGCCCTGCGGCTCTCTGCAATGCGTCGGCGATGCGGCGGCCCAGTTCGGGCTCGATCGTGTGGCGCTTGGCCGGGTCCGAACGGACCGCCTGGCCGAGCAATGCCTCGAGCTGGCCCTCGAGCGTCATCACCCGCAGCGGCTCGCGCACGCCGCACAGCTTCTGGATGATCAGCGGGCCGAGATCCGGACGCATCAGCTCGAGGATTTCCTCGGGATCGAGCGTCTTTTGCGCGGCATTGGCAATCGCGGCAGCGATGCGGCGGAATTCCTTGAGGCTGATATTCTCGGCCAGCAGCCCGCGCAGGACCTGAGTCAGCACCGTGAGCGGGACCGGGTTCGGCGAGAGCGCAGCGACCAGCTGCGCCGCGCGTTCCTTGAGCCCGTCGAGCAGCGCCTGGACTTCATCGGGGCCGAGCAAATCGGCCGCGTTCTGGATCAGCACCTGGTTGAGATGCGTCGCGATCACGGTGCCCGGATCGACCACCAGATAGCCCATGCCCGTCGCGGCATCGGCGTCCGAGCTATGGATCCACACCGCGTCGAGCCCGAAGGTCGGGTCCTTGACGCGCTTGCCCGAGAGATGCCCGGCAGCTTGGCCGGTATCGAGCGCGAGCACTTCATCGGGTGACACCGCGTCCTCGGCGACGACGACGCCGCCGACCATGATGCGATAGGTGAAGGGCGCGAGGTTGATGTCGTCGCGCACGCGGACCTGCGGCACGACGAAGCCCAAATCCTTCGACAGCTGGCGGCGCACCCCGGTGATCCGGCCCATCAGCGGACCGCCACGGCGCTCGTCGACCAAAGGCACCAGGCCGTAACCGATGTCGAGCATCACCTGCATATTGTCAGTGACTTCCTCCCAGCCGATCTTCGACAGATCGGCGGGCTCGGGCGCGGCCTCGGGCGGGGGCGGACGATTGGCGATCTCGCGCAGGCGCCATGCGCCATAGCCCGCGACCGCCGCGGCCGGCAGGATCACGAAATGCGGCATGCCGGGCAGGATGCCGAGCAGCGCGAGGATCACCGCGACCGGCGCCCAGGTCTTGTGGCTGCCGAACTGGCTGCCGATCTGGCCGGCAAGGTCATGCTTCGATGCGACGCGAGTGACGATCGCGGCGGCGGCGATCGACAGCATCAGCGACGGCAGCTGCGCGACGAGCGCGTCGCCGATCGCGAGCAGGATATAGGTCTGCGCGGCTTCGCCAACCGCCATCTTGTGGCTGACGACGCCCAGGATCAGCCCGCCGATGATGTTGATCGCGAGGATCAGCAGCCCGGCGATCGCATCGCCCTTCACGAACTTGGACGAACCGTCCATCGCGCCGTAGAAATCGGCCTCGGTGGCGACTTCGACACGGCGTGCACGCGCGTCGTCGGGGGTGATCAGGCCGGCGTTCAGATCGGCGTCAATCGCCATCTGCTTGCCCGGCAAGGCGTCGAGGGTGAAGCGCGCCGCGACTTCGGAGACGCGGCCCGCACCCTTGGTCACCACGATCATGTTGATGATGATCAGGATCGCGAAGACGAAGATTCCGACGACATAATCGCCGCCAATCAGGAAGGTGCCGAAGCTTTCGATGACATGGCCCGCCGCGGCCTCGCCTTCATGCCCGTGGACCAGCACCACACGCGTCGAGGCGACGTTGAGGCCCAGGCGGAACAGGGTCGCGAACAGCAACACGGTCGGGAAGGCGGAGAAATCGAGCGGCTTTTGCGCGTTCAACGCCACCATCAGGACAGCCAAGCTGATCATGATGTTCATGATGAAGAACACATCGAGCATGAAGGCCGGGATCGGCACCACCATCAGCGCGACAAGAAGCAGGATCGCGCCCGGGAGCGCGAAGCTCCGGAGCGCGGGAAGGATAGCCGAGGGGGACAGCGCAGCCGTGGGATTCATCGATTACGCCCCCAGGCTCGCGAGCAGCATATAGGCGAGCTTGGCGTTCTCGGGCGTGGGGCGCATCGGATTCATCGGTTCCCTGAGCGTAGTGAGATTGGCGAGCGTCGAATTGACCCAGCCGGCGTCGCCGCCCTGGGCGCAATTGCCGAGGATGACTTCACCGCCATTTTCCAGCTGCATGCCAAGCTGGGCGGGGCTGAACGACGTGGTGGCATAGCCGGTCGCGCCGGTGGGCGAGGTGCCGCCGAGCGAGGCCAGCCCGGTCGCGCCATTGGCGGCAGCGCCCTGATCGAGCTTGTCGCCGAAGCGGCCATAGATTTCGGAGAGCGTGCGCGGCTGGCCGCTCGCATTGTAGAAGATGTTGCGATTGGCGCGCGCGGCGGCCGGAAACAGTGCCGCGCCGCTCTGGTTCGGATTGCGCGCCATCTGAGTCAGGAAGGACTTGGCCCCGCCGAGCCCGAGAAAGTGCGCCATGTAGAGGTCGGTGCCGGTCGCCGGGCGGCCGAGCGTGCCTTCCAACGCGTCCTTGTTATCCGAGGCATGCTCCGCCGCCATCAGCGACGCGGCGGTCGGGTCCTTGCGCAAGTCGAGGATCTGGCGGCGCAGCGTGGGATCGCTGACGACATATCTGCCGCTCGAGGTCTGAGTGATCGCATCGGCGGCCCAGCCCATGCCGTGCTCGGCGCCATGTTGCTTGACCACGGCGAGCCAGCTCTGGTCGACGAACTGGAACAGCCCCGTCGCCGACGAGGTCGAGGCGCGCGCATCGGCACGCATCCCGCTCTCGACCTGGGCCTGGCCCAGCAGATAGCTGAAATCGACGCCCGTTCGCTGGCTCGCGACTGCGATCGCGCTTTGGATGTTGCCGGTATTGGCGACCGAGGTAACGCCCATGGATCCTGAATCCGATTGCCCTTGTTAGGAGTGCAATCAGCAAGGATCGTGCCAGATTCTTCCAGAATCCTCTCCCGGAGGGGGAGGTGGCAGGCGAAGGCTGACGGAGGGGTAGTCTCCACGAACGAACCGGATCGTGCGTGGAGACTACCCCTCCACCGCTTCGCGGTCCCCCTCCCCCTCCGGGGAGGATTATTTAAGCGAACGCCATCATTCCCGGGCGGTAAGGCGTTGCCGCCGCACCGGTCAGATTTTGCAGGCGGCGGCGAACATTTGCCGCCATCAGATTGACGTAGATGCGGCAAGTCTCGTTGAGGCGGTGCGCCTCGCCGGCCAGCTCGCGGATCTCGCCGGTCATCGGCTCGCCCTCATGCGCGGCCGCGGCGTCAATGCCGACCAGCTTCGCACGCGTCGCGGCCTCGAGCGCGCCGACATCGTTCGACTTGAGCGCGTCGATCTCGGCATGGAGCGCTTCGATCACGGTGATGAGGGCGTCACGACGCGTCATTGGGATTCCACTGCATCTTGAGCGCAAGCAGGCGATCGGCGATCGTCGAAGGAACCGTCGGGAATTTGCCGTCCTCGATCGCCTTCTTGATCCGCGACACGCGCTCATTGTCGACCGGTGCTTCGGCAGCCATCGCCCCCGCCAGCTCGGCGGATTCGGTCTCGACAGCCTTGGCGTCCTTGGTCGGGCCCTGCACCGCCCTGGGTGCAGCAGCCGCCTGCGTGGCGACGACCGACACCGACCGCTGAGAAGCGGCTGCGCCTGTCTTTATGCCAACTGGATCCACCATCTTCGTCGTCCTTGCTTATCCCGACATCGGGCTAAACGACTGGCTGCGCCTAAGCTTTAACAAAAAAATTCAGTCGCCGGCGCCGGGCAGCTTCGCGCGGCCGGCCTCAATCACAATCGCTTGAATCGGCGGCGTTTTATCTTCGACCTTGACCTGCACGCGGCCGCCCACCGGCGCGTCGTTCATCGCGATCCCCTCGCGCGTGATCGAAAAGCCGGCGCCGCCAACCTCGAGCGTCACCGTATCTCCGCGCTTGATCACCATTTCGAGCTTCACCGGGGGTGCGACGGGCAGCGACGCGGCAGCCACGGGGACCGGCGCAGCGGCGACCGGCACGGGCTTGGGGCGCGGCGGCGCGAGCACCGGCACATAGATTTTCCACATCGGCGACATGCAGCGCACCACCACCGCCTCATGCGCGTCGGTATGCCATTCGAGCTGCGGCGCGGCGCACGAAGCTAGCTTGAGCCGCGTATCGACCGGAGCGATCGCGCCGCCCATCTGGCCGATATTATGCCCGGTGAATTGCGACACGACGGTGTCGAGCATCTGAGTCGATTGGAAGTCCTGCGCGGCGGCCGGCGCTGCAATCGCGGCGAGCGCGAGAAGTGGCAATTTCATCGAGATTCTCCATACGCGGCAAGCCGCTTTTGCCGGACGGCAAGTCTTTGCCGGAAGCGTCATTTCGCGCCTCCGTCGAAACCGAGAGTCAGCACCGCGCGGCGCTGCCCGGTGCCCGTGGTGATCGTGATCCGATCAGGCGAAACCGCGCCCGACGCGACCAGCCCGGCGGCAACCGCGCGGGCGCGGTCGGCTGCGAGGATCGGTCCGCTGCCGGTGGCGGGATCGACATCCTCGGGGCTGCCATCGACTTCGCCTATGACCTTGAGCATGGTGCGCGGATCGCGCGCGGCGTCCCGCGCCCAGGCGAGCGCGCCGGCGGCATCATCGGATTCGGCCGAACCCGGCTCGAACCCGCGCACCACCGCCAGATCGACGGGCATGGCGACGGGCTGATCGGTGAAACCCGCACGCATCGCCGCGGCGATCGCCGTCGGGCCCATCGACTGATTGGCCTGGAGGAACACGAAAAAGCCAACGAGCAGCAGCGCCAGGTCGGCGAGCGTCATCAGCCAGATCGGGCGCGCCGGGGCTTCGTCGAAGAGCGGGTCGTCGATCGTCACGCGACATACTCGCGGATCTGACGGGG
>Ga0247757_10002215_pt1 | contig 10407 bp, 11 predicted proteins | sample UWRJL126311R4_FD_180929 | JGI IMG/M metagenome (GOLD analysis project Ga0247757, IMG submission 180929) | Plant litter microbial communities from Arlington Agricultural Research Station in Wisconsin, United States - UWRJ-L126-311R-4 | ecosystem: Environmental > Terrestrial > Plant litter >...
CGGCACCTCTACCAATGGTGCTGTTGAGAAAGCTCAGCCGCCCAAGAACACTCAACAAACCGCTCAAAATCTTGCTAGCACGTTCACTGAGAAGATGATGGAGTCTGAGCTATCAGAATTGGATAACGAGCCGCCTACTATCAAGCTTGGCGACGCTTCAGTTGCTGCTCCTTTCACATCCAAGCTTGCCAACGTGATAGCCATCCCCAATATCATCAGACAAGGACGATGCACACTTGTTGCGACTATTCAGATGTACAAGATATTGGCGCTGAATTGTTTGATCTCGGCTTACAGTCTGTCCGTGCTTTACCTTGATGGCATTAAATTCGGTGATGGACAGGTTACGATCTCGGGCATGATGATGAGCGTGTGTTTCTTATCCATCTCCCGTGCCAAGGTAAGCCTTTCTCTATGTCAACGTGTTATGATAGAAAGCTAATAAAGCATTAGCCTGTCGAAGCCCTGTCGAAAGAGCGTCCCCAACATAACATCTTTAATTTTTACATTATTGGATCGGTTCTCGGCCAATTCGCGATCCATATTGCAACCCTCATCTACGTGTCCCAATACGTCCAGCGTACCGAAGCCAAAGAAGACAACCCTGATCTCGAGAAGGATTTCGAGCCTTCTCTGCTCAATTCAGCCATCTACCTCCTTCAACTAATTCAACAAATCTCCACTTTCGCTATCAACTACCAAGGTCGTCCCTTCCGCGAGTCCATCCGCGAGAACCGCGGCATGTACTGGGGTCTCGTGCTCGTGTCCGGCGTAGCCTTCAGCTGCGCCACTGAATTCATTCCGGAGATCAATGAGAAGCTCAAGCTGGTGCCCTTCACAAGTGACTTCAAAATCATGATTACCAGCGTCATGCTGGTCGATTATGTTGGGTGCTGGGTCATCGAAAAGGGCCTCAAATGGGCATTTAGCGACTACAAGCCAAAGGACATCGCTATCAGGCGGCCCGACCAGCTCGCAAGGGAGGTGGAGAGGAAGAGGGTCGAGGAGCTCGAGGCGCAGGCGCAGAAGAATGCGGAGCTAGAGGAGAAGGCCAGGGCAGCAGGGCTGGTGAGGTGATGATGATGTGTGTATTATTACATGAGGAATGTGGTGCATGCATGCTTGTAGGGGCATTCGGGAATCTTGAGGGACGGGGCTTGTATTTGTGCGTGGGTTTCGGTTTGCTTGTGCATAGCGATGGCTACGCATTTCTAGAGTGAATAGACGGCTTAAATCTATCCTTTTCTTAAGACAAACGAGTTTGTTCTAGTCTATGTTTACTATCCTTTATGAGTTTCTCGTATCTCTGTGGTCCAGATTGGCTATTGGGCATGTACCTGTGAAGATCTTTCATTTCTTTGTTGCTTCTGTGATAGGCTTGCCACAAAGAAAGATAGTGCCAATGACAGGGGTACGATTAGCGAATCGCTTACAGCTTTAGCTTATCTACAAAATTTCGAAGACTCTTATTGTTTGCAATACCATCACAAGAAATGCTGATATATATATTTTAGGATTAGAGATCATTCCATCAAATCAAGTAATTGAATCACAAGCTGATTGGCGCAGTGGAAGCGCGCCGGGCTCATAACCCGGAGGACTAAGGATCGAAACCTTAATCAGCTATAGTTCAATCATCTTTTTTGCATTATATTGCTAAGCTGATCTCTTTTCGAACTTGCCAGTCTTCTTCCTGCCTACATCCCCTAATCAATAATAGATATCGTCTAGAATTTATTTATTTTTGCATTCAGATCTCAGGCGCTTCGCTCGAATGGGTTCTAGAATGGTGCTCATTTTTTTGGGCACAAGATGGTCACGACTTTGGAAATGATGACATGGAAAGTTTAGGGGAATTGTCTGGGTTGAACTGTTCTGCTTCGCATCTAATTCTTCTGCACGCTCTAATCTTGTCGAGGTCAACGACTTCATCTATCAATATCAACACGATTGATGGTTCCGGTTTGTTGCCCCCCTTAAGTATCTCTGTCAATCCAGAGAATAGGTCTTCCGGTGGTTCGCGCAACCTCGATAAGGACATCATTTTTTACCTCTGTGCAGCTTGCGCTGGTGAAGGATGTCCTTTGTTGCAGGTTGCATTCTTGCATGCCGCCCCCCTCTCGCATCTCCGGTTTAACCCCAGCGATACATCGTATCCCGCAAGAGGCCCACGATGTCCGTAATTACAATTCGGGTTCGTGCACCGCTTGTTCCTCCCGTCGTTGCGGCAAGCGATGAACCATTCCTTCGGCTGGGCTGGTTGTCTTGGTGCGGCCGCGTCGCTTTGTCCCTCAGGATGCAGGTGCTTGCATGTCGCTTTACGCCGGCATGCTGCTCCGTGTTTGCAGACAGTCTGCTGAGGCGGAGGTGCCTTGTCTGATGCTTCCTCTCTCCGCTGGTGAGAAGTAGTCCTGGGCGATGCTTGGTCTCTTCGCTGGGGTATGACAGCCTCGTATCTATCGTCTCTAGGATGTAGATACTTACATCTGGCTTTGTTCCTGCAGCTAGAGCCGTGCTTGCAGGCCTGGTTTTTTTTCTGGATGATCCGACCAGAGGGCTCTTCCTCATCGACAGAGAGCAGACTCCGGGGAGGAGTAGGCATCTGATGACGGGGGCGAGGAGGCTGTGTGGCTTCAGAAGCATAGGAAACCCCACGCGACTCTGAAACCACAGGAAATAGTGAGGGGCCCTGGTGATGTGAAATCACGTTAGGGGCATCTGGGGGTGGAGAGGGGGGTGCGTGCTGGAAGACGCGCAAGTTCTCCTGAGGCTCTGCTGGGAGCAAATTTCGAGTTGCATTAGTCGGGAAAAAAGTCGATGTTGTAGCGACCCCAGGGTTAGTAAAAACGATTTGTTGCATGGGGTCATATGTATATACATTGCTCGGTCGCGCCATTGGCGTAGTGCTGAACGAGATCTGATGGGCTGGACTGAAGGTACCTGCAGCACCCAAGTTAACACTTGGATCGACCCTTCCTGTGTTTCTCTGGCTGTTGCTGTTATTGTAGTGTTGGCCTACCAAAACTGGTTGTGTAAGTGGAATGGCAGAGCCTATGTTGTTCTGGGCTTGCGCAGTGAAAAGCGTATCTGCAAACGGAAATGCGTGGGATTGGGGTGATTGTTGGATGGCTGGATTTAACGCGGCCATCTTCCGCGAGAATGGTCTATCTGCAAACTCATGCGTTCCAACAAAATATGCCGCTTCTTCCAGTTTGCAAGTCCGGCACGTTCGTAATCCATCGGGTTTCCTCAGGATGTATCTTCGCACAACATCTCCAGTGAGATCTTGTATACTGAGAAGCCCTTCAGGATCGATCTGCCTGATTGCTCGCTGCAATTTGAAAACCAGCGGGAGTACCTCTATGTGCTGATACTCTGTTCTATCAGAACCACGAGCCATGTTGATCAGACGCGCAGTACGATAGAACAAACGGTCCCAGTTCTTGGACAACAGGTAAAGGGCTAGTCCCGGCCAGCGAGCAACATGGTTTGGAAAGTAGATTATCAGCTCTTCGAGAGTACAGTCTGTCAATTCATTCCATGGAAGCTCTTTCTCCCATGAGGGCGCGTTACCGATTGCTTTGTTGGCGAGCTGTTGTGCTCGGAGGCTTGCTCGCCCTGCATCTTCCTCTGTGTAGAAGGGTCCACAATGCGGATCAGACTCTAGTTGCTGTGGCTGCCCCTCAGGAAAAACATTTGACTTGACATCTTCGTACATGTAAATCGGATTATGACTCATTTGGTGGTCTATCGTTCTCACCATTACGGCATTGATAGAAATGAAGAGTGGATCAATATATAGGCTCTGTGATAAAAGTAATAACATTGTTTAGGATGGGACGACATGGAACAAACAAGGGAAAAGCTGAAACATTTTTAATTTTCTAGCACTTCACACAATGTAGATTCGGCTATTGTGCAATCAGGCTGTCGGTTCGCAGAAAGCAAGATCTTTCATAACGCCTAGAACCAGTAAGCGTAATGACACCTCACGATGATCAGACAACTTACTCGCTAAGAATAGTCGCCCTGTCTTAACATCGTGTCTTACGGTCGTTACTCCATTCATAATCTTACTCTCTGCATCTTCGAAAACTTTATCCACCTTGTACGACAAGTCTCCGTGACCAGAGTCCGTCCTTGTGATCTTCCAGATGGTACCAGAGAGGTGAAGCTCCAGTGGTGTCTTTGCCCAATTCATTAGTTGAAGCCCATCTGGAAAGCCAGGAATCCAAAAATCGCCATTAGCGTCACGCGCGAGGTTGTCGAGCGGCATGCCTACGTGAATAACGTCATCAAGCTTGAGCGTGAAGTCGGGGAGAAGGCTAAACACTTGGATGTTCCCATCGATGCTGCTGGGAAGGTATATCTTTCCATCTGTTCCACGAGCAAGCCCGTTGGGGAATCTGAATTTGAAGCCGGGCGTGGCAGTGTGACAAGCACTTTTCGCATCACAGTATGCAATGCTCCCACCCCCAAGGATCGGATCCAAATGTTTCCGCTGTCGCCAACTGTGAGTTTGATCATGCGAAGATAGTAGAGCTGAAGTCCTTACCATGGTAACACCGGCAGTGTGGTCATTCGTCACAACAAACGCACCGCCGCCAATCGCAGCCACGTTATTTGGGGTGTAAATATCTGGCGACCAAACTGTGCGAAGATGACGCATGCTGTCTTCCCCCCTCTTGTACTCGAAGACCTCGATGGTAGAATTTGTGCCGATCTTAGTCGCATCTATATACTTCATCTCGGAATCGACAGGCGGACGTTGATTGACGAGATAGAAGTGGATGGTCTCTTTATCGATGATTTCGCCATCGAACCCAAGATAGTCTGTCGAAACATCTCCAGCGGCGCCCACATACCCAACGGGGGTAATAGCGCGCATTTCGAAAGATCCATCAGAGGTTGGTGAATCGATATCGAGTGCGATTAGCTCGGTGCCTCCAGGGCGTCGTCCTGAAACGTTCAACTTGTCAATGCTGTTACAGTGTCAGCTCCAAGGCTTTTAGGTAACAAGCTCAATCCCTACGCCGCATTCCAGTTACTTCTGCCCTCCGAACCTGCACAAGCAGCATACAAAATTCTCGCTTCGTCGTCGAGCCAAAGATCTTCGCATGCCTGCAATCTCGCGTTCGAGATCTTTTGGCACGAGTACGGGAACTCTTCAATTTTCTGAATGTCACGCCCTATTCCCAGCAGGATTTCCATGAAGTCTTTCAACCATAGCTGATAGAGTGTGGCGGAAAGTACTGCGACGACGGAACTAGAAATGAGAAGACTGCGAAACATTGCGGATCAGTGTAATGTGCACGACGAGAAGAGGGTTGTAGGTAATATATATCACCGTCTCTAGTGAAGATTACGGTCAGCTTATCTCCAATTTCAGCATCTCACTGGACCCCGCTCCTTTTTTCCACTGGTCTGGTCGTCTTACCGGCTATGTATGTGTTCGAGCTGCAGGCATCCCCGCACAGGTCCCGCCTCGGTAACAAGCCCGAAACATAAAAAGGTGACAACAAACCATACAACATGCCTACCTTCTCATCATTCAGATTGAAAATATGCGAATTCCTTACTTAACCTCCTTCGGCTTGTTGGACGCCATACACATGAACAAATGCCCTTATCTCTAATATTACAAAATGTGTAGTAAACTGGTTCTGGCGTTAAGAGGGGTAAGCATTCGTCGATGCCATGTTGATAAGTTAGAGTTCGAGATCTATGATATATAGCGAATGGTCGTCAGCGGTGACGAAGTTCTCTCTGGTGCCCGAGTATGAGAGTGTGAAGAAAAGAACGAAAGCTGTAGTTGAAGTCATTCGAAATGTTTCCCGTCAAATGATAGTCCACAAACATGGGCCCTGATTCTCATGATTTATAACATAGCGCATACTGTGGAGGCAAACCTAGTGCCTCATGAAGGCACCTCGATCCCCGTAAATTGGGCACAAAGCTCCAACAATCTTTCCTGCACTACTTCGTCATGCACAGTAGCCTGTGGGGAACCCTCCCTTCTCCCCGGGTTATAGTAAAGACCACTTCTTTCTCCAACAGGCTCCTGCCCCTCAGCGAGCATAACATACGTTTCCACTGCGGCTTCAGCGCTACCTGAAGCTGATGCACCGCCCATTTTCGTCGGAACCCATCCCGGGTCCATACTGTTGCTTTTTACATCGGGCCACCGCCTCGCAAATGCGTTCGCGAATAGAACGTTATGCAGTTTGCTTGCCCTGTAAGCAGCAATGTCGTTCCACTGCGGTTCGCCGCGCTGTTTCCACAGGATATCATTCAAGCTACCATCTCCACCCTGGTGCATTTCTGACGACAGGAAGACGAGCCTTTTCGGGCGGTTCATCAGACATGTGAGGACGTATGGCGCTATGGTATTGACAGCTGCAAGCGCGGGGATGTCGTCGACGGTCTTGTTGAACGAAGTGCGGAACAGGCCAGCATTGTGTATGACGCAGTCGAAGCTGCCAAGTTTGTTCACTTCTTCGGACAGGTTTTTGGTCTCGGAGAGAATAGAGAGATCGCCGATGACGACGGAGTCGGCCCCAGGGCAGGCGGAGGTCGCGTCCTGGGCGCGCTGTGCGTTGCGTGCATGTAGGACAACGGAGTGGCCATTGGCCACCAGACGTTTCGCTACGGCCAGACCGAGGCCATCGGAAGAACCTGTGATGAGTATACGGGCCATCGTGAGTTGTTTTGGAGAGTGATGCAACTGGAAGATAATCAGACGAAGGCCAGCTTGGTTGCCCCTCACGCCGCCATCGGCAAGTATCACGTCATCTACGTGCTATATGCAATGCAAACAGGTGTTCCTAAGTATGAGCTGGGATAGCGGACCGTGGACATGTTCGCTAACCTCACGCGTTCGATTCTATCGAATATCGCAGGAAAGTCTCCAAAACATGGCCGGGAAATGAGGAGGAACTAATACGTGGGTTTGTGCAATGTCCAGAAGAGGTTAGATCGACTTTGTCATTTCGCACAGAAGCAGAGAACTCGGAAATAAAACATCAAACACCACATGTAGAGGGCTATCATTGCTTTCACCTATCATACTAATCAGAACACCCTTATGAGGGTCTCCAAGGGAGTATTATCATATCCTTTTTTTTTCCTTCAAGGGCACATACTTATACGGCGCTACACGCTACGATCGCCTGTCTCGCAATCGAAAGTCCCCTCTCAAAGTCCTGTTTTCGACCCTCGACTCCTTCTATCTCTTCCTTACAGTACCTCAGTGCTGCTTGTTCTCTCTCCGCGATAGTTCCCAATATGCGCCTATTAGTTTCGGTCAGAAGCTCTGCTGACCCTTCCATTTTCGCAACTTCTCGATGCATCTCCATGAAAGCCCAAGACATCCCGACAAGAACATCTCTATAATCTAGCCAACGCATACTAATTTGTAGCATCCATTTCGCAAAGATAATTGACTTAGAGCATCCCATGTTCACGGCCTCTTTTAATGATTGTGGATTAGGTACCCTGGCACGGTCACACATTTCAAGCCCAAGCTCCACGATTCCAACAGCCTGACCATTGTCGGTACGACGCACTTCATCCATGCCGGCAACACCAACACCTTCGGTGTCGAAGCCTGTTTGCGCACGAAGTACACGCACGATGGCGGAGCCGAAGCTGTCTGCAGCGCGGACTGGAACAGATGGAAGGGCTTCGAGGAGCGCGGATGAGGCGAACCATAGAGGAAGCAAACGGCGCAGATTGATCAAAGAGCGTAAGGCCAAAGGAGATTCAGCCTTACGACTATGCTCTAGGCTTACAGATCGATGCATGAAAAAGTCCTCATAGGATGTAGAAAGGACAGGGTACTGGGTTAGGATGTCTGGTTTTTCGGATGCCGACGACGACAATGCTGCGGATGCCTGCTTGGTGAAGTCATAGTAAACCTGTAGATCGGGTAGTTCTGGCTTCGGCGCCGTGCTGAGAGAGTCGATCCACAATTTGACGATCGTGACTTCGCTCTGGGTGAAGCTGCCAAACATGCGTCCCTCCCATGAAAGCTCTTGTATCAACCTGCTCTTCCCACTGGATCCTTTGATTACCCACGGCTTACAACTGCTTAAGTCGTGTAAGAACTCCTGCTGCCATGGTTTTTCTGCAAAAGCTTGGGGCTCCAGCCAATCAACAAGAGAACGGCGACCTATCTTCAATCGGCTGTTGCAATGGATCTTATGGGCGACTGAGGACTTTGCAGCGAATATTTCGATAAGCGCAGCTTCAATGTTATCTCCAGGTAAAGATACTTCAGTCTTTTCCTTCTGACTCACTTTCAACGGACTTTCCGGAGTCGTAGGCAGCCCTTCCGCAAGGATGTAACCGGCTTGGACGCGTTTCCACGCAACACTTGCGGCTTCCGTGCCCTCGTCTCGCTCCACCATCTTTACATAATCCATCACAGTGGTCATTGCCATGGCAGCATGACCAGAGTCTGCATTGTCAATACAAATATGCAGTTCGAAGTAATAAGGATTGAGTTTGACTTCGCGCAATTCCTTTATAGTCTTCAGTAAGTGGAGTGGAAGGCTTTCGTAGGCCATGTTGAATCCCAGCGCTTCAGGGAGAAACTCATGAGCGAAAAGTGAGATGAGCAATTGCGCCATAGCCGCCTTCCAGCAGCGTGCTTCGTTCAGCTCATGACAAGCGTTGATAAAGCCTTTAGAGTCAGCAGGTGGAAGTCCAGCGTCAATGTCATCCATCAGCTCACGATAGACGTGCACATGGTTCTTTGAAAGATCGCCATCCCCTAACTCTTCCGACATGACTTGCCAAGCGTTCTTAGTGATGTTGCGAAGGTAAAATGGGGTAGTTATCTTGTTTACGTGCCCAAGCCATGCACCATCAACGTATTTGACTGGTGCGGCCTGCTTAAGCCACCATTGCGCTTCAGCTTTGTTGGCAAACATTTCTCGTGGTCCCCCGTTTTTGCGGCGCATGAGATACTCTTCGTACTGGCCGGTGACTCGGTCATCTTTGGCCTTGAGAAAATTCTTCAGTCCATCATATGAAAAGTCTTGTACTGTGAGGATAGTTTTGTCTGATGCGCTGAGGGCTTCGCTGATGGTGCTCGATAGTAAACTGACAAGCAGCTCGCGGCACTGCGGAAGAATTTCGGGGTGGTATTCCAGGTTATGCAGCTTGTAGTAGAGTTCTTTGTACGTTTTCATTTCCAGTTTCTCGAAAGCATCCGGCTTAGATGCGCCATTTGACTCCCCTCCATTGTCGTTTGGCGACGACTTACTTTCCTTCCAACCCGATATTATTGGGCTAGGTGGTGTCTCCAGATCTTTTTTTCTTGAATTGGCTCTTGCAAGCCGATTTCGGACTTTATTATAAGCTATGACAGCTAGGAACGAAATGAGCACAGCAATCGTCGTCTCCAGTATGAACATGGTGATAAGTTGTGTAGGTTGTATAGCATCAGCAGACGCAAGTTAGTAATATTTTCAATCATGCATAGATGAGGCGACATCTGAGGTAGATTTCTTTCGCAAACGAATATTTATGACGGGGTGTACAAGTCATTAACGAATCACACCTTCACAACATCCAATTTACCACATCTGATCTGGGCATCGTGCCATCACATGAGCATATCTACGTGGGTCAAACGAAATGTAGTGCGTGTAAATGGTAAGACTATCCGTCAGGCCAATTGGAAACTGATGTTCCTGACGCCGCGTTTTCGTCAACATGACACCTTAAAGACCCTGAATCCTAATTAGGTTGACGCACGTCACGGTGACCCCTGCATGCAAACCTGCCATCAATCACTCTGCGGGGGCTGAATTTAGACTTTAAGTGCCTGTTCTGCCAGTGGCGCACGATGTTAAGTCCCGCGGAAACATCATTTCGCAAAAATGTCCGATACGACGTCCGCATACAAGTCCCTCATTGAAATTCTGGCAAAACAGCAGTATACTTTTATCTGCCCAACACCAGAAACGCAAGCAAGAGTTGTGAATAAGAGACAATCCGAAGTCTTAACTAAAAATGCAAAGACTGCGCAAGACTTCTTCGGCTGGAACCTTCCATGTTCTAGGTATTATATTGCAAATCTACTACATAGCCACATATCCAAACTGATAACCTAGATAGACAGAACCTAAAAGACATAGTGCCTAGAATAGATTTCGAAAGCCTACTAAAGGCTGAAATTATCAAATCTTGCGGCCATGACCAATTTCGATCGGACGTCCGCATATCCAACTTTTATCTTCCTAATGTCCCGGACCACCATGTTGAGACTGTACCATTCTACTACGTCCACTCAGCATTTCCAGCAGCCTCAGATGCGGTATTCTTTGGGCCAGACACATATTTGTTCGTCACATTCCTACAGAACATCGCACATCATTTCCCGGACGAGTTAAACTTTGT
>Ga0247757_10002216_pt1 | contig 10406 bp, 13 predicted proteins | sample UWRJL126311R4_FD_180929 | JGI IMG/M metagenome (GOLD analysis project Ga0247757, IMG submission 180929) | Plant litter microbial communities from Arlington Agricultural Research Station in Wisconsin, United States - UWRJ-L126-311R-4 | ecosystem: Environmental > Terrestrial > Plant litter >...
ATCCCATCCCTGCACAGGAGCAGGAATAGAAGCCGTTTGCTTTACATCGCCAGTTCTATTGGCAATGAAAGGTGAGTAACGGGTTTCTGCTACGGCGGTAATACGCATTAGTTACCTGCCGGATAGTTGCCGTCTTGGACGTTATAACTGCCGATCAGGAACGGACTAAAGATCGGAGATAGATTCAGAATCTTCGCCCCGCCATCGCGAGCGGATAACTGCCTGACATAGTCAATCGCTTCTGCTTGCTGAGCAGCATAGGAAAGTTGCTTGGCCTGCAACCACCGCCACTTGATAGCAAGAATTATGGCTTGTGGATCGACTAGAAACACATCGTCATCCGCAGTCATCTTGCTGATGCCAACGCCAGCAGAATTAGCTGCCCAATTAGCAGAGATATACATAAAGGACGTTGTGAATAGTTCTTCCGTCGCTCCCGGAGGTGGCCAGAAGCGAATAGCAGAAGGTCTTGGGCCTATCTGCTGGAAGTGCCTGCGAGGAGTGGTTGCGACAATGCCAGACTCATTGAACTGACCCTGTTGTGGCGTGTCAGGTCCAATAAGCTGCCAGCGATTGGTGCGATCCCAAAACGTGCCGTTAATCCAGCGCTGAAAGTCTGTTGGGAAGTCATACATATCGCGGGAGAAAGTGAGTTCTCCACCCACGATAGTTTCCGTCGCGGGCATATCAACAGTGACTTGCGTAGGTGTATCCACCGATACAATACGCGAGTAGGCCAACAGATAATTACCGGATGCAACCCAATTAGACGCTGTAAGACCAGCAGTGGAAGGAATGTTAGTAATTACTGCGGAGCCTTGCGTAGTATCTCCAGTCGTAATTACGGGTTCTTCTACCGTGATATTGCAGAGCGTTTGCAGATTGGTCCAGTCATTGGACTTCTGCATGTTATCGCCTTCGCGATTAACAAGGTTGTACCACTGGATAGTCGTAGGGTCTTGGCTTGAAGCAACCGAAGTCGATTGCGTCAGTCCAAGTTCACCCTGCGCCTGCTGGACGGCTTCCAACAATGTAGTCACGGCAGATTATTCCTTTAGGTGGTGCGTACCCAAGTCGTGGAGCTTGTCTTCCAAAAAACACCCGTGGTGTTGTTCGTGACGCTCGATGACGTAGTAGCATCAATCGTAGCACCAGTGGATGGATACACCACGCAAGTCTGGCCACCCGTCGCAGAAACATAAATCGGGGTGTATAGCGCAACCGGGTTCTGGCTATTGCCAACCGGGAGTTTTACGCCAGTCTGTGACGATGCAGTCGTGACGTTTGCCCAAGTTACGTTTGCAGGAATCTGGGTTGAAGTATTATCCGCAGTACCCGCAGCCGTAACAGCCGCAGGACTAATTCCTACGAGAGAGGCAAGGGCAGAACCGCCCATGCCAAGAGATTGAAGGTCAGTAGCTTTAGCCATTGGTAGTCTCCTTAGGTTTGTTCTTTGAACCCGGTTTACGTCCACGCCTTGCAGGCGCATTGAGTTTTGGCTGCACATCGGTTGAGAAATCAGCGGGAGCAAGTACGTCACCGCTGAAATCAGCCTGCATGGAATTATTGATTAGATGAGACTGAGCATCATAATTCGCAGGCGGCATCGGAGGCATTGGCGCAACCTGCTGCTGCGGATAACCAACGCCCGTCTGCTTCTGCACGATCTGCTGTAGCTGTGAGCCTAGATCATTAATCTGCTTCTGGAGGGAAGCGCGTTCCTGTTCCCACTTGGCTTTTTCAGCCTCGAACTTATGGAAATCCACGCCCTTCTCAGCGCTTTCAAGATACTTCTTGGCCTTCGTAGACCAATCCTGAAACCCAATCCCGCCACGGCTGATGGCATCCCCAGAGAGATTTGCTAACTGCTGTGCAGTCTGAATATTTACTGCATTCAGGGTTGCAACGATATTTGGCTGGTCAGGGAAAAGAAGTTCAAGCGGCGTTCCCTCGGAAACGTGCTTCCGTCCTTGGGTGAAGGATCGCCACTGGTTTGGCCATCGTGCCTTGTCTTCTTCGCGGGCCTTTCTCTCAATGAAATCCCGTTCTCCGGGGTTCTGAATACGAACCATGATAATGGTATCGTGAATCGGCGCAGCCTGACCGGCACTCTTGGCGCGGTTCAAAACAGCCTTCGGGAAGAAGCCAACAATCTTTCCATCATCGGAAACACCAGCCGGGGCCATGCCCCAGCCACGATTGGCTACTTCTGCATTGTTGATGGTATGGGTTTGAAATTCAGTAAATTCACTCATGCTTCGCTCTCCTTTGGTTTAGTTTGCTTGTTTCCCTCACGGATCATTTCCGCCAACATGCTATCCCCGTGCACGGTTGCGGTGAATAAATGACCCCATTGCTCTACCGTCTTCTGGAAGTTTTGCGCTTGGGCAACCCAACCGGAAGTCGTTAGGAACTTCTTTCCATTTTCATTGCCTACGACTACTTCAATCGTTTCATGCGTTTCCTTGGCATCGTAGGCGTGATGCTCGTCAACGGACGGAAACGAGCAATCCAATCCAAAGAAGTGGATATTGCGGTAGCCGAAATAAATCAGGATGCTGATCGCGCGTAACGCTGCGGTACAGCCTCCTGCTACCATCGGCTCGCCACGGAAATGCTTTGCATCATCGTCCGACAATCCTAACTGATGCCAGACCGATACAGCCGAATGCTGTAACTGATCGAACATATTTTGATGACAGTGAGACGCGATTAAATAGGTGCAAGTCGGAAGCGGGGTTGAATAGTAATCAACCATATCTTCCATTGGGTCGCATACGACTGCATAACGAGGCTTGATGCCTTGGCTGACGATATAGTCATGGGCTGAACCCGCGACACAGACCGTATCGAAGTTCCTCAACGCATGAATGGTTTTCTTTAGCGAAGGTCCACCGGCTACCAAAGCAACCGGGTGTGAGCCTTTTGGCTTTCCACCTTCTGGAAGTGATGCAAAGTTAAGTAGCTTGCGCTCGAATGTCTTTTCTACATTCGGCAAGCATTCCGAAAGCGGAGTAGCCATGACGGCTTCCACTTCGGCAATAGGGAGATAAGGGGGGAGAACATCTCCCCCCGTCTCTGCTTTGTAAGCAACGTCAACCATTAGGTAGTGGCAGCACCGACAACCGGGAAGTTAAGGAAGCCCGGTTTGGTCTGGCCAGCAGTCGCGTTCGTCGTGGTAAGATAAATACCCGAGATAGCGACGTTACCCGTGGTCGTAGCGGAATATACCGTGCCAGCAGTCGTGGAGGTATAAAGTGCTACGTTTGCGGTCGTGGTTGCGCGAGTCAGAATTGCATTGCACGTACCCTGACGCTGCGCCCAAAAGCCTGCACCACTGGACACCGCAGTAAGCGGTGCCACAGCAACCGGAAGGCCAAGCGAGGCCGCCGCCGCAGTTGTGGTGGAAGGCGTTGCAGACCACGCCGTAGTCAGGATGAGAACCTGACCCAGCGTAATGTCCGTGGATGCAGAGCAGAATACCCATTCCGATTCATCCGAACCCTTTTCAACCGTGCCTAGCGAAACCGGAAGGCCCGGATAATCAGGAGTCGTGGACGAAACGTAATAGGTCGTGGAGAAGTCAATTCCGGCTGCGTTTGAAGTGTTGAACTGGTTTGCCATTGTTGTTCTCCATTAATCCTTCAAGACGCCCTGCAAGAAGCAGTTGCTTGCAGTCATGTTGCCAGCCCAACCGATGAGCTTCACCATGGCATCCTGATTGATCGAGAAGCGGTCAGGATCAAGCGGGACCATGTTGCGCTTGGAGTGCGGACGCCAATGCAGGTATTTCGTATTCAGGAAATACATGTGGTTGGTCGGAACACCACCAAGGGCAGAAGTCGAACCGGAAGTCTGCGGCGGGAGCGGGTCAGTCGAATAGCCTTGGAAGCCCCCGTCAAGAACAACGTCCGTATCACCGCTATAGACCAGCGACTTGAAGCCCTTGAGCGAGCCAAAGCGGCCATTGCCGTCTTCGGAAGCAACGCGCTGAATAGCCTGAAGCGAAGTCCAGTAGAGTTGATAGTAGTTGTTGTCCGCGACGATAAGATCAGGGCGATCCGTACCGCGAACGAGGCGAAGATACAGCGTGTTCATGTACTGCTGGATATTCGCAGACGTTGCAGGCGCACCGCCGTCAGTCGTGGCATCGTAATACTGGTTCTGCCAGAACTGCCACGTAGCGCGGTCAATGCCGCCAACCGTGCCGGAAGTCGGCAAGTCAGCAACAATAAACTGCAAACCACCGACAGAGCCGGTTACAGAGCCGTCACCATAAACGCCCTGCGAAAGGCCGTTCATGAAAGTGTCTTCGGCGTTTTCGATACGCGATTCGAGCAGGTCAATGATGGCTTCCTCGCCGGAGTTCTGGAGTTCTTCCAGACCGGAGATGGAAACCGCTACTGCCGACTGACGAATCGGGAACTCTGCCGCAGTCATGGTCTGCGACGGAGCAATGTTGAGAACCTGATAACCAGAATACCACTGGAAGGTCTGGTTGTTCGCGTAGTTCAATTCCTGCACGATGGTACGGCCACCGGAGAAGGTTTTAATCTTCCCGCGTTGGTTTAGTCTCATCAACAGGGCGTTGTTTCGCAACGCGGTTCTTTATGACGGCTCTTTATCCGCCATGTCACTAGCTTCTTGTTCGCTAGTGGTCAGACTATCTCATCAGACTTACGTAACAGCCGGTTTTTGCGTTTCGTTTCGCTAATCTTGTGTCCGTGGTTTTTAGGAACACCTAACTGCGAAAGTCGCCGCTTTAATCGTCCTTCGGGGCTTACTGGCCTTCCAGCAGTTCTGGATGCCTCTATTCCCTTCCGCGTTGCTTCTGGCGAAGGCTGAAACGAAAGTTTGCTCGTATTGTAGAGCAGTCCTTCGGCTTCTAACTTTGCCATCCAGCGTAACTCTGCTTCGCGCTTCTGAGCCGTTACCGGGGCTTCCGGTAATTGCTCCAGAACCTCCATTGAGAAAGCGTTTGAACCATAGTTGGTCCAGTCTTTCTGCAAGATTGGCTCCGAGTGCTTGTTGTTATTGAGTAAGCACCGATGCTCGCGAAACCGTTTTGCCAGTTTACCCGCCGTACACCCAACGTAGGTCATGCGAGTAGCAACATTAACGAGTCCGTATATTACTGCCATTTGGGATACCCCTCTCTAGCACTTGGTAAGCCTGTCGGGCGCTCGTGGGTGGGTTATTCTTTCGTCACCACCTAGTCGTTACACCTTCTAAAACCCTCAGAGGGATTCCCCTCATTCCATCTTTAGCTTGGCTCGGTATTGGCATTTCAGCGTTTACCGAATTCACCCGATTTTACATGTCCCGAAACAGTTAAGACATGTTGTCTGCGAGAACACCCGTGCGGTTACGCAGGGTGGTGGTTACGATTTCTGAAAGGCCGGGAAAGGCCATCTTCCTAACTCCATTGAGTTAGGCTCGACCGGCTCCATTGACCGTAGCCATAGCTTCCCGAATCGTATCGCGGAGTTTTCCACCTTGGGCACCATTCAATGCAGGGGGCGCTGGTGAGCGCGTCTGCACAGATACGGCGGCTAGTTTGGCTTTCTCTGCTGCGTCCCGATTTGCCTTTGATTGAGCCTCAAACTCGGCTTTCTTCAATTGCTCGGCAATGTCAGGAGTGGCCCACGTAGATTTGTGATAGGCTTCATCAAGAGACATTTCACGGCCTGCTTCCGCAGCAGCCTTAATGAGCAATCCCATATCGAACTTAACTTTTTCAAAGTGGGGTTTGTCTTTTGCCCAAGAAGACACTTCTTTTGAAGTGCGCTCGGAAATCTCGGCCTCTCTCTGAGCCTTGAGAGCAGCGAGTTCTTGCTGAACCTGATCTACACGGGGATCGTTTACGACATAGGGTTGCTGCGCTGGATCAATAGCGGCTGGCGAACCTAGTTGATGTGGGTAAGCCTGAAGCAAAGCCTGAAAGGCTTGGCCTCGGGTTGCTTCATTAGAAAGGGCTGCATGCCAAGATAGAGCCTGCTGAATAGCCTCCGGCGCGCTTCTGCCACTTACGGCCAGCAAGGGCTGATACGGCGCGATGACATCTTCAAAGGTCTTTAGCTGTCCCTTGTATTTCTCAAAGTTCTGGTCAGTCTGAGCGGCATGGGGTCCCCACCACTCTTTCGCTTCGGTCGGAAGCGCGTCCCAGATTGCTTGTTTTTCCTTCGGCCAACTCTTGGGCATAGGTAAAGCAGGGGCCTGCTCTACCTTAGCTTCTGTTTTGGCTTCGGATTCTGGTTTAGCCTCGGTAGCTGCCGTTTCAGGCGCTTTGGTTTCCAGAGGCTTCTTGGTAAACTTGCCGTCAGCAGCCTTGTAAGGGTTGCCGCGCTTGGCAGCGTGTTCAATCTGCTGGCGCAGAACTGATTTTTCAGATGTTTCCTTAAATTCAGGAAACTTATCCGGGGTTTCGGTAGTTTGCGGTACAGCCTTTTCAACAGCCCCGTTATCAGTAACGGTAGCTTGCGTCTGCTCGCTCGGTTGCAGATCGGCTAGTTCTTGGCTCATAGTTTTCCCTTTATACTAAATGTGGTATTTTGCAAGTAGATTACGTGGATTAAACCCGCCTGCCTTCCTTTAATTCCTTGATAGCCTTTCGGATTGCGTTCTTGCGCTCTCGCTTATCTAGTTTTGCCGGTGCGGGTTGGCTTAGATGGGCTTTCTTTTCGTTTCCAAGCTCAACTAATCCTAGTTCTTTATTCAGCTTTCTATGGGCTGATTTGGAATCTAGGATTTGTCCAGTAGCTAGATGCTTAACGCCTCCACCTAGATTGTCTGAAACCACATAAGGTCTTGGCAATGAAGAGGCTGCTCTAGGCGCTTCATCAACCAAATGTCGCTCTACCATGCCGTTGTCATTGGCTAATGGATGATTAGGACGATAAACCCAACTCATAAATCCCCCAACAGAAACGCTAAATCCTCGTCTTCCTCTTGTTCAAGTTTCGATAGCTTCTGGCCTTCCAGCGTTCCCTTGGCTTCTACAATAGCCTTACTGAGATTAGCCGTCTGTGGCGTCCAGACAGTAACTGCCGGTCGATCTATCCACGTAAACGATACCAGCGTAGGTCCGATAACCGCCTTGGCAATATCTAGCCTGCGCTGTTGTCTCCAGCGGGTTTCTTCCTCTATCGCCTCGTAGAACTCTTTCTGAGCCCGCTTCTCTAGCTTACGGCGTTTCCTAGCCTCGGCTGGCGTTTCTACGAATACATCAAACGGTGCATAGTGAAGATATGGCCCGGTAGGCCAAGGGAGCAGCGCTACATTAAGCGGCTTGTTTCTCTTGAATTGCCAAGGCTCATACCAGCCAAGAGTATCAACCGTGACAAAGCTAGGCTGATGCCAACCACCAGTCTGATCTTGTACTAGCCCCTTGCTTCTCGGTTGAGAGAAAGCCCCATACCAACCAAATGGCTGATTGTATTGGAAAGCAGGAAGCGTAAAGCCATCAGAGAACCGTTTAGATTTAGCTCTCGGTGCTTCCCATTTCGTCTGCCAGCCAGCAGAAGGCTGAGGCGTAGGATACGGAACAAACGCCGTGATTGTAGTTGCGATAACCGCCGCAGATAGCTTCTTTCTCGTAGGTGTAGAGAAAGACCCTAAGAACCCACTACCTGCTTGCCCATGCCATATATCCGCAATGGCTGATGAGGCTATAGGACCAAAGGCAGTCATTTAGGTGTTTTTGCCTGTTCGATTTCTTTACGAACAGCATCCATTGGCTGAGGAAAGTTCTGATAGACAACCTTTTCAAGCCTAGCCAAGCGTTCTTCAACACTAAATGCTGGCTTTGTCTTTTCCTCAGAAACAGGAATATCCAACATAGGCTTAGGCATACTGACCCCCTGTTGCAGTAGAGCCAGCAGCGTTACCGGGATAGAAGTTCGCTCCCCCACCGCCAACCGCGATCACTCCGTTTACGTCTGCGTAATACCGAGTGCCTGTAGCCGCTCCGCTAAACGTAATGTCACTAGCCGGAGTGCGAAGAACACCGGCAGTATTCCCGCTGGCAAACCGACCGCTGAAGGCAGGCGTACCGCTAACCGTACAAGTCGCTCCTGACACGTTTGTATAAATAGTGCTGCCAGCACCTTCGGCATATAGAGAAATTACTGCACCGCCATTGATAGTATAACTAGCGGTAATCACTACTTGGCCCCCACTGAAGGCTATCAAATGGAAGGTGGATGCCCCTAAAGTAACTGACGCGCCTTGCGTAATCGTACCTCGGCTTTCAGCCCTAGCGATACTACCCGAAGTTGTAGTTTGGAACGTGCCGTTTTGATAGGTGAGATTGAACGGGGCGGAATTAAAGAAACAGTTTCCGTTCGTGACGTTGAGCGTAGAACCTCCAAGATCAACGATAACATTCCCCCCGACAGGAGGAGAGGTCCATGTCATACCAGAGGTAGGAGACTGTGCAGCCGCGTGTTGAACCGTGACGGTGAAGCCATTCAAATCAAGCTGCAGAATCTTGTCTCTTGCCTGATTAAGGGTAGCTAAGGGAGAACCTGCGGATAGGCCGTTATTAGAGCCTGAACCGCCTGTGCTTACATAATAGGTTCGATTGGCAAGCAATAATTCGCGTATGTCTTCCTTCAGGAGCGATACGAATACCTGCTGATTGCCGGATAGACTGATCGCACTGGTGCCCGACGAAGACCGAATAGGACCACGGCTTAAGGTAGTACCCGATGCGGTATAGGTGCCCCGTCCATATTCCCAATTCGGCGTATCCAGAATCAGATAGGAATAGGTCTGACCATCAATACAGCCCGAGTTCACGAAACTATCAAAGGTAGCAGCTAAGATAGGCACAGCACCCAAGGCAGACCCAAGCGTTAACGTGCCTGTACCCGTGGTAGCCGAACTCATCCCTGCGCGGTCAGTAAGCGCCATTAGAAATTCAAACTCCGTCTGAACCGTTCACGGTTTTCCATGCGCTCCAGTTGCTTCTGGAAAGGCGTACAGCCGTTTCCAACACAAGTAGGGCAGATATGCTTGTTACATTGGTAACAAAGCCCACCGGCCTCCGCTGGGTCGCACATAGGCTTTACAAACACGACTTTCTGACAATGAAAGCATGTGAACGAGTCAGCCTCGTAGTTAGGCTTTCCCGGTTCGGTCCTGATTGTATAGCCGCCTGCTTTCAGCATTACTCACGAACATATTGCTGCATATCGACAGTGCCAGTGAAGACCGTGGATTTAGCTCGGCCTACAATGCCAGCAAGGTTGACTGCCGGAATGACCAAAGCCGATAGATCATCCTTGGCAATCCAGCGCTGTGAAGCACGTTGATTCAATGCAAGACTAAGCAGGTTGGTCGCTGCCGTAACCGTGCCTTCGACCGTATAATTGGCTTTATAGGTCAAGAGCGCTGCTGCGTCGTTAATCATCAATGGCGGAGGGGTGACAGTTGTGCCCGTTCCGTCTGCTGTCATGCGGGACCAATCATAGACAATCGCACAGTCATTGGCGTTCGGTGCTGCGTCCGCGCCTACTTCGACTTCATAGAGAAAGCCTTGGCGAAGGGTGGTCGCACCCGTAGTAGCATACACAGCACAAATGGTTTTGTAGGCGGTGGAGAGAGCCTGAGCGGTTCCCCCAAGCTGGTTGTTATGGGAATATTGGGGCATCTTAGTTCATCTCTGCTTTTTTGAGGCGCGTTCCAGTAGGCTTGCCAGAGATAGGATCGCGCACGATTTCCCTCTCCGCTGTTAGCATTTCCGCTACCTTCTCTAGCTTATCGGCAGCTTGTGCTATCTTGCTGGCAGACAAGGCCGTAGCCGCATTATTAGGACGCGCTCCAGACCCATTAGAAGCGCCTTGGGTCGCTGCCTTGGCTTCCGTCTGTTCCAATGATGCTTCATGCCCTTCCTGCTGCATTTGCATCTGTTGTTCGCCTTGGGCCAATTGCTGTTCGCCCTGCTGAATCGACTGATTGCCTTGGTGCATAGTCATTTCAAGTTCAAATTGCTTCATCTGCAATTCGATCTTCTTGATTTCCAAATCAACAGACTTGCCTTCATTGGCGATACGGGCAGATTCAATCTGAGCCTGACCCGTAATCTGTGCTTTCTGGATTTCCGATTGAGACTTGGCGACCTCGGCTTGCGCCTTAACGTCTTCAGGATTTGGCTTCGGATTGGCCTGTGCTTGCTTGGCCTGTACTGTCATCTGTTCGGAGAACTCATCAATCGAGCTTTCCAAGTCCCGAGAGATTCTGAAACGCCGTGCTGCGAATTGATACATCTTGGCCAGCAATGGAATTGCCGTGGGATTTGCCATGCCGATTTGGCCAGCACCCATCATGAACTCAACTGAGGCTTTCAGGAACTCGACAGACGCCATCTTTTCTTGGTTGGCATCAGGCTGAATGGTTGAATCCGT
>Ga0247757_10002217_pt1 | contig 10402 bp, 6 predicted proteins | sample UWRJL126311R4_FD_180929 | JGI IMG/M metagenome (GOLD analysis project Ga0247757, IMG submission 180929) | Plant litter microbial communities from Arlington Agricultural Research Station in Wisconsin, United States - UWRJ-L126-311R-4 | ecosystem: Environmental > Terrestrial > Plant litter >...
CCTCATTTTAATTCCATTCTAATCTTCCTGTTGCTTCTTGCATATGCTGAAAGTTATGTGCGGGCTTCCCATGCCAACCAGCGAAATCCGATACCCCCTGGCAGGGATATGCCTGGTATAACTGGTATCGCTATGATGAATTTGGTCTATCGCAAACGTTTCTCTACATCAAATCAACCGTTCCTGGCACTCACCAGGTTCCTGCTGTTATCCTGTCTCTTTTTTTTCCTCGGTTCCTCCGTTTTTGCTGCCACTAAAACAGCCACTGTAAGCGGCACCTGGAATACAAATACACCCTGGGGTGGTACGCCGCCCGCAAACGGGGATGTGGTGATCATCAATGCGGGCATAACGGTAACCATTACCGCCAATACCAATTCGGTCAATTCCGTTACCCTCAACGGCGTATTGATATTGATGAACGGAGATCTTAAAATGGCTACCGGTGTTACCACTGCCGCATTAACGATTTCCGGGCGGATACAGTTCGATGGAACAGGCGTAGTAACAGGGGGAGGGAATAATGGCAGTGGGCTAACGGTTACCATTAATTCGGGATCAACGCTTTCCAGTAAAAATGCAACAGGCTTTATGGCGCAGTCGGGTGGCAATACCGTTAATACCGGGTGTTTTGCCATTAACCGGGGAAACAAGACCAGCCCGGCATACAATGCCGGAGCCAATTATATCTTCAATAACGCGGCCAACCAGAACACCGGCACAGGTGTAACAGCTGCGGCCAATATTACCATTGCCAACACAGCGGGACAGGTCACTACTACCGCTAATATTACCGCCAGCGGAACGGTTTCTGTTGATGCGGGCGCCAATCTCAACCTGGCGGCTACCACACTTACCTTATCGGGTGCGGGAACGCCGCTTTCCGTTACAGGCACTTTCACAAGGGGATCGAGTACGGTGGTATACAGCGGCACATCAGCCCAGGTCATCAGGGATGTAGATTACAATAACCTTTCGCTTTCGAATAGTGGCGCAAAAAGTATCAATGCAGGCGATAGCGTAGTGGTAAACGGCACGCTGAATGCTGCAGGTTCAGCCGTTTTTACATTGAATGGAAATGCAGATCTGACGGTTATTGGCACTTTTAACGGGTCGCAGGCACTAACCATGAACACCGGTATGCTGTCACTGGGCGGTGCCACCACCAATGCATTTGCCAATACCGGTACTTTTACGGCCAACACCGGAACGGTTAATTACTTCGCGGCAGGCAACCAAACGATGCGGGGAACAACCTATAACAATGTGGTATTTTCCGGCAGTGGCGCAAAAACCACCACCGGCGCCACGATCAATGGCACGTTGTCGATACAGGGAACGGCCACTGCGGCTGGCACGCTGCCCACTTACGGCACGTCGGCCCTGATTGAATACAAAGGTTCTGCGGCGCAGTCAACAGGAATCGAATTGCCGAATACAGGACTGATCGCAGCGGGTATTGTGATCAACAATGCCAATGGTGTTACCATGAATGCGGCAAAGAATCTCGGTACAAAATCCATCACCATCGGAAGTACGGTTGCCAACAGCATTCTTAAAGACAGCATTTATACGATCACCTGTACAGGTCCTATGAATTGCGTTTCCGGAACGTTCCGTTTAGGCGCAACCGCAACAGCCACTACTTACCCGGCTTTCAGCAGCAGTACCTGGGCAGCAGGCTGTGTGGTACAGTATGCTTCGGGTGCTGCACAGGCGGTTTCAACAACACCCGCTTATGCGAACCTGGTATTTTCGGGTAACGGCACCAAAACGCCGGCTTCCGGTACCCTTACCATTGCCGGAAACTGGACATTGGCTGGAGGCACCGCGGCCTTGAATACGAATAATGCCAGTGCCAGTGTTACAGGAGATATTCTTGGATCGGCAACAATGACCTTGGGCTCCGGTACCCTTTCCATCACCGGTGATTTTTCGCATACCGGCACGTTCACCGCGAATACCAGTACCGTTAACTACCGGAATGCATCGGGTGGGCAAACTGTTAAGAGTGCAACCTATAATACGCTTACCCTGAGCAATAGTTCAGGCACACAGGTGGCGGCGGGTGCGGTTACGGCAACTAACTTCAATACCGTTGCAGGTGGGTCGCTGGATATGGTAACATTTGCCCTTTCTGTTACCAATGTAAATCATCTTGGAACGCTGCTTACCCAAAATACCGGTACCACGCCCATCCCTACAGGTAAAACCTGGGGCGGAACGGTGAACTATAACAGCGGATCGGCACAGAACATCGTTTTCGGTAATTACAATAACCTGACGGCTTCCGGGGGCTCCAAAACACTCAGTACGACCGGCACTATCGGCATTGCCGGCACATTTACGCCGGGTGCAGCATTCAATGTGCTGAACAGCACAGTGGATTTCAATGGATCGGGCAACCAGAATATGCCGGCTTTTACCTTTCATAACCTGATCGTAAGCAATGCCGGTATCAAAAAAATCCCAGCCAGCATCACCGTCAAATGCCAGAACATCAATATCGAGGACAGCGCGTCCGTGGAGATCAATGCGGATGGGGGAGGGAAGCTGGATGTGTTGGAGTAGTCTGGAGTCTGGAGTAAGTGTTGAATGATTAAGTGAGTGACGAATAATAAATAGTGCCTCATCAAAGTTTTATTCCAGACTCCAGACTCCAGACTCCAGACTCCAGACTCCAGACTCCAGACTCCAGACTCCAGACTCCTCACGATTCCCCATCTCCCCGTACATTTGCCCCAATGGAGATTTCGTTCACTAAAAGCGAGGAAGCTGTTTTTCATAAGATCAGGACGGCTGCGGAGCAGTTGCAGTTGCCTTGTTACCTGATAGGTGGTTTTGTGCGTGATAAGATCATTGGCCGTCCGACAAAAGATGCGGACATCGTTTGCCTGGGAGATGGGATCGCTTTGGCGCATGCTGTTGCAGCGCAATTTCATCCTAAACCGGCAGTTGCTTTTTTCAAAACTTTTGGAACGGCGCAGATAAAACTGTCCGGGTTCGAAATAGAGTTTGTAGGCGCCCGGAAGGAAAGCTATGCACACCATAGCCGCAAACCCGATATAGAACCGGGAACCATCACCGATGACCAGAACCGGCGCGATTTTACGATCAATGCACTTGCGGTAAGTCTTAATGAGCAGAATTATGGCGAGCTGATAGATCCGTTCGACGGAATGGCTGCGATTGAAGCGAAAATCATCAAAACACCGTTGGCACCCGGGCAAACGTTCAGCGATGATCCTTTGCGGATGATGCGTGGGATAAGATTTGCTACGCAGTTAGGATTTACGATCGACCCCGAAACTTTACAGGCTATCGGCGAGCATAAATCGCGTATAAAAATCGTTTCGCAGGAGCGTATCACCGATGAACTGAATAAGATCATGCTTAGCCCAAAACCTTCCGTGGGATGGGACCTCTTATTTAAGACTGGTTTGCTGAAGATCATTTTCCCGCAGATGGTAGATCTCTATGGAGCGGCTTATGTGGATGGCAAGGGACATAAAGACAATTTTTATCACACACTACAGGTGCTGGACAATATGGCCGCCAAAACAGATGACCTGTGGTTGCGCTGGGCGGCATTATTGCATGATATCGGTAAACCCGCCACAAAAAAATTCGAAGAAGGTCATGGCTGGACTTTTCATGGTCATGAAGTAGTGGGCGCACGCATGGTACCGAAGATATTCACCAAACTCAAACTGCCGCTGAATGAGAAGATGAAACTGGTACAGAAATTGGTGCTTTTACACCTGCGGCCCATCAGTCTTACCAAAGAAAATATTACCGACAGCGCTATCCGCCGGTTGTTATTTGATGCAGGAGAAGACATTGATTCGCTGATGATGCTTTGTAATGCCGATATCACCAGTAAGAATCCTGCAAAAGTGAAACGGTACCTGCAGAATTTCGAACTGGTAAGCCAGCGCCTGGAAGCCGTGGAAGAGAAGGACCGGATACGCAACTGGCAGCCGCCGATAACCGGAGAAATTATCATGCAGAAATTTGGCCTGTCGCCAAGCCGGCCGGTCGGACTGATCAAAGACGCCATACGGGAGGCGATACTCGATGGGGTGATTCCCAATGAATACGAAGCTGCCTACAGTTTCATGCTGCAAAAAGCGGCAGAGCTGAACTTGCAGGCAGTTGAATAATTTGTACTTTAGCAAGCTTCTTAGCGGTTTTCTGGCAGATAAATACCAATAAAACCAATAGACTGATAAACGAATAAACCAACAAACCCACTCACCGAATGGCCGTACTGAAATTCAGGATATATCTTGAGGAAGATGATGCAGTGTACAGGGATATCGTGATCAAACACACGCAGAACTTCCAGGAATTGCATTTTTCGATCTTAAAAGCATACGAATTCGATTCAAAACACAAAGCCACTTTTTTCCGCAGCAACGATAACTGGCAGCGCGGAAGGGAGATCAGTTTTGAGAAATACGATAAGCCCTATGTAGTAGAACCATTGATCATGGCCGAGGTACCTATCGGCACTGAGATCAGGGATACGAATCAGAAGTTCGTGTACGAATACGATTTTGAAAAACACTGGATTTTCCTGGTGGAACTCATCAATGTAAGCAAGGAAGAGAACAGCAAAACGGGCTACCCTGCTATTTCAAGGGTGGAAGGTATTGGTCCGCAACAATACGGCACCAAAAGTTTGCTGGGCGATAAATTCGCCGATATCGAGGAGAAATATGATCTTTCGGAAGCAGCGGAGGGTTTTGGTACTGAGGGAGAGGATGGGGAATCTGAGGCTGATGAGGCTATTGGTGGGGAGGATACGCAGGAAGATTTTTAGGTGTTGGCCGGTGTTGTGTTGATATACCACCATTTAATTCGGGGATTTTTTCAACACGGAGGCACGGAGTACACAGAGGGCCACAGAGAGAGAGACTGACGCAGTGGGATGCTGCTTTTTTCGGGAGTTCTAAATAACCAATCATCAATCAACCTACCGTTATTATTATTGCTGGCCCGACTGCTGTTGGGAAAACTGCTTTTGCCGTTGCATTGGCGCAGCATTTTGGTACAGCCATCATTTCAGCCGATTCAAGGCAATGTTACAGGGAGATGAGCATCGGCGTGGCGCGTCCTTCGCCGGAGGAACTGGCTGCGGCAAAACATTATTTTATCGCGTCGCACAGCGTTACCGATGAGCTGAATGCGGGTGGATTTGAACGCTATGCATTAGCCGCTGCTGATGAAATAGTCCAGTCAAACCCCGTGGCAATCATGGTGGGCGGAACAGGTTTATATATCAAGGCATTTTGTGAAGGCATCGATCCGATGCCGGAAATACCAGACACGATCCGCAAAAAAGTGATCGATGGATATGAATCAAAAGGATTGATCTGGCTGCAGAAAGAATTGGAACAAAAAGACCCGGAATTCTGGAAAGTAGCAGAACAGCAAAACCCACAACGGCTGATGCGGGCGCTCGAAGTACTCTATGGTACCGGTCAATCCATTCTTACATTCCGTACCAAACAAAAAATACAGCGCCCATTCCGCACCATCAAAATAGGATTGGAACTTCCCAAAGAATTATTGCATCGCAATATCCATACACGTGTTGACCGGATGATGGAAGATGGACTGCCCGATGAAGTACGCTCACTCGAACCCTATCGTTCGCTGAATGCACTACGTACGGTAGGTTACCGCGAACTCTTTGACCATTTCGATGGACTGACCGATCTGCCCACTGCCGTTGAAAATATCAAAATCAATACCCGCCACTACGCCAAACGCCAGATGACCTGGTTCAAAAAAGACAATGAAATGAATTGGCTGACTGCACGCGATGCTGCAATAGAGGAGGCGATTGGGCTGATGAAGAGATGATAATATGAAATACGAAATACGAATTACGAATTACGTTTTGTACATCTCTCGTAATTCGTAATTCGTATTTCGTAATTCTCCTTAGAGTTTAATTCCAAACGTCAACATCAAATTCCCTCTGCTGCCGGTTTGTTCGGCAAAAGTATTGGGCTTATCGTTGAGGCGGTAGGCGAACTGTACATCCTGGGTGAATACATGGGAATAGCCAAGATCGATAAAGATCCCATGATCACGGTATCCGAGACCACCACTGGCAACAATACGATGTGCATCCAGCTGGTCATCAGCATAAGGACTGCCGTAATAAGCGCCACCTAAACGGAACATGATCGTGTGGAATTTAAGTTCACCTCCCAGGCGGAAGTTGATATTGCCTTTGTAAGTTTCCTTGATGGTTTGGTTGATCATATCATAGTAATCGTTCAGCGCCTGGTCGTTCTGATCTTCTGCACGGAATCGGGCGCTGCGGTAGTTAACGTACTCCAGGTCGGCGCTGAGGAATGCGCGTTGTCTGCGTGTATCATGCACTTCCCTGAAAACATAACTCAGGCTGCCGATCAGACGGTAAGGTGTAGACAGGTTATAGGACGCATTACCCGGACGGCCATCATTGAGGTTATTACTGCTTTCCTTGCGAATGCTGCCACTGACATATCCTTCCGTATTTGTTGTCATGGATGAGCTGATCTTATCCTCAAAACTGATCCATTGTGGTGTATGGAATGCAAAACCGAATCTCCATGATTCATGTGGCTTATAGATCATACCCAGCTTGGCGCCGATACCGATGCCTTTTGAACTGAATGTTTCCTTGTATTCAAAAGACTGGAAATCGTTGTTTGGATTAGTGGTCAGGTCGGTTTCGCTGTAAGTAAGATCGCGTTTGTAACTGATAATAGGGATGGTGAGGCTTCCTCCGATATACAGTTTATCATCCATATTGCTGGCATAGCCTAAAGCTACTTCGTGGTAGCCGCCACGTGTTACCGCGTCGTACGATTGCATCACACCAGTGGAGATGGGCACCAGGCTCTGGAAACCGGCAACCTCACCACCGGCGCCGCGGATGGTATCAACAAGGTAAGTGCGGAACGCCAATGAAGAACCAAAAATATAATTGCTGAGCGCCGCAAAAGTATCGGCCCTGTCTTTTACCAGTTCTTCGAGATACTGTTCACTGAATGAACTGAAATTATTGGCGCCCTTGAATTGAATATGGTTGTTGTAATTGGCCAGTTGGTTTACTGAAATGGCGAAAGCGCTGCTCGTCCATTTATTGTTGTTCTTACGACCCAGGCCTCCAAAAATAAATCCGGATGTGCCATAGTTAAAAGCATTTTTCTGGGAAGAGGTATCGCTCCCGCGATAGCTGAGTTTGTTGTTATTGAAGCTGAAGCCGGGTGAAAGCACCAATTCGCTGTTTTTATAAAAAGCGATACCCGCCGGGTTTACGTGGTTAGCAGTGATCTCGCCACCTATGGAACCCATCACACCGCCTGTTGCGGTATTACGTGCAGTTCCGTTCTGCGTGAACCAGGCTGTGCGTAATGCCGCATCGGGTGTTTGGGCAAAAGTGGGTAAGGCAAGCAGACTGAATATATAGGGTAAATATCTTTTCATATACTTAGGTTTGGGTATGGGTTTAGCAGTAAAGCCTTCGCTTTATTTCAAATGGCATTATAGAACGATGGGATTAGCCTCTACCACCTCGTCCTGAACTGCTGCTCGAACCGGTGCTTTTGAAACCGCCGCTGTTACCGCCGGCACTGCTGCTGGTAGCTGGAGTGGGAGTAGGAGTAGAGTTGTTATTGGTAGGTGTATAAGTACGCGCAGCCCTATCGTAACTGCTGCTGGAACTGGATGAAGTAGCTGGCGTAAATACTCTTTTTAACAGGTTGCCAAAACTATTGCTGTTACTGGCCGCCGGGATGAATTGCCCGTTTTTGCCTGTATAGCCTGCATTCTGGTTATTGTAATTTTTATTGCGATACGCAGAGATATTGCTGCCGGAGGTATAACCGCCGCTGAATTTTGGTGTACTGTAAATCGCCACTGTATACACCGGGCTGTTCCAACCACCATAGATCGAACCGTAATAAGGTCGTCCATAACCAATGCTGTAACCAATACTCCATGGGTTAACGGCATAGGGGCTGTTATAGAAACTTGTATTGGTAGGACAGAAATCGTAACGGCTATCGTACCAGTAGCTATAATCGTCTATTGAACTCCAGCGGCCGCGGTTGGCCACTTTCATACGGAGATAACGGTCGTCTGCATTATTGGTGTATTCATCGTATCGTTCCTGCTGTTGCTGGGCTTGCTTCTTGTCCTCTTTTTTCTCACTAACCCCTTTTGCGGGAGAATAATATACATCATCGGGTGTCTGACCTGCTTTGTATGCTGTTGAACAGCCGGTTAAAACCGAAAGGCCAATGGCGGATAAGAGTAGGATTCGTTTCATAAGAAGCAGATTGATGGTTAGGTAATGCGAAGTTACATACATTTGCGGTGCTCCAAAGGGCAACCGCCCAGTTAGCAGCAAATCTTCTGCCAGCTAACAATTGTGAGTTATTATTCTTGTTAAGAAAAGGTTAAAACAATGGGGAAAGAAATTACGTCAAGGGCACAGGATTATTCGCAATGGTATAACGACCTGGTGATAAAAGGAAGTCTGGCAGATTACAGCGCCGTTCGTGGTTGTATGGTGATAAAACCATACGGCTTTGCTTTATGGGAGAACATGCGCGATGTGCTGGACAGGATGTTCAAAGAAACCGGTCATCAGAATGCTTATTTCCCTTTGTTCGTACCCAAAAGCCTGTTTGAAGCAGAAGAAAAAAATGCAGAAGGATTTGCCAAAGAGTGCGCAGTGGTTACACACTATCGTTTGAAAGCAGATCCCAACAACAAAGGCAAACTGATCGTTGATCCCGAAGCGAAACTGGAAGAAGAACTGGTGGTTCGCCCAACCAGTGAAGCGATTATCTGGAATACGTATAAAGGCTGGATACAATCTTATCGCGATTTGCCCATCCTGGTAAACCAATGGGCCAATGTGGTAAGATGGGAGATGCGTACGCGGCTTTTCCTGCGTACCGCTGAATTCCTCTGGCAGGAAGGGCATACCGCCCATGCAACAAAAGAGGAAGCGATTACTGAAACAAAACAGATGCTCGATGTGTATGCTGATTTTGTAGAGAACTGGATGGCATTACCGGTGATCAAAGGTGTGAAAAGCCCCAACGAACGTTTTGCAGGCGCCGAAGATACTTATTGCATCGAGGCATTGATGCAGGATGGTAAAGCATTGCAGGCCGGTACCTCGCATTTCCTCGGACAGAATTTCGCCAAAGCATTTGACGTGAAGTTCTCCGACCGCGATAACAAACTCGATTATGTATGGGCCACCAGCTGGGGCGTAAGCACCCGTTTGATCGGAGCCCTTGTAATGGCACATAGTGATGATGATGGGCTGATATTGCCTCCGAGAATTGCGCCGCTGCAGGTGGTGATCGTTCCCATATACAAAGGCGACGAGCAGAAAGCGATGCTGGATGCGCGCGTAAAAGAGATCACCGGCAAATTGAAAGCACTCGGCATATCTGTGAAATACGATGACAACGACAATGCCCGCCCGGGATGGAAATTCGCAGAGTACGAAATGAAAGGTGTTCCCGTACGCGTAGCCATCGGTGCCCGCGACCTGGAGAATAATGTTGTAGAAGTTGCCCGAAGGGATACCAAAGAGAAGAAAAGTGTGGGCATTGACGGTATCGAAAATTATATCAATGACCTGCTTGTTGAGATCCAGCAGGCAATGTATGTTAAAGCAAAAACTTACCGCGACGAACACATCACCACAACAGATAACTGGGATGAATTCATCCAGTTACTCGATAACAAAGGCGGCTTTGTTTCTGCGCATTGGGACGGCACTGCCGAAACCGAAGACAAGATCAAAGAACTCACCAAAGCCACCATCCGTTGTATTCCATTGAATAACCAGGAAGAGGCAGGTAAATGCATTCTTACCGGTAATCCTTCTACACAACGCGTGCTTTTTGCGAGAGCGTATTAATATTTAGTCTGGAGTTAGGAATCTGGAGTCTGGAGTGAAAAGAAACGCCTGGCTTCATACTCCAGACTCCAGACTCCTAACTCCAGACTAATGAAACAACACCCCGTTCCTTCTTCCCTCCAGCCTTATCTCGACGGCAAAGTGTTGTTGTTTGATAAGCCATTGGAATGGACCTCATTTGATGTGATCAGGAAAGTGAGAGGGATGATACGTGTGAAAAAAGTTGGTCATGCAGGAACGCTTGACCCATTGGCTACAGGATTATTGATCGTATGCACGGGTAAGTTTACCAAGAAGATCAATGAGTACATGGGTATGGAAAAAGAGTATACAGGTACTTTCACCCTGGGAGCTGTTACACCTACCTATGACCTGGAGAGTGAGCCGGTTGATCAGAAAGATATTGCACACCTCACGCCTGAAATGATCCATGCCGCCACGGTGCCGTTT
>Ga0247757_10002218_pt1 | contig 10400 bp, 6 predicted proteins | sample UWRJL126311R4_FD_180929 | JGI IMG/M metagenome (GOLD analysis project Ga0247757, IMG submission 180929) | Plant litter microbial communities from Arlington Agricultural Research Station in Wisconsin, United States - UWRJ-L126-311R-4 | ecosystem: Environmental > Terrestrial > Plant litter >...
TACGCAGGCGAATTACTGATAAAACACGTTAGCCCCTTAGGAGCCTCAAAACTAATGAAAAATGCAAAAGAGCTTGATCAAAGCAAAGCCCAACAATCAATAGAAAAGGAAAAAAATAACGCAGATTCGCAATAACCTCAAAACCAACAAGAAGGCTTAATGGGAATTATTCTTACTCACATTAACCCTCTTTGACCATCGATTCAATGTGTCCTGAGTTCAGGTGGTAGATCAATTCTATGCGTTTGCACGACTTGATATACGATACCGTATGCATAGGAGTGAATGCAGCGGGGCTATTGTAATCCAACCTCTGTTTTCCATTGGTTGGTTGTATCAGGCATATATATATTCGTATGCTTCGGCTGCGACCATCCCCACGGGCATTTTGGCGAGCCAGGCATGCCAGGCACCCGTAATCTATTGTAGAAGTCTAGAAGCTAGCCGCTGGAGGCGATGAGAGCGAACCACGTAGCTACCGTATGCTTGGCAATTCAAGAAGTCTTGCCCCTAATAATGTGAATTACAACAATTCCCTTACAGCCCTTTTCATAAGGGAATTACTTTCACTTTCGTCACTTCATCTTAGAGTTTTCTTCTTGACGCTAACGATTGCTACCCAACTACAAGAGTTCCAGAAATCAAGCGCCGAATCGTCGATCCCCCTGAATTCTCACGCTTCGGTACTTATGATGATGACGATGACGACGACGATGATGATCGAGTCTTCATTTTCGGTCCCGGGCCGTCCCGGTTTATCCCCCAGGAAGATGAATAAGTCATTGGTCCAGAGAACACCATGTACCTTAAGACAGACTACAACAACCGTTCCAAACCAGATCCTCCCACAGCTGCGTCATCGTCATATTGCTTAGAGTGCGGGCTAACTTGGCTCGTCGGCAGAAAATGCAAGGATATAGCAGCCAAGCACCCTGTTCATGCCACTCTTGATCATGAATACGCTGGCACAAGACGGAGCCTTGTTGTCCACATTGATAGTATATGCACAAACAATGGGCTACCCAACGCTAGAGCAGTGGCCGGCCTCTATTTTGGACCAGGCTCTTCGTACAATGTTTCAATTCCACTTACCTCCGATGACAAGCCAACGAACCAGAAAGCAGAGCTGTGGGCTGGGATACACGCAATGCAAATCACTCGCGAGAAAATCGTCTCAGACTGTGCTGTACATGTTTACCACAGCAGAAACCTCGCGCATTTCCGCCTGGTCTTGGTCACCGATTCGAGCTATCTTGTAGAAGGCATGTGCTTGTATTTTAAGGAGTGGAAAGTCGAGAAGCGCCAAGGGAACAGTTTGCTCATCGGGAAGAACGGTCAGATCATTCAGAGTCAGATCATTCAGAATTCAACAGAGTTTCTGCGTTTGAAGAGCGAGGTTGAGTTGCTTTCAATGGTTGGCGTATAGGTCGTGTACTGGCATGTCCTGAGAGAGTTCAACACAGAGGCGGACACCCTAGCTAAGCTTGGTATCGGGAGAGTGGGTTAGCATAATTGTTTCCGCTGCAAATACTAGGCTAGGACTTGCACTCATAAATAGCTTACATCATAATGTTCAAATCTCCACGGTCTTTCCGGGTAACCCAATCCCATCCGGACCTGGCGGTGTCGGGACGAATGCCACTCAAGAAGCAATTGCTTATACATGGCGGAGACAGCACGTCGATTACAGTTCGTAGATCAAACACACACGTGTAGTGGCAGTTTTCTCTCAGCCACCGTGCAGAACCCGGTGACCTGGGGGATAGCATAGAACACGATGATATGGAAATAGCTTCATTATCAAGAGCAGCAAATACTGCCGCTATACTCATTATGAGACACCATATCCAGCCCCTTGGGTCGTGGGCCAAGCACTTGATTCCGGCCGTTAAAAAGCCTCCATCCTCAGGAAACGCATATTTGCATATTAAGGACGCTCAAACCCCATCTTTCCCCAGTATCAACGTCACTCAGGTTCACTAAAATACCCATGGTCATCCATCCACACCGTATCGTCTGATGCCCACGATTCATCCTACTCTGTCGCTTCGCTATTCGGATCCGCATCCTCGTGTCTATCTACGGCGTCCCCATCAAGCAAGTTAATATTTAGTAAACCTCGACCAATCACCCTCACGTTCCATCGCCTCGAGGAGGAGTCCTGCTACGATCCACCAAGCAGGAACTCAATAGCAGCCTGGACGTTTCCGCCGCTCCTTCTGAGCGCCATGACATTGCGATCGAACTCGTAGAAACCCATCTCGTTGAGCTGACGCAGCTGTACCTCGTATACCTCTTCGGGTGGACGGTTATCTTGGGGCGGGGGCGATCCGCCAAAGGCGCTGCCCGGTCCGAATAGTGCGGCGAAGGGATTAGGTGGCGGACTTGATGCGCCAGTCGGGTCTGAAGGATTGGCGGCAGGTGTACCGAATGCGGCGAAGGGGTTGGCATTTTGGTCGCTTCCGTTCACAGCGCCCATCATTTGCATGGCTGCGCGCATCGCTTCGGGGTTCTGCATCATGGCGCGCATACTGTCCGCAAGGGGGTTGGATTGTTGGCTGCCCGCTGGTTGGGATCCGAAGAGAGAGGCAAAGGGGTTTGCGGGGGGCGGCGATGAGGTAGAAGTGTTTTGTGTGCCATCTGAGGTACTCGTTGCTCCTGTGTTTGCTGATGCGGTCGTATCGGGGCCAGTTGAGGGAGAAGATGCACTCTGGTTATGCTGCGGAGTGAATGGATTGGCGCCTCCAGGAAACATTGAAGCGAAAGGGTTAGCGCCGCCGGCACCAGCACCGCCCAAGAGGCTTGCGAAAGGATCTACTCCAGGCTGGCCTTGTGGCGCGTTGTTGGATTGGTTTGGCGTCCCCGTCGAGTTCTGTGGCGTAGTATTTGTTGCACCAGGCATAGGAAAGCTTGAACCTCCACCATTCTGGTTCATTGAGCGCTGCATTTGAAGTTGCATGCGCATCATCTCAGGGCTGAACATCATTCTACGCATCTCTGGATTGCGAAGCATCTCCGCAATCATGGGGTTATTGCGGACCATGGGGTTCTGCTGCATCATTTCGATAACCATGGGATTGTTCATGGCCTCGTTCATTTGCTGTAGAAAATTGGGATCGTCCATCATCTGGAGAAGAGCTTCAGGGTTCGGTCCGCCACTCATCTGCGTTTAGTCAGCTAATGCTTGAATTTGAGGCCTTAATCTACTCACCCCACCATCTGCGCCAAAAGAATCCATGCTAGGGAGCCCGTGAAAGCCTGCATAGCGAGCACCTGTGAGTCCAGCGAGGGGATTGTTGCCTGTGCCTGCAGCGAGGTTGGTGGGTACCTGCGGTACCGGTGTGCCACTGCCACTATTGGAGCTCCCCGCAGCCTGGGCTGGGTTCTGTCGCGCGTTGCTTGCTGCACCCTTGACTAGGTGCACAGTGTGTCCGTCCTTTATCTTAGCGCTCGCGAGCGTATCATGGTCCTTTAGTACGCGGCCTGAATATATCAAGCGCTGGCGTTCGGCGGGTATGTCTGCGTACTCCGAGGACGACAACTTGACCTTGAGGTCGGCTACTGTGGTGCTTGTAGGCAGGGTGAGCATATGCTTCTGGTCATTAGCGGCCTTCACATTGAAGGTGACTTGCGACTCTTCGGCGGACGTGGTGGCGTCGTCAGCCATGGTGTGAGGAAGATGCGGCGTCTGTAGTCGGCAGCGAGCTATGGAGGGGCCAGCTGCAAAATGGGAACGATAGTATAGATAAGCGGCGCAGTGAGATATGTCAGTAGGCTTGCTGTGTGTAAAAGCAAGCTTCGGGGCGAGATCTGTGTTTGTGTTTGTGACTTCGCGCTGGACAGCGTTAGAAGGCGGAAGAAAGCACCCACATGCGCGATCGTCACTGCCCTACCGTCATGCGCCTGCCGTTTGAGCAGGCGCCAAGAGTGGCTTGTGTCTGTGGCTGGAGATTTGCAGGTGGGGAAATTCTGGGGGCCGAGGTATCTGGACCTCAGTGTCTTCTACTCGTCTCGGTAGCCCATCATGGGCATTTTCTGCGTTTCAAGGGCTTACCCTTGCTTCCATTCCACCTTCATTGAAAGACTGATTTTTCGATTGATTCAATCCTCAGCATCATATTATCAGCTCTGTAGAGCGAGTGAGATACCCCGAAAATGAAGGGCATTCAGATTAAGCAATATGTCAGCGTATGTATTCACCATCCATTCACTTATAAACCTTCTTAATATGAATATCTAGGGCCCTGATGACCTCACAGTCGCTACGCTCCCAACTCCGACCCCCAAGCCAAACGAATACCTCATCGCCATCCATGCATCTGCAACCAACTTCTTCGACCTCCTCCAAATCCGAGGTAAATACCAACACCAGCCGCCTTTCCCCTGGGTTGCCGGCTCTGAGTTCTCTGGCGTCGTGCTATCCACACCCACATCTTCTCCACAGCCTCCAAAATTCAAGCCTGGTGATAAAGTGTTTGGCGCCAGCCAGGGCGGCTATGCAACACATGTTGCGTGTCCAGAGGAGAGGCTCCGGCCAATGCCAATAGGATGGAACTTCATGGACGCTGCGGGATTGTTTGTCACAGGGCCAACGAGTTACGCGGGGTTAGTCGTACGTGCAGGCATAAAGAAGGGAGACTGGGTTCTCGTGCATGCGGCTGCTGGCGGTGTTGGTCTCGCTGCCGTGCAGATCGCCAAAGCGTTTGGAGCAACAGTAGTTGCGACAGCGGGCGCGGAGCACAAAATGCAGGTTGCTCAGTCCTTTGGCGCTGATTATGCCATCGACTATCGCAAGAAGGACTGGCCGGAGCAAGTTAAGAAATTGACGCCCAAGGGCCGGGGTGTGGACATTGTGTATGACCCTGTGGGGCTTATTGCGCAGAGTATGAAGTGCACTGCATGGAATGGGCGGCTATTGGTCATTGGATTCGCCGCGGGAGATATAGAGAAGTTAGCAACGAACCGCGTGCTGTTGAAGAACGTGAGCGTGGTAGGATTGCATTGGGGCATGTATGCGACTATGGAGCCTGAGATGGTTGAAGTGGTGTGGGATGGTTTGTTTAAACTTATGGAAGAAGGCAAGTATAAGGGGACTGTGTTCTCAGATCAGGAGTATGTTGGATTGGAGAGTGTGCCGGCAGCACTCAAGGCTTTGGGTGGACGGGAGAGTTGGGGTAAAGTTGTTGTGAAAGTGCCACAAGAAGGCCAAACTAAGATGTGAGTATAAATTCAACAACGATAATACTGTAGGATAATAGCCTGTCAAAGACATCCTAGCTGGGGTAGGACAGCTCTCACTGACATGTGAGCGCCTTCACCAACGCTTTGCAGTGTCGAACAACATGGCTGCTTTTACAATTTCCCTTATGATTGACACATTGGCACGTATTTCTTATCAATGAAGTATGGCGTATTACTATTATGCCGACCGGCTCATTTCGTTCTTGCTTGTCCTTTTATATGTTATCTTTATTTGGTTATCAAACTATCAAATGGTATGTACTTCAACCAGGCATGTGTTCTTCTTAGGTCTAATCCTTCCATGCATCCACTTCGCAGTCCTAAGCAGACAATCAAACCTTCCCAAGAAGGGGAAACGGGTGGCCTATAGGTGGTATGTGCCAACACGAATGCAATTCTGGCTGTTGGCTCTCGCTGATTTAAATAGCCGGTGACGATCATGATGGTGGGCGGCAGGCTTGTGATATTCTTACCGAGTCGAAGGTGACTGGTTGAAACACGGTACCGATAAAGAGCAAATAGAGATGCAAATAAACCAAGTGATGAAATATGGGAATCTAGCTTCATATATGCTCGTCAACTGTGCTTCTCGGAACCGGTTTGCCGTGAGGAGACGAAGGACCTTGTGCTGAAGACGACGACGAGGCCCTATCCACCAAAGAAGCAGAGGAAGAATTGGCTATTGAAGTAGAAGAAGAGGAGGAATTCTCTATCGCAGGATCACCGTCGATAGAGGTGGGCTGAGCTGATCTCTTTCGCAGCTTGAACCAAACCATGGCGATTATGCAAACTAGTAGCAGAAATGCGGTGACGATGCCTAATATGAGCTTGCCAGGTTGTGCAGCGACTGACTTGTCAATCTGTTCCACGGACCAAGGATAGCATTCCGACTTAACGATGATGAAGATACCCAAGCCAATGTAAAGGAAGGGTATCACCCAGTGAATGTATTTTTGAACCAAATGTAAAAAACGTTTTTGCCCCATTATTAGGTACGCAACAAGGCACCAGACTCCAAGGAGGATGTAGAAGACGACAACATAGACCGCTATTTCTATGCCCTTGGCTTGTGAGAACAACGGTACGTATGTTCCGATATTATCCCCTCCGTTGATGAGTGTAATAGATGCAACCTTAAAGATGCTCTTCATACTGGCAGCGTTTGTGTTCTCTGGTTCTTCGTCTTCGGTCGGAATCAGAAGATCATCAATTGCTTTCCAGACTCCAAGCAGAAGAGGTAATAGGCCAAGAAATCCAATCGGTTCAGACGGAACGACAAGTGCGAGCCCGAAACCTATCATACTGATGACTATAATCACAGTAAACCCGATAAACTGGCCAACTGTAATCTTAAGGGGTGTCATAACATTGCTGGTAGTTGCTTCGGCAAAGAAGGTGACCAGGACGAACATGTCATCGATGTTGGTAATTGCGAATGAGCTGCACGCAACTCCTATTTCTTTCCCGAACTGCATGGTGAGAGCGGAATTTAGTACAGTTTTGAAGGAAGGTGGTATTGATGGGCGAGTGGGCAGCGGTCGCAGTGCAAAGTATACCGGGAATAAGGGCTGGCTCTTCAGCGGTAAAAACAGATCTGCAGAAACAAAAATCTGGTTTTGGGCGCTTTTGAGGGAAGATTACGGTGGAGGCTGGTTCGACACAAAAGATATAGGCAAGAGCGTCAATTCAAGCCAGTACGTGGCCGGACATTTTGCTTCAAAAAGGTATCGATTAAGAAAAGAATTTGAATCAGACTTTGAATTTGAAAACAAGACGGCTGGCTTCTTTATGGGGAAAGACCGAAATATCAAGGTGCTGGCGAAATGCCAAGGATGTCAATGCCGATTCCCGGGTGTCCCGCAAAATCTCGTCAACAGCGGAAGGACGGTACCCGCGGTATCTTATCTTCGTTGTATTCCAGATATACCATCCTAAACGCTAAAGTGGGATCCTTGAAAGCAAAAGGCGATGAGCAATCGAGGAGGATAGCCAGACACCTTCATACGGCGCAATTGACTTTCCTAAACGAGCTCGTGACTTCCACTTAGAAGATGAGTAGCCGAAATTATTCCTTCTATTTATCACCATAGCCCTAAGTATCACTACCTTTCCCATTAACGAGTGTTTGAATTACTTTGTTGACGATGTTGTTGTTACAGCACCCTTACAAGATATTCGTTTGTCTGATCTTAGTGCATATGTAAGGAAGTGGGATGTATGAGGAACCGATTGTATTGAATATGTAAGTGTAGGTCCAGATGTGTAGAAGACATGTATGACGCTCTTATATAGCGAGAACCCGTCATATGACATATTTCTAGCTGCTTACAGTATATTATCGGTACTCTCCTAGGTTTGACCACGACTATCTTTGTCCCTCTAAAGAGCGCTATTAACGTTACAATCAGTAATAATATAGGTTCATGGATAATTTATACATTGGCCAGGTAAGAATACTATTTTACATCTTGTACTAATATGAAAGAGAAATATAGTCCAGTAAAGACGTTCTAGAGTTGTAGTGGGATAGCTGCGATTAACGCCTTTCACAATACTAAGAATTGAAGTGTAGCCCACCAACTATTGGTCTTAGATTTTTCCCTCTCTGGGATGGATATAACGACGCAGCTTCGTTATCTTAAGACTATTAGTTAGGGCTATACCCTATGCTGGGCTGAACCGTAAAATTGTTTTTTAAACATTTATACAGAGTTAAAATCTATCCTCCATGTTGTTCTGTTGTTTATGCGATATCATCTTCCGGCCTGTCCGCTACCCAACACTAGAGACTATGGATGGGGCCTGTTGGTGTCCAACAACTTTTGTTATTTATATTTATCCTAATTCGTGCTTGCAAACATTGAAGTAGATTGCGCAATAAGACGTGGTTCTTAGTGGGTCGGGCTAAAACAATTGACCCTCATAATGTATACAAGCAGCCGTTTTTGCCTTCTACGCTCCTCACTTAGGTTATAGAATGTAGTTAAATTCCTCCCACCCGCTCCCACCAAAGAGTTTCCTGGATTTCTTGTTTAGTGGTTTCGAGAACGTTTAGAGGCCAGAATCGTACTTGCACATTCCACTAAGTAGATACTAGTAACTGAACTCTTTAAGAATTCTATCCTCATACACTCGTGACCACAGCCAGTTATAGTGAGAAAAGCAGTTTAATGGTCGGTCCCACCATTTTCGATACGTATTTAGAGGCGGCAATCTGAATTAGATGAGGTGATATAAATGACTTAAAGACTGATACGATGCCAAAGTGACTCCTTTGCTCGTCGCATATGAGGAGAGGGCTTTTGATATCAGATATGATGAATTACTCTTGCGAAAGCGAAAAAATCGGATACAACAGCTCCCCTTAAGGACCCTTACAAAGGATTAAAAGACAGGGAAATATAGCGAATGTGAGGGCTATCTGAAATTGGTGTCTACTGTCTTATTTCTGGCTTCGCTGTTTACATGAGAAACATCTGATCTTCCTAAATGACTAGTATCCACAAAATCAAAGGGTTTGTATTGTTACCGAGCCCATAGTCAAGCCTGCTGCCGTAGCTGAAACCGTAATGGTTCCAGACGGCCCAGCTTCTGCCTTCACAATGGCCAATGCAAGCCCGCTAAAGGCTTTGCGCTCCGTTGATGGAAATGCCGTCAAATCAGTTGGATCGCCGTTATCTGTTGACACTATCCGACCCGGGCCTGATATTTTGAAGGAAATGCTGTTCGCGGCCTCGGGAATAACAATTCCGTTCGCATCTGTTACGGCGGCGGTAATAAACGAAAGGTCTTGACCATCTGAACTGATTGTAGTTCGGTCTGCCGTAAGGTTCAGTTTCGCAGCAGTCCCGGCAGTTAATTGCGAGTCCCGCGCCCACTCTTTCCCATTTTTGTAAGCCACAACCGAAATGTTGCCCGGGGCGTACGTCACGTCATCCCAGCGCAAGCGATACACATACTGACCCTTCTTCTTGCGGCCTGCAGATTTTCCATTTACAAACAGCTCGGCTTCGTCACCAGATGTGAAAACATGCACTGGAGTCACCTGACCGACGCGGTTGGGCCACGTCCAATGTGGAAGCACATGTGCCATAGGAAAGTCGGGTCGCCAGCGTGATTGGTAGAGGTAAAATCGGCTTTTCTTGAATCCAGCCAGGTCAATGATGCCGAAGTAGGAGCTGCGGCTCGAATCATAGGGTGTTGGCTCGCCAATATAGTCCCATCCGGTCCAGACGAACTCACCTGCAGAGTATGGATGGCGATCTAACTGCTCAAACACTTTATCCGGGGATGAAGACCAGACTGGGCCATACAGCTCGTAAGCACTAACAGTTCGGCGCGATGAGTTACCTCCCCCTGAATCGTAAACGGAGGCAAATTTTTCTTTCGTTACGGGGAAGAAATAGGTCCCGCGTGTACTCACTGTTGACGCAGACTCCGAACTCCACAGCATCCTATTCGGAAATTTGGATTGAAACGAGGGGTACTCGGATGACCATGATGTACCCCACCCCTCTCCCTGGTAGTTCAGGCCAGGGATGTCAATGGCAGCCGCGAGCTCGCTATTGGCTTTCGCATAGTTCATTGCAGTGGTTGTTTGTCTTGTCGAATCTTCCTGATGCGCGATACTAACAAGTTCCCTGCCAATTTGACCGGCCTTACTGCTTTCTTGCTCTGTGACCTCATTGCCAATGCTCCATGAAATGATAGATGGATGGTTACGATCTCTTCGTATAAAGGCACGTAAGTCTGCCTCGTGCCAATCTGCAAAGGTGACGTGGTAGTCGTCGGTTCTCTTGGCCTCTGCCCATGCATCAAAGACCTCGTCCATGACCATCATCCCTAACCGATCCGCGATGTCGAGCCAACCCGGTGCTGGCGGGTTGTGTGATGTGCGAAGGGCATTGCTGCCAAGCTCTTGAAGCATTAGCTGTTGGCGTTCTGCTGCACGAGCATTGAAAGCGGTTCCAATAGACCCCAGATCATGATGATTGCAAACACCGCGGACGGGAATCGATTCACCGTTGACAATTAATCCTTTAGTCGGGTCGTATTTGATGGAACGAATCCCAAACGGCGTTTCGTAGGAGTCAACAATTGAGCCTCCAACTGATATTGTTGTTACGGCGACATATTGATTTGGCTTTTGAGAAGGTGGC
>Ga0247757_10002219_pt1 | contig 10399 bp, 7 predicted proteins | sample UWRJL126311R4_FD_180929 | JGI IMG/M metagenome (GOLD analysis project Ga0247757, IMG submission 180929) | Plant litter microbial communities from Arlington Agricultural Research Station in Wisconsin, United States - UWRJ-L126-311R-4 | ecosystem: Environmental > Terrestrial > Plant litter >...
CACCCCCCACAGTCGAGCTCAACCGCCCGAAATCGCTCAACGCCCTCTCCACCCCGCTCATCACCGAGCTCAACACCGCCCTGCGCTCCTTCCAAGCCGACAAATCCACCTCAGCCATCGTGCTGACTGGCTCCGCGCGCGCCTTCGCCGCCGGCGCCGACATCAAGGAGATGCAGACGCTTTCCTTCAGCGCGGCCTACGCCGGCGACTTCATCGAGCCGTGGTCGGACCTGGTCTCGTTCCTGAAGAAGCCGCTGATCGGTGCCGTCAACGGGTACGCGCTCGGCGGCGGCTGCGAGCTGGCGCTCATGTGCGACGTGCTGTACGCGGGGCCCAAGGCCGTCTTCGGACAGCCAGAGATAAAGCTCGGCGTCATACCGGGCGCGGGGGGCTCGCAGCGGTTGACGAGAGCGATTGGCAAGGCAAGGGCTATGGAGATGGTGTTGACGGGGGAGAATGTCGATGCGGTGAAGGCCGGGGAGTGGGGGCTCGTGGCGCGCGTGTTTGAGAGCCCCGAGGCGTGTGTCGAGGGCGCGATTGCGACCGCGGAGAAGATTGCGGGGTTCAGTCAGATAGCGGTCAAGGCTGCTAAGGAGGTGGTGAATAAGAGCCAGGATGTGGGGGTGAGGGAGGGGGTCGAGTACGAGAGGAGGGTGTGTCATGGGCTGTTCGGGTCGAGGGACCAGAAGGTGGGGATGGAGGCTTTTGCGGAGAAGAGGAAGGCCGAGTGGACGAATGAGTAGAGCCTTTTTTTTCTTCTTCTTCTTCTTCTTCTTCTTCATCCGAGCATTCTGGTCGTGATTGCATGTTCGTTTGTTTTTTGTCGAGTGAGGGAGATGGAACTGATGGATTGGGACGTATGGTTACGATTATCGTTACTAGGCCGTGACACTATATGCTATGCTATCCCGCCGGCACCGTCCCTGTGCCCCGACGACCTAATACAGATAAGAGAGGGAGTTAAAGGCCGGATGATGCCGGAAAAGAGGTCTTCTGGAAAAAGACAGAACCTCGAGAAGAAAAGGAAAAAAAGGGGTATTGGATCTATGCACATGAAGATGGAAAGAAAGCAAAGAAAAAAAAACCTGAACCGACATGAAAGAAAAATTCCAGATGAGCAGACGAGTTTGATACCGTCTCGACTTTTTTTTCTGATTCTGCCGCCCCATCACGATTACCCCGTCCGCCCATGCATCCGGTAAGCAAGGACATGCGCACTCGTACACTAACCACACACACACACACATACACACATACACCTCAGACGATAACATAAAAGGGAAGGGCGATACCAACGCCTCTACTTCTTCGGAGAAAGCGGTGAACGCACTCGCTTGGGCGGCTGAGTCCGCCGGGGCGACGGCACGGGGCTCTCGAGCTCAGCGGGCGCGATGGACGGACCGTCGGATGGTAGTTCCGAGTAGCTTTGCGAAGAACCCTGGGTGAAGTCTGCCGGGAGTTCCTGGGGAGCGGGCGACTGAGCGACTTGCTGGTAGCCGCCGTACGCGGCGGCAGGGGAGAGAGAGAAGGTGTTTGTGTTGGGGACAGGGGATGAATACATCGGGGGTGCTGTGTTACAAGTCAGTAAATATACCAACACCGACGAAAAGAAAAGAATGGGGTGGGGTGGGGTGAATGACATACCATCCGGCACCGTCGACCCTCTGTACGCGTTCTTCTCCTTCGCTGCAAAAGCAGCCGCGCCGTCGGCACTGCTCGGTACGGATTCGTGCCGTGCCTTCTTCGCCCGCTTCTTCTTGCACAGACAGAAGATCAGGATGGCGATGATGGCAACCACCACCACCGCCCCGCCTGCCGCAGCCCCAGCAATGACAGCCGTGTTGCTCTTCCCCCCCTCCTTCGGTCTCTCCTGTTCCTCCTGTCCGTCTCCGACCCCGAACTGGCTCCTCAGACTCGGCGTATCCAGCACCGCAGGCGTCAAGTCCCCGTTGGGGCACTCGGATTGCGGTTTGCATGGGTTGCTCTTGCAGCAGCCCCAAAAGGTTGTGGCATTCCCTTGTCCAACGCACGACCAGAAGTTGCTGGCTGCGCCGCACGAGGCGTCGGACACGATGCCATAGGAAGAGGCGTTGAAAGAGACTGGGCGTAGATTGCCCTGGGAGCAGCCGGTGGAGGAGGAGCAGGGGTCGGACGCGCAGCAGCCGACAAAGGGAGAGGGATTAGAGGACGTGGCAGGGCAGGCATACCATTTTGCGCCGGCGGGGCACGTGGGGTCGAAGAGGGAGAGTTTGGTTTTGGCGTCGGACATGGTTGTTGAAGGTGTGGTGGATGGTAGGGTGGGATCGACTAGATGGAGGTGTGCTCGAGGTGACGTTCCGGGAAGGTCGCGTGCTTGCTAGCCAGCCTGTGCACTCGTGTCGTGTGGTACGTGGTGTTTATTGGTGAGCGTGGAAAGGGACGGTCCTTTTTTTCTTCTCGACGGTTTGCAGCGGCGTAGCACAGTTGCCCTCAAGCAGCAGGAGCGTCCAGCATTAAGTAATAGCAAATAGATAGGTAGGTAGATGGATGGATGGATAGCAACAGTCGACTCTTACTAAACAATACTGTCTCTTCGACTGCGTTCTGTTCGGATGGGAATAGCGAGCGAGCGACCGAGAGGAAATGGCACCAGGAAAGATGTCGAAACCGAAAGGCGATGATGAGCAAACGCACACCCGTCGGTCGGTCGGTCTGCATACATACCTTCGTTGCGGCACAGCGCCAGCTAGCCAATTCCATTGCCTTAGCTGGTCTTCCAACACACGGACGAAGGCTGTGCCTGCGCTCCCACCTGCGTGCCATCGCCCGGCTGACATGACAGCGACGGCGCTCTCGCCGGTCCAGTCCAACGACCTGTTTGAGCCTCAGGCCCTGTGGGCAGCCAATCTCGTGGGCTGGGGCCCAGGGTTCGAGGCGAGGACATGGCGTGCGCTGGCCGGTGCGGAGGAACGCCCTTGGGGGCGGCCGTTGTTTTGGCGGGATGCGGTTAGCTGGTTGCTGGATGGAGGGAGGCGGACGGGGCGCAGGGATGAGGATGGTGGCGGAGTCGCGCCAAGGGTTGGGTGTTGAGCCGCATGGTGGTAGCTGGGATGGGGATCCGGTTCTTCTCATCCGAGAGGGAGAGAACCGTGCCATGTTCGATGCACTTAAGATGTTCGATACACTTAAGACTGGTGGTGCTGGAATCGCAATGTCCTCTGCGTCGCAAAGGCGCTGCCATCGCCACTCTCCCTTCCATCCCAACAGCACATCCCACACAGCCCGACGCCTCTTGCTCTCTACAAATGGCTGCTTTCCCGGCCTCTGCCCTTTGCCCACAATTCGTGCGCCATCGCTGTCCGTCTGCCCCTCCCCGCTCTGCCAAGCGCAAAACGGTCTAAATCTAGCACACCTCGCCGTCATATGTCTGTCATATGTAAGCAGCAATCCCCGGAGCACGCGCATGCATGCACGCAGAAAGAAAGAGGAGGCGAGCCCAGCCGCTTCAGCCCTGTGCAGATGATGGCGTCCTTGGTTTCTTACACCGACTTACCCGACGTATGTCTTGCTTCTCAGCTGGCGAGCTGGCAGACTGGCAGGCTGTCCAAGCCTCGATGCTGGGAACGCGCTCCTGCGTCACGGAGTGGGCCTTCGTTATTTCATCTCGTGGTGCGAGCTGCGACAGAAGGGCTAAGAGTAGACGTTTGTGATGCTGTCGCTCGCAGTCCTCGCGTTTTCGTGGTTACACACACCAGGCCTGCGGATCGTGGAAACAAGATGTAGCCAGATCCCTGGGTGCGGTAAGTAGATCCACGTGGAGCCACGGGGTCCAAGTCCAGGTCTAGGTCCAGGTCCAAGGCGAAGAGTCCCGGCACGCATTGGGTGGGTAGCATATGCCGGTTGGAGAAAAGAACGCCTGCTAGCCATGTGGGGGCGAAGTCCACACCACGTTGTCAGTTGTCTTCGTCACCATCAGGCGAGCAGACGGCCTGAGACTCACTGCCTCTTCTAACCCCTCTCATCTTACCACCATCAGGAAACCAAACTCAAAAGATGTTTGATACAAATAAAATTAAACAATACGACTCATTACGCTACATTCCCGGACTTTGGGTACAGTACACGGCTTCCATCATCCCACTCCCCTCCCCTCTGAACCACGAGGACTCTCCTATCTCCACTCCTCGACCCTCGCATACCTAACCTCCCTCTTCCTCCTCCACCCATCCACGACCGTGTGACTCTCCCAATCATAACACTTCCTCGTCACACTCCCCCCACACAACGGCCACGGCTTCTTCTCCTTCATATCGCAAAACACCCCATCCGCAAAAGACACGAAATCGGGCCCGTACGATGTGGAACTGGCACACAGCTCCCCCGCCCCATGCTCCACATGCCAGCTCCCTATGATCTTGTCCCGGAACACCGTCTGCGCCGGCTCATCCCCTCCCCCTACCCACGACGCAAACTGCCCCACCGACGCCGCCGCCGCGCTCGTCGCGAAGCCTAGCAGGCCGAACGCGTGGAGCAGCATTGCTTTGACAGGGAAGGGCCGCAGGGCCGGCGCTGGCGAGAGGAAGATGGTATCCCTGTACCATTCCAGCTTCGGGTGTGTGCAGAGGGACTGCGGGTTCGCGGGGACGCCGAAGTCGTTCTGGCTGCCGACGGGCCCGAAGTCAGCCATGTGCAGCTTGAAGCCCGAGTAGGTGAAGATGTCGGACGACCCCTGGCACGTGGCGCCGGCGGTGCTGTTCGTGCCGGCCGCGAGGCCGCTGCAGGTCGCGTGGCGGGTGCCGCCGATCCAGGTGCAGGCCGGCTGCATGCTCGCCCGTCGTCAGCTCTCGAGTTCGAACCGAGAAAGCAGCAGCAGAGCGAGCTGCTTTGTGTTTTTTCCGCGCTTTTCTCTCTGCGGCTGCGTGGGGGACGCGGCTTACCTTGTACGTTGTCCCGTTCTTGGTGTTGACGTATAGGTTGGAGAAGTACCACGGCGCGCCGCAGTACCTCCCCATATCCCCCAACCAGCCCAGCTGCGTCCCATCCGGCCACGCCTGCGCGATGTACGCCAGGCACACGGCATCCGACCCGCCTGCTATCGCCACGTACGTCGGCTGCTGGAACTTGTAGCTGTCGTTGTGGTACACCGTCACCGTCTTGAACGTCCCGGCTTCGATCTTGCTTTTGGGCGAGCTGGCCGCTTTGCCAATGTACACGCCCTCCTCGTTCCAGACCTGCACGGACGGGATCGTGCCCCCGAGCGTCTCGGAGGACGTGGCGTTCATGCCGATGCCGAAGCGGACGAGGGAGTGCCCTTGCGTGAGAGGGCTGGTGGGGATTTCCGGCGGGGGGAGCACGAGGGGGAGGATGCCGAGGGTGAGGCCGGAGAGGAAGGCGATGGCCTGGAAGGCGGCGCCCGCGGCGGCACCCGCGGCGGCGGCCATGATGTGGAGGTAGAGTTACTGTCTTTCTTTCTTTCCTGTCGAAAGAACGAAAGATGGGGACTATGAATAGGAGTCCGGATAGAAAAACAGCTTGAAAAAAAAGGTTATGCACGAACAAGGAGTTTATGCCATGCAACTTTCCTCCCCATATACTCCTTTGTACCCCAGGGCCGCAGACTCATCCTGTCCACTGCCCGCACATCCAGCACTGCTGCCTCGAATACGACTTGCGTACGTACGAGGCACTCCCAACGCTCCTCTCCTTACCGCGCGGCATCAGCCGTGGCGTTTGTGGGAAACTATACTGTGGCGGGCGTCTACGCCCTCCGGCCCAATCAGCTCCCCCTTCTGCTCTCGTATACCTCGCTAGAAACGGCAGACCAACGTGTGCGGGCTGAATCCGCAGCAAGGCTGAAGCTGGGTGCTTTGGTGTCCCTTTTTTTTCTTTTCTTTTTTCTTTTTCATCGAATGATGCTACTATTTGCAGGGACTTTGCCGAATTTATGCCCTGCGCTGGACTCGTGTTTTTTTGCGTCAACAAGCAAGCTTCGTTGTTTACCACGGCCTTGTTTTTCTCCTCATATCAATGGTTTCTTTCCTGCCTCCTCCAAGCCATTGCCCCCCTTCTTCGTGAAAGACGGACTGGGATTATCTTGGTCCTGTAGAGGTTATGTTTTTGATTCGCAAGACGAGGAGTGGTGGTGAAGTGGTGTCCCGATTCGGTACGTCAAGCATTTATCAGCCCCTCGTATTCGGCCCGCGCCCACTCGTGCCATTGGTGCAGGGGTGCTTGGTCGAGCAGGGCGACGACTGAGCGAGGAAAGGTTTTCCTAGGGTATTTATAGTACCACCATGCCGGTATAGTACTGCTTGCGTGTGCTGGAAAGAAAGTATGTATGAAGTGTGCGGTCACTGTGCACCGGGTTCAATGAGAACGTAGGCAAGAAGAGCAGTGCGGCGGAATGTCCGTATGGTAAAACCTGTTGCGGTTGAAATGATGGCAGATGCGCTCTAGCTACTAGCAAAAGCATGTTTAGGGTGATACGAAGGTATGCCAGCAAGGACGGTGGCGCAGTCAGCGGGCTGGCGTTGTGGCGAAGCTCGTATCTGAAGTGGTGAACATGGACCGTGGCGTAGCGTATTAGTGGCGGCAGAAAGGGCTAGTGAAGTCCAACTGTGGGAACCAAAATATGTTGATACTTTATAAACTTTGCTAAGATAGACCCTCTTAGGACATATAATACAGAAGAAGAGTTGATTGATCGTACTGACTAACAAGGAAAGAACTATCTATATAAGAATAAATGCACGTGATAAATATCACGTGTTGTATGCCAAGGTACATGTAGCTTCAACAAACTTATTGTAATATGAAACATACAGGGAAAGGAAAATTTGATTGCAGATAGTTTTCTCTAAGGGAGGGCCAGTACCACTTGCATACTTGTGCCAATCTTATCTCGATGCTTTGGGCATGAGATGCTGCTACTACTGTGTCAGAGAACTCAGATAGTAGTAAGGGTAGACTCTACTAACTGAAATCGCTCTAGTTTTAATGTTGCCGTGGTTTCTAAAACCCTAGTATCTCTCAAGGCTATGTAGTGTTTGGAATCTTCATAGCCTCTTTCGGTTGCTCCTCGATCAGTGTCTCAACTTGGGTTAGAGTCGCAATGTCATGTGAATCTACCTCTTCGGAATCAGACCCATTTGCACCATCACTTGAGATTCCATCTTGCAGGTCATCCAGCATTACTCTCGAGGTTGTGACCGGCACGTCTTTGTCAAGTCTCTTCCAAGTTCCCTGTCCTGAATATTCAAAGGCACGTCGCTGTAGCTGCAAAACGCCGTCCAGGATCCATCGCTCTATTCGAGGACCCAATCCCCGTATGCGGCGAAACCTCGACAAGTAGATCAAGAACCGGAGGATAACGAGATCTAGAGAGACAAAGAGAATGGAAACCCCACACACGAAGCTCAACGCAAAGACATTGATATTGCTGGCTTCAGTCAGTCACGAGGTTGCATAGAGAGCAAAAATTCAAAGCTTACACAAGTCCGCCAGATTTCCTTACACGCTGCTTCATGCAGAGAGCTTTCTCGCCGTCTGTTTGGGGTTTTCTAATATAGCTAGCTGCATATGGATCGATGGATCTTGCCCCAGTTGAGTACTTCTCGATTGCTATCTGGAGCGCAGCATAAGCTTGTGATTCCCACGCAATGACTTCCGTGACCCATTGATCATTAGGAAGCGAAGATATGTATCCGGCATCTCCAATTAATTTATCTGCCTGGAGTGAAGTCCCACTTTCAATATCGAACAACGCAGAGGAATCGAGAAGCAGCTGTAGTACGGCCAACTGAAGACTGCTCGCGGTTGGCAGTTCCAGTTGAGTCGTATTGCGCGGTAGGTAATTCAATTTTGTGCACTTGTCCTTTTTCAGACAAAACTGATACTATGTTGACTCAGGATATGCTATAGGTGTAGAGATTGCAATATGGGTAGAGAAAGGAAACTCACCTGTTGCGCACATGTAATAACCGACCCGGGAACCTAGATTAGATTAGTGTCTCATCCTGTCTATCATAGAGCTGACATACATCTGGCAAGTAAGCCGGCAAGCCGCTCCCTTGTCCATTGTTATATAACATAGTTCGCTCTTTATGGGCCGAAAAAATTGGATCATTGACAGGAGCTCGGTACAAAATCCTACCATTAACTATCAGTTTCAAAATCATGTCTGCATCTTCGCGTGCTATTCCCGGTATCAGATCGATAATGCCACCATACTCAGCCATATAAGGATCTCCATATGCGTGGTTTCTCCTATAGAGTTTCTACGCATCAGCATCTAATATTTATTAGATAAGGACCGAAATTTGGCTTACTGTAATGCAAAATGATCATATGTCGAGTTTGAAGTTGCCAGACTAAGCACAAAAGTGACATTTTTCCATGTTACGTTCTCATTTCTTGTAAAATTTCCATAGCTGTAAATTAAAAGCTGTTCTCCCGGAAGTGGATCCCGTGTGCGCGCATCATATTCGGTAGCCGGCACCAGGGTCGTCCGGTTCTCTGTAGGGAGGATTGCACATGATGTCTTCCTTCGGAACAAGACCTGATCATTTGGTGGCAAATTCAGACCGAAAGCGTCATTCATGTTTAAGAGACCAGAGTCCATGCTAATTGTTGGGTCATCCATATCCAAGCACATGGACGGATCCCAAGGACAGCTTTCTCGTGAAACATTGAATGGTATTCTGGGTTTGAAGTAAACGCGACATCGGGGGGAGACAGAGGCCGAATTTCCGTAACAATCTTGTGCTAAAGATGAGGCCAAGGTGCCCACGAGAGCTGTATAATTATTTAATGTATCCTCTAAAGTATCGGTACCGGGGAAGTTAATGGGGCCGCAAAAAGGGCTTTTGGTGACAACTAGAATATTGGATGTGTCGATTATGTATGAGGAAAAAACACCTGCAACCGTTGAGGCACCCGCGAAGAGAGCCGCAAACACAGCGAGAGGTGTCAGTCTTGTACCGGGACTGTGAGACTTGGAGGGCCTCCAGGAAAAGTAAAGTTTTGTGAACTCCGCCATTACAGCGCTCGGCGTAGGGAATGTCCGTAAGATGGCCTGCTGTTGTCGAAACAAGGCGTCGCTAGGCTTACCATCCGCTCTATATAGATGAATACCAAAAGTGAGCAGATGCCATAGATGCGACATTGCCATTGAGCATAGCACGGCCATGAAAGCGACGAGAATAGTTCCTGTGCGAGTGTCGGTCGTAATGATCCTTCCCATGATGGAGCCATGACTGACATCAGTCCAAATGCCATGGTGAATGAAGTGCGACTCGACTTCGGACATGTTTTTTTCGACGAGATGAGCTGTTGGGCTGAACAGAGAGTGAAATCTGTGCCTTTAAGTAATAACCATTCCAACGCGACAGGGATCAAACCACAAGGCCAGCATCTCTAGTGTGTTACATAACCAAGGAGACATCTAGGGTCCAGGGTTATTTGGGAACTCCTCTAAGCATGCAAATGACCGTTCACGTCGTGATCTATTGATTTTGGGGTGAAAGTGGGGTCGATCTGGATAATTCGGGGGCTATCAACTGTCGGCATTCGAGGATGACTCTAGCGATGATAAGTCTCCCTCATTTTAACGGACTGTAAGAAATTAATCCGCGTTTGTCAATGTTACACATGGTGCTGGGGCTGTTGGGGCGCTTTGGCGACATATTGAGTAATAATCCAGCAAGACCAGTCTTTGTTACAGCTGCTTGTAATGAGTATTTCTCTCTGATGGAAAGCTTCAATTGTAGAAGACTTTATTTCGGTGAGTGAAGCTGGCCGTGCATGCATCAGATCCCACGTGAGAGTTCCGTACCTAGACCAGCACTGGCACTACACGACACGCAAGAAGGTATGTACTAACGCGACCAGTTCGATAAAGTTAGTAAGACATGCAGAAGAAGGGGTGACAGCATGAGTTACCTGTCATTTCCCACCTGCGCACCGCGACACAGCCACACCAAGATGTTAGAGATTAGCAGCATGACTAGTTATTATTGGTAGACTGTGCACAAGAGGAGCGTACATGACACTCCTCGGCCTAGACTAGCATTAACGCCCTGTGATACACATATATCCAAAGGCTAGATGCTACCATCACAGCTACTGCACTCCGCATTCCTCAACTGAATCCTTTGTTACTCGACTGTAGGACACAGCGACAAACACTGCCATTCCAGTCCGTAGACTCAATCCGAGCGACCCACTATATAAGTGCGGTCCTCGGTAGACATTCATACACATCCCCATTACACCTCGCCAAACCCGAAAATGTCCTCCACACTAGAAGTTTAGCCATCTTCACTTGAGCAAGATTTGCGCCTTGCAGGCACAAAAGAGTGCATAGATAGCTTACTGTTATCATGAAGGGATGCGGGAAAGCAGGAGGCGCCTAATAACAGTC
>Ga0247757_10002220_pt1 | contig 10399 bp, 5 predicted proteins | sample UWRJL126311R4_FD_180929 | JGI IMG/M metagenome (GOLD analysis project Ga0247757, IMG submission 180929) | Plant litter microbial communities from Arlington Agricultural Research Station in Wisconsin, United States - UWRJ-L126-311R-4 | ecosystem: Environmental > Terrestrial > Plant litter >...
CGCGGTGCAGAACGCGCTGACCGATTCGGTGGTCGAAGCGTTTCCGGAGCGCGCGGTGATCAAGCAGCGCCTGACGGAATTGTGGAATTACCCACGCACGAGCGTGCCGTACAAGGAGGCGAACTGGTATTTCTACACCAAGAACGACGGCCTGCAGAACCAGTCGCCCCTCTATGTGACCGACGGCCTCCACGGCCCGGAGCGCCTGTTGATCGATCCGAACACGCTTTCAACGGACGGCACGGTGGCGGTGGCGCTCACTTCGCCGTCCCCTGATGGCAAATGGCTCGGTTACGGCCTGGCCACCGGCGGCTCCGACTGGCGCGAGCTGAAGCTGCGCGACGTGGCCACGGGGCAGGATGCGACCGACTCGGTCAAGTGGGCCAAGTTCACCGGCATGAGCTGGACGCACGACGGCAAGGGCTTCTTCTACTCCCGCTATCCCGCGCCGGTCGGCGGCGATCCGAAGGTTTTCACGAAGCTCGAGCACCGGCAGCTTTTCTATCATCGCGTGGGCACGGCGCAGACGGAAGACCAGCTGGTCTATGAGCTGGCGGAACAACCCTCGTGGTTTCCCAGCGGCACGGTGTCGTCCGACGGCCGGTTCCTGGTCATCTCGGTGTCCCAGCCGGGCCAGACGGGCAACAGCGTGTATTACCTCGACCTTGGCGATGCCCAACAGCCGGTCTTCCGCGGCCAGGTCGTGAAGCTCATCGACCAGTTCAAGAGCAACTACAACTTCATCGGCAACGTCGACCGCACCTTCTATTTTTCCACGGACGCCGGCGCCTCCCGTGGGCGAATCCTGGCCTATAACCTCGACGCTCCCGCCAGCCCGGTGACCCTGCTTGCCGAGTCGGCCGATCCGATCAGCAGCAGCCGGATTTCGGCGGGCAAGTTGGTCGTCACCTACATGCACGACGTGGTGAACCGCGTCGCGATCTTCGACCTCACGGGTAAGCCCGTGGGCGAAATCCCGCTGCCCGGCTTGGGTGTGGTCAGCACGGTGTCCGGCAAGTTCAAGGATCCGGAACTCTTCATCGGCTACTCGTCCTTCCTTACGCCCGGTACGATCCTGCGCCACGATCTCGCGAGCGGCGAAACCACGACGTACCACGAGACGACGATCAAGTTCGATGCTGCGCAGTACGAGACGAAGCAGGTCTTTTACCCGTCGAAGGACGGCACGAAGATCCCGATGTTCATCATTCACAAGAAGGGCCTGAAGCTCGACGGTTCGGCGCCCGGCTGGCTGTACGGCTACGGCGGCTTCAACGTCGTCATGCAGCCGCAGTTCGCGGTGCCACCGCTGGTCTGGATCGAACGCGGCGGCGTCTACGCCATGGCGAATCTCCGCGGCGGCGCCGAGTACGGCGAGGACTGGCACCGCGCCGGCACGAAGGAGCGCAAGCAAAACGTCTTCGACGACTACATCGCCGCTGCCGACTGGCTCGTGGCGCAGGGCTACACGGCGCACGAGCGCCTCGTGCTCGACGGCCGCTCGAACGGCGGCCTGTTGCTCGGCGCGGTGGTGAACCAGCGGCCGGACCTCGCCGCCGCCGCCGTGCCCGCGGTCGGCGTGATGGATATGCTGCGCTACCACAAGTTCACGGTCGGCGCCAACTGGGCGGGCGACTACGGCACGTCCGACACGCCGGAGGGGTTCAACTACCTCTCCGCCTATTCGCCGCTACACACGGTGAAGGCCGGGGCGAAGTACCCGGCGATCCTCGTGACCACGGGCGACCACGACGACCGCGTTTTCCCGGCGCATTCCTACAAGTACACCGCGGCGATGCAGCAGGCGGTCGCGCCGGGGGCCGGCCCGGTGCTCATTCATATCGAAACCAACGCCGGTCACGGCGGCTCCAGCGGCACGTCACCGGTTTCGAAGACGATCGCCGACTGGGCGTATCGCATGGGCTTTGGCGCCCACTACACCGGCTGGGGGAAGTGAGTGTGCGCAGGGGCGCACGCTTGCTGCGCCCAATCCCGCAAAGCGGGGTTTCTTCTTCCTTGTAGGGGCCGAGCTTGCTCGGTCCTTCGCGAACGGCATGCCGGGATCGAGCAAGCTCGACCCCTACATGCGGTCTCTGGGATTTCGCGCTGGGCGCGAAATGGGCGCAGCAAGACTGCGCCCCTACGCGGAACCGGCCGGTTACTTCTTCGCCGCTTCCGGCTTCAGCGGCTCGACCACCTGGCCGTCGACGAGGGCGTCGCTCGGGTTGGCGACGACGAGGGCGCCGTCGGGGATGCCGGAGAGGATTTCGATCTGCGTGCCGTAATCGCGGCCGAACTTCACCTTCTGCAGGTGGACGGTGTTCTGCGCGTCGACCACGGCGAGGAAGTTGCCGTCGGCGCGGATGAGTGTGGCATTCGAGGGCACCAGCAGCGGCGGCTCGGTGGGCGTGAGCTTGAAGCGCAGTTGGGCAAACATGCCGGGCAGCAGTTCGCCCTGGTCGTTCGGGATCTGCACCTCGACCAGCAGCGTGCGCGAGACCGGGTCGAGCGCGCCGGCGATGCGGGTGATCTGGCCGGTGAACGCGTGATCCGGGAACTCGCGCACGAGCACGTCGACCGCGAGATCGGTCTTCACATCGCGCATGTAGGCCTGCGGGATGCCGGCGTAGACGCGCAGCTTGCCCTGCTGGGTGATGCGGAAGAGCAGCGGGCGGTTGGTGTCCGTGGTGATCAGCGTGCCGATGTCAGCACCGCGTGAGGAAACGACACCGTCGAACGGGGCGACGACCGTGGCGAAGCCCTTGAGTTGGGTGAGCCGGGCGACCTCGGCGGCAGCGGCCGAGGCGGCGGCGGCACTGGCGCTGGCGGCGGCGGTCTTTTCCTCCACCTCCTGCGAAGACACGGCCTGCTGGTCGCCGAGGGAGCGCCAGCGCTTGGCGGTGGCCTCGGCGAGCGTCGCGTTGGCCTGGGCCTGGAGCAGCGTGGCCTGGGCGGAAGCGAGTTGCTGGTCGACCTCGGGCGTGTCGATGACGGCGAGCGTCTGGCCGGCTTTCACCGGGTCGCCGATGTCGACCATGAACTTCGAGAGGTAGCCAGTGGTGCGCGCGTACACGGCAGCTTCCTGCAGCGCCTGCAGGCTGGCGGGCAGGACGAGTTCGACCGCGGCGCCGGCCTTGTGGGCGACGACGACGTTGACGGTCGTGTGGCGCGGGGCGGTTTCGGCGGCCGTCAGGGCGGCGGAGCTCGCGAGGAAAGTGAGAAGCAGGAAGGTGCGGTTCATGGGACGGAAGTTACGGGATGGGCGTGGGCGAGCAGTCGGCGAGTTCCTCGCTGATGGTTTCCTCGGGGCGGTGGGCGATCTTCTTGCGGAAGGTCGCGTAGACGACCGGCACGAGGAACAGCGTGGCGAGCGTGGCGACCAGCAGGCCGCCGACGACGGCGCGGCCGAGCGGGGCGTTCTGTTCGCCGCCTTCGCCGAGGCCGAGCGACATCGGCAGCATGCCGATGATCATGGCGAGCGCGGTCATGAGCACGGGGCGCAGCCGCGTGTGGCCGGCCTCGAGGGCGGCGGCGCGGGCATCCTTGCCCTCCTTGCGGACGTCATTGGCGAAGGTGACCAGCAGGATGGAATTCGCGGTGGCGACACCGACACTCATGATGGCGCCCATCAGCGCAGGCACGCTGAGCGTCGTGCGCGTGAGGAAGAGGATCCAGATGATCCCGCAGAGCGCACCGGGCAGGGCCATGATGATGATGAAAGGGTCGAGCCAGGACTGGAAGTTCACCACCATCAGCAGGTACACGAGGAGGATGGCGAAGAGCACACCCAGGCCGAGGCCGAGGAAGGAGGCGTCCATGCTCTGCACCTGGCCGCGCAGCGTGATGAAACTGCCGCGCGGGAGTTTGGCTTCGTATTGTTTGATCAGTTTCCGCACGGCGGTCGCGACGGACCCGAGGTCGCGCTGGTCGACGTTGGCGTAGACGTCGAAGACCGGCTGGATGTTGTAGTGACCGACGACCGCGGGGCTGACCGTGCGGTCGATGCTGGCAACGTTGCCCAGCAGCTGCGGGGTGTTGTTGCGGCCCGTGAAGCCGATCGGCGTGGCATTGAGGGCGTCGATCGAGTCGATGAGCGGCTGCGGGGTCTGCGTCGCGACGGTGTATTGCACGCCGTTCTGCGGGTTGAGCCAGTAGTTGGGCAGGGCTTGCGCCGAGCCGCTGAGGGAAATGAGCAGGTTGCTGGCGACGTCGCGCTGGGTGAGGCCGAGCTGGGTGGCGCGCGTGCGGTCGACGTTCACCTTGAGCGACGGGGTGTTCACGACCTGGTGCACGTGTACATCCACGGCGCCGCGGATGCCGGCGATGTCGTTCGCGAGCTGCTGGGCGAGGGCGTAGTTGGCGGCGCGGTCGCGGCCGGCGATCTGGACGTCGATCGGGGCCGGCAGGCCGAAGTTCAGGATCTGGCCGACGATGTCGGAGGGCTGCGTGAAGAACACGTAGTCCGGGAAGTCGTGGGTCAGGCGCGCGCGGATCTTCCGGACATAGTCCCAGGTGGGGCCGTGTTTCTCGGGGTCGAGTGAGACGAGAATTTCGCCGTCGGCGGGGCTGATGGTCACCGAGTCGCTGAAGGCGAGGGCGGTGCTGCCCGCGGGCAGCCCGATGTTGTCGAGGATGGCGTGCAGCTCGCCGGCGGGAATGATTTCGCGGATGACGTCCTCCACCTGCGTGAAGATGCGTTCGGTCTCCTCGATGCGGGTGCCGGCGGGCGCGCGGACGTGGAGGCGGAAGGAGCCGGCGTCCACGACCGGGAAGAAATCGCGGCCCAGGAAAGGCAGGACCGCCGCGGAAACGAGCAGCAGGCCCGCGGTGCCGAGGGCGAGCGTCTTGCGGTGGTCCAGGCACCAGTCGAGCTTGCGGGTGTACGCGGCGCGGAAGCGCTCGAAGTGGCGGTTGAAGCGCACGTGCACGCGCCAGAAGATGTCGCCTCGCGGCGCGCCTGCCGCCGGGCCGTGGCCGTCGTCGTGCATGAACGGCTGGCCGTGGAGGAGGAAGTGCACGAAGGTCGGGACGACGGTACGTGACAGGAAGTACGACGCGAGCATCGCGAAGATGACCGCCATCGCCAGCGGGCCGAAGAGGTACTTGGCCGTGCCCTGCAGCATGAAGATCGGAACGAAAACGATGCAGATGCACAGCGTGGACACGAAGGCCGGCGTCGCGATCTGCTCGGCGCCGTCGAGGATCGCCTGGATCAGCGGCTTCCGCAGGCCGAGGTTGCGGTCGATGTTCTCGATCGTGACGGTCGCGTCGTCGACAAGGATGCCGACCGCCAGCGCCAGGCCGCCGAGCGTCATGGCGTTGATCGTCTGGCCGAAAAGGGAGAGGACGATGAGCGAGCAGAAGATCGACAGCGGGATGGAGAGCGCCACGACCAGCGTGTTGCGCCAGGTGCCGAGAAAGAGGAGGATCATCAACGAAGTCAGGACGGTCGCGATGAGCGCCTCGTGCAGCACGCCGTTGAGTGCGGCGCGGACGAAGATCGACTGGTCGAACTGCGGCTTGAGGTCCAATTCCGGCGGCAGGGTGGAGAGGACCCGCGGCAGGGCCTCGCGCACGCGCTGGATGATGTCGAGGGTGGAGGCGCTGCCGCTCTTGAGGATCGGGAGCAGGGCGCCGCGGGTGCCGTTCTGGCGGACGATGTTGGTCTGCGGCGCATTTCCGTCGCGAACCTGCGCCACGTCGCGGATGTAGATGGTAGTGCCGTTGACGACCTTGACCGGGAGATCGTTGAGACCGGCGACGGTGTCGGGGCTGCTGTTGAGGAGGACGTTGTACTCGCGGTCGCCGATCTTGGCGGTGCCGGAGGGCAGGGTGAGGTTCTGCGCGTTGATGGCGTTGGTGACGTCGGTCGGCGTCAGGCCCTTGGCCTCGAGCGCGCGCGGATCGAGGTCGACCTGGATCTGGCGGACCTTGCCGCCCATCGGGAGCGGCACCGAGGCGCCCTGCACGGTGGCGAGCTGGGCGCGGAGAAAATTGAGGCCGATGTCGTAGAGCGTCTGCTCGGTGAGCGTTTTGCTGCCGAGGCCCAGCTGGAGGATGGGCACGTTCGAGGCGCTGAAGCGGATGACCAGCGGCGGGGTGGTGCCCGGCGGCATGACGCGCACGACGGTCTGGTTGATCGCGGTGACCTGCGCCACGGCGGCGTCAATGCTGGTGCCGGGCTGGAAGAAGACCTTGATGACGCCGGCGCCGGGCAGGGATTGCGACTCGATGTGCTCGATGTCGTTCACCGTCGTCGTCATCGCGCGCTCGCTGATGGTGACGATGCGCTTTTCCATCTCCTCGGGCGTCAGGCCGCCATAGACCCAGAGGACGGTGACGACCGGGATGTCGATGGAGGGAAAGATGTCCTTGGCCATCCGCACCACGGACAAAGCGCCGAGGATCAGGATGAGCAGGGCCATCACGGTGAACGTGTAGGGGCGGCGAAGAGCGAGACGGACGATCCACATGGTGTGCGGCCGTCATTTTCGCGCAAAAGTATCGAAACTTCCAATATCACCTTTGCATCGAACCATTACTTAATAAATATCGGTGGGCATGGAATTGAGGCATTTGCGCTACTTCATCGCCGTGGCCGAGGAGCTGCATTTCGGGCGGGCGGCGCGGCGATTGAGCCTGGCCCAGCCGCCGCTCAGCCAGCAGATCCGGGCGTTGGAAACGGAGCTCGGGCTGAAGCTCTTTCACCGCACCAGCCGCCGCGTCGAACTGACCACCGAGGGCCGGGCGTTTCTCGAGCGGGCGCGCCTCGTGATGCTGCATGCGGAGAAGGCCGCGGATTTCGGGCGGGCGGCGGCCAAAGGGGAGGCGGGCCGCATCGCCATCGGGTTCGTGACCTCGGCGGTCTACAATCTCGTGCCGGTGATTCTGCGGGAGTTTCACCAGGTGCGGCCGCAGGTGGAGGTGCGCTGCTTCGAAATGGTGCCCGAGGAACAGCTCGTCGCGCTGCGGCAGCACAAACTGGACGTGGGATTTTTGCGTTCAACTGTGAGGGAGGATGGCTTCCACACGGTGCAGCTTTCGCGGGAATCGCTGTGGGTGGCGCTGCCGGAGGAGCTGGCGCGCCAGCAGGCCGACCCGGTGCGGCTCGCGGACCTGGCCGAAACGCCGTTCATCATGCTGCCGCGCAGCGTGGCGCCGCTCTACTACGATCTCGTCGTCACCGCGTGCCAGCGCGCGGGCTTTTCGCCGCGCTTCCACCATGAGGCCGGTGAATGGCAGACGGCGCTGGCCCTCGTGGCAGCAGGGCTGGGCGTGATGATCGTACCCGAATCGCTGCGGCACTGGCGCCGGCCGGGCGTCACCTACGCCGAGTTCAAGCCCAAGTCGGGCAGCCTCGCCTTGGAACTGATCTGGCGCGAAGGCGGCCCACAGCCGCTGGTCGAGGCCTTTGTGGAGACGGCCCGGGCGGTGGCGACGCGCGCGGCGGCGGCCTCCGCCGGTTGAGCGTGTCATAGCCCCACGGCGGAAGTCCCACGGGGCCGCCTGCGGAGTTGCTTTTTTGGCGGACGGGTTGCTTTCTTTTCGCTCCGATGAAAATCCTAGTCGCCGACAAGATCTCACCCAAGGGAGTTGCCTACCTGCGCGCGCAGAAGGGCTTTGAAGTGGTCGAGGCCTACGGATCCTCTCCGGCCAAGGTGCTGGAGCTGGTGAAGGACGTGCACGCCATTGCCGTCCGTTCCGAAACCAAGATCACCGCGGAGGTCATCGCCGCCGCGCCGCTGCTCAAGGTCGTCGGCCGCGCCGGCGTCGGCGTGGACAATGTCGACGTCGATGCCGCCACCGAGCGCGGCGTCATCGTGATGAATACGCCGTCGGGCAACACCGTCGCCACCGCCGAGCTGACCTTCACCCACATCCTCTGCGGCGCCCGCCCGGTGCCCCTGGCCGCCGCGTCCATGCGCGAGGGCAAATGGGACCGCAAGAGCTTCTCCGGCATCGAACTTTTCAAGAAGACCCTCGGCATCGTCGGCCTCGGCCGCATCGGCTCCGAGGTCGCCAAGCGCGCCCAGGCCTTCGGCATGACGGTCGTCGCCTACGACCCGTACCTGTCGCCCGTCCGCGCCAAGGCCATGCAGATCGAGGCCGTCACGCTCGACGAGTTGCTCGCCCGGTCCGACTACATCACGGTCCACATGCCGCTGACCGAGCAGACGCAGTACATGATCGACGGGGCCGCCTTCGCGAAGGCGAAGAAGGGCCTGCGCATCTTCAACTGCGCGCGCGGCGGCATCATCAAGGAATCCGCCCTGATCGCCGCGCTCAAGTCCGGCCAGGTCGCCGCCGCCGGCCTCGACGTGTTCGAGGAAGAGCCGCTCGCCGCCGACAGCGAGCTGCGCAAGTTCCCCAATGTCACCCTCACGCCGCACCTCGGCGCCTCGACCGCCGAGGCGCAGGACGCCGTGGGTGTGGAAGTCGCCGAGCAGATCGCCGACGTGCTCGCCGGCGGCGTCATCCGCAACGCCGTGAACATGCCCGCGCTCGACGCCGCGACCCTCAAGGTCATCGGGCCCTACCTCGAGCTCGGCGGCAAGCTCGGCTCGCTCGTGCAGCAGCTGGCGACCGATCGCATCGAGAAGCTCCGCATCACGTATTGGGGCAAGCTGCTCGAGATCGATTCCACCGCCGTCATCCGCGCCATCCAGCGCGGCTTCCTCAGCCGCATCAGCGGCGAGGGCCTCAACTACATCAACGCGCCGGTGGTCATGGACCGCCTCGGCGTGCAGGTCGAGGTGGTGAAGTCCACCGAGGAGACCAATTACAACGAGCTCATGTTTGTCGAGGGCGTGACCGCGAAGGGCGAGGTCTTCTCCGCCCGCGGCACGCTCCTGGGCAAATCCGGCAGCCCGCGCATCGTCGCCCTCAACGGCCGCGAGGTCGAGGCGACGCCGTCCGGCGTCCTGCTCGTGTACGAGAACCACGACGAACCGGGCATCATCGGCATGGTCGGCACGCTGCTGGGCCGCGACAAGGTGAACATCGCCGCGATGTCCCTCGGCCGGAGCACGGTCGGCGGCATCGCGCTGTGCGTCGTCAATCTCGACAGCGCGCCCTCCGAGGCGGCCCTTAAGGAATTGACCAGCCATCGAGCCATCAAGCAGGCTCTGGTGGTCAACCTCTGATGCCTCCCGCCTGGTCCCTCGCCGCCGCCTTCATCGGATATCTGCTCGGGGCGCTGCCCTTCGGTTACGTTGTGGCGCGCGCCCACGGCGTTGACATCTTCAAGGAGGGCAGCGGCAACCCGGGCGCGACGAACGTCAAGCGCGTGCTGGGCGAAAAGTTCGGCGCGAAGGGCAAGCGCGCGGGCAACCTCGTCTTCGCGCTCGACGCGCTGAAGGGCGCGCTGGCCGCCGGCTGGCCGCTGTTCAGCCCGCTCGCGGCGGCCGATGCCCGCCTTCTCGGGCTCGTCGGCGTCATCGCCGCGGTGCTCGGCCATTCGTACTCCGTCTTCACCAAGTTCAAGGGCGGCAAGGGCGTGGCGACGGCCGCCGGCGGCCTGGTCGTGCTGATTCCAATCGCTTGCCTGGTGGGTGCGGCGGTCTGGGTGCTGACGTTCGCCACCACGCGTTATGTTTCGCTCGGCTCCGTCCTCGCCGCCGTCGCCGTGCCCGCCACGAGCTGGTACCGCTGGACGCAGGGCGACAATCCGCTGGCGTTCAGCGTCGTGGCGACCGCCCTCGGCTTGTTCGTGATCGTGCGCCACCGCGGCAACATCAAGCGCCTGCTGGCCGGCACCGAACCGCGTTTCGCCAAGAAGCCGGCCGACGATGGCGGGTCGGTCTGACGGTAGGTCGGGGTTTATCCCCGACAGGCAACGTCCGTGTCGGGCGTAAAGCCCGACCCACGGAAGCCATCCGGTGGATGAAATCTTGCCAACCGGCGCCGATTTGCGCCAGCTGGACGCAATTCGTGCCGACCTTCGGCCTGAATCCTGCGTCAGATTCCTCCCGATGAGCACCACGGTCCCTGACAACGTCGCGGCGGAAACCGGCGTCTTGCTCAACGCCGCCGTGCTGCAGCTGAGTCCGGACTTGCGGGTGAATCCGTATTCGCCCGACCGCATTGCACTGAAGCACCGGCCCACACGGGCGACCTTGGTGGTCACGCCCCGGCAATGGGCGTTGCTGCAGCGCTTCCAAAATCCGCGCACGGTCACCGAGGTGCTGTGCGAGCTCCTGGCCGACCAGCAGGATCCGGTTTTGCGGGAAGTGTACGAACTGGTGGTGAAGGCGGCGCGGGCCGGCGTGCTCCAAAGTGCGCAATACCCCGGACCGATGGCAGTGACGCCCGCCAAGTGGCCGCTGCGGATCAACGGCACCGCGATTCGCTGGCTGGCCGTGGTCGCATTGCTCGCGGCGGCGGCGGGGTTGTTCCTGCA
>Ga0247757_10002221_pt1 | contig 10399 bp, 8 predicted proteins | sample UWRJL126311R4_FD_180929 | JGI IMG/M metagenome (GOLD analysis project Ga0247757, IMG submission 180929) | Plant litter microbial communities from Arlington Agricultural Research Station in Wisconsin, United States - UWRJ-L126-311R-4 | ecosystem: Environmental > Terrestrial > Plant litter >...
GGGGTCATGGTACACCGAGACGCTGCGTGAGGAGGCGCGGAGCCAGCGCGCGCTGAACCACGTGGCCGCCGAGGCGGAGCGCATCCGGGATTTCGAGAAACTGCTGGCCGATGGCGACACCCTGATCGTCAAGGTCTGGCTGCACCTGTCGAAGAAGGCGCAGGGCAAGCGCCTCCGGGCGTTGCGCGCCGACGCCGCCACGGCCTGGCGCGTGACCGACGAGGACTGGCACCATCACCGGATCTACGACCGGTTGGCGCGGACGGCGCGGTTCATCCGGCTGAAAACCAGCCAGCCGGGCGCGCGTTGGATCACCATCGACGCCGAGGACGAGCGGGCCCGCAACCTGGCCGTCGGCCAGCTGCTGCTCCAGCAACACCGGGCCCACCTGCGGAAGCTCGCGCGCCTGGGTCGCCGCCAGCGGTCGCGCGCGCAGCGTCCGCTGCGCCCGGCCGGCCTGCGCCGGCTGCAGGCGCTGCCGCTCGACCAGGACCTGTCGGAAAAGCAGTACGATGCGTTGCGCGAGAAGTGGCTGGGCCGCCTGAACCGGACCGTGCGGGCCGCGCGCCTGGCCGGACGCTCCATCGTGTTTGTCTTCGAGGGCTGGGACGCGGCGGGCAAGGGCGGGGCGATCCGCCGGCTGACCAGCGCCATCGACCCGCGCGATTATTCGGTGATCTCCGTGGCCAAGCCCACGCCCGAGGAAAAGCAGGCCCACTACCTGTGGCGGTTCTGGCGCCAGGTCCCGGCCAACGGCCGCATGACGGTCTTCGACCGCTCCTGGTACGGCCGGGTGCTGGTCGAACGCATCGAGGGGTTCTGCCGCGAGGACGACTGGCGCCGGGCCTATGCGGAGATCAATGCCTTCGAGCGCGAACTCACGGAGCACGGCGTGATCGTCCTGAAATACTGGCTGCATGTCTCACACGAGGAGCAGCTCAAACGTTTCCGCGACCGCGAAGCCACGCCGCACAAGCAGCACAAGATGAACGCGGAGGACTGGCGCAACCGGCGCAAGCGCACGGCGTACGAGTTTGCCGTCGGCGATATGCTGGCGTTGACCGACCGGCCCACGGCGCCCTGGCAGCTGATTCCGGCGGACAACAAACGCTTCGCGCGGCTGGAGGTGCTGCGCACGGCGAGCCGGGCGATCGACGAGGCGCTCGATAAGTAACCCTCCTGTAAGGGCGGAGCTTGCTCCGCCCGCGAACGTGCGATTGCCAACGAAGGGCGGACCAAGGTCCGCCCCTACGAAGATACTCAGGCCTCGACCAGCGTCAGGTCCGGATCGAAGGCGACCGACAGGCGGTAGACCTGGCCCGGGCGCATGATCAGCGGGTGATCGCGCTGGAACATCTGCACGTAATGCAGCTTGCCGAAGTTGGTCTTGTAGGCCGGGTCGGCCGTGACGACCTCCGTCTCCGCCCAGTTGGCGTGGAAGTCGTCCTTGAGCACCGAGCAGCGGTGGCCCTGCGCGCCGAGGGCGGGCGAGGTGCCGAGGCGGTACTTCGAGTGCGGGGCGCCGATGACCAGGGCCATGCGGAACTTGTCGAGCTGCACCTGGTTTTTGACCGTGTAGGCGAACTCGGCGGAGATCTTGCTGCCGCTGAAGCTCCACTGGACCTTCACGCTGCCGAGGCCCTTCACGATCTCTTCCTTCGTGTTGATCAGCTCGGGCTGTTCGTAGCGGAAGTAGAACGAGTTCTTCAGGCCGAGGCCGGTGACGCACTTCTGGCCGTAGAAGGACGGGAGGGTGACGTTCTCGCCGAAGGTCAGCTCGGGGACCATGACCGGCAGGTAGAGATTGTTCGGCCAGTCGAACACGCCCGGGCAGTGCGGGAAGGACAGGTTGTCCGCCGTGCAGTCCGTGCCGGAGCTGACGAGCGGGATCTGCACGTGCAGGCCCGACTCGGCGTCGCGGTAGAGGAACAGGCCCTGCTCCTTGCGGTTGCTCTTGTCGAAGATGACGAAGCGGCCGCTGGTGCGCGCCGGCTCGCCCTTGACGTTGTCCGGCATCTGCACGGTCTTCGCGAGGCGCGACCACTGGCAGAGGTAGCGGGCGGCGTCGAAGTTCGCCATGCGCGTGGTGTGCGAGGAGTAGGCGGTGCGTTCCTCGTCGCGGATGTCGAGGAAGCCGTGCTCCTGGTCCAGGTAGGTCTGGAAGAAATAGTAGAACAGGCGGCGGAGGATATCGAAGTACTTGTTCTTCTGGTCATCCGGGATCCAGCCGTCGCGAAAGCCCTGCAGGACGAGCGTGATGCAGTGCATCTGGCCGTAGGCGCCGGCGGCGCGGCCGTAGGCCCAGCCGAGACCGTCCGCGCGGACGAGGTCGGGCATCATCTTGATGTACTTCTCGGCGTAGGTGCGGAGGGTCGGCAGCTTGCGCTCGCGCAGCGCGGAGTTGGCGTGAAGCTGGAGCGCCGAGCGCACGAAGGACAGGGTCATCACGCCGTAGAGGTTGAAGTGGCCGCCGATGCCCTTCTCGGCGTCGTCGAAGAAGCCGGCGGAGCTGGTCTGCTCGATGCGCTCGACCATGCGCTCGATCAGGCGCGAGGTCTCGTCCTTCTTGGAGAGGCCGAAGCTGTAGCGGCACACGGCCTTGGCGATGTTGAAGGCCTGCCAGTAATTGTCGTAGTCGCTGCGGTTGAGCAGGAGCTTGTCGAGGCGCTCGCGGGTTTCCTCGACGAGGCGTTCCCAGACCGGGTTGCGCTCCTTGGAGGGGCCGAAGGACAGCAGGCCGAGGGCCGCATAGGCCAGGCCGTTCTCGTGCGCGGGCTCGGTGAAGGCCGCCGCGGTGACGCAGCGCGCGGTGAGGTCGATCAGGTCGTGGCCCTTGAGGGTCGTCTCGCCGGTCGCGCGGTAGTATTCGCCGAGGGCGAAGGCGACGTGGCCGGGTTCGTCGGAGCGGGAGGTCTCGGAGCCAACTGGCGTTACGGTACCGTCGGCGTTGATGGAGTCGAGGTTGTGGCTCAACATCGAGCGAGCCATATCGAGACATTGCTCGGAGAAGCTATTCATTCAGTGAACGGTCAGGTTGGTTGGGAAGAGGGGAGACGGGCAAGAGCGAAGTTGGTTACTTTACGATGAGTTTAATAAACTCGGCGTTCGTCTTGGTCTTGCCGAGGCGGGTGACCATGGTGTCGGTGGCCTCCTCGATCTTCTGCTGCACGAGGGCGCGGCGGAAGAAGTGGATGCCTTCGAGGGTCTTCGGGTCGCTGATCAGCAGTTCTTCCTTGCGGGTGCCGGAGGACTGGATGTTGACGGCCGGCCAGATGCGCATCTCGGCCGCCTTGCGGTCGAGGACGAGCTCCATGTTGCCGGTGCCCTTGAATTCCTGGAAGATGACGTCGTCCATGCGGCTGCCGGTCTCGACGAGGATCGAGGCCACGATGGTCAGGCTGCCGCCGTCCTCCGTGTTGCGGGCCGCAGCGAACAGCTGGCGGGGCTTCTCGAGGGCGCGGACGTCCAAACCGCCGGTGCCGGTGCGGCCGGAGTTCTTGGCGGTATTGTGGGCGCGGGCGAGGCGGGTGAGGGAGTCGATCAGGAGAACGACGTCCTTGCCGGCCTCGACGAGGCGCTTGGCGCGCTCGATGCAGAGGTCGGCGATGCGGATGTGGTTCTCGACCGGGTCGTCGTTGGACGAGGCCCAGACCTCGGCGGGGACGCTGCGCTTGAAGTCGGTGACTTCCTCGGGGCGCTCGTCCACGAGGAGGATCATGACGTGGCACTCGGGGTGGTTCTGGAGGACGCCGAGCGCGATGTCGCGCAGGTAGGTCGTCTTGCCGGTGCGGGGCGGGGCGACGATGAGGCCGCGGGTGCCTTTGCCGATGGGGGCGAAGAGGTCCATGACGCGGGTGGTCATGCGGCCGTCCTTCAGCTCGAGCTTGATCTGCTCGTCGGGCGTGATCGTGGTGAGGTTGGCGAAGTCGGTGCGGCGGCGGCGCTCGTCGATCTCGAGGCCGTCGACCTTCTCGATGAAGCGCACCTTCGGGTTGGGGAAGCGCTGGTCGGGCGTCGCGGTCGCCGTGATGGTGCTGCCCTGGTTCAGGTGAAAGCGGCGGATCAGTTCGCGCGGCACGAAAGGATCCGTCGGTCGGCGCTTGCCGAACTTCGACAGGTCCAGCAACTGGCCGTTGCGACTGTTGTCCAGGTCGAGGATGCCTTCGACGCGGATCGTGTTTTCCGGCTGGGCCGGGGCGGGGTTATTGGCCGGCGCTTCAGTTGAAGAGGCCGGCGGGTTTTCTTTATCCATACAAATACGGGAATTAATAACGAACCGCTAGGCTTGACCGTGCAATCCGTCGGCGACATTTCTCACCGGCTTTTTAGTTCCTAAACCCCCGATAAATAACTTCAGAGGAGAAACCTGTGACGGACCAAACGATTACCTCGGTGTCTCGCGAGAGCCGGATTTTTAAACCATCGGCCGAATTCAAGACCCAAGCAAACCTTGGCAGTTTCGGTGCGTACCGTACGCTGTACGCCCAGTCTGTCAACGCCCCAGATAAATTCTGGGCGAAGCAGGCGCGCGAATTCCTGACTTGGGAGAAGCCTTTCAAGCAGACGCTCAAGTGGAAGGCGCCACATGCCAAGTGGTTCCTGGGCGGCAAGTTAAACGTCTCCGCCAACTGCCTGGACCGCCACCTCGAAACCGCGCGCGCGAACAAGGCCGCGATTATCTTCGAAGGCGAGCCCGGCGACGTGCGCACGCTCACTTACGCGCAGCTGCACCGCGAGGTTTGCAAGTTTGCCAACGTGCTCGAGTCGCTCGGCCTGAAAAAGGGCGATCGCGCCGCGATCTACATGCCGATGGTGCCCGAGGCCGCGGTGGCGATGCTCGCCTGCGCGCGCGTGGGCGTGATCCACACCGTGATCTTCGGCGGCTTCAGTGCCGAGGCGATCAAGGACCGCGTCAACGACTGCCAGGCCAAGCTCGTCATCACCGCCGACGGCGGCTGGCGCCGCGGCAAGGTCGTCGAGCTCAAGCCCAACGTCGACCGCGCCCTGCCGCACACGCCGAGCGTGCAGCATGTCGTCGTGCTCAAGCGCACGGGTAACGAGGTGACGATGGACGCCGGCCGCGACAAGTGGTGGCACGAGCTGATGGAAAACGCGCCGGCCGCGCACAAGGCCAAGGCGCACGACAGCGAGACGCCGCTCTTCATCCTCTACACGTCCGGCTCCACCGGCAAACCGAAGGGCGTGCTGCACACCAGCGCGGGCTACCTGCTCGGGACGACGATGACGTCGCACTACGTTTTCGACCTGAAGGACACCGACGTCTACTGGTGCACGGCCGACATCGGCTGGATCACCGGCCACAGCTACGTCGTTTACGGCCCGCTCAGTTGCGGCGCAACCGTCCTCATGTACGAGGGCGCGCCCAACCAGCCCGAGCCCGACCGCTTCTGGCGCATCATCGACAAGCACGGCGTCACGGTCTTCTACACTGCTCCCACCGCCATCCGCGCGTTCATGCGCTGGGGCGACGACTACGTGAAGAAGCACAGCCTCGCGTCGCTGCGCCTGCTCGGTTCCGTCGGCGAGCCGATCAATCCCGAGGCGTGGATGTGGTACCACAAGCTCATCGGCAAGAAACGCTGCCCGATCGTCGACACCTGGTGGCAGACCGAGACCGGTGCGATCATGGTCACGCCGCTGCCGGGCGTCACGCCGCAGAAGCCCGGTTCCTGCACGCTGCCGTTCTTCGGCGTCGTGCCGAAGGTGCTCGATGACAAGGGCGTCGAGGTTCCCGCCAACAGCGGCGGCAAGCTCTTCCTCACGCAGCCGTGGCCCTCGATGCTGCGCACGCTTTGGAATGACGACGAGCGCTTCAAGAAGCAGTATTGGAGCGAGATTCCCGGCCTGTACTTCTGCGGCGACGGCGCGCGCAAGGACAAGGACGGCTACCTCTGGGTCGTCGGGCGCATTGACGACGTCCTCAACGTCTCCGGCCACCGCATCGGCACCGCCGAAGTGGAGAGCGCGATGGTGTCGCACCCGGCCGTGGCCGAGGCGGCCGTCGTGGGCCGCCCGGACGAGCTCAAGGGCCAGGCGCTCGTGGTCTTCGTCACGGTCAAGGCCGGCGTCAACGCCACCCCCGAGCTCAAGGAGCAGCTCCGCGCCCACGTCGGCAAGGAGATCGGCTCGCTCGCGAAACCCGACGACGTCCGCTTCGCCGCCGGCCTGCCCAAGACCCGTTCCGGAAAAATCATGCGTCGTCTCCTCAAGGAGCTGGCGACCTCCGGCACGGTGAAGGGCGACACGACGACGCTCGAGGACTTCTCGGTGATCGCCGCGCTGCAAACGGAAGAATAACGTTTTTCCCCTGATCGTGGTCCCCCGGCCGAACCAGGCTGGGGGCCATGAGTCACATCAGGCGATCGCGAGCCGGCACCGGCGGGTCACTCCGCCGCGGAGCCGGCGTGGCTGGCTTCACGGTGCTGGAGCTGCTGCTCGTCATCGCCGTGATTGCCGTGCTCGGCGCGCTGGTGCTGGGTGCGGGACGCTACGCGCGGGAGAGCGGGCGCGCCTCGCGCGCGACCGCGGAACTTGCCGGTCTGGCTGCGGCGCTGGAGTCCTATCGCCTGGAGCAGGGCGATTATCCGCAGACCGACCAGCCGGCGCGGTTGCTCCAAGCCCTGATCGGCCGCCGCGGGCCGACCGGTGCAGCGATCGCCGCCGGTGCCATGCTCGAGGCGGGGCGTTTCTCCACCGGGTCCGGTGCGGACCCTTTCCTGAACGATGCCGCGGAGTTGATCGATCCGTGGGGCGCGCCTTATCGCTACGCCTACAAATCCGCACTGCCCTGGGACAATCCCGGCTACGTCCTGTATTCGGCCGGCCCGGACGGGTTGGTCAGCGCCGCGCTGCTTTCCGGCGGATTTCCGAACCCGACCCTGCCGGCCAACGTCGACAACCTTTGGGCCTGCCCGCCGTGAGATGCCGTGCCTTCACGCTGATCGAGATCCTCTGCGTGCTCGCGATTGTCGGCACGCTCTGCGGCCTCCTCTTTCCCGGCTTCAGCGGCGCCCGCCGGGCGGCGGCCATGGCCCGGACCAGGACGCAATTCGCGCAATGGACTGCGGCGATCGAAGCCTTTCGTGGCGAGTACGGTTGCTACCCGCAGTTTGCGCCCAACCATCTGGTCAATGGTGGGGTCACGACGGTCGAGCATCCGTTCCATGATGTGCTGGCGGGGCGGCATCGCGACGGTTCGGTCCTGACAGCCGGCGTCGACGCCGCCTTGCAGAATCGGCGGGCGATTGCGTTTTGCGCGTTCGATGGCGCCTGGTTCAACGAGGCCGGGCTGCTCGTGGATGCTTCAGGTCACAGCGCCATGGCGGTGCTGGTCGACCGCGACCTCGATGGCGTGATCCAGGCGGGCACGGACTTCGTTTCACTACCAGCCGTGGACGGACAGGCTCCCGGCGAGGCTGATTTCCCGGCGGCGGGCGTGCGGGCCGGTGTCGTCTTCTATGCCTTGGCGGCCGGCTCCTCTCCGGCAAATCCGACCTTTGTCTTCAGCTGGAAATGAAAAACTCAGCCGCGAAACAGAGTTCTCCCGGCTTCACGCTGCTGGAGCTGCTGCTGGTGATCGGGCTGATCGCCGTGCTGTCGGCGACGGCGTTCCATGGGCTGGCCGGCGGCGGACGTGAGGCGGCGATGCGGTCGAGCCAGGCATTGCTGACCGATCTCGTCATCGCCGTCCGGGCCCGGGCGACCGCCACCGGCTGCAAGGCGCGGCTGCTGGTCAATGTCGATCCCGCGATGCCTGATCGCTACCTGCGTCTGGTGGTGCTCCAAATCGGCCGGCAGGTGGGGCCGAGCCCGGCGAATTGGGACACCTTTCAGCGGTTGAGCCTGCCGGCGGGCGTTTTCGTGGCGCCCGCGTCGTTGTCCGGGTTGGTGACCGCGCCCGCCGAGTGGAAGCGGGTTTCAAATCCCACCGCCGATCTCGCATCGGATCTCTTCACCGCGCAGCAAGTCAGCCAGGCGCTGGAGGGCGACGCCGCGGCGCAAAATTGGACGGGCGTGGCCTTCACGCCAGTGGGCACGCTGGCGGCGTTGGCGGGCGGGCCGCCTCCGAAGGGTTCGCTGGTGTTGGCGCCGGGCCGGCGGCGGGCACCGGAGAGCTATGCGGTGGGCGATCCGCCCGTCGAACTGGAGCAACCGGCGGCCGTCCGCGGCCTGCTGCTCAGCGCGTACGGGGTGCCGACGCTGCTCCGTGACCGGAACGCTTTTTGATGCGACCGAGATTTAAAGGGACGGGATTCTCGCTGATCGAGGTCATCCTCGCGGTCGGGATCTTTGCCCTCACTGTCCCCACCATGCTGGCGCTGCTCGCGGCGCTGGGCCGTCAGGGCGCCGCAGGTGCGGACGCACAGGTCGCGCAGCGCTTGCCGGATGCGGTGCGCGTGGAACTGGCCCGCTTGGCGCAGGCCGATTTCGACGGGCTCTCAGCGCATATGCCCGAGATGTCGGCCTCGCTGCCGCCGGCCTTGGAATTGGTGGCAACCCGCGATGGGGTTCGCGTACACTCCCGGGACTATCTGCCGCCCACGGACGGGATTGCGGCGGCGGACCAGTATTTCCTGATCGAGTGCTGGCGGTTCCATGAAGGACCGCTCCGCTTCGACTCATCGAAGGCGTTTCTCGCTGTCGTGGTACGCGTGTCCTGGCCGTATCGGTTGCCGGATGGAGGCACCACCGCGGCGGAATCACGGTCTCAGGTTCGCTTCACGGTGGTGCTCAATCGATGAACGGCCCTGCCGCACCGACCCCCTGTCGCGGCTTCACGATGCTCGAGTTGCTGGTCGCCGTCACGATCACGCTGTTGGTGGCCGGGGTGATGCTGGGCGTGGTACAGGCCGCGTTGTTCCAGTGGGGACGCATGCAAGCGACGCAGTCCCGTGACGCCGCGGCGCAGCTGGTGCTCGACCTGCTCCAACGCGACCTGCAGGCCGCCCGGTGGCGTTCGGACGCCAACCACTGGCTGGCCGTCGACCTGATCAGCTCCGGGCCGGGACTCGCCAATCACGGGTGGCTGCTTTCCCCCGGGCCGATGAAGCCGTCGGGGGCGGGGAGCCTCCGTCCGTTGCCGGCCGATGGGGAGACGCGTCATCCGCTCGACGGCCTGCGCTTCGGCCTGGCCGGTGCCTGGCTGCGCTTCGTGACCACGAATGTCGAGTCCGGCGGCGGACTGCCGACCGTGGTATCGTACCAGGTCGTGCGCCGCCCGGTGGTGGGCAACCCGGTGAGCGACAACCCGGCGCCGGTGCACTACGCGCTCTACCGCTCGGTGGTCAGCGACACGGAGACGTTCTCCAGGGGTTACGATGTTCTCGCCGCCGCGTATGGCAGCACGAGCAACACCCCCTCGGGGGCGCTGTCGACGGCTTACCGGCAAGCGCGCAACGTCACCAACCCGAGCCACGCCAACCTCCTGGCTTCCCATGTCGTCGATTTCGGCTGCTGGCTCCATGTGCGGGCGGCCAACGGCGACCTCGTGCGTATTTTCCCGTCGGATCCCGACGACGTCGACCATCATGCCACGGGGGACGGCGTGACGGACGACTCCCGCATGCCCGAAGTGGCGGATGTGTTCGTGCGGATCATGGGCGAGGCCGGCGCGGCCACCCTGGAGGCGCTCGAAGCCGGGCGCCTGGTACGACCGGCGGGCATCGCGACCGATGCCGAATGGTGGTGGCACGTGGTGGAAGAAAACTCGCAGGTGTATTTCCGCCGGATTGAAATCGGGAGGAAAGCGCCGTGAAGACCGACACGCGCGGCTTTGCGCTGGTGCTCACCCTGGCCCTGCTGGCGTTTCTCGTGCTCGCGCTGTACGCGCTCAGCGCCCTGACGCGGGTCGGCACCCAGATGACGGCGACCGGCGGGTATCAAACCCAGGCGCGCCAACACGCCCTATTGGGGCTGGGCGTGGCGTTGGGCGAATTACAGCGGAGTGCGGGCGGCGACGATGCCCACACCGGCATGGCAGGCACCACCGGGGTGCCGGCGGGCGCGGGTCACCCGGCGCGGCAGTGGTGCGGCGCTTGGGATGGGACAGGTGCGTTTCGCCGCTGGCTGGTGTCGGGCGTGGAGGGTGAATCCATCCCCGCGTTATCCGGCGTGGACGGGGTGGAACTGGTCGGGGAGGGGGCGCTCGGTGCTGACGGGGCCGACAAGGAACATGTCCGGGTGCTGGCGGTTTCGGTCGAGTTTCCGGATTCATCCGGGACCATGCGCGCCCAAGGCCGCTATGCCTGGTGGGTGGGCGACGAGGGCGTGAAGCTGAGCGCGGTGTTGCCCGAGGCGAGCACGCCCGTGCCCGGGGGAAAACATGCGGTGGACGAACTCATTCCGGCGTTTTCGCCAACCGCGGGCAATCTGGCGCAGG
>Ga0247757_10002222_pt1 | contig 10397 bp, 11 predicted proteins | sample UWRJL126311R4_FD_180929 | JGI IMG/M metagenome (GOLD analysis project Ga0247757, IMG submission 180929) | Plant litter microbial communities from Arlington Agricultural Research Station in Wisconsin, United States - UWRJ-L126-311R-4 | ecosystem: Environmental > Terrestrial > Plant litter >...
GGTCCGGCCATCTAAACCTTCTACGAAATTTGCATCAGAAGCAACTTATGTTATTTCTGGGGGGCTTGGGGGTCTGGGTACGGAAATCGTTCGTTGGATGGTGAAACAGGGCGCGCAAAATCTGATCATCACCTCGAGGAGAGGTCCTGTTGACGCAAATGCCAAGGCCCTTATCGCGGACTTGCAACACAACGGCGTCAAGGTCGCCACTCCCTGCTGTGATATCACTGATAAAAATGCGCTGGCGAAGGCCATGTCTTTGGCTCTTTCCGATATGCCACCAGTCCGAGGATGCATCCAAGCTTCCGCAATCCTCAACGTGAGTCTTACTGGACAATTGAACTAAAGTAACTTGCTAACACAATTTAGGATAACGCTTTTGCTCAAATGTCTGTCGAAGAGTGGCACAGGGCCGTCCAAGTCAAGACTACGGGAAGCATGAATTTGTGGGAGGTGCTTACCTCCAACACAACTTCGACCCTTGACTTCTTTACAATGCTTTCTTCTATAGTTAGCCTTATTGGCAACAATGGTCAGACTAACTATGGTGCGGGTAATGCATACCAGGATGCCATGGCCAGATACCTGTCATCGCAGGGCCACAATGTTGTCGCGCTCAATGCACCAGTACTGAGCGATGCTGGCTTGGTTGCCGTAAGACCAGCATTGTTGGAGTACATGCTCTCCATCGGCTTTGCATGCATGTCTTTGGGGGAACTCATCAACGCGCTAGATTACTACTGCCGTCCCTCAAGCCAGGAGGAGGCTCAGATTATCCCCAGGCTCTGGCTTCCCAAATATTCAGCAAATGAGGGTGCCGAGCAGGCTTCATGGCAGCACGAGCCGATTTACAGGAATTTAGTTCTTCGGGGCGCCCAAGGTGGCAGTGGACTGTTTGGAAAGGGCAGCTCAGGGAAGCATTCAACTCCCGAACTTATTGCGGCAACAGAGTCACTGGAGGCTGCTCAACAGCTTGTCCTTGATGCCTTGATGAAGTACTTGGCAAAGATGCTAAGCTACGAGCTGACAGATCTTGATTCCGCACAGTCTATGAATGAGTATGGTGTGGACTCGCTGGTGGCTGTGGAGCTTCGCGTGTGGATGACCAAAGAGATTGGAGCTGATGTCTCGGTCTTTGAACTGACCAGCGGTCAAAGTATTGAAAAACTTGCCGCAAAGGCGGCAGCTTCATCAAGGTTTTTGCCCCACTGGAGCGCAGGTCCTTAGACGATGTAAGAATTTATTACTTCAATTTATTCTTTAACTTTTAGTCACATGATATAGCGGTGGTACTACTACTTTACCTTTTCAAATAACAAGTAATCGATTATTCGTGCTCGAGTGATTGCATATAACTGAAGTATATTATTACAGTCATGACTATTTAAGGTTTGGGTTTAGTAACTTCAACCCACGTCCTGCATAGTTTGCGTAATAATACATGTATTTAATGTTGTTACGCTATGAATGGCGCTGCCGTACGTTTCGCTCCCTTCGGTTTACAAACCGTACCAATAGTCTGTGTAGGTGTTACGCACACAGCAGAGCGTGTTGTCGGTGTTGGAGTTTCCGTGATACTACCGGTCGGCCGCACTCCAACGGTAATATCAGCATTGCCTCTTCCTTGCTGCCCCTCAACAACAATGAAGGTGTTTCCCAGACTTCCCATGGGCAAGCCAGCTGCTACCCAAGCCTTGTAATGGTTATTGAAAGTAATAGTGCCACCGCGGCGATTGGTTCTCCTAACGGACCAATACTGGCGAAGGTTACCGTTGTACTTGGACCAGAGCTCGTACTGTGCTCCATCGCTATTGTGATAGCCGTAGAAGGATTGTGCCGCATTGTCCGAAGGATTGTGCTGTGCAAACGCCTCCACAACGTAGAATTCTACTCGTGGGTTGCTTGTGAACCCGTACAGAGCCAGATATGAGTTGCCTTGGGGATTGTATGTGGCGGTATAGTTGACCACGCTACATATTAGTTAGCCTGGTATTTAATTGTGACTTGTGCAAAGAACGAACAGGTTCTGGCTTCCTCGGTAACCCTTGCCGGCAACGAAGTTACCACCGGCTCCTAGGATCCAGTCTAGTGTAAAACGACCGGCTTCGAGACTCTTGTAAGTGTAGTTCGTAGCATCCTCGCCATTGCCCCAATTCTGGATGTAGAATTGCTGACTTTGAGCGAATGACAAGAGCGTACAAAAGGTAATGAGGATATTCTTGAGTGAAAACATTTTAGAGGTCGAGTCTAGTTTTGGAAGAAAAGGTGACAGAAGCCGAATAGCGTAGAAACGCTGCTTCTTATATATGTGCCCCTGCTAATACCGCAATGCCACACTCGAGAAGTATTAGATTTGTTCGCGATTGACATCATGAGGAGCCTTACGGTATATGCACGTCCTATGCACGTCTGTGTTTACCCGGTGGCGAAGATGCAGTGGCGTCCACAATACGAGGCTCTTACACAGGAATGCGCAGCGCTAAGCTGTCTGAGCGCCAACGCAAGATGGAGGACAACGTAATTCTTATACAAACACCAGTAATTTTCCTCTTATGTCGTTAGCCTAAGATCTCATACCTATAGATCCAATTAACTAATTAGACATCACGCCCGATTCTGACATTGTTCTGGTTGTTGAACGATAGCGCTGGCCAGACTGTATTTGGTTGCGTGCTTAGTGTTACACTATTCTGGAAGTATAAGTGGACCTCTGCTTATGCTGCGATGCAACATTGGGAGAGAGGTCTATGAGTGGTATTATTGGACTCTCACGGTGTCGTATCTGCATGTATGATGTTATCGCTTACCCGGTAGCGAAGATGCCGTGTAGGCAGGCAAACCCGGGTAGCGAAGATGCAGGGCTGCCAGTCAATCTATACATGCGAGCCACGCTGCCCACGCAGATCTTTGCAGGATTTGGTCAGTTTGTCTTGAAAGGATTGCTTGAGAAAACGCAGGTCGTATCAGTAACACCCACACTAGGAAAAAATCGCGCAAACTGATAGACGGCAAGTAGGATCCGAAGTCCCTGTTTGCGCTTCGTTACAATAGGGAAGGTGATGATAGTGAAAACAATGAAAATGACGAAGATGGAAGAAATAAGCGACTGCCATCCACTGGCATGGTACCGGGTACTGGATTAGGGAGCTTGGGGTTGATAAATATGTGCTAAAATAAGCAGTTCTGGGTTGTTAGGCTGATGTGCAGTTTAAAAAATTAAGGGTAGGTTACTGTGCAGCTGTATATCATTTCTGGTGAGCACCTACCCCGATTTCTTTGGTGAACATGGCCAGCACGGTGCTACAACGGTTTGGGTGCTATGCTCAGCGAATTACATCGTCGTCATCTTGCACTATATTGACTGACTGGCATTTACCCTCAGCAGCTGTGATGGGCACATCGCAGCTCGAACCGGATTGTATACGCGCATCGTGCTCGATTTGGAAAGGAGGGTAGTAGTACGAATTGATGTCTTATCTTCGATGGCAGCAGTAAATGTTAATGTCACGAAGGTACAGGGTTTTCCTAAATAGAACACAGAGAGACATGACTACAGCCAGCCCCGCCCAGAATATAACCGGCTGGAAGAGGGACGGGGGTAGAAGTCAAAGTCAGGAGAGAGCATCAGGTTTCTTTTTAGTACAACAGAACAATGCATAAGCTGGCGAAGCAGTATATTCGGATGTATATAGTTTCCAGATGGTAAAGCGCATTGCAGACCGGCCTCCGTTTCGCATAGCCATAGCTTTAACCCGTCACAATCCAGTCTTGCCAATTGCTGTCCTACAGTTTTTCTGGTGCTCGATACTTCGCTCTTTACCAACTCCCTTCCCTAATCTCTTTTACTATAGTTCAACATCTTCCTTTTCTGGTCTCTTTTACTATAATTCAACATCTGTCTTTGCCCCTTCGCCATCATAAACTCACGGTAAGCGTCGTTACGATGCCCAGCCTTAAATATAGAACATAGTATCCTTCAGCTTCGGGTGGATCTGCACATCATCAGCACTGGGTTGCCCGGCTCCTCCGGACGCCGATGTTCCAGTCACAGACGGAGCCGCACTTGGTGACGGCGTATCGAACAAGCTCGCCAAGTAGCATCGCGCGCGCTCGCATGCAAGATCGGCGTAGTACGCCGGCGGGCACAGACTAACAGCCTTAGTTGCGCGACCGAACAAGTAGCACATGTTATGGGTGAGATCTTCGACGATATCAGCGATGTTTTGAAACGGGGGCGGAATTGCCTTCGCGTAGTTCTGCCGGAAAATCTCGTCATGCACGATGTAATAGTGACATGGGCGCGCAGTTCCCTGAAGTGCGGCGTGCGCTTGCAGGAAGAAATCCCAGTTCCGCGCTTCAGTCACCCCGCGGTCGACAACGGTACCAGGTTTAGTGTTACCAGATCTATCGCAGTCTTGTTCGGTAGTGGGGTAGAATCTTGTTTTATGCCGCTTGCCGCAGACAATAATGGTGAAGCGTGGAAGGCCTTTTTTGGTATCGGCCGGTGGATACACCTGCTCGCATGCCTGGCGGAGTTGGGGAAGCTCTTTCGAGAGGACGGTATCGTACTGGCCTTCAGAGACTCCGTCGCGGTAGACGAGAATATTTTCGGGGAGGACGGTGTGTTTGCCTTTGGTCTTCCAGAGATTCAGACGAGATTTCAACATCTCGGCGAGGTCGTCTACGTTTTCTTGTCTCGCGCGTTGCACACGCAAGGTTGCTGGCCATTGACCCAAGAACTTGTCGACGGAGGCCACCATTGCGGACACAGAAGGCGCGTTGGTTGAGGAGCCAGGTGAAGGGTGTGTGACGTCGATGCCGACAACCATTGTCTTATTCTGGTCGACGATGCCGAGGTTCTTGTTCTCTACTATTTGATTGATGCCGCCGAGCTTAAGGTTAAACTTCAGAGCAACATTTGCCATATATTGGTCGCGACCGCGGTCTTTGGCTAGTTTGGAGCCCACGGAGCAGATGGTATGGATGCCATGATCCTTGTCGGCGAGCGTCTTGATGCGCTTGTATAGCGGTATATTGGCCTCGGGCAGGATGATGAAAAGGAGGTCCAAAGCTCCGGCGGCGCGCTTGATGGTTGAGTCAATCGCGGGATCGTCTGGGTGCTGAAGTTGGAGGTGTTGGCCTGGGAACGGTGGAGCGGCGTTGACGCCGATTTTTCCCAAGGCTTGATGTAGCTCATGCATTACGGCCCCCAGACTCTGCTGGTCGAAAGAGTCGCGTGATCGGGGAAGCGAGATCATTAGAGATGACCACTTGGCAAGCGACGCGCCAGTGTTGAATTTGATGTTGATCATATTCCAACTACCAAAGCGTGGGTCGGCGGTCTTGTTGCCCTTGTAGATGACCTTTGGGCCGACGAGGATGCGGCCGGGGACTTTGATGAGTCCTGGAGTAACTTTAAGACCAAAGGAACGCTAGGCGGTGTTAGTGTGCCGTGGTTGGATGTGGGAGTGAAGACGTACCAAAAGCAGGTTGGAGTTCTGATCGAGACCAACAGTCTGTATGCCCTCAGCAACAATCGATGCTGCGTTCTCCCACGGCTTTCGAACGGCGTGGCGAATCATCTGCTGCGTTTGGGTGCCGTCGAGCTTGGCCTTGGAGGGCTGACCCGGGAAGACGACGCAGACTTCTGCTGGGAGATACATTGGATTCTCACGATTGCCGCAGTTGACCACTGGGAGTTCGGGATGCTGCAGGACTCGATTGTATGCTGTTCCATAGTTAGTTACACCGAGGGATGGATGGGGAAACATGGCATACTCGTTCTGAAGAAGTCAAACACACTGATGTACTTCCCAGAGCCAGAAGCTGCTGGGCCCTCTGGCTGGCCTTTGCCCTTGCCCTTGCCCTTGCCTTTCACGCCTTCCTTGGCTTCCGTCTTGGGCGCACCGGAGGATTTGGCTTCACCGTCAAGCCAGAACTCGACATCTTTGGCACCCGCTCCATGTTGCTTAACACGAGGTGGGTGGGCCGTGCGATGGCCATCGTCCTTCCTGGCAAGCCCATAGATGGTCTTGACTCGAGGGATTACTTGGTTGGCTTTGTTGCGCTTCTCGGCCAGGTGCGTGGTTTGGACGCGAACCAATTTGAGAAATCTCTCCAACGCAGCGGTGTTGCGAGCACCGTAGCTACTCATGAGCGCTGGCAAAGGTCCGGCGTGGTAGAAAGCGCCATGGCTGACGTTGATGTTGACGAGGACGCGACAAGTCGCAATGCGCACGCTCGAGAAGAAGCCCCGAATGACTTCCAAGCCGGAGCCGAGATCTCCTTTCGCTGCATTCTGGCTCAGGGAAAAGCTCTTCGACGATCCAATCGTGGCGAGGTTGTTTGCGGACTTGGAGTAGTGGTTCAAAAAAATGTTCAGGGCCTGGGTCAACTCCTGCTTGTCTCCAAACGACTGGCCCAGGTTTGTGGAGTTCAGGTAGTTGACCAACTCGCCAATGCTCAAAGTCTTCGTGTATAGGACGCGGACCTTGTATGTGGTGGCCCGAGCCGCCGGCTCATCTTCGCCTTCGGAACGATACGGGACCTCGACGGTGATCTCGTCGCGCGGAAGTTTGGTTTTGGAGACCAGGGTAGACCGGAAGTCGGTTGCAAGGTTGCCCTGGTACGGCGCCAATTCGGCCGACTGGAGCAGCAACTGCACGAGCCGGAAATGCTTCTTGCCTGCGGCCTCTGGGCTGATCTGGATATCATAGCGGTGAAGAATCAAATCTGACGGCGGCAACAGCTCAACATAGTTTGCCGTCAGTTGCACTTTGGCTCCCCTGGTGCCATACCCCGGACGGCTCGGGAAGTCTTCCGCTAGCTTCAGGCTGCTAAGATCGAGCGTCTTCTTCGTTGCTGGGTGCAACACGTCCTCGAGTTTCGCGACTCTGGGGTCCTGGCCTTGGGGGTTGCTGCAGGCATGGTCAGCACATCGGGGGACTGCCGCTTCGCTCCATCTTACGGGAAGACCTGTATGGGTTGCTGGCCACCCCCTCCACGGCCTCCACCTCCACCTCTGTCCCCTCGAAAACCACCGCCGGCGCCTCCCCGTCCTCCGTAATCGCCCCGTCCGCCTCGCCCTCCCCCTCCGCGATCTCCACCTCCGCGGTCTCCACGGAAGCCGCCTCCGCCTCGCCCTCTATCGCCGCCTCCACGATCCCCCCGGAAGCCGCCCCGCCCCCCTCTATCACCACCTCTATACCCGCTAGACATGGTATTGAATGGACAAGTGAGGCACTTCGGATAGAAAAAATATATAAAACGGTGGGTAAGACGCAGCCTACGACAAAATGCGGTTGAAGGCTGGAAGATGGATCCGCCGAACGATGGAGGCCAGCGAAGCGGGGTAGCCCAGCTAGCGATCACGATCCCTGCCACGCTATTTGCTGCTGTACAATACAATATTACCTGCGCGCGCCCAGAGTGGGACCTCAGGCACAGGCACAGGCTCGCGCTCGTCCCATTCGCGCTGCCGCGCGTTGCCGTCCTTGTTTTGTTGTCGTCCGTATTGTGTCGCATTCCGCCAAGCGAACACACGCGCTGTTGTCCTACTACGCGTTATCCTTCTTACCTTCCCAACCTTCCGTAGAGTAGAGTAGAGGGGGTTTTTTTTTTCTCTCTTTCTTTTTAGGTGGGCTCCATGTGGAATAATGGGGCAGATGCCGTAGCTCGCGACATATGCAATACATACTGTGCCATGTGTTGGTGCGCTGTTATCGGGAAAACGCGAGTAACGAACGCGTATCGCGCGCGCGCGTAGGGGTCGAAGCCAGGGAGGAAAGAAAAAAAAGCACGAGACACAGGCAAAGTCGATGTGCAAGGGGCATTAGCGATGTACAAGGACATGAATTGATCTAGTATATTGTGTTGGGCCAAAAAAGATGCCGATATCGTTCAGTCGCAAGTCTTTCATAGACATTGAGAGTAGCTGGGACATCGTTAGCCGTCATCTACATATGTACATGGTATTCAACCAGTGTGCAGCCCAGCGATAAACTTACAAATCGTTCTGTTTCACGCACGTGTATGGACTGGCGCAAATGGTTGGGCCATGGTAATCGCTCCCCCCGCCACATTCTGCGATGGGTTAGCGGAATGGAACCATATCATACAAGTGTATACTCACGCCCCCAGTGCGTCTGTGTAGGACCCGAGGCGGATGAGGTGGCCGTTTTCGTCGTGGTGATTTTGGTTGCCGAGCTGGTGATGGTGGCCGGTTTTGATGTGGCCGGTTTCGAGGTAGCAGTCGTGAGCGTGCTTGCTTTCGACGAAGTAGTCGTACCAGAGCCGCCACCGTTGAAAGTCGAGCCAATGTCGCCCCAGCGGATGTTGCTAAACACAACGTGCGTTGTGGGGTTGTTCTGGATTATGAGTGCCGGGTTGCCTTCGCTGGTACTGCAGGGCCCGTTGCTACCCGTGTCGAGCCAGTTCATGTAGCCTGTTGCATCGTTCCAGATTGCGAACGTGAGGACCACTTCATACCAAGTTAGCTCGAGACACTCTTCTGAGAAAAAAGAAAAAGACCAGAGGACTTGGAAAAGCTACGGATGGCTAATCGTGGCATCGACTGTTAAAAATGGGAATACTCACTTCCACGAGCAAGAGCCTGGCCCATGGTTTTCAAGCCGCCGAACCCGGCAGCGCCGCTATCCAAAGCATTGCACATGTCGGATGTGAGCGTGTCACCACCAGCATTAGCACTGGCGACAACCTTTCCATTCTGCAGGTACTTGCGGGTAATCGACGCCAACGTGCCAGTTGCGGTACCATCGTTAGTGTTGAATTGGGTAACAACAGTGAATGGCTTTGTCGTGTCGACAGTACCTCCTGGGCCGTAGTAACCCTTATAACCCTGTGCATACGGATTGAACCCACAGCCGTTCCGATCGCAATCTGTGCTGCTGCATGGATGCGGTGTAAATGCAATGGCCTTGGAATTGGCCTCCAGGACTGCGAAAGAGAGCCAATTAGCTCTTGTCGTACACAGTTAAACATAAGGAACCGGTGGGGGCAACTCACTGTCCATCTCATTACAGCAGTAACCAGCCTTGTTGGTGTTTAGGGTTCCGTTTATCCAATTCTGCACCGGACACTGAGCATCGCAGTAACCGCTCCCGTAATTCGCACCTCCTTGGTTATACTCGCTGCGGCCTCCGGTCTTGTCCATCTCACCAAGATACAAAGCGCCGTTCTCACCGCACGGCAATTGAGAGAGGTCCACAGTGAAAGTTAGCTCCTTCCCATTCAGCTGCAGCATCTGGTAATTCCCATCGGAACCCAGAAGGTACAAGCGTGGAGACGCATTCTGCCACGCGCCTGTTTCGCTGTTGCGCGTGTATTGGTTCATGGTCAGCGTGTCCCCGGACGTCGTGACGCCGCTGGCAGTGTAGTTTCCGTTGCCCTGCACGAAGCAATTTTTGGCACAGGTGGCTTCATCCGGACACAGTGTCGAGTTCACCGCCCCCGATGATGTCGTGCAAGAATTCCAGTCAGCCGTATGGAACCAGTGGTAATTCCAGTCGATGACGACAGATGTGTCTTGTGAGACACAGCCTCCTGTGCTCGTGCATTTGTAGGTTGTAAGTTTTGGATGAGCATCAGCCGTCGAATCGGGGTTCTGTGCAATGGCGAATTGGCAACCGGCCAAAGCTGCAGCGAGAACACTTTTGAATCTTGGTGCCATGGCGACGGTCGATCTGGTCGGATAATTGGTCTTGGTTGAACGATGCTGGGAAATTATTTATATTCATCGATTGACAGCGAGCCCTTCAGAATCCCAAGCTTAGATCTTAATATTGTTGGCCGCCGTGCCGACGGATAACTGAGCCAGGTCTCCGGATTCGCATCGCTCGTGGACTGCGAACTAAAGGCGATCTGGCCCTGCACGGTGGGTTGAGAACAACAAGCGACCCCATTAGAAACGACTCGGTGGAAGATTTTCCGTGCGCAATATCGCTACCCTCGCTGCGGACCTTGTGGACAGATGAGTTGTAATAACAACGGCGGCTGGCAAGTCACTCTGGCCCGGGTAGCCAGATCTCGTGATATTGGTGGCAAGGTTTTGTCAATTCTAGAGCTTAGACCCAGCAACTTTGGCGCCCCGTGAGCTTGCTTTCGACAAGCTCGCCTGGATGAGCCTTCCGTCAGGGGTTTGGAGGCTTAACATCGTCGGCTCGCCTTCCGGAATTCCGCAATCACCGAACCTCAAGAGTCAAACGTTGCAAAGTGACACGTTGCTGGCGAGCGTTGTACCTGAAGACATGGTAGCTTTCGATGTTGGCGATTTTCGACGGTGCTACAAGGCCCTCGCTCGATATGTGTAGCAGGTGTGCGAGAATGGTTGTTGTAAGGCGGTCACCTACCCCGCACTGACGGCCGCCCCAGCCGGCGGT
>Ga0247757_10002223_pt1 | contig 10397 bp, 11 predicted proteins | sample UWRJL126311R4_FD_180929 | JGI IMG/M metagenome (GOLD analysis project Ga0247757, IMG submission 180929) | Plant litter microbial communities from Arlington Agricultural Research Station in Wisconsin, United States - UWRJ-L126-311R-4 | ecosystem: Environmental > Terrestrial > Plant litter >...
AGGCGAGTTTCGCCAAACACCTGCACCGCGCCGACATTCCTGACGTCGACCTGTTCATCCGGACCTCCGGGGAGCAGCGGGCGAGCAACTTCCTGCTGTGGCAGGCCGCCTATGCCGAATACGTCTTCCAGGACACGCTGTGGCCGGACTACGACCGCCGCGACCTGTGGGCGGCGTGCGAGGAGTACGTGAACCGCAATCGGCGCTTCGGCCGGGCCGAATGATGTGCCTGAGCGGCAGAGCCGAATGACGGAACTCGGTGAGCGGTTACCGGTGGTGCTGGCCGAGATCCTTCCCGTGCAGCAGGAGGACGACGGAGCGCTGACCGTGTCCTACGAGGAGACGTTCGCGTCGCTGCGGGTGGTGACCATCGCCGAGGGGCTGGAGCTGATCTCGCTGACCCAGGTGCTGGCCTGGGATCTGCCGCTGAACGCCGCGATGCGCGCGGTCGTCGCCAAACACGCCCAGGACACGCTGCTGGGGACGGTGTCGATGGTCGAGAAGATCGGCGGAGGCAAGAACACAGGCGGTTCCCGCAAGACCGGGGACGTGCTGCTGCGCTACAACTTCCCGGCCGCCGGCCTGACCGACGACGCGTTACGGACGCTGGTGATGATGGTGCTCGCGACCGGCGCCGATGTCCGCCGCGCCCTGGTGGCCTAGGGTCGAGGGGTGCGCATAGTCCTGGTCATCGTCGGTGTCGTGGTCGCGCTCTTCGGCCTGCTGTTCACGTTGCAGGGTGTCGGCGTGGTGGGCGGCAGCCCGATGAGCAACACCACCACGTGGTCGGTGCTGGGGCCGATCATCGCGGTCGCCGGGATCGCCGTCGCCGTCTTCGGGTGGCGCGGCCGCCGCTAGTCGGCCTCGCAGCGGCTGCACACCCCGAAGATCTCGATGGTGTGGCTGACGTCGGAGAAGCCGTGGTTGCGGGCGATCTCGGCGGTCCACGCCTCGACCTCCCCGCCGGAGATCTCGACAGTCGACCCGCAGGCCCGGCACACCAGGTGATGGTGGTGTTGCTGCGAGCAGCGCCGGTAGAGCGACTCGCCGGTGTCGGTGCGCAGCGTGTCCACCGCACCGGCCGTGGCCATCTGCTGCAGGGTGCGGTACACGGTGGTCAGGCCCACACCCTCGCCGCGCTTGCGCAGTTCGTCGTGCAATTCCTGCGCGGAGCGGAAATCGTCGATGTTCTCCAGCAGCGCCGCCAGTGCGGCGCGCTGCCGGGTCGAGCGCACGGCTCCGGTCACGGCGCGTGTCCGTCCTCGGCGGAGTGCGTCACCGCGGCGACGACGATCTCGGCGAGGTGGTCGTCGACCAAGCGGTACAACACCTCTCGGCCCGAGCGCTCGCCGGCCACCACGCCGGCGGACTTGAGGATGCGCAGGTGCTGGCTGACCAGCGGTTGAGGCAGCTCCAGCGCGTCGACCAACTCGTGGACGCAGCGCGCGTCCTCGCGCAGCTGCAGCACGATCGCGATGCGCACAGGGGCGGCCAGTGCGCGCAGCAGATCGCCCGCGGTGTCGAGGACCGCGCGGGACGGGACGTCTGTGGACCGCGGGGCCGGGTGCTCGTGCCGCGGCGGGGGATCCGACAAAGTGGAAACCGTTTTCATTAACGCCCACGATACATGCACGCTTGTGCATGTCAATCGGGATCCGTGGTGTGGGGGGCCGTTCCCGTCTCGCTACGCTGTGAACCCGTGGCTCCGACTTCGATCATCGACACTGTTGCAAACCTGGCCAAGCGGCGCGGTCTGGTCTTCCAGTCCGGTGAGATCTACGGCGGAACCAAGTCGGCCTGGGACTACGGACCCCTGGGTGTCGAGCTCAAGGAGAACATCAAGCGGCAGTGGTGGAAGTCCGTCGTCACCGGCCGCGATGACGTCGTCGGCCTCGACAGTGCGATCATCCTGCCCCGCGAGGTGTGGGTGGCATCGGGTCACGTCGCGGTGTTCAACGATCCGCTGGTCGAGTGCCTGAACTGCCACAAGCGCCACCGGCAGGACCACCTGCAGGAGGCGTACGCGGCGAAGAAGGGGCTCGACGATCCCGATTCGGTTCCGATGACGGAGATCGTCTGTCCGGATTGCGGCACCAAGGGGCAGTGGACCGAGCCGCGCGACTTCAACATGATGCTCAAGACGTATCTCGGGCCGATCGAGTCCGAGGAGGGCATGCACTATCTGCGGCCCGAGACGGCGCAGGGCATCTTCGTCAACTTCGCCAACGTGGTGACCACCGCGCGCAAGAAGCCGCCCTTCGGCATCGGCCAGATCGGCAAGAGCTTCCGCAACGAGATCACGCCGGGCAACTTCATCTTCCGCACCCGCGAGTTCGAGCAGATGGAGATGGAGTTCTTCGTCGAGCCGTCGACCGCCGCGGAATGGCACCGGTACTGGATCGACGCGCGGCTGCAGTGGTACGTCGACCTCGGCATCGCCCGCGACAACCTCCGGCTCTACGAGCACCCCAAGGAGAAACTGTCCCACTACAGCGCGGGCACCACCGACATCGAGTACAAGTTCGGTTTCGCGGGGAACCCGTGGGGTGAGCTCGAGGGCATCGCCAACCGCACCGATCACGACTTGTCCAATCACTCCAAGCATTCCGGTGTCGACCTGTCGTTCTACGACCAGGCCGCCGACACCCGGTACGTGCCGTATGTCATCGAACCGGCGGCGGGGCTCACCCGTTCGCTGATGGCTTTCCTGGTCGATGCGTACCACGAGGACGAGGCGCCCAACGCCAAGGGCGGGGTGGACAAGCGCACGGTGCTGCGCCTCGACCCGCGGCTGGCGCCGATCAAGGTCGCGGTGCTGCCGCTGTCGCGGCACGCCGATCTGTCGCCGAAGGCCCGCGATCTGGCCGCCGAGTTGCGACGCTCGTGGAACGTGGAATTCGACGACGCGGGTGCGATCGGGCGGCGGTACCGTCGCCAGGACGAGATCGGCACGCCGTACTGCGTGACCGTGGACTTCGACTCGCTCGAGGACCACGCCGTGACGATCCGCGACCGTGACGCGATGAGCCAGGAGCGGGTCGCGCTCTCCGAGGTGTCCGACTACCTCGCGGTTCGACTGAAGGGCTGCTGACCCCCGCGAGCGGGCGTGTCTGCGGGCAACACACCGTGCATTTCTCGGAGTCGGCGCACGCTCACGCCGCCTGAGCCCGCTCCAGCGCATTCCCGATGCGCCGCAACAGGTCCGGCGTGTGCACCCGCATGTCGTCGAACACCACCGACAGCAGCGACCAGCCCATCTCGTTCATGGCTGCGCGCTTCTGCCGGTCTCGGTGGAACTGCTCGCGGTCGCTGTGCCAGTCGAAGCCGTCGTACTCGACGGCGAGCCGGTGTTCGGGCCAGGCGAAGTCGAGTCGCCAGAGGCGACCGTTGAGGTCGACGATCTCGTACTGCAGTTCCGGAACCGGCAGACCGTGGTCGTGGATCACCAGGCGCACCTCGCTCTCCATGGGCGACTCGGCGCGAGCGTCAGCCAGCGGGATCAACTCGCGGACGGCGACGATGCCACGTCGGCCGGCCTGCCGCGCCGCTGCCGCGACGAGTTCCCGACGGTCGCAGGTCGCGGTGCGCAGTGCCGCGTCGAGGGTGGCCAGGGCGCGGGGACGACGCAGGGATCGCGCCACCTCGACCGCCGTCCATGCCGCTGTGGTGGCAGGACGCCCGTCGACGACGGTGAGTGGAGCGCCGTCGCGGCGGTGCACCACGAGGCCGTCACTGCCGCGGAGTTGGTGGCCTGGGGGTGTCAGCACGTGCAGATCACCGGGGTTCTGCACGTCGAAGCCGTAGGCGGCGGCCGCGGTGTCCAGGCAGATGGCGACCGGTGCCCCGGCGCGCAGGTCGAGACCCCGCAGCTTGGTGACGGTATCGGGAAAGCCCTGGCTGTAGATGCCTGGCCACACTTTGATCAGCTCTCCGCTACCGATGGCACGGTCGAGGCGGCTGCGGCTGAGCCGATCGAGCAGTTGTCCGGTAGAGGCGACGCCGCCCTGAGCGGCGAACAGGGCACGCAGATCGGTCATGCCGACGATGGTGTGCACAGCCCGCGGGACCTGGGGGACACCATGTGCGTCGCTTGGGGATGGATGCGCGGGTTGGGGATGACGAGCGTGCGTGGAGTGCGCCGATGTCGCGGTGTGTCGTCCGCAGACACGCTCGCTCGCGCGGAAGGGTCAGAAGCGGCCGCCGCCGCCGCTCAGACCGCCGCCGCCACCGCCACCCCCGAAACCACCGCCGCCGAAACCACCGCCGCCGAAGCCACCGCCGCCGAAGCCACCCCCGAAACCGCCGCCGAAACCGCCCCGCAACGCTCCGGACAGCACGTTGGCCAGGATGATGCCGCCGACGACCGCGCCCATCTGACCGCCACCCCCGCCACCGCCATAGGGCCCGCTGTAGTGCTGCTGGGCGGCGAGCACGTCGTTGTTGGCCAGCGACTGCGCCTGCGCGGCGAGCGTCGCCGCACCGTTGGCGTGCGCGATGGCTTCGGTCAGGTTCGAGGCCCGTGTGTCCTGCGCCGCCTGCAGTTGGCGCACGGCCTCGGCCAACCGGGTGCGGGCTTGCGGGCCGACGACGCCGCGGCGGGTGTCGATGTAGTCCGACACCGCACGCACCCGCGACTGCCCGGTGAACAGCGCCTGGTCGTACATGCGGGTCAGCCGCTCGGTCGCCTCCCGCTCCTGCGCCACGTCGGCCAGCAGCCGGTCGAGTTCGGCGTCGGCCTGCGTCAGCCGGGTGAACGTGCCAAGGGGATCAGCGGTGCCGTCGCTCTGTGCGTGGGCGACCGCGGCCACCGCGGCGTCGCGGGCGGCGCCGAGCTTGTCGGCGACGGTGCTACTGCCTTGCGCCAGTTGGGTTCCCGCGGCGTTGATGCCGTTCTGCGCATCGGCGATCGCCGCGGGCATGCCGGCCACCGCCCTGTTGATGTCGGTGGCGGCGCTGTCGACCGCGTCGAGCAACGTGCGGGCCTGCCCGAGTGCTGCCTCGGCCGCGTGGATGCCGTCGACCAGCCCGCCCTGCCGATCGGCAGGCCGGGCGACCAGATCGCGCGCGGTGTCGATGTTCTGCTCGGCGAACGTGAGGCGCTGCCTGGCCTCGTCGATGTTCTCGGCGACCGACACCAGTGCGGTCTCGGCGAATTGAGACTTCAGCCGGGCCAACGTCTGCCCGGCCGGTTCCAGCCGGGCGGTCAGGTCGACCACCTGCTGGGTGAGCGTGTCCAACCGGCTGGGCGCGTTGATCACCAGGTCCCGCAGCTGGGCGAATGCCTCCCGCTGGGCCTCGAGTTCCCGGTCGGCCTTCGCGGCGGCGACGACGACCCGGGTCAGCAGGTCGCGACGCTGCGCGGGCGTCTCGGGCGCCGCGTCGTCGAGGATGTGCCGCACGTTGAGCGCCTGGGCCAGGGTGGTCCTGGCGCCCGCCACCGCCCCGGTGAACGGCGCCGTGTCGCGCTCCCCGAATTCCTGGACGGCGAGCGCCAATTCGCTCTCACTGGTGCGCACGGCGTTGTCCACCTCCACCACGATGCGTCGGGACAGGTCGTCGAGCGCGTCGAGTGACACGCCGGCCAGCGCGGCGGGATCCGACGGGTCCACCTGCTGGGCCGCGGCGATCTCGGCCTCCCGCCGTCGGCGCCGCCTGCCGAACTGCCACAGCAGCAGCCCCGCGATCGCCACCGCGATGACGCCGAGGGCGATCAGCACACCCACCCAGCTGCCCGAACCGCCCGAGGTTCCACTGCCCCCCAGCCCGTTCGCGGCCGCCACGGCCGCATCGGCCCACTTCCCGTCGCGCAGCGCGGGCTCGACGTCGTCACGCCGGACCTTGTCGATGTCCACGCCGTTCAGCGCATCGGTGGGCGCCAGCAGGGCGTAGGCACGGTCACCGGTGGCCACCGCCAGCAGGGCGTCCTCACTGCCCAGATCGCTCACGCGGTAGGTGCTCTGCGCCCAGCTCGTGGCGTCCTGACCGGAGAAGGTGTTGACGTACACCACCCACAGCCGGATCCGCCGGTCGTTGTAGAGCCGGTCGAGCGACGTCTGCACCTGCGTCGTGCCCGCGGGATCGAGCGCTGCGGCGTGATCAGTCAGATAGGTCGGTAACCGCAGCGGCGGCTCGGCCATCGCACCTGGCGCGAACAGGACCGCGACCAGCGAGAGGACGGCGAGCAGGCCGAGTGGTCGGGCAATGCGCATGGCCCTCAATGTAATGCCGCCCGGGCACGCGAGCGTGCGTCCTGACCCGCCGCGCCGGGCTGGCAGACTGTGGCTCGGTGAAACCACGACAGCAGGACAGCTATGACGCCGACGACCGCGAGCGGCTGGTCGCCGAATCGGCGAAGAGCGCGGCGCTGCCCGGGACCGACACCGAGCACCGGTCGGCCTTCGCGCGCGACCGTGCTCGCGTCCTGCACTGCGCCGCCCTGCGCCGGCTGGCCGACAAGACCCAGGTGGTCGGTCCCCGTGAGGGAGAGACGCCGCGCACCCGGTTGACGCATTCGCTCGAGGTGGCCCAGATCGGCCGGGGGATGGCCATCGGATTGGGCTGCGACCCCGACCTGGTGGATCTCGCAGGGCTGGCCCACGACATCGGCCATCCGCCCTACGGGCACAACGGGGAACGCGCCCTCGACGAGATCGCCGCAGCCTTCGGCGGTTTCGAGGGCAACGCGCAGAATTTCCGCATCCTCACCCGGCTCGAACCGAAAGTGCTTGACGCGCAAGGGCGTAGCGCGGGGCTGAATCTCACCCGGGCCGCGCTGGACGCGGTGACCAAGTATCCGTGGCCGCGGGTCGGCGAGCGTCGCAAATTCGGTTTCTACGGCGGTTTCACCGACGACGACATGGTCGCCGCCGACTGGGTGCGCGCCGGTGCGCCTGCGGAGCGGCCGTGTCTGGAAGCGCAGGTGATGGATTGGGCCGACGACGTCGCGTACTCCGTGCACGATGTGGAGGACGGCGTCATCTCCGGACGCATCGATCTGCGGGTGCTGGCCGACGCCGATGCCGCCGCGGCGCTGGCGCGGGTCGGGGCCCAGTCCTTCCCGGCGTTGAATCCCGACGACCTGACCGCCGCCGCCGAGCGGCTCTCCCGGGTGCCGGTGGTGGCCGCGGTCGGCACCTTCGACGGCTCGCTGGCCGCGTCGGTGGCGCTCAAGACCCTGACCAGCGAACTCGTCGGCCGGTTCGCCAACGCGGCGGTCACCGCGACCCGGGCGGCGGCGCACGAGCGGCCGCTGCGGCGCTTCGAGGCCGACCTCGAGGTGCCCACCCTGGTGCGGTCCGAGGTCGCCGTCCTCAAGACCCTGGCGCTGCACTTCATCATGTCCGACCACCGGCATCTGCAGATCCAGGCCGAGCAGCGGTTCCGGATCCACGAGGTGGCCCTGGCGCTGTGGGGGCAGGCGCCGGGCAGCCTGGATCCGCAGTTCGCGGCCGAGTTCGCGGCGGCCCCCGACGACGGGGCGCGGCTGCGCGTGGTGGTCGACCAGATCGCGTCCTACACCGAGGGCCGGTTGGAACGAGTGCACGAGGCGCGCACGCCCCGGCCTCTAGACTGACCGCGTGGTGGGTGACGGGACGCGAAGCCGGGGCAGGATCCCCGATCGCGACATCGGCGCCATCCGCGAACGGGTCAGCATCGAAGACGTCGTCGGCGATTACGTGCAGCTGCGCCGCGCCGGCGCCGATTCCCTCAAGGGGCTCTGCCCCTTCCACGACGAGAAGTCCCCGTCCTTCCACGTCCGCCCCAATCACGGCCATTTCCACTGTTTCGGCTGTGGTGAGGGCGGCGACGTCTACGCGTTCCTGCAGAAGATCGAGCACGTCAGCTTCGTCGAAGCCGTCGAACTGCTCGCCGACCGGGTCGGCTACACCGTCACCTACACCGGATCGTCGACCACCAACGTCCAGCGCGACCGGGGCAGCCGCAGCCGGCTGCTGGCCGCCAACGCCGCGGCGCAGGAGTTCTACGCCGAGGCGTTGCAGAGTGCCGAAGCGGCGCCCGCCCGGCAGTACCTGACCGATCGCACCTTCGACGACGCCGCCACCGCCCGCTTCGGCTGCGGATTCGCCCCGTCGGGGTGGGACACGCTGACCAAACATCTGCTGCGCAAGGGCTTCGAATTCAAGGAACTCGAAGCCGCCGGCCTGTCCCGGGAGGGGCGCCGCGGACCGATGGACCGGTTCCACCGCCGGCTGCTGTGGCCGATCCGCGCGAGCGGCGGTGAGGTGATCGGTTTCGGGGCGCGCCGGATCTTCGACGACGACACGATGGAAGCCAAGTACGTCAACACCCCGGAAACCGTGCTGTACAAGAAGTCTGCGGTGTTGTTCGGGCTCGATCTGGCCAGGCGCGACATCGCCAAGGCACACCGTGCCGTCGTCGTCGAGGGCTACACCGACGTGATGGCCATGCACCTGGCCGGTGAGACCACCGCCGTCGCGTCGTGTGGCACCGCGTTCGGCGACGGCCACCTCGGGCTGTTGCGGCGCCTGATGATGGACGACAACTGGTATCGCGGTGAGCTGATCTTCGTGTTCGACGGCGACGCCGCCGGTCAGGCGGCGGCGCTGAAAGCGTTCGACGGCGACCAGCAGGTGTCGGGCAAGTCGTTCGTCGCCGTGGCGGCCGACGGGATGGATCCGTGCGATCTGCGGCTGAAGTCCGGTGACGGGGCGCTGCGCGACCTGGTGGCGCGGCGGATCCCGATGTTCGAGTTCGCCATCCGAAGCCTGATCCCGGACGGCAAGGTGCTCGACAGCGAGCCACAGGCCCAGGTGGACGCGCTGCGCCGGTGTGTGCCGCTGGTCGCGAGGATCCGGGATTACGCGCTGCGCGACGAATTCGCGCGCCGGCTGGCCGGCTGGACCGGCTGGCATGACGAGGCGCAGGTGCTCGCGCGGGTGCGCGAGGAGGCCGCGAAACGCGGTATGCCCGACAAGACGCGCCGCCGCGGCCCGGCCAACCAGCCGACGTCCGCGCCGGCGGCGGGGCCGCGTCCGGCCGGCGATGGTCCGACCCGCCCCAACCCGGCCGATCCGACGCTGTGGCCGCAGCGCGAGGCGCTCAAGGCCGCGCTGCAGTATCCGGCGCTGGCCGGTCCGGTGTTCGATTCGCTGTCCGCCGAGAGCTTCACCCACCCCGGGTATGCGGCCGTGCGCGCGGCGATCGAGGCCGCAGGCGGCACGTCGGGCGGTCTGACCGGTGCGCAGTGGATCGAGGCGGTGCGGGACCAGCTGGCGAGCCAGCCGGCGATCAACCTCGTCAGCGAGTTGAGCGCCGAGGCGATGAACGCCGAGGACGACAAACTGCCCCGATACGTCAGCGGTGTGCTGGCCCGCCTGCAGGAAGTGTGGATCGGCAGGCAGATCGCCGAGGTGAAGTCGAAACTGCAGCGGATGTCCCCGGTCGAGCAGGGCGACGAGTATCACGCGCTGTTCGGCGACCTGGTCGCGATGGAGGCCTATCGGCGCAGTCTGCTCGAGCAGGCCAGTGGTGACGACCTGACTGCGTAAACCGCCGCGTCAGGTTAAGGTGTGTCTGCTGTCAACGGTCGGGGAGAAGGCGAGTCAATAGATGCTGGTGCACACCATCCGCAACCACGGAGCGCGTCTGATCGTCGGCGCCGTCGCGGCCGCGGCCGTCGCCGTCCCGCTGTACGCATCGCTGGGCAGCACGGAGGCGTCCGTGCAGGCCGGGCCGGCCTGCCTGGCCTGGTTCGGCAACAAGGAGGACGGGCACTGCCTGGGTTACTCCAACGGTCAGGGCGCGCAGATCGGCACGCCGAGCATCGGGTTCGGTGACAACGGGTTCGGAATCTCCACCGGGCCGCTGCTGCCCGGGACGTCCTTCAACCAGGGCTTCGGCTAGAGGTTTCCGGCCTTCTCGTCAGGCCTTCCGCTTCTCCATCTGCCCCGGCACATATACCTGCGTGCCGGGGTCGATTGGTGTCACATCCACCATCGCCGGATCGGGCGAGACCCGTTCGGCGATCTTTCGCCGTCCCGCGTCGATCACCGCGCGCGCGGCCGGGCTGCCGGTGACGGCGCGGTAGGTTCCCGCGAGCTGCTCATAGCGGTGCCTGCCGGCCTTGGTGCCCAACACGTAGCCGACGGCCGCAACGGCGACATACCCGATCACAGGACTCCTCCACAGGTGTCTGGCGTGGCGGCGCACCCGATTCCCGCGCCGCGCAGTGCAACCCATCCTGCCCCATCGACGCCCCTGCGCGCCCGGTCGGCAGCGCATTGGCAACCGCGGCCGGACGTAGGCTAGAGTGCTCTCTGGCCCGCGGCGCACCGCCTGCGGGAGGGTAATCCCCTGTAGCTCAATTGGCAGAGCATTCGGCTGTTAACCGAAGGGTTCCTGGTTCGAGTCCAGGC
>Ga0247757_10002224_pt1 | contig 10395 bp, 19 predicted proteins | sample UWRJL126311R4_FD_180929 | JGI IMG/M metagenome (GOLD analysis project Ga0247757, IMG submission 180929) | Plant litter microbial communities from Arlington Agricultural Research Station in Wisconsin, United States - UWRJ-L126-311R-4 | ecosystem: Environmental > Terrestrial > Plant litter >...
AAAAATACCCCCCCCCCCCCCCCCCCAAAAAAAAAAAAAAAGGTTAGATATCTCAAACTCTGCAAGAGCCCTCTCGTAAGGATGTTGGAATGCAGTCAGCAGAGTGAAACAGTAACTCATCGAGAACCCCTCGACGGCGGTGTCCAGCGTCCAGCATCGCGCTTTTTTCTGCTGTATATCAGTAGTTATGTAGTTTACCACCGTTGTGGCTAGGAATGTGCCTACTGGGCAAATTATGGACCGAATTTACTCACTTATCCATCACCAAGTTCGCGGCTTCTTAAACGGAGAAGAATCCAGTTAGCCATCCATGGCGTTTTCTTGAGTCAGCTCAGGGGTATCATAAAATCAAAATTAAGGACTATGCAAAGCGCCCTTTGCAGACCAAACAAAAAGGCGTAAAAAAGACAACCATTAGCGCTTGATTCGTAAACCAACAAACGATGAGGCAACGAGTCACGTTTAGCCATCCATGTAAACCCGCACGGTGGATGCCTTGACGATGGACTGGGTAACCTGGGCGAAGCGCCATCCAAGCGGCGAGCATAAGATCAAGCTCCATCACGCGACAGCGGTTCTACCCTATATATATGAGCTACAAAGAATCCGCCCTGACCGGAACATCATGCGTTGCTTCGTACCCTTCACGACCACATCCCTGACATGCATCCATTAGAATCGACCAACTCCCAAGAAACATCATCCGGGCACCGCTACACAAGCCGTAGATCCTCTGAAAAAAAATCACAGGGATAAGGATCAAGCCAATTTTGCCAATGATCCCACTCTCACACGTCCGCCGCCGCCCCCTTCCCCTTCTCCTTCTCCTTGTCCGCGTCGAAGAAGACGCTTTCCCGCTTCGTAGACCCAGCCTCGACATCAGGCGGCGCGGTCCTCGCGCTGCTCAACGGGACGTCGGACACTACTAGGCCGCCCTTATCTCTCTTGAACTCCTCCGCTCGCTTCAGATCGCCGGGAGAAGGCTCAGATAAAGGAAGGGGAGAAGTGACCGGCGTGCCCGACGCGCTGCGCGAAGCAGCCCACCCCTTTTTCTTTTCGCTAGCCCAGGCACCCCATGACGAGAGGTATGCGCCGGCTCTTGTGGATGCTGCGTGGAGGTTAGCCTGGGCATTGGACAAGTCTGGAGCTTGCGTTTTCCCTGGTTCTTGTTAGTATGAATCAATGTCTGGGTTCAAGGGAACATACATCGTGCCCCATGCGCACCGTGTTTCTCTCCCGCAGAACTATCAGATTCGCTGTCCTTTGCTAGTCTCTGCTCCTCCTGTCTCTTTCTCTGCGCCTCTCGCATTGCTTCCATCTGTCCCCACAGATGGTCAAATGCAGAGGAGACCTTCTTCTGTCCTACCGCTAGTTGCTTGCCAATCGCTTCGCGCGATTTCTCTAACCGCTCGTCAAGATGCATTTCGGCCACCTGCCTACGCGCCACGCAAGAATCAGCACACAAACGCTAAAAGTTACAAGCTGGAAAGTGGAGTCGGAAAACAGACTGAAATGTTTAGTCGGTCTGGGGAAGGAGTACTACGGAATAACGGCTTACTGCGCAAGTCTTCGCTGCACGTCCTCGATGGTCAGACCTCCAGAGCATGGGTGCTTGGGGTCGACGATGTCGAAAAGATGCGAGTCGGTGAATTTGTTCCATATGCGATAGTTCTCTGTCTGCATCCAAGCGTGTATATATGTGTTGGAGAACTCGCCTGCGGGATCGCCTTCATGATCTAAGATGATGTTGTCCTTATCCTTGTTCTTTTCCACGAAGGCTTTATACTTGACCGCGCTGAGCATGGCAAGAAGGTACTCTTCGAACTGCATTCGAATGAACTCCTCACTACCAGCGTAGCCGTGATCTTTGGGTCGGCTCGGATTAGACTCATCCCAGGTGTCGTGCACAGTCTGTGTCAAAAAGTCTATCCATCTCCTATCAGGCGTAGACAGCACCAAAGCTTGTTGGAGGGACGTAGAGGTTATATTAACGGTGTCCTCATCCAGATTGATCAGAATGTCGCTGTAACGATCTCTTTGCTGGAGCAGAAGTGAGTTGGTCGAGCCGACAATGTATGACTTCGTCTCCCGGTCAGCGAGAACATCGAGCTGCTGCAGTGGTGTATATGGTCCGAATAGCGAACCCTTGCCAAAAAGTTGAAGTGGGACGCCCATATAAGTGAGCACTGGAACAGGTTAGCACAGTCTTGTAAGCTGAGGCAGTCTACTTGCATGAACCGCGCTCAGATGTCTTCAATGTAGTAGGCATGACAAGCTTGGTCTCGCACGAATTGAATGAGGGATCAGCAGAATCTTGAAGGTGGCGTATAAGGCCGGGTATCAGAGAAATAAGGGCGAACTGCATCATGCATAATCGTTCACAATGCGAGCCAAAAAAGAGCATCTGATGGCTTTAGTAAAGTAGTAGCTGAGGAATTCAGATGACGGACCTTGGGTTGAAGCAAAGCACATTTGAACAGAACGAGCGTCTGCCACTTGAATTCGTGGATCAACTCGCGGAGGGATATTCCTGCAACTGTTAGCTCCGAAGTGCGTTCAGATGATATGCTTGCGCTAACCAAAATAATGATCCACCTCGCCCTCCTGGTTCTTGAGTAGAGTGGGTAGACTCTCAGTAAAGCGTTGCAAGATTTCAGTATCCGTAAAGTCCCTGTATCCAGTCAACACCCCATCTCTTGAAAATGCACCTCTGTGTCTCTCTGTCTACTCCCGAGCCCATGAGGATGAGTGCAGCATAACCTACTTTTGCGCAAACCATGCCGCAGTCACAACCCCCAACTGTGCCTTCACAGCTCCAAAATGTTGTGGACTATCGCTGATGACCACGACGGCCTTCTGCACGGTGCTGCGCGTAACCTCGGCAGGCCGATTAATCAACTGACTAGCATCCAATTGTCGCGTACACGAAATGCCAAAAAGGCTCGATGCAGGGTGGGAAGAGGATTCGGCGCGGCGCAACGTAAAGTAGGAGTAGTCTTCTGTGGAGCTGTGCCGTGTCAACCCCTCGTGTAGCTGGCAGCAGGATTATGGAGCGTACATACGCATGCGCACCGTCGCTAAGGGCCATGAAGGGCAGCAGTGACCAGTCGTTCTCCACGCCGGGATCGCTGCCCTCTTCTACGCCGAGCCATGTCTCTACTTCTGGTCCCCTGCCTGCTATCAGCGACGTCCGCCTTCCTTCGTTTACCCCCCTCCAAGGGCCAACCTACCTTGCATGGTGGAAGTCCACGATGCAGACGATAGGTGCAAACCCCGCCATCCTCACAGAGCTTACGGTTCGCTATCTGGGTGTCCGAGTCGCGAATACAGTAACGGCCATGGGTCGCGCAACGTCCGGTTGGTGTGGAGTAGGTGCTAAGTTTAGTGGATGTTAAGTTCAAGCCAGCCCTGGTGTCCGCTTAGGTGATGTGCTGCAAGGATCTTGGCTCATCCGCACGGCTTGTCATCCCGCGAGTGCAAAGAAGGATCAAGAATAGTCGCATCAATCCGCGTTACTTAAAAAGCAACACTTGGTCCATATGGCGTCATGGACTTCCATTAGACTGCTTTCACCTGTGATTTTCGGCCCGCGGCTTCAAGAACGACTCGAGCTTAAAAGGTGATTGACAATCGATTGTATACTTTTCTTTCAGATCATCATCTTCCTATGCGTAAAAATGGTAGAGTTTGAAAGGACAATGTAGAGTCCAAAGCAGACCAAATAGAAATATGTCTTTCCACATCCGCGAATCAGTTGGGCTGGATTAGATAACCACCGACCGAACCCGCCGCACTGCAGCACAACTGCTGTGTAACACACATTGAACCACCCCACAGAACAGCACATAGCTTCCCATCCCTCTATTCCATTTGAATGGTAAGTGACCATATTAAACCAAGGAAATGCCTTCAGCCGACGCCAGAATGTCATGACCGATCATCCAAGATGCAGAGCTAACGTGTTTTCCACGTTGGTATCGCTGTATCATTAACTGCCGTTCTCTTCGCCTTGGGCGGCAGCATCCACATTGTGGTAGTCTAGAATCTCAGAATACCTGCACCATTATCAGAAACGATCGGATCGAGTTTGCAGCACACCTACATCATGATCTTCCACGTATCCACTGGGAGATCCGCATCGTTGAATGACCAATCAAACTTCTCCTCTGCGACCGGTTCGTCAGTGGGGTCGTGATACGGGGCGAGGTACTGATGAGCGAGTGCCTGCTCAGCTCGCACGCGTTTCTTCGGATCAAATACGAGCATGTTCTCGAGAAGGTCAATGGCTGTAAGTCGTCAGAAGGTGACACTGGTGCAGGTAACGCGAGTATGGATACGCACCCGCTGGCTCGGCGTTCTTGAATTTATTTGCCAAAGGCTGTCTTTGGCGTTTTGGTAGGGATTGGACAAAACGTAATGTCTACAACGTTAGTAAACGATACTCTGCAGCGGCTAAACCGGAATCTCCTACATTCTCGCTGCAAATGGTCTGAATGACATCGTCTGGGGGTGTTCCCAAAAGCTCCGTGATGATCGAGAATTGGTTGACATGATCCTTGCCTGGGAACAGCGGCTTCCCTTCAAGCATCTCGGCAAAAATGCAACCAGCACTCCAGATGTCTACCTCAACATCGTATTTCTGCCACGTGAGCATGATCTCGGGTGCTCGGTAGTACCGTGTCGACACATAACCCGTCATCTGAGGGTCCTGTATACGGGCCAATCCGAAATCGCAAATCTTGAGATCGCAATTCTCGTTGACTAGAATGTTACTAGGCTTCAGATCGCGGTGAACGACACCGGCGGAGTGGACGTATTTCAGGCCACGCTTTCAAAATCAGCTTGGTTCGTTTCTCCTGTGAAGTCGCTACTTACCAAAATCTGGTAGAGGAAGTACTGGATAAACTGCTTCTCGAGCGGTCTCGAGGTAAGCAGACGGTGGAGATCCGTGCCGAGGAGTTCCGTGACGAAGTAGCTATCGAAATCAGCGTGATTCCGGGGGAGCAGGGCTCGGTGATGCGTACATGTCCTCCAGCGGGGAGATGAAAATGTCGCTTAAGCTGATGACCTATTTCCATCAGGATTTTGCATACTCGAGCAGAGCGCCGGGATTGCCCACATTTTCATGCCTGAGGTGCTTCAGGAGCTTCAATTCTCGATATGTGCGCTTGGACAGGACCGGGGTGCTGAAAGGCTTCATGATCTTCTTGATCGCCACGGCCTGGCTGGTGAGCTGGTCCTTCGCGGAACTACGCCGTGGTCAGTCTGCAATCATGGCGGAGGTGGTCCACAGGCTTACCAGACAAGTCCGAAAGCGCCCATGCCCACCGGCTGCAGGTCGGTGTACCTTTACGAGGGAGTCAGTCGAGCGCATGCGCAAGTGGGGCATACCACGTACCTGCTCGTTATCTCGAACGTCGTGCCGAAAATCTGTGCGCGCACGAATTCGGCCATGATGGGCGATGGGAGTCTTGAGATTGCAGCGGATGGAGGCGGGAGTGGAAGGGTAGAATGGGTTGGTGTTGCGGTTGTGGGGGGTGTTTTAAAGCCGGGTCGCGATGGGCACAGGAGGCGGGCAGGGAGCCGTGGCAGATTGGCTCGGTGGTCGACTCCGTGGAATAGGGTCGCGGGATGCCAAAACAAGACAGCGGCGAGGTGAACAGAATCTGCAGACAGTCTGACCAAGTGCCGTCAGGGTATCTTCTTTGATAGCAGCGGGGCGGGCGCGGTCGGGAAGGGGAGAAAGAAGATCCGACGCGCGCAAGGCTGGCGGAGATGTTGGCTCAGTGGCGGACGAAGATCACTGCCAGGACAGGGGAAATGGAAACACAGAGGGATGAAAAGGGACAGGAAGTTGAAGAGGGAGAGAGAGAGGAAGAATGAGGGGCACGGCGCACTGGGCAGCGATGGGGCGCATGGCCCACCACTCTCATGCAACGAGGGCGAAACCTGATGAGTGTATTTGCCATGACGTCAGAATGCAAGATGGCCAAAATCCCAGCACACGGCCAGATGGGATTTGGTGCTACACGCGTGCGTGCGTGCGTGCGTGCGTGCGTGCGTGCTGCTACTACTTCTCCAGCTGCTGTCCTCGCCGTGGACTCTGTCGCACGCTCTCTCCACGACCCCTCCGTCGCCGCGATGCGCGTTACCATTCCTCCTTGCCCAAAGTAGCCGAGGCTCGTGCGCCGCCTCCTCCATCGATCGCGTTTTTGCCTACCCTCTGCACCCTCTGCACACGGGAGGAACATCTGGCTCGCTCTATGCCATAGTCACGGGCGCTCTGGGCGGCAAGCTGTAGTGGCCGTCTCTGCTTGCATTGGACGGCTAGACGACGACTAGACGGCGACAGCTCCAGCGGCACTTGGATCTGTTCACCACACGTACGGGCAGGACCGATGCCCATTGCCCATCGCGCTATAATTTATCAGCAGCGCTGGAAATCACCAGCGGACACCACTCGGCGGGCGAAGGCGATGCTGGGCAGACATTGCCGCCAAGGGCTTCTGGCCGTCTTCGTGAGCGATCTCGGAGAGCGAGAGACATCAGCAGCGTGAGGAGTGGCTGCAAACATGCTGCCAACCGGCCAGGCGCCCTGGGGCTACCAGCACCGCGGATCGGTGCAGACACGACTTGTTCTCCTTTGCCGTCACCAAACGCATGGAATAGTTGGCCGCAGCCATTGAGAAACACGTATGACTTGCCCGACGTGGACATCAGGCAACTGGGAATGTCAACGTCGAAGGAATCCTGGTGGAGGTCGCAACGAACAACACGGATGCGGGCTAGGAAGGACAAGGTGGCAGCTTTCTGGACAGGTCTCTGGATTGTATCGGGCCAATGGACGGCGGGCGCTGGATCAAGCTTAGGGGACCACGGTTTGCGGAGAGGGGCGACAAGCACGCTGCTGGCGCTCGAAACGGCAGCTGAGCGCTCCGGTAGGTGGAGATTCAGCGCATGGCCGTGGTGTCGAGAAACGGCAGGCAAGTCAGGCAAGGCAAGGCAGGGCACGGCACAGTCGGCAGGCTTCTGCGGTTCTGCCGGGGCGCAGAAGGGGTGAGCATGACGGTGGTTTTAATCAGTGCCTGGCTGCGTGACAAGTCCATCTTGTTAATTATGTAGCCAACGGGCGTGCCTTTTTTTAGAAGCGCACACCACATGGCAACGTCGGGCTCAGGCTTGGCTCGTCGTTGTCGCCCGCCGACGGCCTGGCCGCATTGCCCGGGCGCCTGTGTCGGGGGGTAGAAAGCGACGAAGCTTGAAGCGATGAAGCGATGAAGCGACGGTGGACGGCGATGGTGATGGAACGATGGACGCTCTGGCCGACGGCACGCTGCTGGTACTGCTACTGCTGCTGCTGCTGCTGCTGCTGCATGGGGCCCGTCCGTGAACAGACCGTGGGCGTGGGCGGCGGACAATGGCGCGGCGCCGTCGCGGTGGCGCCGGGGCTGGTGGCAGAAGCCGTGGGCCACGCCAATGCCGTCGCCTTCTGCCTCAGCGTGTCGGTCGGATGCATTGGGACGCATCTACATGCGCATGTGGGCAGCCACCATGTACCATGTACCCGTCTGCTGCTGGACAGTATCAGCAGTGGCGGGCTGCGTACATGCTTGCCTTGTTGTCGGCCGGCCTGTCTGTCTGCTTGCGTCTGGGAGCTGCTCCCACTCTCCCACGCTCTCTCGCCCCGACTGGCGCCGACCCCCAAGAGCCGCAGCGGCTGCATTTAGGATACAATCGAGTGACCCGTTGATTCTGCTGCCGCTGCTCTCCTGCTCCTCTGCTCCTGACCCTCGTCGGCCGCTGCGCTGCTGTCGTCGCTGCGCTGCTGCTGGCCTCCCGCCCGCGCCGCCCGCCCACGCAAGCTGCACGCAGCGCAATGCAACTTGAGCGTCTCCCGTCTCCGCCCTCGCCCTCCCTCTGCACACCTCTTCCTACTGCTGCACATCCCCGCCCGCGCCCGCCCCCATCGTCCGCTGACTGCCTGAGCCCTGCGGCGTCGATAACCGTCGTGCCCGCCGCCGCCGCGCGCTGTGGCTCTGATCTCCCCGTCCCCAGTCCCCAGCAGCTGAGGAGCGACCAAGGCAAGGCACACTTGACGACGTGAGCACAGGCCTCCTTCTCCGTCCCTTCACCCCGACCTGGACTTAGACTGCCGCCGCGAACCTCATTCAAGACTCTGGCTACGCTCCACTACTACACCCGCGGCGGCCACCGCACCCTCCATCGCATCCTCTCCCTGACTCTGGCCGCCCCGCCCGCCCGTCACGCCAAGCTGCACCTCAGAGCAGCGCCCCTGGAGCGAGCCCGCCGCCTTCGCTCCCTCGTCCTCGCCAACACCACCGCTCCCCAACGCCCACCATCACCGCTGCGCCGCCACGCGACGTCCCGAATTGACCCGCCCACTTGAGCCATCACGGCTTGCCTGAGCCCCCGAGCCCGCGACGCGCTGAGCCCACCGCCCGGCTTCTGTCCCTGCCCGACTCTTCCATTGTCCCGGCGGTCGCGAGCCGCTGCGAGCACCCGCCGCCACCATGGGCATTTGCATGAGCTCCAACAACGACGATGTCGAGCAGAAGAAGCGCAGCCAGGCCATCGACAGGAAGCTCGAGGAGGACTCCCGTCGGTTACGGCGCGAGTGCAAGATCCTCTTGTTGGGTAAGCAGCTGAGCAGCTCTCTCCCCACCCCTTCGCCCGCCAATGTTAACCTGCGCATCTAGGCTCTGGCGAGAGCGGCAAGTCGACCATCGTCAAGCAGATGAAGATCATCCACCAGAACGGCTACACGGAGGAGGAGCTGGCCATGTACCGCCTGACCATATACAAGAACGTCATTGACTGCGCAAAGGCCCTCATCGGTGCCATGGCCCAGTTTGACATACAGACAGAAGATCCCGGAAACGAGGAGCATTGCCGCTATCTGCTCGACTACACCGTCGACCCGGATCCAGAGAAGCCGCTTGAACTACGGGTAGGCCAGGCGATAACATCGGTATGGCGAGACCCTTGCATTTCAAAGGTGCTCGAGCACTCGAGCGAGTTCTACCTGATGGACTCGGCCCCTTAGTACGTCTTCCCTCCCCACCTGGCCTTGTTTACATGCTAACGCCCACAGCTTTTTTGACGAAGTGATGAGAATAGCAGACCCGGAGTACATCCCGGTGGAGTCCGACGTCTTGCGCGCACGTACGAAGACGACGGGTATATATGAGACAAGGTTCCACATGGGCCAACTGTCGATACAGTACGCACACTCGACCGGGTGAATGCAAGAGTCTCCGGCTAATATGGTGTGCAGCATGTTTGACGTAGGCGGCCAGCGAAGCGAGCGCAAGAAATGGATACACTGTTTCGAAAACGTCACGTCCATAATATTTTGTGTGGCTCTGAGTGAGTATGACCAGGTCTTGCTGGAGGAGAACTCTCAGGTACGCACGCACAACCTCCGCTCCGATGACCTTCGGCTGACACCAAGCAGAATCGGATGATGGAGAGCTTGGTCCTTTTTGATTCGGTTGTGAATAGTCGTTGGTTTATGCGCACGAGCATTATCCTCTTCTTGAACAAGGTGGACTTATTCAAAGCGAAATTGGCCCGATCACCACTGGGCAATTACTTCCCAGACTATTCTGGCGGCAACGACGTAAATCGTGCGGCAAAGTACCTGCTTTGGCGATTTAACCAAGTGAACAGAGCCCATCTCAATCTATATCCTCAGTAAGTACCAGGGTTGGGGCAATGCCTTGCTGCAGGCTAACTCGGACAGCCTTACACAAGCCACCGATACGTCGAATATCCGACTCGTCTTCGCCGCTGTGAAGGAGACGATACTGCAAAATGCGCTAAAAGACTCGGGCATTCTGTAGCGCCCGCAGCATCCACCATCGACGAGGGCACACGTCGACCACTGTGCATACCCGCTCCTAGCTTTCCGCCTACCACATAATACACTACGTTTCACGATCACCCCTACAGTCGATCGTGCATTACCTCATGCACTTTTGGATCACGATTACGGATTCGGGACACATCATTGCCTCTTGTCATCTTGCAGAGCGCAGCATCGGAGTCATTCGGCGTTGGAGTTCTTTGGAGGCTTTTCTTATAGCCTGGACATTGCCGTCATATTCCCCACGGGATAGGTATTTTCTCTCGATGCCCATCCCCTTTCCTTGTTCACATGTCACAACCCATTACCCTGGTCTTGTTTTGTCTGGTTTGAGAAAAAGTTTGGTTGCTAGCTTGGCAAGGATGAGGAGGCAAGCAGTCTACATATTTGGCTCTTCTTGTTTTTGTTGCGGCAGGTCAAAGTTCGGGTTGCCTATTTGACGTTTGGTTCGACTGGATCTTTGACCCGCGCGCCCCCTGTACGTTTACCGTCTCTCTTTCCTCGCCCTG
>Ga0247757_10002225_pt1 | contig 10391 bp, 14 predicted proteins | sample UWRJL126311R4_FD_180929 | JGI IMG/M metagenome (GOLD analysis project Ga0247757, IMG submission 180929) | Plant litter microbial communities from Arlington Agricultural Research Station in Wisconsin, United States - UWRJ-L126-311R-4 | ecosystem: Environmental > Terrestrial > Plant litter >...
GGCATTCTCATATCTCTCACGAATCGGACTATACATAGCTAACACCTACTTAGGTCGTGCACACGGTATCCTGCGCCGAACAACGCCCGACAGCATCTTCCGCTTCCGATTTTCTACGGACTACTCGAGCTTCCTTACCGATCCAGCCACGTATGTGGAGTGGATCCAGAATGGTGCTCGCACTTGGACTACGGTGCAAAAGAGAGGCGCATGGGGTGATGGTGACGGCAGCAACGCAACCGTAGTCATCGACTCGTATAACCCACCTGTTCCGGACCAACCCTTTCGTGTCAGGCATAGCATCCACAACAATGGAACGGAAAACATTGAATATATTCCTCTAACAAATAAAGAGGTGAGTCGTAGTTATCTCGAGAATATTATACCCTCTGATCTCTTTGTAGCGGGAATTACATCGTAGGAGGCTGAAAGGGGGTAAACTCATGCCTAGACAGGAATGGGTTCCATATAATGTTTCGGTCCCTTCGACTCAACAACAGTTCGAACTTCTTTCCCATGCGCCACCGTTGCCTATAATTGATATTGCTCGAGAATTCATAGCAGAGCTGGATGGCGAGATGGAGGTCACATCTTACATCAAGAATGTTTTGGAAAACAGCGGCGAAAGCAATAGCTCTAAACCGAGCAACGATGCAGCAGCTGTGAAAAAATGGCCTTCGTATAACAAGAGGGATACATATGAGCTGACATCTTCGAACAGACTGCCTCTTATTAAAGCCTTCTTGGGGAGGCGGCAGCAAAAGAGGCAGTGCGATCCCTCGAATCCATGTCCAGATGGTAGCTGCTGCACGAAAGCTGGCCGATGCGGCTTCGGCAAGGCAAATTGTGATTCATCTGTATGCATCTCGAACTGTGAGTTTATCAGAGCTATACTTGCTGTGTTCGTATGACCGCTCGCTAATAATTTTTGAAGGCAATGCGACAGCACTTTGTGGTAGAGACAGTGAGGGTGGTAAAGTAAAGTGCCCTTTGAATGTCTGCTGTTCAGATGCCGGTATGTAAACATCTACTCATGGTGGTTCCAATTCTAAAGAAAAGTTTATATTTACCAGTGCATATCAGGTTACTGTGGAGTAGAGCAAGACTACTGTACTGGTACTCAAAACGTGCCTTGCCAGCAAGGCTTCGGCTCTTGCGAGGTCATACCGCCGCCTTCTTGTGGTGGTAACTCGGCTGCAGGTCGTAGTATCGGCTACTACCAACTGGCGAACGTCCGAGACCGGCAATGCAACCGTATCAGTCCCAAAGATATCGATACGAAAGGATTGACTCATCTCTATGCCGCCTTCGCAGTCATCAACCCATCTACGTTTGAAGTTGGTCCTGCACACCCTGATGATCCGGTACTATATAAGGAATTTACGGGCTTAAAGTCGTCTACGCTCAAGACTTGGATAGCCATCGGAGGCTGGGATTTTAATGACCCTGGTGCGACACGTACCACGTTTAGCGATCTGTCCAGAACGGAAGCCAGGAGGTCGAGATTCATCAAATCATTAAAGAACTTCTTGATTACACATGAATTCCAAGGTGTTGATATAGATTGGGAATAGTAAGTTCTCAAGTTTTACTTAATTTAAAAACGAGAAGAATTACTAAAGCGTATCCGCCCAGGTGCACCGGACAGAGGTGGCGTGAAAGAAGATACAGACAACTATGTTGCGCTGCTAAAAGAAATGCGTGCATCGTTTGGAACTCAGTTTGGTATTAGTGTCGCCATTCCATCAAGCTATTGGTACCTACGGTGGTTCAAACCGAAGGAAATGCAACAGTACGTTGATTGGTTCGGCATCATGACTTACGACCTTCACGGTCCCTGGGACGAGAAGGTATCGCAGATTGGCAAGGTTGTCCTCGGTCACACCAACATTCCTGAAATTTACAACTGGACCCAGCCGCTTTGGTACGATGGCGTCGACCCAGCAAAGATCAACATGGGCCTTGCATACTATGCACGCGGATACACAGTCTCCGATTCAAACTGCAACGCTATTGGTTGTAGTTGGAGCGGTACGAGTCGACCTGCACCATGTACGAACTTCGGTGGTGTAATGTCACTCCAAGAGATCGAGAATCAGATAATACCTCAGTTGGGAGTTCAACCGCGTTTGCTGGAAAAAGACATGATGATGGAACTTAAATGGGGGAATCAGTGGATCGGCTACGACAATAAGCAGACCATTTCAATGAAGAAAACATGGGCAAGCCAGCACTGCTTTGGTGGTACCATGATCTGGAGTGTGGATTTCTTCTCGGGGTCCGGGAGCGGTGATACTCCTGATGGAGGTGGTTCAACAAATCCAGGAAACCCTGGCCAGGGAAACCCCGGAGACGGTTCTGGTAACGTGTATATTGATCCAAGTATCTATAAAGATCCGAATCCGGTCGTCCACTGCGAACCGCCCTGTACGTTAATCTTACCACCCTTGGTACTATCTACTGCGACGACTATCAGATTTCCACCTTATACGACTTCTTTGGACGTAGCATGGAGCGCTTCGACCGGATGGACCAGCATCGTGCAATCCACTGTTTTGAACATACCACCCGTAAGTGAATCTTAATGAAATACTGAAAGTTGAACTAATCGTACCGCTCTCTAGGTGACAACAACGGAGATTGAAGTGTGGGCCTACACCGTAACAGACACTAGAACCTCGTCAGGCATCTACTCTACTTTTTACATTACACCTAGTATCAAGCCAATGCCATTCACTATCACAAACGACCCTGATCCTCTCAATGAGTCCACATCTCATTCTCCCGTGACACGGGTAATAACACCACCACCGTATCCTTACGCATATACTCCACCAAAAGCAGAGCCTACCACGACGACATCTTCTAGCGACGCCGGTCTATTCATACCTTTCCCGACGCCAATATGGGAACCAGGGAAGCCTGGACCGTTGTGTAAGAACAGTAAGTACATAGATCCACATTCTGCACATTCCCATATCACACATTTGCTAACCATCGCGCCCATCATCAGAGTGCGGAAAACCTTGCCTTCTCTTCTGCAACCGCCCATGCCTTCTCGACTGTACCGATGCCCCTAATGACTTCGCCGATCCTAAAAACCCCAGTCCGCCCCCTCGCCCCAAACCCAACCCTACACCCTCCAACAACCCCAAGCCAACGTTTCCTCAAACTCCCGAACCATCCCGCAAGCCCGATCCGGATGGTGACGAGCCTAATGATGAAGAGGAAGAAGACAACGACCGCGAATGCGCTATCGAATTTGACCTCCCGATCCCAACTTTTAACCCGGTCGAGTCCGACCAATCCACTCTCATACCATCCTCACAGCCGGCATCCCACTCACCCCCATTCTCCACATTAACATCTTATCCAACCTCATTCTTCACATTGACATCTCATCCTGCTTCATTCTCCACTTGGATATCCCACTCAATCTCATCTCCTATTTTGTCATCCTACCCAACGTCATCTCCTATTTGGACATCTCAGCTACAAGCACTTTCGGATCCCCTAAAACCTACATCCTAAGACTGAAAATGTAGACTACGATAGCTTGGTTATAAAGGAAATTAAGCTCTTTATATATCTAAAGCAGTTATTTAAAGTCTATATTAATACTATACATCGAGCTATTAAAAACTTATCTTACTTTAGAATAAATATTATTAGAGCGATATTATGAAGCTTATTGTAGAAGCGAGCAGAGGAAGCAGAGTGAAAGGATTCATAACTGTGAAAACCAAAAGACATTCGAACACCGATTTTACTGAGAGATATTCTATATACGCTGCGACACTTATATTATTATAATATTAGTCATAGATAGCCCGCTATAAATATTATACAGGAAAAATTATTCCTTTAATAAATCTAGTTGTCAGATTTTCGTTGTTCTGAGAAGGGTAGTTTTGATTGAATTGATTGATTGAATCTATGTGTGTCGAAAAGTGTTGTTCTCTCTCTGGACGCTCTCGCTCCTTCTACTAGCGTCTTATATTCTTTTTCCTTAGTACGCTTTCCGACGGCTCTCCGCCGGCATTCCTAGGAAAGCTGCCAGCTTTCTGGCGCTTTCTGGCGGCTTTCCGGCAGCGTTCCTAGAAGTAGTACTATTCTGATAGTAATACTATTCTGACAGTACTATTCTGACAGATCCACTCGCCCTTGAGATACGTTATATAAAAATTTTTGTGATTTATTATAATTAGGCACTAGGACACTGGGTAGCAGAAACGGCAATGTTTTGCACTTTCGCGTTTCGTCACGTGGGTTCCCTAGCGAATTGCCGTCAATAAGTGTAAAGGTTTAGAAGACGAAAAGCGATATTCGCTTCGCATCGATAGATAGAGTTAATGAAATCCCCACCTCGAATTCTAAAGGCATGGATAGCCTTGATTGCTTCACCATCGCGATCGCGATGCCACCATAGATTCAGCAGATCAAGCCGTTGAAGTTTGCCGAGGGAAGATAAGCTCACTCCTTGCCACTGTAGAAAGTTATTTCTCCTCGCTTCGCCATCAGGTTTGAAGTGGCGAATAACCTGAGCTAAAGTAGCGCACAACGAACAGGCGGGTTCTGCGCTTCAAGCTCTGCAAAGGCGGCTCCTAGCGTCGGTAATTTGGCGCTTATAGGTAAGCTGGTTGGACTGAGTAGACTCTTGCAAACGTCGCAGTTCGCCATAGGTTCTAAACTTATAGAAGGGTCGTTAAAACCATCCGATCCCACAAAGTGAGAGAAACGCGCACGTGACCACGAACTAGCGTGTTATCGACGCGTCTTCCATTTGTGATCACCTGCGCTATTACACGACAACTCCATGCATTGCACAAATTGAAATCACTACATCGCCTTTACTTACTGCCTCTTCAGTGTCATACAAATTGCCAAATACAACCCTATGACTGGCCGATTCAAGCGTGGTGGCGCCCGCGGCGGCGGCTTCAAGAGTGGATACGCTCGAAAGCGCGCTCCACCCGAGGAAAACGACGATGCCACGAGCGTGCGCGTAATGAAGAAATCCAAGGGTGACGGTGATGAGGAACATGCTATCCTTCTGCCGAAGCTCGAGACTGACGAAGAAAATAACCCTTACGTTGCGGTGAGTATTGGTGAAGCATAGGGCGACCTGCGGACATGGAACGAGTTCTGATAAGATACCGGTATAGCTGAAAGCGGGCGGTACACGGCGTATCACAATCAGTGAATTTAAAGGCACGACTTTGGTTAGTATCCGCGAGTACTATGCCGACCCATCGGGCGATATGAAGCCGGGTAAGAAGGTATGTGGTTCAGTAACTCGGTCTTGATGTGTGCTTTCACTAATCTAGACATACAGGGAATTTCCCTTTCGATCGACCAATATAACGCTTTGCTTGCTGCGGCGCCGCTTCTCGAGTCTGTGTTAGAGAAGAGGGAGCAGAAGACTGTGAGACCGGAATACGACGGTCCGCGCGCGGAGGCTGTGAAACCTGAGATAAAAGATGAGGAGGAAGAGGAAGCAGAAGACAACGAGGACGAGTAACAAAGATACCCCAATATGCTTAATGGTTATGATGTCTGGTGGGTCGCGCCGAGATCATCAAATAGAGCGCAAATGATACGTCTATCCTCGAAGACTTCATGGATATCGATAACAACACCAGGTGCTTTAACATGATAGCAGTACACGTTCAAAATGTAACTTTGCGTTACTATTCGAGAACAACTCACATGGTAGCGTTTTCAGGCTCCAGCGAACCAGTTGTCTGCTAAGAAAGTCTCGTCCGTGGGTCATTACGGTGGCTATGATGGAACCCAACTCCTAGTCATGCTCACGCTTCTGTATCTAGCTATTTTAATCTTATCGAAGCTGGAGGACGGTGAATAAAAACTCAAAAGACAGTTGGAAGCCTCTTTTGCTCTGAATCAAAAGGGATTAGAACATTCATTAGCAAGGCCGTTGAATCGCAAGTATCATGAAGAGTTGACTCAAAGCAGAACTGAATCACCAATGGAAAATTTGTTAAATCATAATAACCACAAATTACCGAACAAGCTGTAAAGAATTTATTTTCACTCAATTTACGCGACACCTGAACCAATCAGTTGCGATAACAGCTGCAATTTCCTCCAATGACTACTATGCAAATTGAATGTTCAGATAATATGCTACTTCTGATAACAGTTCCTTCTAACTCCAGGTTATATGAATCACTCGAATGAAGTATGCCTGCATTCATATCTCTTCTCTATGGATTTATCAGTCTTTTACACCATTCTGCCACTCTCTATGACTGTAATCTCTTTTTACGTCGGTTATAGTCCTAGTTTTTAAGATATACCTACTGTTGCTTCTTTCAAAAACATGACTCTAATATCTCTTCGTTTTCAGCTTTTGCGGCGATATTCGCACAACACCGCTACATGACTTACAGAGCGTGGTAGGATCAACAGCTGCGCGAGGAGTACGGGCGTGGGGTTTTGGCCATTTGATGCGCATAATGTCCTGCGAGGAAGCGAGATAAGTGTCTCCAGGGACGGGTTTGATGAGTCCAAGAGAAGGTATTGAGGGGGTGTAAGAATGCTGTGTTTTCAGACAACATCATAGGTAGACTCCCAACGTAGTGTACCATATAGAATCTTTACTTATGATTCTTCTCTACATATGTGAAAAACCTCGTTTCCCTTAGTTCTAGGATTCACTTCCATATAAAGTATGACAAATTTCGGGTAGTCATACTGAAGATGCTTTATTCCTATATATGGGATGAGGTAACGAATGTTTTAACCAATCACCACTACACTAAGTAATAGGACTTTACATTGCTACTCCCTTGAGGGTCTTCATAGCTCTAAATAAAACAATGGAAACAAAAACTCCGAAGGCCTTTAAAAGGGGTTTAAATACAGTAGACGAATAAAGAAGGGGCTCTAATAGCCCTTGAACAATAGTGTTCCATATCCTTCCTGTTCAAGTACTTAGAGCTCAACGTTCTGAGTTAAACGAAGCCTTCCGAGCTGCATCAATAGAAGAAAGACCAAGAGTCATTTGAACGTCTGCTTTCCTCCATCAGTTGATTCCCACCTTCTTAAAAACGTGTATTTCCACATAGCTTTACGCCTAGAACTATCATCGCTCTCAATACCGGGTGGTGGCAGAAAAGAATACTCCGTGCAATTACAAAATGACGTACTATCAAAACACACATGTTCTAAGCATCATACCATGCAGTGGCATGCCACAAACGCCACAGTCATCGCAATCCTCAATCATACAGGCAAGCTGCTTCCTTCGCTCTGAAGGTGCAAACAACCATAGATATTCCCGTAAACCCACCTCGACGCCCCGAATGAATGACGCAGAGCCCATTCGAACCCCATATGTGGAAGGAATATACCACTGCTCCCGGGCCATATAAAGAATCCCGCAATAAAGTCAGTTGTGTGAAGTAAGGGGTACTCCAGCCCATCCGTTTACGCCAAGCGTGATGTCGTGACTCAGACTCTCATACTCACTCACTGCGTAAACCCCTTAAGCGCCTGCAGTACTAACCCGAAAATAACACCCCTCGCCACCCTCTCCACCTGCAGCGCATCAAATACGCGTCCCAGTGCCTCCCCGCTTGCCGCCTGTCCCATAACGCTCGTCAGCGCTTGCGGCATGCCTTTCTCAACGAGCGCCCGCCTTGCCCTCTCTCTCAATCGTTCTTTCTCCTCGTCACTCATCTCCTTGGGCCACGCCTTAAGCTCTGCCTCAGTAGGTAGTGCATTAGCGCGTATCTTGCGGATGTGCGCTGCAAGACCTGCGTCGGACGTGTTGGCGTCAAGCACAGTTTCCTGCATGAGGGTTTGGATGGATGTGAGTTGTGGGTTACCAGGGCGGAGGAGGAAGGTTTTAGCGGCGTTGAGGAGTGTGCGGCGAAGGGACCAGGCCGAGGAAAGGGTGTAGAGTTCGTTTATGGTTGCAAAGAAGAGTTCGATGAGGACGGTAGTTTCTTGTTCAGAGAGAGGAGCGTGTGCGGCACGCGGCCTGGGAGGTTGTTTTGGTTTTGGTGGCGAGGCTATTGTTTGGGGTACGGCGGTTTGTGGGACTTTGTTAGATGATGCGAGGGATATTGCGGAAGGACGTCGTGGTATTGGGGGTATAGGATCTGGAGCGAAAGGTAGTGAGGTGGTGGAGGCTCGAGAGGGGTGGTGAGAATGATAGGGGTCCGTGTAATCGTCGTTGATCTCAGATGGCATCGGTGGTAAGTTGAGGATTTGGTCACCACCGAGAACTGGAGAGAGATCCATACTTTCCCGTACTGATGGGGCCCGACTGGCGCTACGAGATCCACCATACAAAGACGAACGGCCTGATCGTTTACCATCCCCTTCAGGGTTGTAGCTTGGGCGTCGCTCCATGGGCGCCTCGCGCTGGGGTTGCTGATCTACGATAGGAGAGTTGGGGTTGCGGAGGGACTCGGTAGATGTGCGTTTTGCAGCGAAGGACATTGTGCTCTCTGATCGTATATGTGTCGGAAGCTCAGACACTGTGCTTTCTGCGCGGCCGTGTCGTGTAGTGATTGGTGTGTCCTGTATTGTAGATGCGCGAGATACGTTAGGGCTATTGGATGTCGAATCACCTCGTTTTTTGCCGCCTTTCGGGCCAAAAGGTGTTGCAACGCTGCCTAGAACCCCTGTAACACCGCCAAATAGGGCTTTCCCACCGCCTGCAACCTCTTTTGGTGCCTTCGTAAGCACGTCAATCATGCCTTTGCCCATTGTCTCGAACGCTTGACCGGGCCAAAGGCCACCAGCTCCTGGTGACTTTCCAGAGCCGATGTCTTTGTCTAAAAACCGTTTCATCCCCTCGCTCTCAGCTAGGGGCTTGTATTGCACGGCATTGTTCAAGTATCTCTCCAGCTCACCTCGAAGCGAGGCCTTTGTGTGGTTCTTCCAAGTTGGTAGGTCCTTATGTGCTTCTGTGAATCCACTTGCGCCGGTAATATTAGCAATACGACGCAAAACTTCATGCAGAGTTTCAAAGTCAGCATATCGTTTGGCAGACATCCATCCTTTGTAGTACTGTAACGAAGGTTCGATGGAGATTAGATATTCAACATTCGGTTTATTCCTGATGATGCCCTTTTCTCCCGGTTGGGAATCGTCAAAGATCGTTATTTTGCTGTTGTGAAGGGTAAGCGGCGGGGGTACGGGGGGTGGATTGTCCATCAGTGCAGTGGGAGGATTGTTGGGCAGAAGCTGGTCAAAACTAGTGAAGCCTTGCGACTCTGGCTTGGATGTTTCTTCTGACAGGTTCGATGACATGGTGTTGAATTCTGACGAAGAATGAGAAGGGATACTGGAGATGCCGAGTGCATCCGTCTCACCGGGCGTCTCGCTCTGTGAAGAAGTTGGTGTCGCTATGCCTTGCGTCGTGCTTTCTGATTGGTCATCACCTAAAGAAGGGGTGGAGGTAGTTTGCTGCTCCTTAAGTCGTCTTGCGTCCTGCGGTCAACTGATTAGCCAGGCCCTCTACTTGATTTGTGGTTTACGTACTTCTTCTGCAATCATGTGGCTGAGCCGCTGAGCCTCCTGCATAGCTTCGTCCATAGCTTGCTGTGCTTTGCTCACCGTGCGCTTGTGCTTTCTCGCTTCTGCAGATGCCGCTGCTTCTTCGGCAGTTTCCCGCCTCTTGGTGCCGTCGTTAACGCTTTCTAGTGGCGAGGCTTCAACACTGGCATCAATCGCACTCATGAGTTCTGGTTCGGCTTCCTCTAATAAATATACAATCCAGCCATTGATCCACTCGGGCTTCGAGCATGCGCCGATAATCATCTCTAAGACCACTTTGGCCAAAATCTGGTTAAGGAAGTCTCGCGCCGGCTTGCAGTTATACGTCTTGGGATCCAAGTAGTTCTGCAAAATGTCTTCAGCACAACCTCCCAGCTGCTTAGTTTGAAATTCACTGTCCAGAATAGTGGACAGGGTGCTGTCACGCTTCATCTTTAGGTATATATCCACTGCCTCCGAGGCAGTATCGCCTGGAGAGGCCACGATTGCATTGGAAAGCTCAGAGAAGAATATGATCATGAATGATGAGGATTTGGTTGCAAAGTCGACAAAAGTGTCGGCAGGTCGCTTACGTGAAAGGTGGGCAGAGATAGATATTAGGAATGCCGCAAGAGTCTGGCGACACGACTCGGGGAAAATGGTCTCGCTGGGTATGATTGGGAGGTACCACCATCTGTACTGTGTTAGAATGGTACATAGGCAAGACGGTCGCAGCATACTTTACATAATCGCGGATCACAGCCTCCGTTAACTCTGTGAGTGCGGCAGCCGTCTCAGGGCGGAAGTCTGAAAAGTCGACCTTCTGGCCTGAGTACAATTTGACGCTTAGGTCGGCATCGGCTTGGTCTGGCTGAGCA
>Ga0247757_10002226_pt1 | contig 10388 bp, 6 predicted proteins | sample UWRJL126311R4_FD_180929 | JGI IMG/M metagenome (GOLD analysis project Ga0247757, IMG submission 180929) | Plant litter microbial communities from Arlington Agricultural Research Station in Wisconsin, United States - UWRJ-L126-311R-4 | ecosystem: Environmental > Terrestrial > Plant litter >...
GCGGTTGATCTGCACGACTTCCGCGCAGGCCGGTTCGGCGAGCAGTGCGCGAACGACGGCCGCACCCACCTGCCCGGTGCCGCCGATGACGAGGACTCGAAACGCCATGCCATACCTCGCTGACACTGATTGAACGTGCGGGAACGACTCTGCGATCACGCTACCACGAGCGGACCGTCATACCGGCGCACGCCGGTATCCACCGCGATGCGGCCGGCATGGCGAGCGCGTTCGATCGGCTTCTGGCCTCTGCACTGGCGGCGGAGCGGCGGCCTCGGGGACCGGGGACGTGGATCCCGGTGTGCACCGGGATGACGGTGAGGGGTCATTCGCGTCTGCTAGACGGCGTGCGCCTCTGTCGGGCGAGCTACCGCCAGAAGATACGCCCTGCACATGACGGGCAACTCGGCTCTCAACATCGCCAGCGCATCGGGCGACACGTCGTGTTCGAGCACCGCTCGCACGGTGCCGACCAGCAACACGCGCAAGGCGTGCGTCACGCGATCGATGTCGTCGAAGCGAACGTCGGTCGCGGTGGCGAGGAGGCGAGCGATGGCGGCATCGCAACGCCTGCACACATCGGCGATGAGGTCACCCGTCTCCAGCTCGGCGGCGACGACGTAGAGCCCCTGCGCCCCCGGCATGTGACGTGTCTTGGCGTCGACATAGGCCAGCGTCAGGCCGTCGGACATCTCGGCGAGCGGCACGTGCCGGAAACGCTCCGCCGCGGCCTCGATCGCGTTGACCACGTACTCCAGGTAGTCCTCGAGTACGGCATAAAGCAACGCATCCTTGTGCGGGAAGTACTGGTACATGGTGCCGACGGAGACACCGGCCCGGCTGGCCACCCGCGTCGTGGTGAGCCCCGTGAAGCCGTCGGACCGCAAAACCTGAATCGCCGCCTCGAAAATCGCGTCGACGGTCGCCGCCGACCGCGCCTGGCGTGGCCTTTTGCGCGGCTTCAGTGCGTCTTCTGGGGCGATGGGCATATGCGAATGTAAATGGCCGGAGGGGATACCTAATTCGAGGGATGGGGCTACCCCGCTCGTATTCAACAAGGAACCGCCATGAACACGCCAGATCGCATCACCCTCGTCACCGGCGCCAACAAGGGCATCGGCCTCGAAGTCGCCCGTCAGCTCGGCAAGGCCGGGCACCGGATCCTCCTCGGCGCCCGCGACGCGGGTCGCGCCAGCGCGGCAGCCGACACGCTTCGCGCCGAAGGCGTGGATGTACGCGTCGTCGCCGTCGATCTCGACGACCCGTCGTCCATCGCCGCGGCCGCCGCGGATGTCGAGCGCAACGAGGGCCGCATCGATGTCCTCGTCAACAACGCCGCGATCGTCGACGCCGCCGACGGCCCTGCCGGCACGGCGGACCTCGCCGCCGTCCGGCGCATCTTCGATACCAATTTCTTCGGCAGCATCGCCGTGACGCAGGCGTTTCTTCCGTTGATCGGCAAGTCGTCGGCCGGCCGCATCGTCAATGTGTCCAGCGGCCTCGGGTCGATCGCACTCAACGCCGACCCGTCGTGGGAATACGCATCGGTGAAGCTGCTCGGTTACAACGGATCCAAGGCCGCCCTGAACCTCTTCACCGTGATCCTGGCAGCGGAGCTGGAAGAACGCGGCATCCGCGTGCATGCGGTCAACCCCGGTTACACCGCCACCGACCTCAACGGCAACAGCGGCCACCAGACCGTGGCCGAGGGTGCCGAGGAAATCGTGCGCCTCGCGCTGTCCGACGGCGGCCCGACCGGTACGTTCACGAGCAAGGACGGTCCGGATCCCTGGTAAGGCGCCGGGGACATGGCCTGTGCGCGAGCCAGGCCATGTCTACCGCCGGGCATCTGGCGGAGCGGGGAAGTCGACTTCGCAAGATCGCGCGACGCTTCGCCAAGACACCGGAGCGGCTACGTCGCACCGTGGCACCACTTCCCCTGACCGACATCTCATCTGCCGAGGGTCTCCGTGGCAACGCGCGAATCCACCATCCTGGTCGTCGGCGCCGCCGGCAAATTCGCGAGCCTGGTCGTGCCCGAGCTGGTCAAGCGTGGCGCGACGGTGCGAGCCCTCGTTCGTAACGAATCGAAAGCCGCTGTGGCACGGTCGATGGGCGCAACCGAGGTCGCCATCGGCGACCTGTCGGCGGGCGACAGCCTGGTCGCGGCGTGCGAGGGGGTGGGAGGCATCTTCCACATCGGGCCCGCCTTCGTCGCCAGCGAAGCCGCGATGGGCGTATCGCTCGTCGAAACCGCCGAACGGAGCGGCGTTTCGAAATTCGTGTTCTCTTCCGTCATCCAGCCGACGAACGTATCGCTCGCGAATCACGCCAGCAAGATTCCTGTCGAGGATGCCGTCTATTCCTCTCGACTGATCTACACCGTTCTCCATCCCGCGAACCTGATGCAGAACATCGGGCTCGCATGGCCCGCGATCGTGCGCGACGGCCGCTTCGGCGAGCCGTTTCCCAATGAAAGCCGCGTCGCGCGCGTCGATTACCGCGACGTCGCCGAGCTCGCCGCGGTCGCCCTGACCAGCGATCGGCTCGACTACGCCACGCTTGAACTGGCGGCCGGCATGTACAGCCGGCACGACATCGTCGCAGCGATCGCCGAGGAACTCGGCCGCCCCATCGAAGCGTTCGCACCTGCCTTCGACGACTGGGTCCGCGCCGCCCATCCGCCTTACGACGACAGCCAGCTACGAATGCTCGAGCGGGTCTTCGAGCACTACGCTCGCTGCGGGCTGGGCGGCAACAGTCTGACGCTGACGGCCGCGCTGGGACGGTCACCTCGATCCTTGCGCGACTACATCCGTCATCGCGCCGGGTGAGCGACGAATTCCGGCGTTCGCCGTCGTTCGGCGCCATTTCGAGCGATTCGTGGCATTTGTCGCCACTCCTTCCCGACGAGCGGCTGGCGACGGATGGCCGTTGCCGGCGATCCCGGACCATCCGGAACGCCATCGCCCCGCGTGCGGGCGGGTGAAGCACCCCTCGCGCCGCCCTCGATTCCATGCCATCCCCACCCGCTCCGACGCCTGTATAATCGGTCCCTGTAACGCCCGGTGGGAGAAGCGGATGGACCCGCTGCCGAAGACGCAACGCCCGTAATCGCTCAGGCTCCCATACCACCGCGCGGTCATCACTCTGGAGAGACCGGTTCGATCCGGCGCCGAAGGTGCAAGAGGCTCGCCGCCTCCAAACTCTCAGGCAAAAGGACAGAGGGGCGCCCCACGTGCCGGCACGGCACGGTCATTGCGGATGCCCCCAAGCCATGAGCCAGAAAACCTCTCCCTCGCTGCGCGACCTCGAGCACCATGGCGCGTTCATCGAACGCCACATCGGCCCCAACGATGCCGAGATCGGCGAGATGCTGGCCGTGGTCGGCCACGCCTCGCTCGACGCGCTGACCGACGCGATCGTTCCGGGCTCGATCAAGTCGCCGGCACCGCTCGCCCTGCCCCGCGCCGTGACGGAAGAAGAGGCCATCGCGAAGATCCGTCGCATCGCCGATCGCAACACGGTCTTCCGCAGCTTCATCGGCCAGGGCTACTACGGCACGCTCACCCCGAACGTCATCCTGCGCAACGTGCTCGAGAACCCGGCGTGGTACACGGCCTATACGCCGTACCAGGCGGAGATCTCGCAGGGCCGCATGGAAGCGCTGATCAACTTCCAGACGATGGTCGCCGACCTCACGGGCATGGACATCTCCAATGCCTCGCTGCTCGACGAAGGCACCGCCGCCGCCGAAGCGATGACGCTGGCGAAGCGTTCGGGCAAGTCGAAGTCGAACGTGTTCTTCGTGTCGGAAGACGTCCATCCGCAGACGCTCGACGTGCTGCGCACGCGCGCCGACGGCATCGGCATCGAGCTGCACATCGGCCCCGACGCCGAGGCCGCCACGGTCGAGAGCTTCGGCATCCTGCTGCAGTACCCGAACACGTTCGGCCGCATCAACGATTACAAGGCCCTCGCCGACGCCACGCACGCGCGCGGCGCCGTGGTCTGCGTCGCCACCGACCTGCTCGCCCTCACGCTGATCGCCTCGCCGGGCAGCTGGGGCGCCGACATCGTCGTCGGCAACACGCAGCGTTTCGGCGTGCCGTACGGTTTCGGTGGCCCGCACGCCGCCTACCTCGCCTGCCGCGACGCCTATAAGCGTTCGATGCCGGGCCGCCTGATCGGCGTCTCGATCGACAGCGAAGGCAAGCCGGCTTACCGCCTCACGCTGCAGACGCGCGAACAGCACATCCGTCGCGAGAAGGCCACGTCGAACATCTGCACCGCGCAGGTGCTGCTGGCCGTGATGGCGAGCATGTACGCCGTGTACCACGGCCCCGAAGGGCTGGTGCGCATCGCTCGCCGCACGCATCGCCTCGCGGCGATCCTGGCGGGCGCGCTCGGCAAGGCCGGCGTCGCCGTGGGCGCCGACTTCTTCGACACGCTGCATATCACGGGCGTCGACGCGAAGGCACTGCACGCGAAGGCCACCGCCGCGCGGGTGAACCTGCGTGCCATCGACGCCACCAGCGTCGGCATCTCGCTCGACGAGACGACCACCCGCGCCGACATCGTGACGCTCGCCGGCGTCTTCGGTGCCAACGCCGACGACATCGACGCGCTCGACGCCGCCACGGCCGACGCCCTGCCGCAGGGCCTGCTGCGCGACATCGACTTCCTGCAGCACCCGGTCTTCAACACGCATCACAGCGAACACGAACTGCTGCGCTACCTGCGCGGCCTCGCCGACAAGGATCTCGCGCTCGACCGCACGATGATCCCGCTCGGTTCGTGCACGATGAAACTCAACGCCACCGCGGAGATGATCCCTGTCACGTGGCCGGAGTTCGCCAACATCCATCCGCTCGTCCCGGCCGACCAGGCGCAGGGTTACAAGCAGCTGATCGACGAACTCGAAGCCATGCTGGTCGAGTGCACCGGCTACGACGCCGTCAGCCTGCAGCCGAACTCCGGCGCGCAGGGCGAATACGCGGGCCTGCTCGCCATTCGCGCTTACCACCGCTCGCGCGGCGAAGGCCATCGCGACATCTGCCTCATTCCGGAATCCGCGCACGGCACCAACCCCGCGTCGGCCCAGATGTGCGGCATGACCGTCGTCGTGACGCGCTGCGATTCGAACGGTAACGTCGACGTCGACGACATCCGCGAAAAGGCCGAGAAGTACTCGGATCGCCTCGCCGCGATCATGATCACCTACCCGTCCACGCACGGCGTGTTCGAGGAAGACGTCGTCGCCATCTGCGAGGCGGTGCACAAGCACGGCGGCCAGGTGTACACCGACGGCGCGAACATGAACGCGCTGGTCGGTCTCGCCAAGCCGGGCAAGTGGGGTTCGGACGTCTCGCACCTCAACCTTCACAAGACCTTCTGCATCCCGCACGGCGGTGGCGGCCCGGGTGTCGGTCCGTGTGCCGTGAAGTCGCATCTCGCCCCGTTCCTGCCGCGCGCGTTCGGCGGCGAAGGCGAGGTGGGCATGGTCAGCGCCGCCACGTTCGGCTCGGCCTCCATCCTGCCGATCTCGTGGATGTACATCACGCTGATGGGCACGGAAGGCCTGCGCAAGGCGACCCAGGTCGCGCTGCTCAACGCCAATTATGTGGCGAAGCGCCTGGAGCCTTATTTCGAAACGCTCTACACCGGCCGTAACGGCCTGGTGGCGCACGAGTGCATCCTCGACCTGCGTCCGCTCAAGGACGCCACGGGCGTGGGCGCCGAAGACGTCGCCAAGCGCCTCATCGACTTCGGCTTCCATGCCCCGACGCTCAGCTTCCCGGTCTCCGGCACGCTGATGGTCGAGCCGACCGAGAGCGAATCGCTGCACGAACTCGACCGCTTCATCGACGCGATGATCCAGATCCGCGAGGAAATCGCCGCGGTGCAGGACGGCCGCCTCGACCGCGAAGACAACCCGCTGCGCAATGCCCCGCACACCGCCACCATGGTCACGGGCACCGAGTGGACCCATGCCTACCCGCGCGAACTGGCCGCCTTCCCGCTGCCGTCGCTGAAACTGGCGAAGTACTGGCCGCCGGTCTCCCGCGTCGACAACGTGTTCGGCGACAAGAACGTGATGTGCGCCTGCATCCCGATCGACGCGTACAAGGAAGACGCCGAGGCGTAAGGCACAACGACCGCCTGTCTCGATAAGCCGCCCGGTTCGCCGGGCGGCTTTTTTATCGCACGCGGAATGGAGGCTCGGCTGCGCCCTCGGGGCCCGTCTGCACCGTCGCTGCTGCAGGAGCGCACCCGGGCGCGAAGGGGTGCTCGCCGCATCGCCCAGGCCATGCCTCACCCCAGCAGGAGCCAGCCTGCCGGCGAATGGCACGCGGCACGCACCCCTTCGCCCGCCAGCGGGCTTCCCACCACATCCCGCCCGCCTTCGGTTGTCCTTCACCTGTTGCCTCGCGGTCCGGTCGTTTCATTCAACGCGGCAGGTTCCTGCAAGTCCCCCATACGCCACCGAATCTCCGCGCACGGGGTTTGCCTTAAACTCCCGGTCCTGACCGCCACGTATGCCGTGGGCGGCACTGATCGAGGTGAACCGCATGAGCCAGGAAACCCCCAGCGACGACAGCCTCATTGGCCTGTTGAAGGGCGTCGAAGACTTCAGCCAGAACGTCTTTCCCGAAACCCAGGAGCTCTTCAGCGAGCTGGCCGAAGGCCAGAGCCCGCATACGCTCTTCATCACCTGCGCCGACTCGCGCGTGGTACCGGAGATGATCACCCAGACGCAGCCGGGCGAGCTCTTCGTGTGCCGCAACATCGGCAATATCGTGCCGGGCTACGGCGAGATGATGGGTGGCGTGTCCGCCGTGGTCGAGTTCGCGGTCGCCGTCCTTCGCGTCCGCCAGGTGGTCATCTGCGGTCACAGCGACTGCGGCGCCATGAAAGGCCTGTTGAACCCCGAGTCCACGCGCGATCTGCCGACCGTCACGGCCTGGCTCCGGAACGCCGAGGCGGCGAAGAGCGCGGTGTTCGCACGCAAGCTCGACGGCGCGGATGCGATGAAGGCGGTCATCGAAGAGAACGTGCGCCTGCAGCTGGCCCACCTCCGGACGCATCCGGCGGTCACCGCCGCGCGAGCCGACAACGCGATCACGTTGCAGGGTTGGGTGTACGACATCGGTAACGGCACGGTCTCCGTCCTCGACCAGGCGACCGATCGCTTCGTGGCGCTGGCGGAAGCCATCGGTCGCAAGAACGCCGAATGATCGTCCCCGGGCGCGCCCACCTCGGACATATCCTGCGCTACGTCGGCCGCCCGTTGATCTGGCTGCTGGCGTGGGACATCGCCGTCACCGCGCTCTGGTACACCGTCGATCCCGACTGGATCGAGTTCCCTGCCCTCCCGCTGACGCTGCTCGGCTCGGCCGTCGCCGTGTACCTGAGCTTCCGCAACACCACCGCGTACGCGCGCTGGTGGGAAGCCCGCACACTCTGGGGCGCGATGGTGAACGCCTCGCGTACGCTCGCCCGCGAGGCGCTCACGTTGCTGGGCGATCGCGAGGTCGCCGTCACGGTCGTCCATCGGCAGATCGCGTTCGTGCAGGCGCTGCGCCTGCACCTCCGCCGGCAGGCGCCCTGGGACGAACTGGCCCACCGTCTGTCGACCGACGAGCAGTCGTCGCTACGCGACGTGGCGAACGTGCCCAACGCCATCCATGCGCGCACCGCGACCATCATCGCCGACGCGCGTCCGGATCCCATCCTGCTCACCACCCTCACGCGAACGCTGTCGGATATCACCAACGCGCAAGGGGGCATGGAGCGCATCAAGAACACGCCGCTGCCGCAGCAGTATGCGACCTACCCCGCCATCTTCACGCACGGCTTCTGCCTGCTGTTGCCGCTCGGTCTGGTCGAGACCCTGGGCCTCTACACGCCGCTGGGCTCCACCGTGGCCGGGTTCCTGTTCCTCGCGCTGCTGCAGATCGGCAACGACATCCAGAATCCCTTCGAGAATCTCGAAGACGACGTACCGCTTTCCACGCTCACGCAGGCCATCGAGATCGACCTGCGCGATGCGCTGGGCGAGAAGCACGGCCTGGAGCCGATCAAGCCGGTGAACGGGATTCTCTGGTAGGTCGTAACGGCCGCCAGAGCCATGCACTTGTGGGAGCGGCCTTGGCCGCGATGGGTGCTTGCCGCGAGCCCCCATCGCGGCCAAGGCCGCTCCCACAGACAAGCACTCCAGACCCGACTTTCCCGACCGCGTCACCCAGACCATGACCCATGGCACGGGACATCCCGGTCCCATCGGATTTCAATCGAGATAAATACCGGTTCCACGGAGAATCTCCCTTGCGCGTGTTTCGTCCGATCGCCCTCGCCGCCGCCCTGGCTCCCGCCATCGCCGCCGCTTCGTCCGGCCCCGCCGACCTCGTCAATCCGCTGATCGGCACCACGAACGGCGGTAACGTCTTCCCGGGTGCGGTGGTGCCGTTCGGCATGCTGCAATTCAGCCCCGAGGCCTCGCCGCTGCCCGGCAAGAAGGCGCCGATCGCCGCCCCGGGCGGTTACGAATACCGCGCCGACGCGATCCGCGGTTTCAGCCTTACCAATGTCGAAGGCTGGGGCTGCGCGGGCGCCTCGGGGGATATCCCGCTGATGCCGATCACGGAAGACGTGGTGGCCTCCCCCTCCACCGATCTCCGCCACGCGTACGCCTCGAAGTTCACGCATGCGAATGAAACGGCGAAGGCCGGTCACTACCGGGTCACGCTCGACAACGGCGTCACCGCCGACCTGACCGCCGCGCTGCATTCGGGCGCGGCCCGCTTCGCCTTCCCCGCCGGCAAGCCGGCGAACGTGCTCGTGCGCTCGTCCGATTCCGAAGTGGGTTCGGAGAACGCCAGCGTCACCGTCGACAAGGCCAATCGCCGTGTCAGCGGCGAAGTGACCAGTGGCAACTTCTGCGGCTACATCAACGAAGCCGATCGCCGTAGTTATTACACGCTGTACTTCGTCGCCGAGTTCGACCAGCCGTTCGCCTCGACCGGCGCGTGGCAGGACACCACCGTCACGCGAGGCGGCACGCAGGCGCACGGCGGCACGGGCTACGGCCCCAAGGGCTTCCCGGAAGCCGGCAAGGGTTCCGGCGCATGGGTTGGTTTCGCGAAAGGCACGAAGACGGTCAACGTGCGCGTCGGCATCTCGTACGTCAGCGCCGCGAACGCGCAGGCGAACCTCGATGCGGAAAACCCGAAGGGCACCACGTTCGAGTCGCTGCGCGACAAGGCCGTGGCGGCATGGAACGAGCGTCTGTCGCACATCGACATCGAAGGCGGCACGCCGGATCAGCGCACGGTGTTCTACACCGCGCTGTACCACTCGCTGATGCACCCGAACGTCTTCAGCGACGTCAACGGCGAGTACCGCGGATTCGACAACAAGACGCATCGGGTCACCGGCACGCAGAAAGCGCAGTACGCCAACTTCTCCGGATGGGACGTCTATCGCTCGCAGCTGCCGCTCGTCGCGTGGCTCGAGCCGAAAACCGCGAGCGACATCGCACAGAGCCTCTACAACCAGGCGCAGCAGAACAACGGCGTGTGGGACCGCTGGACCCATAACAACGGCGGCACGCACGTGATGAACGGCGACCCCGCCGCACCTTCCGTCGCCGGCATCTACGCCTTCGGCGCACGCGACTTCGACGCGAAGGGTGCCCTCGCCTCGCTGGTGCATGCGGCGGACAACCCCACCGCACTCGATACCTCGCACGATGGCTGCGAGGTGGAATGCGTGGGCCAGCGTCCCGGTCTCGACGCGTGGCTGAAGCTGCATTACATCCCCGTCGGTGCACCCGCGTGGGGCCCGGCCGCCGATACGCTCGAAACCGTCGCCGCCGAATTCGGCATCAGCGCGCTCGCGCAGCGCCTCGGCGACGCCGCCACGTCGAAGCGTTTCCTCGGCCGCGCACAGTACTGGCGCAACCTGTTCGATCCGAAGGCCACCGCCGAGGGCGGCTACATCCGCAACCGCAACGCGGACGGCAGCTGGGCGCTCGTGAAGGACGACGACGACAAGGAAGCCCACGCGTTCACCCCGTCGACGGGCGACGGCTTCGTCGAAGGCAGCGCCGCACAGTACGTGTGGATGGTGCCGTTCAACGTGGGCGGTCTGTTCGATGCGATGGGCGGCCGCGACAAGGCACGCAAGCGCCTCGACGCATTCTTCTATCAGCCCGACGGCGCGTTCGCCGTGACGAAGTCCGGCCCGCTGCACGCCGAGCTCGACAACGAACCGTCCATCGGCACGCCGTGGCTCTACAACTACGCCGGCCAGCCGTGGAAGACGCAGGAACTCGTGCGTCGCGTGCTGGACACCATCTGGCTCAACGCGCCGAACGGCATCCCGGG
>Ga0247757_10002227_pt1 | contig 10373 bp, 10 predicted proteins | sample UWRJL126311R4_FD_180929 | JGI IMG/M metagenome (GOLD analysis project Ga0247757, IMG submission 180929) | Plant litter microbial communities from Arlington Agricultural Research Station in Wisconsin, United States - UWRJ-L126-311R-4 | ecosystem: Environmental > Terrestrial > Plant litter >...
GGTTCACAATCGTCCACTCTTTCGCCGACGCGATAAGGGGCGTGGCGACCAGGAGGGCGGCGATCCAACGGGATTTCATCACTGCAGGCTGGGTGGGTCCCACGCGATGTCCAATTCATCCCGCGCTGCGGCGCGCCCGGGCTGACTTCAGCGGGTTGGTTTGGGCGTCCGCTTGGTACCAGCGGTAGAAGCTCACGGCGAAAGCGAGCATGGCGACCCCCATGCCGATGAGCTTCATCATCGATCCCGCCAGCAACTGGTCGCCGGCGGCGGTGAGATTCGTAATGCGCGGGGCGTACTCGTAAGTCGGGTAGAGGACGTCTTGCGAGAAGGTGATGTAGGCAAAGACCGGCGTCATGCCGATGATCACCGCTGGCAGGAAAAGCATCTGCTTGGCGTAGCTCGCCCGTGGAAATTCCTTCGACGGGCTCAGCAGCGGCCACCAGTAGAACAAGGCGGCACCGAACATGGTGAAGTGTTCGAGAATGTGGATGGGGCGGTTCTGCAGCGCGAGGTCGTAAAGCAGGGGCATATGCCAGCCGGTCATGACGGCGGTGTAGACGACGCCGCAGACCACGGGGTTCGTCAGCACGCGCAGGATCGGGCGGAGGCCGGGGCGGGCGGTCACCGGGCGCACCATCCAGTCCGGCAGGCCGAGCAGCAGGAGCACGGCGGCCGGGTAGATGATCAGCTGGTGTTGCAGCATGTGCGCGCTGAGCAGGTAGCGCTCGGCGACCTGGTCCAGCGGGGAGCCGACGGCGAGGTAGAAGACGAAAAGCGCGGTGTAGAATGCGATGGCCTGGTTCCGTGGGTAGGGCTGGCCCGGGGCCAGGCGTTCACGCCAGGGGCCGGCCATGATGGCATAGAGCCAGCCGAGGAAGATGAGCCCGCCGATCAGAATCGGTTCATTATGCCAGTGGGTCCATTCGATCATCGCCGTTCAGGAAATGCAGCCGAACCGGAATGGCCACAAAAAGCACAAAAAACGCCTGTCTTGCCGACGAAAGACTTCCGTGCGCCCATAGGCGCCTTGTGAGTTTGATGGCAGGCGGATCTGGTGTTTTTCGTGGCCAATTCGATCGGTGGATTTGTCTGGGCACAAAAAAGCCGCGACTGGCGTCGCGGCTTGGGAGAGGGGATCGAGCTGCGCTCAGAAGAGCAGTACGCCGGCCACGCTGCTCAGCGGCTTGGCGGCGTCGGCGCCGAAGAGGTGGAGTAGGGCCCACATCGTGCCACCGGCCAGGACCAGGCCGATGAAGAACAGGATCGTGCAGAACACCTTGTCCCAGCGCAGGTGCATGAAGATGAAGATCACGCACAGGAACTTGAAGGCGGACAGGATGCAGAGCGTCGAGACGACGAACCACTTCGCCAGCGGGAGGTAGACGAGGACGACCTCGACGCCGGTGACGACGGCCAGGACCATCGCGAGGGCGACGAAGTAGTGGAATTTGCTCGGCTCATGGTGGCCGGCGGCGGGAGCGGTGGCGGCGTGGGCGGACATGTTAGAGGTACTCCAGGAGGTAGACGGCCGTGAAGATGATGATCCAGACGATGTCGACGAAGTGCCAGTAAAGGCCGATCGCCTCGACATCGCCGGCGTTCTTTTCGCCGAACTCGACCGCACCCGCGACCCGGCTGTACCAGATGACGGAGGCGAAGGCGACGGCGCCCACACTCAGGGGGATCGCCGCGTGGCGCACGAACTCCAGGAACGGCGTGCCGTAGATGACCTCGATCAGGCCCGGGACGACCCAGATGAAGGAGACGCCCATCACCACGCAGACGGCGAGGAGGTGGAGGAAATTCTTGATCAGGCCGTTGCCGTGGGTCGGCTTGAACGTGCGGACGTACATCATGCCCAGCAGGAGCACACCGATGGCGACGTGCGTGCCGTGCGTGCCGGTGAGGGTGTAGAACGTCGAGCCGAAGATGCTGTTCGAAAGCGTCATCTTCTTGATGTGGACGAAGTGCGCGAACTCGTACACCTGGCCGCCAAGGAAGATGCAGCCGAAGAACATCGTGCCGAGGAGCATGTTCCGGGTGCTCTTGATGTTGCCGCGCTGGATGGAGTTCACGGCGAGCGCCATGAGCAGCGACGACATCAGGAGGATGAAGGTCGAGAACGAGGTGAGCTCGATGTTGAAGACCTGCGTCGGAACCGCGTTACCCGGGGGCGGGTTGAGGCGGTAGACGAGATGTGTCGAGATCAGCGACCCGAAGAACATGCAGTCCGAGGCGAGGAAGGCCCACCAAAGGAGCTTCTTGTTCGGAATACCCGTCGAGGTCGTGTGGTCGTGGTGGTGATCGATGGCACCAGTGGCCGCTTGGCTGCTCATGTAGGAGAAAAGTTGGGAGCTGAGAGTGGAGGGCTGGGAGCCAGAGGGCTTAGTGGTGGCCGCCGCGGGACTCCGTGGCGTTGCCCTTCTCGTCGAGATGGAGGTGGTAGCCGCCCGGGCCCTCGAGGGACCAGAGGTAGCAGCCGAGGACGAGGATCGCGCCGCCGGCGACGGCGAGCGGGAAGTGCGAGGAAAGGACTTCCTTGCCGAACATCATCACCGGGTGCTTCAGCTGGGCGAAGTTGTAGGCGCCGATCAGCAGGCCGGTGCACGAGATCAACGGATACCAGGACTGGTCGGGCATGTGGATGCCGCCGTGGGATTCCTCGGCCTTCATGTGCTCGGCGCGCTCCTTGGCGATCTCCTCCTTGTGGTGCTTTTCATACCACCACGGGTCGCGGGCGTGGACGGTCGGGATCGCGGCGAAATTGTACTCCGGCGGGGGCGACGGGATGGACCACTCGAGCGTGCGGGCATCCCACGGATCGTTGCCGCACTTCTGGCCCTTGAAGAAGCTCCAGACGAGAACGGCGAAGTAGGTGAAGATGCCGACGCCGAGGAGGTACGCGCCGCAGGTGGCGAAGAGGTTGCCCTCGTTCCAGCCCATGTTGGCGTCGTAGGTCCAGGTGCGGCGCGGCATGCCGTTCAGGCCGAGGAAGTGCATCGGGAAGAACGTGCAGTTGAAGCCGATGAAGATGAGCCAGAAGGACAGCTTGCCCCAGAACTCCGGCACCATGCGGCCGAAGAACTTCGGGAACCAGAAGTGGATCGCGGCGAGCAGCGCGAAGGTGGCGCCGCCGATGAGCACGTAGTGGAAGTGGGCGATGACGAAGTAGCTGTCCTGCTGCTGCGCGTCGGCCGGCGCGGCCGAGTGCATGATGCCGGAGAAGCCGCCGAGCATGAACATCCAGATGAAACCGAGCGCGAACATCATCGGCACGCGGGTCATGATGCGGCCGCCCCAGAGGGTGCCGATCCAGTTGAAGATCTTGACGCCGGTCGGCACCGCGATGGCCATGGTCGCGAGCGAGAAGGCCGCGGTGGCGATGGTGCCCATGCCGGTCGTGAACATGTGGTGGCTCCACACGCCGAAGCCGATGAAGCCGATGGCGACGCCCGAGAAGACGACGATCGGGTAGCCGAAGAGGGGCTTGCGGGAGAACGTCGGGAGAATCTCCGAGACGTAACCCATCGGGGGGAGGATGAGGATGTACACCTCGGGATGGCCGAACACCCAGAAGAGATGCTGCCAGAGGATGGGCTGGCCGCCGCCGGACACCTCGAAGAAGTTCGTGCCGAAGTTGCGGTCGAACATCACCTCAACCAGCGCGATGGCGATGGCGGGGAGCGCGAGGACGAGGAGGAAGCTCGTGACGAGCGCCATCCAGGTGAACACCGGCAGGCGCATCATCGTGAGGCCCGGGGCGCGCATGTTGATGATCGTGACGATGAAGTTCAGCGAGGCGACGATCGAGGAAAGGCCGAGGATCTGGAGGCCGAGCACCCACATGTCGGTGGAGAGGTCGGGCGTGAAGACCTTCGAGGTCAGCGGAGCGTAGCCGAACCAGCCGACATCGGGGGCGCCGCCGAAACCGGACCAGGCCGGGACGAAATGGGAGAGCCAGCCGACGTTCAGCATGAACGCGCCGACCACCCAGGCCCAGAGGGAGAAGGTGTTGAGGCGGGGGAAGGCGACGTCGCGGGCGCCGATCTGCAGCGGGATGAGCAGGTTGAAGAACGCCGCGTTCAGGGGCATCACCGCGAGGAAGATCATCGTCGTGCCGTGCATCGTGAACAGCTCGTTGTAGAGCTGGGCGCTGATGAAGCGGTTGTTCGGGACGATGAGCTGCGTGCGGATCAGCAGGGCCTCGAGGCCGCCGATCAGGAAGAACATGATGGCGAAGCCGCCATACATCATGCCGATCTTCTTGTGGTCCACGGTCGTCAGCCAGCCGACGAGGCCGGTCTTGGCCGTCGGGCGGGTGAAGACCTCGAAGGTCTGCTTGACCGCGGGCGCGTGTTTGGTGGTGCCGCCGGAATAATCGGATTTGGCGATGGCTTGGGCCATGATGGGAAAGGGGTGGTGTTTAAAGGAGGACGCTTACTTCAGGCTGCGGAGATAGGCGACGATCGCGTCGATCTCCCGGTCATCCAGCGTGAACTTGTGCTGGCCGGTCTGGACGTCGATGTAGCCGCCGTTGAACATCTTGTTGCCGGGTTTGAAATACACGGGGTCCTTGATCCACAGGTGCAGGTGCTCCGGGGTGTTCTCGAGGACGCCGGCGGCGATGGTGGAGCGGGCGCCGACGTGCGTCAGCTCGGGGCCGGTGATGCCGATGCCCTCGTGGCCGCGGACGGTGTGGCAGGTGATGCAGGTCTTTTCCGAGAAGAGCTTGCGGCCGGCGGCGACCTGCGCGGCGTTCTCGCCGGCATCGGGAGACTGGAGCTTCTTCCAGGCGGCGAACGGGTCGGCATCGAACGCGGCCGAACCGGAGAAGGTGTCACCCGGGCCGGGATTCTTCAGGGAGGCAAAGGAGACGTGCGGCTTCTCGGCATCCGCGGCGATGACCTCGGCCGTGGCGGTGCGGGCGCCGTTCTTCTGGTTCTCCAGCCACTTCGAGTAGTCGGAGGGGGAGAGGGCGATGACACGGAATTTCATGATCGCGTGTGACTCGCCGCAGTACTCGGCGCACTGGCCGTAGTAATAGCCGGCCTTGTCGGCCTTGAACCAGAGGTGGTTCGCGCGGTTCGGCATCATGTCGACCTTGCCGGCGAGTTTCGGGATCCAGAAGCTGTGGATGACGTCGACGGTGCGGAGGTGGACGCGGACGGCCGTACCGACGGGCACGACGAGCTCATTGCCGGTGGTCAGCTGACCTTCGCCGCCGGTCGGCAGCTTGATCGTCTCGTTGTTGTAATCGAACTTGAACCACCACTGGTAGCCGGTGGCGGTGACATCCATCGTGTTGCCGCTGTCGACGTCAGCCTGCGGTACATCATAGGTGTACCAGATGTCCCGGAGCGTCGGGATGGCGATGATGACGAGGAGGGCGACGGAGCCGGCGATGAGGCCGATTTCGACGAGGGGATTGCCATGGCCAGCCTCGGCCGGGGGCTCGGCCTGCTCTTCGGCGGCGGACTTCGCCCGGAACTTGATCTGGGCGTAGGCGAGGACGGCGCCGACGATCAGGAAAATGAACATGGTCACGTAAACCGTGACCATGAAGAGGTCCCACTGGGAGCGGGCCACGGGGCCTGCGCTCACCATGGTCGACTGGGGGCCGCTGAGGCTGAACACCTGGTGCAGCTTGTTGCAGCCGGGGAGCACCACAAGGGCGAGGCCGGCGGCCAGAACGGCGCCAACACGGGAAATTGGGCGGAAAGCAGAGCGTGTGCGGGTCATGTGTAACAGCGGAGGCATCAGCGGTGTGCGCTGCGCCAATAGTATTCGGGCAGGGTTCGGAATTTATAGGGCATTTCAATCCCAAAACCGCATCGGATTTTCCCCGGATGCGGCGCTATTAATCTCCCTCCATCACGCATTAGGGAAAAATTATCCGGTTTTGCGCCATTGCGCCGGCCGGGGGCGTGTGTTCTAGTGGCAGCCCATGAAAAAATACCTCGTTTTCTCGTTGGTCGCCAGCGGTCTCATCCTGACCGCTTGCGGCAAGAAGGAAGAATCCAGCGCGGCGGCCCCGACCAGCGCTCCGGCGACGACCGCCGCCGCTCCGGCGGCACCGGCGGTGGCCACCATCGAGCTGACGGCGAATGACAGCATGAAGTTTAGCGCGACCCACTTCGAGGTCGCCGCCGGTCAGGACGTGAAGGTCATCTTCACCAACATGGGCACCATGCCCAAGGTCGCCATGGGCCACAATTTCGTGCTCCTCAAGAAGGGCTCCGACTTGAAGGCCTTTGCCGATGCCGCCGTCGCGGCCGGCGCGACCGACTACGTCCCGGCGGGCAAGGCCGACCAGATCATCGCCCACACGAAGCTCCTCGGGCCGAAGCAGTCCGACGAAATCACCTTCAAGGCGCCGACCGAGCCGGGTGAGTACCCGTTCCTCTGCTCCTTCCCGGCCCACTTCCTGTCGGGCATGAAGGGCGTGATCGTCGTCAAGTAAGCGCGGGCGATCCCGAAAAATGACGAAGCCGGACCTCGTGGTCCGGCTTTTTTATGGGATGATTGCTTGGTGCCTTCTCGTAGGGGCGGAGCTTGCTCCGCCCTTGGGACGCGGCGGCCCTGGCTGCGAGGGCGGAGCAAGCTCCGCCCCTACAAGATCGGAGAAGAGGAAATGCCTCACCCCGCCGGCACGGCCGGCCACCACACGTACAGGAACAGGTAAACCAGCACGCCCGTCACCGACACATAAAGCCAGATGGGAAAGGTGAACTTCGCCCAGCGGCGGTGGCTCTCGATGTTACCCTTGAGCGCGAACAGGAACGTGCGCGGCACGAGGTAGGCGATGGCCATCGCCAGCACGATGTGCGTGAAGAGCATGGTAAAGTAGAAGGCACGCAGCGCCGGGCTTTCGCCGCCGAACGGGGTGTGCACCCCGCGAATCAGGATCTTGTGGGTGACGTAGCCGACCAGGAACAGGGCGGACACCGCGCCGGCGGTCAGCATGCAGGCCCGGTGCGCCTCGATCTTGCGCTGCTTGATCAGCACGAAGCCAACCACGATCAGCACCGTGGCGGTGGCGTTGAGCGCGGCGTTGAGGGTGGGAATGTCGGAGACGGTCATAGAGTCGGGTCATTGCGAGGAGCGGAGCGACGAAGCAATCCAGCTGGATCGCCACGCCCGCAAAGCGGGCTCGCGATGACAAATTTATAGGTGAAGGATCAGAGTTTGAAAATCACCCGGTCCGCCACCAACAGCCCGAGGAGCAGCGGCAGGTAGGCGATCGAGATGAAGAAGAGCTTGCGCGCCTCGGTTTCGCGCCGCGCCGGGTTGAGGAAATGGAAGGCCGACACCAGGAACCAGAGCCCGAGGACCGCCGCGAGCGCACCATAATACCACGTGCAGTAGCCGAGCAGCGTCGGGAACAGGCTCGCGGCCACCAGCAGCACTGTCCAGACGAAGGTCCAGCGCGAGAGCGACGCGCCCGACGGGTCGACCACGGACAGCATCGGCATGCCGGCCGCGGCGTAGTCCTTGCGGTAGGTCCACGCGATCGCGAAGAAGTGCGGCATCTGCCAGGTGAACATGATCGCAAATAGGGACCAGCCGATGCCCGGATTCGAGCGGCCGGCGGCGGCCCAGCCGATGAGCGGCGGGAGCGCGCCGCTGATGGCGCCGAGTTCGGTGTTCCAGCGCGACCAGCGCTTGGCCGGGGTGTAGATCGCGAGGTACGCCACGATCGTGGCGAGGCCGAGGAAAGCGGAGTAACCGTTCACCAGCTTGAAGAGTACGGCGAGACCGGCGATGCACAGGGCCCAGCCGACGATGAACGCCGAGCCGGGCGCGATGATGCCTGTCGGAATGGGACGGCCCGCCGTGCGCTTCATCTTCGCGTCCGTGTCGCCCTCCATCCACATGTTCAACGCGGCGACGCCACCCGCGCACAGCGCGGTGCCGAGCACCACGAGGAACGTGCGCCGCCAGTCAAAGAAGGAGTAGGGCACCGCAGCGAGGTAGCCGACCATCGCGGTGATCACGGACATCAGGCTCAACCGCGGCTTGGTCAGCTCGAGGTAATGCCGCCAGGTGGCGCGCGGGGCGGTAACCACGGTTTCTTCGGCCGGGGTCATCAGGAAGTCCCCTCGACCGTGTCCCGGCGGGTGAGGAACACCACCAGGAAGGTGACGGCGAGCGTCAGCGCGCCGAAAACCACGTGGCCGGTCGTCATGACGATGCTCCGGCCGGTCCAGATGACCTGCGCGCCAAGGGTGATCTGGCCGATGACGAGCGCGACCAGCAGGAGACTCGCGGCGCGCAGCGGGCCGGCGAGCGTCTTTTCCCGCCAGAGAAAATGGGCATAAGCCAGCACGGCGATACCGATGAGCGCGGCCATCACGCGATGCAGGAACTGGAGCGCCACGCGCAGATCCCAGGCCGCCGGCAGCAGGCCGCCGTCGGGGGTCGACGCCGGGAAGGTCGGGATCGCCATGCCGGCGTGGTTGTGGCGCATCGTCACCGCCACCGTGAGCTGAATCAGGAGCAGGCAGGCGCACCACCAGCCGAGGGTCCGCACGCGCGGGCCGGCGCGGCCGAGCGTGTCATTGACCCAGGCCCGCGACAGGCCGGCGGCAATCGCGAACAGGATACAGACATAGACCTGAGCCAGCACGCCGTGCGGGATGCGCAGCATTTCGCCGAGCGACATGTCGAAGCCCGGCACGGCAATGTGGTCGAGCATCACGCGCGTGCCGCCGAGCAGGCCTTGAAAAATGACGATAGCCAGCGCCCACCAGCCGAGCCGGCGCAGCCACGCGCGCGATTCGGTGCGGTGCAGCCAGACGGCGAGCGCGATGGTGATCAGGCCCATCACCGTGCCGCTGAGGCGGTGCGAGTGCTCGGCGAACTTGTCGATTTCCGTGAGCCAGCCGTGCGGGTTGACCGAGCCGTTGGACAGCGGCCAGTCGGGGAAGGCCATGCCCGCGCCGATTGTCGTCGTGAAAGCGCCGAGCGCCACGAGCACGAACACCCACGCGCTGCCGACGGCGGCGAACCAGGCGAGGGCGGGCTTGTAGGTGGCGGTGCGGGACATCAGGGATGGTTAGCGAGGAAACCCGGCAGGTCATACTCGGGGCCCGGGCAGAGCAAACCTTTTGACAATTGGGACGGTTGGCAAATGTGTGGAGAGCATGATGTCGCGTTATTCGACGGTTACGCTGCTGGCGATGGGTCTCCTAATGGCGGGCTGCAGCAAGTCGGAGGCCCCCGCCGCTGATGCGGCCAAAACCGCCGCCGCCTCGTCCGCCCCCGCGACCCCGTCGGAAGTGCGCCACCCGATTACGGGCGAAATCGTGAAGATCCTGGCCGATCGCGACACGTTGCTCGTCAGCCACGACAAGATTCCCGGCTATATGATGGCCATGACCATGGAGTTCAAGGTGGCGAAGTCCGACCTGGCCAACGCCAGGGAGGGCCAGCGCATCCGGGCCGAACTGGTCCAGCGCGGCGAGGAACTGTCGCTCGAAAAAATCTGGCCCGATGACACCGTGACGAAGGCCGCGCTCGACGCCTCGACCAAGGCGCTGGTGCAGGACACCACCATGCGCGGCAAGGAAGCCTATCGCGAAATCGGCGAAACGTTGCCGACGTTCACACTGCTCGACCAGGAGGGGCGCACGGTCGCCGCGAGCCGTTTCCGCGGCAAGAAGGTGGTGCTCAATTTCATCTTCACGCGATGCCCGATCGCCACCATGTGCCCGGCGGCCACGCTGCGCATGGCGGAATTGCAGAAGGCGGCGCGGGCGGCCGGTACCAAGGATTTCGAACTGGTCTCGGTTTCCCTGGACCCGGAGTACGACACCCCCGGTGTCCTGCGCGAGTATGCCGAGACCCGCGGGCTCGATACCTCCAACTGGTCGTTCCTCACCGGGCCCGACACCGCGGTGCGGCAGCTGCTGGCGCAGCTGGGCATCATCCGCGAATTCGAGGGCGAAACCATCAAGCATTCGCTGGCGACCGTCCTCATCGACGAACAAGGCCGCATCGCCTACCGCGTCGACGGCAGCACGTGGCAGGTCGAGGATTTCGTGCGGCGGATGAAATAAGGATGAGCAAGATTGATCATGGTAGGGACGGACCGCCGGCCCGTCCGGCGTCGGCCGAATCGGCGCGCCCAGCGGTCGTGCCCCAGCTCACGCGAACGCAAAAGCGTTCCATCGCCCTCATCACCGGTGCGGCCCTCGTGCTGTTCGTGGTCGTGCGCCTGTTGCCCGTCGGCTCCAGCGTAAACCACATGGACTTCCGGATGGAGGGGAGGGGAGCGATCGAGTTCTGCGATCCGGCCAATCCCCAGTTCATCCCGGTGGTGGCGGTGCGCTCGCCGGTGGTCATGACGCTGGTGTCCGAGACGCCCCCGG
>Ga0247757_10002228_pt1 | contig 10371 bp, 12 predicted proteins | sample UWRJL126311R4_FD_180929 | JGI IMG/M metagenome (GOLD analysis project Ga0247757, IMG submission 180929) | Plant litter microbial communities from Arlington Agricultural Research Station in Wisconsin, United States - UWRJ-L126-311R-4 | ecosystem: Environmental > Terrestrial > Plant litter >...
TCGAGGCGGACGGCGACGTCGAGAAGGCCGTCGAGATCCTGCGCCTCAAGGGCGCCAAGGGCAACGCGAAGCGCGCGGACCGCTCCACCAGTGAGGGCCTCGTGCGCGTCGTCGAGTCGGCGACCGCCGTCACGATGTTCGAGCTCGCCTGCGAGACCGACTTCGTCTCGAAGAACGAGAAGTTCATCAACCTGGCCGACCAGGTCGCCGAGGCGCTGGCCGACTCGGGCGCGGAGACCGTCGACGCGGCGCTCGCCACGACGGCCGGCTCCGGAACCGTCGCGAGCCTCATCGACGACGAGGCCGCCATCATCGGCGAGAAGGTGGAGCTGCGTCGCCTCGTCCGGCTCTCGGGCGACCACTACGCGGTCTACCTCCACAAGACCTCCGCCGACCTGCCGCCGCAGATCGGCGTCGTCGTGGCCTACCAGGGCTCGGACGCGGAGACCGCGCGCAGCATCGCGCAGCACATCTCCTTCGCCGACCCGACCTACCTGTCGCGCGACGACGTGCCGCCGGCCGAGGTCGAGAACGAGCGTCGCATCGTCGAGCAGATCAGCCGCGAGGAGGGCAAGCCGGAGGCCGCCCTCCCGAAGATCGTCGAGGGCCGCGTGGGCGCGTTCTACAAGCAGATCGCTCTGCTCGAGCAGGAGTACGCGCGCGACAACAAGCTGACGATCGCCAAGGTCGTCGCGGACGCCGGTCTGACGATCCAGGGCTTCGCCCGGTTCAAGGTCGGGGCGTAACCAGCGCAGCACCGCACGAAGGGCCCGGGAGCGATCCCGGGCCCTTCGTCGTCTTGGCGGGCCGCCGGATCCCGTAGCCTGGTCCGAGCCGATCGAAGGAGACCCCCCGATGACCGACCGCCGTCGCCGCGTCCTGTTGAAGCTCTCGGGAGAGGCCTTCGGCGGTGGCGGGCTGGGCGTCAATCCCGACGTCGTCTCGGGCATCGCACGCGAGATCGCCGAGGTCGTCCCGAAGGACCCGAACGACCCCGAGGGCGTCGAGGTCGCCGTCGTCGTCGGCGGCGGCAACTTCTTCCGCGGCGCCGAGCTCAGCCAGCGCGGCATGGACCGCGGCCGCGCCGACTACATGGGCATGCTCGGCACGGTCATGAACGCCCTCGCGCTGCAGGACTTCCTCGAGAAGGCCGGTGCGCCGGTGCGCGTGCAGTCGGCGATCACGATGTCGCAGGTCGCGGAGCCGTACATCCCGCTGCGCGCCGAGCGCCACCTCGAGAAGGGCCGGGTCGTCATCTTCGGCGCCGGTGCCGGGCTCCCGTACTTCTCCACGGACACCGTGAGCGCTCAGCGCGCCCTCGAGATCGAGGCGGATGCCGTCCTCGTCGCGAAGAACGGCGTCGACGGCGTCTACACGGCCGACCCGCGCACCCACCCCGACGCGAAGAAGCTCGACCGGGTCACCTACCAGGACGCGCTCGTCCAGGGGCTCAAGGTCGTCGACTCCACCGCCTTCAGCCTCTGCATGGACAACAAGATGCCGATGGTCGTCTTCGGCATGGAGCCGGCGGGCAACGTCACCCGGGCGCTTCGCGGCGACACGCTCGGCACGCTGGTGACCGTGTGAGCGGACCCCGCGTGCTCCCGGTCCCCGGTGCCGCCGGGCGGCGCCGCCGTGCCGCGTGGGACATCGCGATCTCGGCCGTCCTCCTCGTCGTCTCCTACACCGGCTACTGGATCGCGGTCTTCTTCGCGTTCCTGCAGCTCTCGCTCCTCACGCCGTGCCCCGAGGCGCCGTGCGGCACCTCCCACGCGGGCGGGGTGCAGTTCGTCGCGGCGCTCGTGATCTTCCTGATCGGCGTGCTCGGGACCGCGGGCGTCGTCGTCCTGCAGATCCTGCGCCGTCGCTCGTGGTGGGCCGCGGTCGCGACCCTCGTGCTCACGATCGCCGGCTGGTTCGTCGCGTTCGGGCTGTACACGGCCGCGCTGTCGTGACGGACCCGTACGGCGGCGACGTCCTCGCCGGCGACTGGCGCGCCCGCGGCCGGAAGGTCGTGCCCGAGGTCGACGCCGAGACCGGTCTCGTGGTCGAGCTGCCCGAACCGGGCGGCCGCGAGGGCTTCGTCGGTGCCGTGATCGGCATCGTCAAGGGCGTCGTGGAGCTCGAGGACCGCCGCGGCGCCCGCCGCCAGTTCCCGCTCGGGCCGGGCTTCCTCCTCGACGGCGAGCCCGTGCGATTGCGCGCGCCGCGCGTCACCGCGCCCACGGAAGCCGCCCGCACGGCGTCCGGCTCCCGCGCCGCTCCCGAGCAGCGTGCCCGCGTCGCCCGGGCGCACCGCATCTGGGTCGAGGGCCGCCACGACGCCGAGCTCGTCGAGAAGGTCTGGGGCGACGACCTGCGCGCCGAGGGCGTCGTGGTCGAGTACCTCGAGGGCGTCGACCACCTCGCCGAGCGGCTCGCGGAGGTGCGACCCGGCGCCGAGCGGCGCATCGGCGTGCTCGTCGACCACCTCGTTCCGAACTCGAAGGAGAGCCGGATCGCGGAATCGGTGAGCGGCCCGCACGTGCTGGTGGTCGGGCATCCCTACGTCGATGTCTGGCAGTCGGTGAAGCCGCAGCGGCTCGGCATGGAGCGCTGGCCGCAGATCCCCCGGAACATCGAGTGGAAGCACGGCATCTGCGCCGCGCTCGGCTGGCCGCACGCCGACCAGGCGGACATCGCGCGCGCCTGGCAGCGGATCCTCGGGCAGGTGCGCAGCTACACCGACCTCGAGCCCACGCTGCTCGGCCGGGTCGAGCAGCTCATCGACTTCACGACGACCGCCTGACCGCTCACTCGAGCAGGTGCCGCAGGTAGCGCTGCGGCGAGTCGAGGTAGGAGCGCCAGTGCTGCACGATCTCCAGGTCCTCCCACGCGGTCTCGCGCATGCCCCACGGGCCGAGCTCGAGGATCCGCGCGCCGGGGAACGCCGCGAGCACGGGGGAGTGCGTCGCGCAGAGCACCTGCCCGCCACCGCGCACGAGGTCGTGCAGCGTTGCCATGAGCGCGAGCGTCGAGTCGAAGGAGAGCGCCGCCTCCGGCTCGTCGAGGCAGTAGAAGCCGGGCGAGTCGAAGCGGGTGCCGAGGATCGCGAGGAAGGACTCCCCGTGGCTCATCTCGTGGAAGCGCGGATCGCGACCGCCCGGGTGCTCCTCGAGGTAGGTGTAGAAGCCGTGCATCGTCTCGGCGCGGAGGAAGAAGCCCCAGCGGCCGCTGCCGACTCCCCGGCGCAGGTCGATCCATGCCGACAGCGGCGACTCCGTGGGCCGCGTGCGGTGCTGCGCGTGGGCCGAGCCGCCCTCGGGCGACAGCCCGTACGCCATCGCGATCGCCTCGAGCACGGTCGACTTGCCGGAGCCGTTCTGCCCGACGAGCAGCGTCACGCCCCGCGACATCGTCAGGCCGTCGCGCAGCAGCTGGTCGACGGCGGGCACGGTCTTCGGCCAGCCGGGGCCCGCCTCCCGCTCCCGCCCGTTCGGCACGACCGCGAGCACCGGCGGCTGGTCGAAGTCCACGCTCCCAGTCTCACCCTGACCTCCGGCAAAGCGGGGGACGGCTAGGCTGGATCGACCCCGTTCCGTGAGGAGACCGAAGTGATCAGTGACGTGCTCTCCGACGCCCGCGAGAAGATGGACCGCGCCGTGGAGGTCGCCAAGGACGACTTCGGCACCGTGCGCACCGGCCGCGCCAACCCCGCGCTGTTCCAGAAGCTCATGGTCGAGTACTACGGCACGCCGACCCCGCTCGCGCAGCTCGCGGGCCTCCAGCAGCCCGAGGCGCGGGTGCTGGTCATCACGCCCTACGACAAGGCCGCGCTGAAGGACATCGAGAAGGCCATCGTCGCCGCCACGCACCTCGGCGCCACGCCCAACAACGACGGCAGCATCATCCGCGTGACGATGCCGGAGCTCACCGAGGACCGCCGCAAGGAGTACGTCAAGCTCGTGCGCTCCAAGGGCGAGGAGGCGAAGGTCGTGCTGCGCAACCTGCGACGCAAGGCCAAGGACGACCTCGACGCCCAGAAGGAGGTCGGCGAGGACGAGATCGCCCGCGCCGAGAAGGAGCTGGACACGGTGACGAAGGGCCACGTCGACGAGATCGACGAGGCGCTCAAGCGCAAGGAAGCCGAGCTTCTCGAGGTCTGATGGCCACTCCGCCCGAGGTTCCCAGTCCGCCTCCGGCACCGCACGACCGGCACGTCCCGCGCGCCGAGATCGAGGCGGGCCTCCGCGAGGCGCGCGCCCAGTTCGACGCGGCCAACGAGGCGATCAACCGCAAGAGCGGCCGCAACCTGCCGGCGGCGATCGGCATCGGCATCCTGCTCGGCGGGGCGCTGATCGTCAGCCTCATCATCCTCAAGTGGCTGTTCATCATCTTCGGCGCCGTCCTGATCGGCTTCACGGTCTGGGAGCTGACGACCGCGATCCGCGTCGCCGGCCGGATGACCCCCCGGGTCGTCTCGGTCGTCGTGGGCGTGCTGGCCGCCCCCGTGGCGTTCTTCGGCGCCGCCCCGAAGGAGCTCGGCGGCTTCGATCTGTCGGTCGAGGGCCTGTGGCTCGGCACTCTCGGGGCGATCGTCATCGTCTCGGTCTGGCGCCTCGTCGAGCTCGTCATGCCGAGCCACCGGACCGGCGCGAAGGACGTGCTGCTGGACATCGGCGCCGGCGTGTTCGTGCAGATCTACATCACGTTCATGGCGGGCTTCTACCTCGCGCTGACCGCCTCGTCGGGACCGCACGACGGCTCCGTCGGCGGCGAGTACTGGACCCTGGCCTCCCTCATCATCGTCGTCGCGACGGACACGGGCGCCTGGGGCACCGGCATCTGGCTCGGCAAGCACAAGCTCGCGCCCAACATCAGCCCCGGCAAGACCTGGGAGGGCTTCGCGGGCTCGATCGTCGTCGCGATGATCGCAGGGGCTCTGCTCGCACCGCTCATGCTCCACGTGCCGGTCTGGATCGGCCTCGTCATGGGTCTGCTGCTCGCGCTCGTCGGCACCTCGGGCGACCTCACCGAGTCGCTCATCAAGCGCGACCTCGGCATCAAGGACATCTCCAGCATCCTCCCGGGGCACGGCGGATTCCTCGACCGGCTCGACTCGATCCTGCCGAGCGCCGCGGTCGCGTACGCGATCTACTACGTGCTCGGCGTCGCCGGGCTCCGCTAGTGCCGCCTGCACGGATTCCTCGGATCGCCCTCGGTAGGATCACCGGGTGAGTTCGACCTTCCCCCACGTGCGCAAGGGCCGCGGCTACGACACGGTCGAGGTCGAGGACTTCCTCGAGGACGCGCGCCGCGCCTACGCCGCGCCGGCCGGCCAGTCCGGGCTCACGGCCGAGCAGATCCGGACGACCGCGTTCGGCATGAAGCGCGGCGGCTACGACCCGTCGGCCGTCGACGCCGCACTGGAGCGCCTCGAGGACGCGTTCGCGACCCGGGAGCGTCAGACCGCGATCGACCGCAGCGGCGACCAGGTCTGGTACCAGGACGCACGAGGATCCGCCCAGACGATCCTCGATCGGATCTCCCGTCCGCGCGGGCACCGCTTCCACCGCCTCAACTGGTTCGCCTCCGGCTACGCGGTGCGCGAGGTCGACGGCTTCACGGACCGCATCCGGACCTTCTTCCAGAAGGGCACGCCGCTGACGGCCGAGGACATCCGCCAGGTGGCCTTCCAGCCGCAGCGCGGCGGGTATTCGGAGGCGCAGGTCGATGCTCTGCTCGACGCGACCGTGAGCGTCCTGCTCGCGGTCCGGCAGTCCTGATCGCGGCGCGTCCACGGACTTCTCAGACGCCCGCGCCCACGTCGCGTAGACTCCTGGGACTGTGAGCGGGTTCCGGAGCACGGGGGTGCAGCACTACTCGCCGCGCCGCCATGCGGTGCGGGCCGAGCGGCGCGGCGGCGCTCGCTACCTCCTCTCCCTCCTCGCGGTGAGCGTCTCGGCCGGTCTGGTCGCCCTCACCCTCGCGGTTCCCCATGCCCCGGCGACCGCGGACGCGACGGCGCCGACCATCGCGTCGCGCACGCATCAGACCTTCGTCCTCGCCGCCGACATCACGCCGGTGACGACCCGCGACGGCTTCACGGTCACGCTTCCGCCCCCGCCGCCGCCCGCGACGGCGGCGACGGGTGGACGAACGGCCGCCGGTGCTCCGCACGCCGGCACGCCGGATCCGGGCAGCGCGCAGGCGATCGCGCGGCAGATGCTCACCGACCGCGGCATGGGCGACGACCAGTTCGACTGCCTCGTGTCGTTGTGGAACAAGGAATCGCACTGGAACGTCTACGCGGGCAACCCCTCCTCGGGCGCGTACGGCATCCCGCAGGCGCTGCCCGGCTCGAAGATGGCGAGCGCCGGCCCGGACTGGGCCGACAACCCCGCGACGCAGATCACCTGGGGCCTCGGCTACATCACCGGCCGGTACGGCAACCCCTGCGGCGCCTGGGCCAAGTCGCAGGCCTCCGGCTGGTACTGAGCCGACCGCGAGCACCCGATCTAGGCTGGACGTCGTGCCCCGCCGCCGCGTCCGCTCCCCGGAACCGGAGCCGCTCGACCTCGAGCGCGCGCTGGCCGGCCGCCGGCGGACCGAGACCCGCCGCGACGGCGAGTGGAACGTGCAACCGCAGTCCGCGTCGTCCGCGGTGAAGGAGTACATCTGCCCGGGATGCGGCGGCGAGATCGCCGCCGGCACCGCACACGTCGTCACCTGGCGCGCCGACGGGCTGTTCGGCGAGGCCGACGACCTGGCCGCGCGGCGGCACTGGCATGCGCACTGCTGGAGGACGCGGACGTGACCGGCGACGTCATCCCCATCTCCAGCGGGGTGGAGCTGCCCGCGCGCCGCGAGGACGTCGAACTCCGGACCGCCGACGGCCTCACCCTCGTCGGCGAGCTCTCGCTCCCGCTGCACGCCGACCCGGTCGCGACGATCGTCGCCCTGCACCCGCTGCCGACCCACGGCGGCTTCATGGACTCCCACATCATCCGCAAGGCCGCCGCCCGCCTGCCGGCCCTCGCGCAGCTCGCGGTGCTGCGGTTCAACTTCCGCGGCGTCACGTCGCCGCGCGGCACGAGCGAGGGCGAGTTCGGCCACGGGATCGCCGAGCGCGCCGACCTCGCCGCCGCCATGGATCTCGTGGCGGCCCGCGGGCTCCCGCAGCCGTGGCTGGTCGGCTGGTCGTTCGGCACCGAGGTCGCCCTCAAGTGGGGTCGCGAGCAGCCGATCGTCGGCGCGATCCTGCTGTCGCCGCCGCTGCACCGCACGACCGCGGAGGAGCTCGCCGCGTGGCGGGGGAGCGGCAAGCGGCTCGTGGCCGTGATCCCCGAGCTCGACGACTACCTGCGCCCCGCCGAGGCCGCGGCCCGCTTCGCCGCCGTGCCCGATGCGGAGGTCGTCGCCGTCGAGGGCGGCAAGCACCTCTGGGTCGGGGAGAAGCAGACGTCCCGCGTGCTGACCGAGATCGTGGAGCGGCTGAACCCGGCCGCCCTTCCGCTGCCCACCGAATGGAGCCCTCCCCGATGAAGACCATCACCCCCGCCGAGTTCGCGAAGCTGGACGGCGCGACCCTGATCGACGTCCGCGAGCCCGAGGAGCTGGCCGAGGTGCGGACCGAGGCGGCGGTCCCCATGCCCATGAGCACGCTGCAGGAGCACCTCGCCGACCTGCCGGACGGCCCGCTGTACATCATGTGCCGCTCGGGGGCCCGGAGCGCGCGCGTGACGCAGTTCCTGGAGCAGCAGGGCTACGACGCCACGAACCTCGACGGCGGCATCCTCGAGTGGGAGGCCTCGGGCCTCCCGGTCACCCGCGGCTGAGGCTCAGAGCGCGTTCTGCCGCGGCACGATGACCTGCTTGACGATGAGCAGGATCGCCGCGGCCACCGGGACCGCGATGAGCGCGCCCAGGATCCCGAGCAGCGTGCCGCCGATGAGGGCCGCGATCACGACGACCACACCCGGCACCTTGACGGCCCGGTTCATGATGTTCGGGCTCAGCACGTACGCCTCGATCTGCATGTAGACCAGGTAGTAGATCGCGCACACGACGAGGGTGACGAGGTTGAAGTCGCTGAACAGCCACGCCGAGAGCGTGATGATGATCGAGCCGACGAGCGTGCCGACGAGCGGTATCAGCGAGAACAGGAACGCGATGAAGGCCAGCAGCGCGTAGTACTTCACGCCGGTGGTGAGCGACATGATCAGCAGGAAGATGAAGCTCAGGATGCCGTTGCAGAGCCCCAGCGAGATCTGGCCGATGACGTAGCGGCCGACGGCCTTGCTGATCTGCTCCGCGATGTCGATGAACTTCTCGCGCTTGGTCGCCGGCACGAACTGGTACAGACCGCGCTTGATGCTGGCGAGCGATCCGACGAAGTACAGGGTGAGGATCGCGACGATGATCACGCCGAAGGCGCCGGACCCGATCGTGACGACGGTCTGGAGGACGCCGCCCGTGATCGACGACACGTTCTTGGTGACGAAGCCCTGCACGTTGCTGAGCACGTCGGAGTACTGCAACCACGGGAAGGTCTGGTTCCACCACTTCTCGATCTGCCCGTTGTTGAACGCGTCGGTGATGGTCGGGATCTGCTTGATCAGGTTGCTGATCTGATCGCTCAGGACCGGGATGAGCGCGAAGACCAGCCCGGCGACGACGCCCAGCACGACCACCAGCACCGTGGCGATCGCGGCGGCACGCGGGAACTTGTGCCGCTGCAGGAACGAGACCGCCGGGTCGATGCCGAGGGACAGGAACAGCGCGGCACCGACGTAGGTGAGGATCGTGGCGAGCGACGTGATGGCGCCGCCGATCACGATCGCCACGAGCACGCCGAGGCCGCCGAACAGTCCGAGGCGGAAGGCGTTCTGGATCTTCACGCTCGAAGGCTACCGGAGCGCATTTCCGGGTCCGGGGTCTTGACAGGGCGCGTCAGGAGGCGGGCTGGCGCTGCCGCGTCTCCTCGTCGACGTCGTCGCCCTCCGCCTCGTCGGGCTCGTCATCCTCCGCATCGGCCGCGCCCTGCTCCGGCGCGCTCTGCTCGAGCGGGAACCCGTGGTCGGACGTCGCCCGCTCGGCCTGGGCGAGCACGCCGCGCAGGCTCTCGATGTAGCCGGCGACCGACTCGCGCTCCATGCGGATCTGCCGCAGGCGCTCTTCGGCGTCGCCGAGCAGCTTCGTCGCACGCTCCTCGGCGTCCTGGACGAGCGCCTTCGCGCGGGACTCGGCGTCGTCGACCGTCTTCTTGGCGGTCGCGCGGGCCGTGGCGATCGACTCGGCGTTCGACTTCTTGGAGTCGGACTCGATGCGGTCGGCCTCGGCGCGCTTGTCGGCGGCGTCCTTCTGCGCGGTCGCGAGCTGCTCCTGCGCCTGCTTGAGGTACGCCTCGGTGGCGCGGGCGGCCTCCGAGTGGGTCTTCGCGTACTCCTTCTCGGCGGTGTCGCGGCGGGCGCTCAACTCCACGTCGAGGTCGGCGCGGGCCTGCTCGGCGGTCGCCGCGAGCGTCGCGGTCTGGGCGTCCGACTCGTGCTGGATGCGCGCCCGGTGGTCCTCGAGCTCGTGCGCCGCCTCGCCGCGCTGCCTCGCGAGGTCGCGGTCGTGGTCGGCGCGCTCCTTCTCGAGCTGGGCGGCGTGGGCGCCGCGCGCCTGGGCGAGCTCCGTCTCGAGGGCGGAGCGGGCTGCCGCGATCTCGGCGGCGAGCGTCTCCTTCGCGCCCTTCTTCTCGGCCTTCCAGGAGTTCTTCTCGCCGGCGATCTCGGCATCGTGCGCGGTGCGCGCGGTCGCCAGCTCGGACTGCAGCGCGGTGCGCTGGGCCGTGACGTCGGCGTCGATCGCGGCGCGCTTGGCCTGCACCTCGCCGTCGATCGCCGACTGCTTCGCCGCGACGTCGGCCTCGGCCTCGGTGCGGGTCTGGGCGACCTCCGCCTCGGCATCGGCGCGCAGGCGGTCGATCTCGGTCTCGGCGGTCTCGCGCAGGCGCGTGATCTCGGCCTCGGTACGCGCGCGGAGAGCGGCCAGCTCGTTCTCGACCTCGGTGCGCTTCGCGGCGAGCTCGGCATCGAGAGCGGCGCGCTTGCCGGTGATCTCGGACTCCAGCTCCGCCTTCGAGCGCGCGACAGTCGCCTCGTGGTCGGCCTTGGCCTTCTTGACCGACGCGTCGTGCTCCGCCTTGGCCTGCGCGGTGCGGGAGTCGAGGTCGGCGCGCGCCTTCTCCGTCTCGGCGTCGAGGGCGGCGTTGGCGGCCACGGTGTCCTGCTCGAGCGCGCTGCGCGCCTCGGCGGCGTCACGCTCCAGGTTGGTGCGGCCCTCCTCGAGCTCGCGCTCGAGATCGGCGCGGCGGCGGGTCTGCTCCGCTTCGAACTCGGCGCGGGC
>Ga0247757_10002229_pt1 | contig 10364 bp, 13 predicted proteins | sample UWRJL126311R4_FD_180929 | JGI IMG/M metagenome (GOLD analysis project Ga0247757, IMG submission 180929) | Plant litter microbial communities from Arlington Agricultural Research Station in Wisconsin, United States - UWRJ-L126-311R-4 | ecosystem: Environmental > Terrestrial > Plant litter >...
CCCACAACTTCCGTGTCGCTTCGGCATCCTTATAGTACCCTTTAGCACAAATATTACCCTCGAATACTATCTCGCCAATTTCTCTTCCATTCTTTTCTACGTCAATAAGCTTGCCCTCCTCTTGATCCGGTTTGATGACCCTTGCTGGAAGCGACACGACAAAACCGTGGCCTTGCCGCGCCATCTTGACATATTTCTCCTTTAATGGGATCTCATCCCATTCAGGCATGTGATAGCCTTTGGTGATTGGGCCATATGTTTCTGTGAGGCCATATACGTGGACTGGATGTAAATTCAAATTCGTCATTTGTTCGAAAAGCCATGCCGACGGTGGGCTGGCAGCGACTGTGACTCGGACTTCCTGATCGAGTCTCTCTGCCTCCTTGGCTGCACACAACAACGTGTTAACGGTGGGAGCTGCATTGAAATGCGTAATTTTTTCCTCCTTCAACAGCTCCCAAATTTGGGGGTAGTCCATTTTGCGGAGACAGTAATGTGTTCCTCGCACAGCAGTAACGGCCCAAGGAAATGTCCAGCCGGTGGCATGAAACATGGGGAGAGTCCACAAATATTTGCACCGACCAGTGTGATAATTCAGACCTGACTCGATCACGTTACCCATTGCAGCCAGATAACACCCACGATGCGTGTACTCCACACCCTTAGGCCGAGCGGTCGTACCACTGGTATATGCTAACGCGATCACACTTTCTTCATCTTCCGCCTGACATTGTAGTCCTGCCCATCCTTTATTCCCGCTGCTGCTATCGTAAGTCAAACCTTCGAGGACAGCGTCATCAAAAGGTCCACTGAGCTCTCCTTCAGTTGCATCTGTGTCTGTATCCACAATGATTTTCACGCCTGGTTTGTCGGCCTTGAATTTCTCTAACAACTCTTCAAACTCATAATCTGCAATTATGATATCCACGTCTGAGTGTTGAAATATGTATGATATATCGTCAGTCTTCAGACGGTAATTCACGGCCACCGAAACCGCACCGGCCGCGGCGATGCCAAACAGAGCTTCGAGAAAGGCGGGTGTGTTGGTGCAAAGAAGACCAACACGCTTGTATTTGTGCCTGGTGAGATAGTATGCTAGACCGCGGGCACGATCGGCTGTTTCAATATACGAACGCCGCAGAACCTTGTTGTTTGCTGTTCTATGATATATCGCTGTGGCCTATTCATCACGCCTTCGGTCAGCCGAGGTTGTTCGGCATTGACTTCAAGCAATGCAATCCAGGTGATAGTAACGAGTTAAAAGAGTGTCAACATACATTGGGTTCAATGCACGCTGCTCGCCATAGAAAACTTGTTGGGGACAACGTATGGAAGTTGTGTCGGTGGTGATATTCGTGGCTATCTCCGGTGCGCACGCTTGCCGGGTTCGGCGCTGGGTTCGTAGACGTAAAGTGAGAAGCAAGCTTCTGCAGCCTCTCCAGAGGACCCATTGTACTGTACTATCTTCGGCCTACACGTCGTACCTACAAGACCGGGGGACGTGCTACCGGGGGTGCGGAGATGCGGAGTGTTACTGCACTTTAATTGGAGCTCGCGAATAGGGTAGATTACTGTTTAATGAACTGATGAAGCACGCGTATGCAGGCAAATCCGGAAGAAGTTTCCCGTGCAAATGTACTGTGAAGCTGTCTATATAGGATTCGCGGTATGAAGGCACTTGGAAGCAGTGGGACGTAACTTGAAAGCCGAGGTCAGGCGCCTGCCGTCATCGTTGATTGGCCAAGACGATGCATCACGCTTCATCTCCTCCCAGCCGATCATCGAGCCATATGTAGCCCTGCACTGGAACTAGATGATATTAGTGGCATCTCTCTATTTCAGCGCAGCGCACATAGTAGGAACATCAGAGACAGCTCAAGCATCAAGCACCGGATATCATTCAATGATAAGACAACTCCATGACATAACCGAACCATGCAGCCCTGAGATTTTCATTGTATGTTTCTTCTAGGCGGAAGAGAGTATCTGGCCGTGAAGGAACCCATGAACTCGTGAGCACTTTGAAGCTCTTTTTGCCTGGACACCTCCCAATGGTCGAAAAATACTCGAGGTGGAAAATTCCCATAAGACCAATGCATTCGACGCCGAACCTCGTCAGCCCTTACACGAACCGTCATCCTTCGCCTTCTAATAGCCGTACTGAGCCAGCTGCTCGGTAACCTTGGTATCCACCTTCGCATCCTTCTGGGCCTGCGCAAGCTGCTTGCGGACCTGCTTCTTGCGCTCGTAGTACGCAGCGCTGTTCGCTTTCCTCCTCTCCTCAAGACTGCGAACATTGTTAGCATTTTCGTGAAATATATGTGGTAAAACATACCGAGAAACAACATCCTGGTACTTCCAGCCGAACTCGTGGCCGAGACGACCGACAGTGCAGTACTTGCGACCGGGCTTCAACCGGAGCACTCGGAGGGCCTGGGGAACGACCACGCGCTTCTTCTTGTCATACGGAGGAGGAACACCCTCGAAAGTCTTGAGGCGTTCCAAAGCGGCAGCACCGCGAGGAGTCTTGTGGGGGATCATGCCACGAACGGTTCGCCAGAACATCTTAGAGGGAGCACGGAAGTGGAAAGGGCCTAGGAATCAATAAGCAAATGTGTGTGATGCGGGCGAAGACGGCAAAAGGCTTACCTCCACGAGTGGGGTTGTAACGAGTCTGCTTGCGGAGGAAAGCTTGATACTTTACTGTATCAATATTGTCAGCTTGTGTAGCACATAAACGCATTCAGTCCGAAGCCATCGCGACTCAGAGACGGTTTCCCCTCCATTAATCCTAGCCATTTCGATGCTTGGTGCTTTCTATTTTCTCTGGCGCGAAAAGCCATGCGGGTTTGTATGTGGATTGGTGAACGTACGTTTCGCGCGGAAGAACTCGCCGGAGATGTTGAGGGCCTCGCAGCGCACGACAACAATCTTCTGACCGTTCAGAAGCTGCTTCGCGACCGTGCTGGCAAGACGGCCGAGCAAGTGGCCCTTGCCGTCGATGACCTTTGCCATTGTCAGTCAATGCTCTTATCCAGACAATGACTGTCTAAATTTTCGACCGCACCCCTAGCGACAAGGGCGCGGCTAACGAGAAGGGTAGATCGAAATAGGCGTACGTACAATGACGGGCTCGAAGGACGACATGGTGCTCTGTTCCGGGGTGGTTCTGTGTGTTAGTATGGTCGTGGAAGTCGGAGTTGAAATCGAAGTCGCTTGCTCAGAGCCAATGTGCGGGCTTGGCGCGCACTGGATTAGCCGAGTGTGCGATTCCTAAAGTGGACTAGTGTGTTCTATGGCTTCCCATCTCGCAACGATAACAACACATAGCACGATAATGACAGAATTAGAGTTTATCCTGAATTGTCACATTGCAAAGTCATTTTAGTAAGGGCATCTCGACCACCACAATTTCATATCAATACCAATTCTTTCATGGCCAAGACTAAGGTTGGATGCCTCTCCTTCTGGCAATGGCCAAAGTGAAGGTTTTGCGTACTCGATACGACTCTGGCAAAACCTCAAAAGCCGCAGACGAGACAATATTGAATCAAATTCGATCTCTCCATAACACGTGTCATAACTCTGATGCTACCAACTACCACCAAAACTTCCCAATTTTTTTTTGGCTATTTAGGGAGTCTTAAAAGACATTTATCGTTGCTTCGAGACGCGCGACACCTGCATGTCCTGGCAATCGTGGGGCTCATTGATTAAGCTGAGAGCTTACAGGCCTATCTAACCGAGCACGTGGTGTAATACGCAGGCATGCTCCATTGTCTTGTGAAACGCGCGAACTTTTCGAGAGGCTTCGAAATCTATAGACATGGGTAAGAAAGAGGCCGGTAAACGACTTGGGCGCTTCATATTGCCGTCGGACGGTTAGAACTAGGCAGTCCGGCCTGCCGTCTACCCGTTTGCAGATCCCGCTACTGTATTCCATAGATGAAAACACACTAATTGTATTCACAACCTCGTCGAGTGGGATAAAGTAATGCAGTATGTATGCAGTATGACCTTCCCCCCCTCCCCTCCCCCCGCTCCTGTCCTTTTTTTCGCCACCACGCCGAGGTCGGCAAATTTCAACCTGTCAATCGATGTCTGTTGAGGGTTACAGTGCATTACACTCACTCTACTTCAATAAAGGGGAAATGTCCATTCCTCCTGATCGCTCACTTGTACCGCACATTTCCGGTCAGCTTTAGGCTGAAGAAGATGAGTTTGTCCACGACCAAAAACTTCTCACAAAGGATGTTGCCATACGCGGCTGGGATAGATAACCCCAGCCATTTGCATTGGGGCACTTTACCGCGTCGCCACTCAACGGGAATGCATAAACTGGGTTCTATTAACATGCGCACCCGCGGTGGCTGCGAGAAAGGATCGATTCACTAGCTGGGTCATTAACCGAGAAGTAGCATACCACGACTACAAAAGTGTATAGTACAGCCATCCGCTACAACGATGCTTTTTTTTATTATTTCATTTTTAGCTAGGCGACAATTACAGCTTTGTCCCGCATGCATAGATCAGCTGATCCAACATGGGCTTGAATGTGATGGACATATCTGACTTATGAGTATCTTAGCAATGTTTTGGCGATTTGTGTTCTACAGCACGGCAGCTTCGCCGAAACATTGCCCCTCAATGGTGAATGACTCAGTGTCGTACAAACACTGGACAAGGCCGACTCGTAGGCAGTCGTGGTCCGCTTTATGTCCGAGGCCGTCAAGCCTCAATAGCGTGGCGGCGACTCGCCAAAGCTTCTTGAAATTGGTTAGCCTACAATACATAGGCTACTGGTACGTAATGTGTCCCAAGCTTGGTGGCTGTGACATGGTGACCGCCGCCAGAAGACATTTGGCTTCCATACTACGTACAGTGATGGAATGCAGCCAATTGTTGTGCCAGAAGTCAGTGAATGTGTTTATTCCCAAGAAGAGCGCTATGAGAAAGCGAAACATGGCCTCGGTTCGGTTGTACTAGTAAGGCGTGGTGGTTCACTAAACGTGAGTTGCTCTCCACAAGAAGAAACTAACGAGGAACAGGCGCAGTTGTACGGCCTTGAGACGAGTGGACTGTTAGTCCTAGCGCAAGTCCCCAATTATGGGTTCACCGGAAGGTTGGACAAGGCCAATCAGTTTGGGGCAGGCAGAGACAGCTCCTTGGTGGGGTGTCGAGGGCTTGGCGGATGCGGATGATGATGCTCTGCGAGCATGGCAGGAAATACGGGGCGGTTTGTTGCTTCCCGTATGGGTTGCCTTCTTCGGGAAAAGCAGGGATTGGTGTGATCCAGGATATGCATCGCGTCGGAGGCGGACCCACCGAGTATTGAATGCGGTGAGATTGCAGCCATATTAGATGGCGTGGGACGGGGGATTGAGGGGAAAGCAGGGACCGCTGCGACGTGTCTACAAATAGACGGGCGTGCAAAGTAGGACTAGGCCGAGCGGGCCGCAAAGATGGCGGTGGCAGCAGTGGCTGGAGGATGTGAGGTCAAGGTGCAGGTGCAGGTGGAGCAGAGCAGGTGGAAGTGCCCCGAGACGAGCGGGGCCGCAAGGGGTAAGGTGGCATGTGGCAGGCTGGCACAGCAGCTTGGGAGGAGGATGCGATTGGTGACGACATGGTGGCTTGAAGAGCCGTGTGGGCATTGGGGCATTGAGCCGGTCGGGTCGTCGCTCGACGTTCGCTGGTGGGCAAGGCGGCGTCTTGGCTCCCACGCTCCCACGAGGCTCCAGTCACGTGGCTCCAGTGGCTTCGCGCTATTCGGCCCCTCGGCACCGCTCGCGCCGATCTTGCCCCAACCAGCGGCACGCCCCAGGCATCTGCGAATGTAACAGAAGCGTAGAAGCGCGAGAGAAGACGCCTGCGATGTGACCATGTAGCCACAGACGATCGCGGCTCGCTCCAGGGCCCGGCAGAGCCACAGCAGCCAGCAGCAGCCAGCAGGGCCCGGCGGGAATGGCTAGTGCTGGAGGCATACCGAGCACCCAGGCAGAGCGCGAGCGAGAGGGACCACCAGCCCCAAGCGCCCGCAAGCCCTTGGGACGCTCGGCGTCTGCAGCGATCGGACGAGCCAACGAACCTGTGGCAGTGGTGGCTGGCGAAGCCCCTCCTTTCGAGATTGGCATGATGCGCCTCACGGCGCCCAACAAATGCCTGTGACGCCACAGCGTGCAACAGCGATGCAGATTAAGCGACCTTGGCCCAGTATCCATTCACCCCCAAGCCCTATCTCCGTCGTGCCCGGCCTGCCGCAGCGCTGCCATGTCTCCCGCCAAGTCCCAGTTCCACAATAATACCCAATTCCCCAGCAGCACGACGATGCACCAACGCTCTCGGACTAGGAGTTCTTACCTGCTCCCTGCCTGCTCCTGGCCCGCCCTCGCTCAAGCGCCGCATTGCATCGCGGTCCGCCTGGCTGACCCCCTGCCCACCCACCATTCACCTCGAGCAGGCTCAAGCGCGCGCACGCACGATTGTTCCGACCTGCCAACCTCCAACGCTCGGCGCTACTCCAGTTCCGCCCTTGTCCATGGGTCCACCTAAATTCTAAATCAGTGGACAGCCACTCCCCGCCGCTTAGTCAAGCCCGCCGATGACAACTGATTGATTTCTTCTTAGCTCACGCGCCCCCCAGTCTGCGATGCTTCCTCTGCGTGCTACACCATGGATGCTTCCACCTCCCCGGTTGCCGACGTCCAGTCTGCTGATGCTGTCCGTAGTCCAGCCTTGCCGCTGCAAGACACGCCTGACGTCGAGGACCAGCCGTCGCCAATCAACGATATCGACCATGACGCCGAAGAACCGCCACACAAGGTCGCAGCCACAGCGCCCATGCAGAAGCGAAGGCGCGTAACTCGAGCCTGGTAAGTTGCTGCCTCTCAGCTAGTTGCCATGGTGTGGCTGTGAGGTCCTGACCGTGCCCAGCGACGAGTGCCGCAGGAAGAAGATCAAGTGCGACGGCAAGCAGCCATGCACCCACTGCACCGTCTACAGCTATGGTGAGCCCCGCCGTCGCCGCCATGGCAATGCTCCGCTGACACTGTTCCTCAGAGTGCACCTACGACCAGCCCTCGAATCGTAGGCGCACTGCTGCTCCTCAGTACATCGAGGCCCTGGAGACGCAGCTGAAACGGGCCAAAGCCATTCTGAATCTCCTCTTCCCCACTCTTGATCTAAGCGATGCCAGCATTGACACTCAGCTTCAGAACGGGATGCTTCCGCATCTTGCTTCCGGATTGCCACCATCGCAGCCAGTCCAGGACCCTCGTAATGCGCCTCGTCGTGAGATTCCCGTCAAAATGGAAGATGTCTCCGATTCGCACCTGGAATCCATGGTGAAGGCGACGGGGAACCTGGACCTCGATGAAGATGGGCATTGGGACTATCATGGTCACTCCTCCGGCTTGAGTTTTTTGAGAAGGTTGCAGCAGGATTTCGGGGGCATCATCAGTGGAGAGGCCCCCGCTACGGGGCTCTTCATGAAATCTCGACATCTTTCCCAGGTGCTCGATTCACCCAGTTCCGCCCAGACCTCACCCGCAGATTCATCCAGTCTTCACATCGCCGGCACTGATCTGCCGTCCAAGAATGTTGCACGGCTTCTATGTGACGCTGCCCTTGTCGATGCCAGTGCCTTGCTGCGCGTTGTGCATCTGCCCTCGTTTTACAAGTCCTTTGACCGGATATACGAGACGCTGCCGGAAAATTATAGCCAGGTGGAAAACACGTTCCTGCCGCTGCTGTACGCAGTTCTGGCGCTCGGTACATTGTTCCCCAAGGATACCAGGGAACCTGACCAACATGGATATGAGGTGAATATCGAAGAAGGGTACGTAACTTTTTTATTCATTTACGTTTTGCTAAGCTAACTTTTGCCTAGGTACAAATACTTCCGCGCATCTCGCCAACTCCTAGACATAATCGACTGTCGGGACCTGACTTCTCTACAAGCGATTGTTTTTATGATCCAATTCTTGCAGAGCACTGCTAAGCTATCTACCTGTTATGCATACATTGGGGTGGCGCTTCGTTCCGCGATTCGTATGGGGATGCATCGCTCCTTCAATGTAAATTTTTCACCTGTGGAGGCTGAAACCCGAAAGCGTGTATTTTGGGCTATCAGAAGAATGGACACATATGTTGGTGCTATGATCGGACTCCCACATTCCCTCGAAGACGACGACGTCGATCAGGACTACCCTACAGAAGTTGACGATGAATTCATTACCGAGACTGAAATCCTTCCCATGCCTGAGAATCGAGTTTCTTTCATGGCAGCTTCTAATGCTCATGTTAAGATCATCCGAATCCTCAGTCAAATTTGCAAGCATGTGTACCCGACAAAAGGCACGCGGACCGGTGGTGACCACTCAGTCACATATTCTGTTAGCTATTCCAAGATTCGGGAGCTTGAGCAAAGCATGCAGCGTTGGTTGGATGAACTGCCCATGGCTCTTAAACCTGGTGGGGAAGCTTCGCCGATTATCATCAGGTAAAAAAACAAGTTCGTGACCAGTATGACCTAGCTGACCGTAGAACAGAGTACAGCAGCTCCTGCGTATGGCCTATGCCCATGCTCAATTACTCCTTTACCGGCCTTTTCTCCACTACGTGTCACAATCGCAGCGAAACAAACCTCAGGTCGACCAGCGGGCCTATGCCTGTGCATCGGCATGCATCAGTGTTTCGCGAAACATAATTAACATTACAGCGGAAATGAAAAAACGCGGCCTTCTCATCGGTGCTTACTGGTTTTCGATGTACACAACGTTTTTCGCCGTGATCTCCATTTTGTATTTCGTTCTTGAGAATCCAGCCAGCCAGACCAGTCATCAGCTGTTCCGTGATGCTCAACAAGGCAAAGAGCTGCTTGATTACTTTGCTAAAAAAAGTTTAGCAGCAGATAAATGTTCAGAAACCCTTCAAGTAAGTCTTTTAGATGTTGCTCCCATCGGGCACGCTAACCGGCTCATAGACTATATTTGATCGGTTACCCGAGTCGATAAAACATGGTGAGCCCTTGGAGAATAAGAAACGCAGGCAGGGGAGCTCGCCACAGTCCATGCATGCTAGACCACATGCCTTGAAATCCGATTCAGAATTCATGACTATGGGCATTAGGCGAGCATCAACTTTCCCAGAGAGTATGACACCAAAGAAACAATCCATTTTGCCCTTGTCACAACCTCATATACCGCATTCAGGCATAGACGCGTATAATTCGAGCCCTCAATCACACACGGACTACTTCGAAGTAGCACCCGGCTTATCGCCCACATCGAACCCTCTAGGTAACTACGGCTTGCCATCCGTAACTCGACCGCAGCACCACCCTGGTCAATCGTTGCTTACTACACCGTTGACAACATTTGCGGATGCCACAGGCCTCAGTGTTGATATCAACACAATGATGTTTCCATCTGCTGACCCTCTTGCCTACCCAAACCAGCCAATGACCACGTTCGAAGAAAGGCACCCGCAGAACTATCAATACAAGCACGGATCACCTACAATGACCCATCTTCCATACCATGTCACCGGTGCCGAGCGGAAATCAAGCATGTCACCCTTCTCTGTCTCTGGCGTAGCCAACGTCCCAATGAGCCAGCGACGGCCTGACAATGAGGTGCAACTTTTAGGGCCTATGCCGATGTATTTGATGCAGGGAGCTCAGCAGCCCAACCTTTCAGCACAACAGAGTGCGCAAAACGCTCAGGCGCATATCCAGAGTCATCCTCCTCCCAACATGAATTTCGATGAATTATTCGGGAGAGAGGAATGGGCTCAGGCCTTCATGGACCCAGGCCTCGGTCTTAGTGGCAATCCTGGATATAATGGACCACCTCCATATGGTCCCGCCGGCTCCGCGATGGGGAATTGGCATTGAAATAAACCAACTCACTGAGTCTACCATTCTGCTATTTCCTTAGGCCTCGGCTGCATATACAGGCTTGCTTTTGCGCTTCGTCGTACGGGTGAGTGGCATGCCGCATCGTCTTTATGGCTTGACTTTTACCACCTCTACTCTTCGGAGGCTTCTACAGTTATGTGTCTGTATTTAGCGGCTTTGCACTTTCGGGAATTTTGGACTAAAAAAAAAAAGAAAGATACCCTTTTTGTAAACCAGGCAGCCCTTAGGACGAGAGCAGGACCTCTCAAAACGACGGCCTTATTTTCTGAGCTAGGATACCCAACGGTTTGCTTGTATGATTTCTTGGCGTCTGTTGGCTCGCATCAACGCCGCCATGATGACCATGATGCCACGATTGGAATGACACACAGGAGCATTCACTAGGAGTTACGGAGCTGCTATTTTTGTTTTTGATTTGATATGAACGGTTGGCAGAACACACATCGCA
>Ga0247757_10002230_pt1 | contig 10359 bp, 5 predicted proteins | sample UWRJL126311R4_FD_180929 | JGI IMG/M metagenome (GOLD analysis project Ga0247757, IMG submission 180929) | Plant litter microbial communities from Arlington Agricultural Research Station in Wisconsin, United States - UWRJ-L126-311R-4 | ecosystem: Environmental > Terrestrial > Plant litter >...
TGCAATACTTTTTGTGCTTCTGCCGAGCCTTCTGCCACACCAAGGATAGCGCTCCCCTCAGTTTGGAATGTTCATTTTGCTGCTTTGAGGAGAGCAAGCTCTGAGAACGGCTAAGCCGAGTCGTTCCACGATTCTGCACTTGGCTCCGGAAGGGCTGCCGGAGCTGGACTTTTGGTTGGATCAGCGCGTGACATTGCGGTATCGAGAGAGGCATCGAGGGAGGGTATTGAAGTGCGCTTTAGAGAGCCCGAAGGTGTATGTTATAGTTGTTTATAACTGATCGATTGGGCCCGCCGTCTTCGCGCTTTATGGCGGTGCATACGTGTGTGATGGAAAGAACGATAGCAGGGGAAGGAGGGAACAATCACATGAATGTATGCTAAGGCACTAGCCGAAGGCAGTAGGTACCTCTCAGTACACACTCTTTACGATTTCTCTCGTTTTGTTGTTCTCCAGTGGATACTAATGACCTTAATTGGGGAATCGCGGGATGAAGCGCAAAAAGCATGTGCTTAGGAGTCAGAATGTCTGCCCCTCTTCGAAAGCCGTCTCCTCTTTTCACTTCTCTCCAAGTCGACTCTACATCGAATTACAAAAGTGTAAGGACACCGCACATCTACTGCCAACACTTTCCACTACATTAAGATCTTCGATCTCAAATTGCCTCATAGATGCCGGCCTCGATAATACCTTCGGCAGCCCCACAGCTGACCTGGACTGGAGCGTGATTTCCTAAGCCTTGTCACCCTCGGCTCGCATAGCCATATTTGTACACGATTATACCACGCTATCTACTATGTAGCCTTTCCTCTGTTTTTTCTAACTGTGGAACCTCTGGTTTTGGCTCTTGATTCAGCGCACATATCGAATGGCAGCTTCATTGTAAAAGCACTGTAATGTCACATTATAAAATTGACATGATCATCAGCTCCGCGATGCACTATTCGAACGAGCCTTTTGTGTAGGGGCCGAGTGGATGGATCTTTAGCATCCATCCTGTTACATCGGCACAGAGTGAGTACATCGACACCAAATACACTGCATGACGTAGCACAATCGGACGAGTCTGCAGCTTCAGTGTCTCACCGAAAATCCTATAGGCAACAAAAAGTTATTACCATCCACCATAGATGACACAACCTATGCAGGGAGATCTAACAAGCCACTACAGGACGATGGGCACACATCAGGCAGCGTTTGCTTTTATGGATGGTTGAGTTTACATTCAATGTGGATTCTGTTCCCGATGCTTGCTAACGAGACACATGCTTTACGCAAGCCAATTCCTCTTTCCTCTTCCTTCTCGACCGTCCCTCTTCCTCGATCCTCTCCACCAAGTTCTCTGCGAGAAACCGCCCATCCCCACTCACCTCCCCCAATATCCCCCGACTAGCCACCAAAAACCTCTGCTTGAATACCTCCCACAGCTTTTCATCAGCAGCTTCCCCACTCCCGGGCCTCGGATAAAAAGGATCGTTTCTGAAAAATGCCACGCAGGCTTTCTCGATACCCGCTTCGTCCATTGAGAGTGGTCGACAACAGTCGAAGTCAAGGATCCACATGCAGTGATTTCCCAAGTATTCAGACTGAAAGGCGGATGAAGTGGGAGGCTCAACTCCTCGCGGAGGTGCCAGCACAAACTCGACGTCATTCGCGTCGATTCGTGCTCCCCAGTGCATCAACGCGAGAGCGTCTGCCATGGTCTCTGCGTAGGAACTGACGTCCAGACCGAGTGCCTCCATCTGATCGATATGGAGGGGCACATTGCGGAGACTGAAGCGCTGGAAGCGCGATGTACTTGTCGCCTCTTGTTGGTGGTGGCGACGTCGTCGTCCCAAATATGGCCGAATCAGGCAGGCATCATCGTCGACGTTATTTTTCACAAAATCAGACAGTGGAGCGTTGCCAGCGCAGAAGAGATCCACGATTTTGTCACTGATAGGCCTTGGTACCTTTGGAATGCGCTCCGAGATGAGTGCCCTGCAAGCGGAGTAGCCAGCGGGGAACTGATGTAGGCGTAGTTGCCACCAGGCATCGGTCGGTTGGATCAGCGCGTGACATTGCGGTATCGAGAGAGGCATCGAGGGAGGGTGTTGAAGTGCGCTTTGGAGAACTTGGAGGTGCATGTTATAGTCGTTCGTAACTGATCGGCCGGGCCCGCCGTCTTCGCGCTTTATGGCGGTGCATACGTCGTCCTGGCTGCCTTCGAGAGTCCAAATACTGCCGCAAAAGCCCTTTCCGATACAGCGGTATTGGGTGTTGGGATTTAGCATAGTGAGCGAAATCGTGTGGAGTACTTAATAGCTCTAGTGGCTGTGGCGGTAGTGATGGTACAACAAGTCTGGATTTTTGAATGGAGTGGGACTTTATGTGTATAACATTGATGAGTAAGCAATGAACCATGGTTGAATGGCTCCTACGATTGGCTGGCTACTTCAATCGTTGGGAAGGGTCCAATTTCAGCACCCCACTCGATCACATGTTTCATTGTTGAACATACTCGTGCTGCAGAGGCCACACTCCACAGTATACACGAGATCCCCGATGACCGCTCTCACCACAAAAATTACGCGGATCATGTTAGCATGATTACACTATTGAAGATCAGAATACAAGACTGCTGACTTTATGATTCGCTTAAAGCGCATGTCTAGCACTCCCTAGTATGTTCTGTATTCTAAAACACATCGAGGGAAAGGTAGATCTATATCCTAGGGCCAATTCGGGATCTCAAGGGTCTCCGATACAGCCACCATAGCAGCCAGGCACATAAACACCGGGTTTCCAACCCTTCTCGACGGAGAGATGAGGCAACTTATTGATGTTCTATACACACGTGTGTTTAAACTCATTATTGATGGCACACGACACTCACGTGATGGGGCCAACTCCGTCCCGAGGTCTGCATTAGGGTCGTTCGACCCTCAAAACCATTGGATGTGTCTTAAACATCGCTAGGCGTTACTATATCAATAGTACTGTCTCTTCCAAACCTAGTAGATGAGTAGGAAGAAAACGGTGTACTCAATTGTCGCTTAATCAATGATAGTCGGTTGTGGACCCACTCCAGAGATCATAGACCGCTTAGGAACTGAACACACATGAAAAGAAGGATCAAATTTTAATTCTAGCATAATTTCGCACCTTCACATAATATCAAGCTCTACTTACCTGGTACCTAAAGCTAATCTTCCTTTCACTGCAAGTGAAAGGATTGTATTGAATAAGCCTTTTCAACTCATGCGTTCTTAGTGTCATTCTTATGATGATTATTATCTAGGTACCCAAGATCATACAGTCAATATTTGTAAAATTGAAGCTATCTTAACAGTAATCACCTTTGACGTAAGTTTTAATTGTCGCTTTTATTATCTCTATACAGAATATTATTGTTAAGATAAGTATTGTAGATTAGAAGTATGCTTGTGGTTAGCTAGCTCATGTATTATTCTCTTGACTTTCTACTACTTACTATTGACACTTATTTTAATTGTACTAAATGCTAATAAGAATTTACCTCTTAGCATTGTGCTATTCACCGCTGCCTGTGGGTTGCAATATAAAGAGCCGTCTCTACCACCCCCAAAACTCTAAGTCCCAACTCACCCATTCCTACTGCAATACTATCGATCAACACAATTTTTGATTTGCCATGTCTTCCCCGGGCTCCCATCTCGGAGTCTCACCAGCCCAATCCCAAGGTCGACGACACAACATGAATACCTCTGAAGCCACAGCCTCCACAGATGCCAGTAGTCGAAGCACTTCGTTAACTGTTTCTATGCAACAAGCACTCATATTTGAACAAAAGCTTGAGCAAGAGGCGAGCGCATCTCCTAATGATCTTGAATTGCAGAGAATGCTGTCCTTGCGATCGGTCATCTCTACAACATCATTATTTGCCGAGCGGCAGCAGGCTGCTGTGGGCGACAGTGTAGAATTCCGGGAGATAGGAAAAGGCTCGATTGGTGTCATCTTCGAGCATCCAGGAACTACTCATTGCTACAAGCTGCCCCTTCTCGATAATTCGGATAAGCTTTGGAACAACTATATCATCCATACCAAAGTCCAAGAGGCATTTAGTAAGGCTAACAGCCTCTTCAATGTCAATGTAAAGATACCAAAGATGTTTTGGTTCGCTAACGAGAAGACTTCTAGATTCTGGGATGAGAACTTGGCCAAGTTCCCCTTCACTGACACATTCCCTAAAAAGGCCCGCGATGCGCTATGCATGGAGCGGATTCTGCCACTCCCACAGCCCCTCCGTCATCATCTCATCGATAGGTACTGCCCAAGGGATAAAGAAGGAGCTAATTTGTATGTGCCCAACCGGGATTGCTTAGTTCGGCCTCTTCTGGGACGCAGGAGGCGCGGATCAGGAACCGTTGCCTTTTCTCTCCGCAATTTCCGCTTGCACCTTGACCAATTCGAGGAGCTCAAATTGGACGTGGACGAATATACTATCGCTATGGCAGATGCAATGGCAGTTTTGCATTGCATAGCTAAGATCGATGCAATGGACATCGAGTTCGTCATTGGTAGTACGCTTTCGGACATGCAGTCGAGCGGAGAATCTTTGACCAGTGCGGAGATAGAGAGCATGCAGCCTGGACAAAGCACTTTTGAGATGGCCACTGCAAAAGACTTCACACGTCGCACACTTTGCCTCTGGGTTCTAGACTTCGATGCTTGCAAGGCCATCAACCTCGATCAGACGGGCGCACAAGCTGCCGTAAAGGCATTCATGGGCACTGAGGCTTACTGTCCGCGACCATCAGAAGACCCTGAGGTTCACAGGCTTTGGGTGTCTTTTGGAAAGAGGTATATGAGCACCTCTGCTAGGTTTGGGATCCATCCTAAGTTCTCGGCTTGTTTTCTGAACGGAGTTGAGGCGGAGGTCAAAGCTACTCGCGCTGGTCAAAACACGATCGTGACATCTACGCCACTTAGCGGTCAAGTCTCTAGGTTGCCTAATAGATTGTCTTCTTATGGTCGTGGTCGTGGTTATGGGCAGCTTGGACGTGGAGGTAGTGGATCTAGGGAGGATAAGCGAAGTACCCGGGACTTGAGTGCGAATTGGAGGAAGTAAGAAATGGAGAGTGAAAAAAGATAACGGTCTCCTAGGAAATTAGTAGCTTATTAAATAAGACCTATCAGCACGAATTTATCATCCTCTATAAAGCTCGTGACGCGTATACTAAAGATTTAAATTAAGTAGAGGACTAAGGATAGTAGTACCGTACTATACTCGTCGAGATAAAACTCGATACGAGAGGGTTGCTATCGGACTAGTAGGACTGGAACACCTTAGAGAGTCGGTCATCCCACCGGCCTGGAATGAATTTGCACTTGGCTAATCGGGTTTTGGTACCCGACGACTTCGTTCATGGAACGGCGAGAAGTCTTTGAAAATAGTAATAGTAACTGTTGGCACGGCAATAGGTGCACGGGTTGAATCGGTTTGCAGCTGCAATAACTTTGTATGAGAGAAAACGATTGATTCTATAGAGAGAGAACTATGGAGGAGTTTATATAGAAGGAGACGCGAATCTCCTTGTGACGCACGGCGCGCTATAGGACCTGGCGCGCGCGCGATGACTCATAGCGAAGGGAAAGAAAGGGGGGGCAGCCAGGGGTGCAGCCAGGGAACGCAGCAGTCACGTGACTCAGAAAGCTGCCAGCATGCCGCCGGAAAGCTGCCAGCAAACCGACGGCAAGCTGAGTAGTCACATGACGTCAGTTATGTAATTCCAACAGTAACCTATTTAGACCAATATACAACAAACCTATAGGACTAGTTGGGATATCAATAGTATAAAAATATAAAAGTACATGTAAAGCAAACTTAAAAGGCTATTTTAGGTATTTTGTGGGTTATAAAAGAAATAGATGTATTCTAGTATACTAACAAAGGGCTAAGAAACTATAGAAGTGTTCTCAAAAATCTAAATACGCAAACAGTGAAGACAAAAAGTGTGCTAAACAGTGCGGTTCACTCGTGTTGGAAGAGTCTTTACACTTCAAAGAAGGGTAACACTCAAGCCGGATATGTTCCAGCAGAGCAATCCGCCTTGCATCCAAGATGAAGCTCATCGGCCTTCTGGCTGAGATCCCAGTCCTTGCTCCAGACAGTCTGGTCGCCCTTGCCATCGTGGAAATCGCAACGACGGCGGATATACCCATGATCAACCTTGACCGTCTGGCTGCTCCAGATCGCGTGGCATGCAGTGTCTTGCCACTTGCAGGTGCTCTTCGTCGTAACCGATTCACACTTGGATTCACCATAGGTAGTCGTAACACTGGCCGAAGCCGACAAGACGTCCTTGATGATGTTGGCTTCGACTCCAACTTCGATGGAGATGCTCCATTCATTGCATGTTTCTACGCCTTTGTCGATCCCCGCTTCACATTCCGATGTTGACCCGCAGTCAATGGATCCCTCGCGCTTCCAATCCGTCTGCTTGTTTGAAGATGACACATAAAAGAGATCGGTCCAGCATTTATCGCCACTGCCATATCTGTGCACGTCATCCGTGCGGACGTAGGTACCTGAGCCGTCGGAGTAACTGCTCCATTGCCCAGTGTAGTCACCGTACGTATCCGTGGCACCACGCTTCTTCATGCTTACGGGGCTGCGCTTTTCCGCTGGAGTCGTCTGACCTTGGTCCGTATTTCCGGGTAAAACGATAAGATCACGTCGAGAGAGTGGATTGGGGGATGTGTTCACAGCAGGTGCAGCGGCGGCCGTGGAAACAAGAGCAGCGGCAACCGCGATAATCTGGATAGTGATTTGCATCTTGTCTGTCTGACCGAGGTTGGGATAATGATTGATTTGTTGAAAGTTAAATAAAAAAAGAGTGACTGGATAAAAGGAATGACTTAATAAAGTGAATGCGTTATTGGCTGTTTGATGAAGTGAACAGTATGCACTACTGGGGACTGCCACCTTTATACATATGCTTCCCCTATCTTCAAATTGGTTACAAAATGCATCAGCCAAGTCAGTCTCAATTGGGCCATCTTCTCGCAGCATCTCCTCCTGGGTCAGCTCTCGTTTCAGTTTCCTTAGTGGCCGTATTCTTGGGCATGTTGATGATGGAATCTAATCTGGAGTAAAATAAGGATAGTCGAGTAGAAAGTCTATCAAGCTAAGTCAAACACGAGGTCGCGGCTTGAATCAGCACTAATGCGTGAGTAAGCGGCGGTTGCAGAATGTAGATGTGAATTCTCCGATCCACTTAGAATGCGATAGATGGCGTCAGCCTCATCAGATTCCTTTTTTTTTCGGGCTTCGGACAATTGTATAATTACCGCAATCTTGCACGATACTGCTGCTGTAAGTTTCATTGATAAGCATTGGAGTAGTGCAACTGTTATAGAAGTCAGACTCGCTACAAATAGCTAAAAGTCAATTTGACTTTAGAGCTGTCTTAAATTGATTGATTGATAGCGCAAGGCTACCCGCTTTAGGTCGCGCTACTCTTTTGCTTATGATTTTTATGCTAGCTTGTGCATATCGTCAGCAGCCAATTACTAAATACTGCTTTACTTAGTACCGAGAACTTGTTACCTAAGAGTCACTTTAAGATCGAATATTCGAACGTATAAGCAGCCTGAGTTATGCTGCATAAATAGGTTGAACTATTCCAGAGATTCTACCTTACAAAGTCACTTACAACGGGGACTTGTGTACAGTACAGATCGCACCTCCGCCCTGCCTGGCAGTTTAGTGCATTGATAGAAGACACCTGTTACAAGCAACTGATTCCTAACTCGTATAACCTTCCCTAGATAAAGCGACAGCGCAAGGCGATAGATGAAAGTACCTCCACTAGATTATCAATCAATGTCCTTCGTCTTGGCGTGCGGTGATGCGGCTGTACAATGGCTGAGTCGCCGACTCGAGTTACCGCCCCCACCTTCCACAATTGTTGCAGATCAATCGGTCCGCCATAATTACGGGATGTTAGCGCGACTCGCAGGGAAGTGTGAAGTCCGTAGGAGTTCAGTGGACGTCTTCATTACCGATAACACCACTTGCCTATAAAAAAAAGTCTCGCACATAGCGGACGTAAGTCATTGTGCACCTAATATGTTTTTTCTTTATAATCGTGGTTTACTTATTTCCCTAAGAATGCATTGTGTTAATGATCGGGGGTGTCCTATACATCTCCTAAGGTGTCTGCATAACTTTCTTTTATCCGTAACGTGAAGATTAGCTATCCTCTTAGTAGAGCTAACGAATTACTTTACAACCTCCGATTTAGAAGACTTAGCGATAGATAGCTCTAACTAATGCCGCCTTTTAAAATTAGTTATAAGTATACTGGGTATGAGCGCGGGTATGGCTATATCGCTTAGAGCTTCGGTTCATTTCAAAGAGTGTTTCCAGAGTGCTTGCATAAAACCTAGTCTGAGCCTCTCAAAGACTTTCCTGAAAGCAGGTTCCGAGTTCTCGACTCCATACTTTGTCGCAAACAGATCTCAAAGGTCTTGACGGACTGTACAACAGTGACCTTTACGAGTGGTACCTAACAGAAGATGTTCGAATTGCTTTGCAAAATCTCCGAACGGGTCCTTGTAGAGAATCGGACGCTGAGCAGATCTACCGCTGCATCCACCCAATAGAGCAAATGGAACGTATGCAATACCAAAACGACATTCTCCAAAGAAAAGTTCCGCTATTAGAGATAAAAAAGCTGAACCAGAAAGTTTAGCCAAGTATCGTATTTTTACACGCCGAAAACAAGCATTAAACGTACCTGCAGATGTTCTGGCCATACACTTGTGAGCCCAGAACGCTGGCTTACTCATCGTCCGAATTGTAGGGGGTATCAATTTCAGTCTTTCGAGCTCTTCACACGTGATTAAGATGTCATGAGATACAATAGCCGTTTTCAACGTCAGTTGCCCGGCCCTGAAGTGATGATCGATGCTCAGTAAACGGAATATGAGCGTCTTGGCAAAGCAATTATCCAATTTCTTGACACTGTGGACTAAGAAACAAACTGGAAAAATATTCCCCGAACGTGAAAGACTACATGGACTATATACCTAACACTGCTAACCTTCGACTTGTGGCAGGAATGTTGATGGGCATGTTATGTGAATTTGGCCGTCGATGCAGCCCTTATGGGCGCTACAAAATGGAGCTGGGAATAAGTCTTCCTCCAAGATGACACCCGAGGCCCCTTGAAGACGTTCTGGCCTGTGACTCATGATTCGTGTCTCACTTTAGCTTAGTATGCTGAGCCCTGGGTCCCAACAGCCACAATCACTGTATAAGAAATTCATACTTTTTTTCGATAAGTTACATATTACACGAGTCTCCAGCGCTACAGGTGCCTCCTGACCTTCTCTCCTACATAACCACTAAGACCTCGCGTCGGATCCTAAAGCCAGGCTCGACTCCAGAGGGCCCCGGCTTTGATATGAGCCGGCCGGGGGGTGACCTATGCGCATGGTGTACTGAACCATATGAAGAAGACTCTTGAGAATGAGCAAGCCTGCACCTAAAAACAATCTAAGACTTTGAATCTTGTTGCGTTAAAGCCTTTGTATTCCGGAGAGGATACAAGGCTGCAGCTTCCTGAGTTACGTCGGTACTTGGACAAGATCAATGAAATGTCATCCAAATCCCACACATCGGAATTGAAGATCGCTGGCGGAAATTCTTTTCAAAAAGTCGGATGGTGGATGGAAAGTTACGAGTCTTCCCCAGCACCCGTTGCACAAGGAACAAGGGGTTTGTTTATTTCGAATTGGCTGAGTTCGAGGCTTCAGTCAAAAGCCCCCTCAGTTCGTATGAGATTGTGTGGCAGCTATAGGTGCTGCTCCGTCTTTCTTTTGTTTAGTCCAGACCATTAGGGAGCGTCTTGGTGCCCAATATCAGTTTCCAATTAGGCTGTGAATTAACGATGTATACACAATGTATCTCGTACCATATCCAGGATGACTTCATTCCACCTGCACAATAAAAGCAACTATCACAGAAACTGTTTCGCACCATACATACACAGAACCCTTTATTTCTTAACAAGATGTCCATCCCTCATCAACTCAATGACCATACACAAAGTCCCATTCTCCCCACTATAAATCTTGCCATGATTACATCTCACCATCTCTACCCAGCAGCGACTCAATCACCAGAGCCCCCGCCAAACCCCACGCTCTGCCATCGCTCCCTTCCCCCCACCCACAGCCGCACCTCCCCAAAAGCGAGAGCGAACAAGCCATCCAGACGGCCACACTCCCCAAGACCCACGCAAGTAGCCCCCTGGAAATGTTCCTCCGCTTCCTCCTAACCTGCTCCTACACAGTCGCCACCACCACCACCCGCCCCACCTCCCGGACCTC